>Ga0180429_10004509_pt1 | contig 11122 bp, 4 predicted proteins | sample SS_ome_FD_132428 | JGI IMG/M metagenome (GOLD analysis project Ga0180429, IMG submission 132428) | Hypersaline lake sediment archaeal communities from the Salton Sea, California, USA - SS_1_S_1 metaG | ecosystem: Environmental > Aquatic > Non-marine Saline and Alkaline > Hypersaline > Sediment ... | reverse complement strand
GCCTCCTCGAAGTGGACGCGGGCGATGCCCAGCCGGCCGTTAAAACGGTACACGAGACCCAGGTTCGAATGTGCCGCGGCCATATCCTGGTCGTTGCCGGAGGCCTCCGCCTTTTCCAGGGCGGCCGTCGCCGCGGCGAGCGCCTCGTCGGTCCGGCGCATCCCCAACAGCGACAATGCCTCGCTGCCCAGGAAACGGGCGATGAGCCCCGGCGGTCCGTTCTCCCCCAGCTCGGCGAGGACCTTTCGGCTTATCTCCAGGGATTCCTTGAAGGACCGGTCCTTCCAGCACGCCTTGGCCAGGCCGAAGAGGTTATCCAGGCGTGCCGTGGGCGCGTCGGGCTCACCGGGGTACTTTTCCGCCTTGGCGAGACCTTCCGCGTGGTACGCCCGGGCGGCGGGAAGGTCACCCTTCTCCGTGGCGATGAAGCCCAGGAGCGCCAGGGCCCTCGCCTCGCCCACCGGGTCGCCCAACCCGGCGAAAGTCGATCGGCTGAGCTCGGCGTAGCCCTCGGCCCGCTCCTGGTCGTCCAGGTCTGCCTGGTAGAGGTTCCCCAGCTCGAGCGTCACCTGGGCCCGCGTCGCCTCGCGCTCCACCCCCACGGCCCCCTCGGCGGCCATGTTGTATTCCACCGCCGCCTCCTCGAAGCGATAGGCACGCACCAGCAGGCGGGCGCGGTCGAGGTGGCCGGAGAGGTAGGGATCGACGAGGGCCGCGACCTCGGGCCCTCCCAGCTCCCCCAGGGCGCTCAGGTAATCACCGTTGGCCTCCAGCGCGGCGTCCATATCGCCCGCTTCGGCCTCCAGGGCGCTCAACCGGCGGTAGGCCTTGGCACGGGATGCGGGGTCTCCGGCGGCCTCGAGGAGCTTCACCTGGTACTCCAGCGCCAGCTTCAGCTTTCCGGAATCGCGCGCGGCGCTGACGGCGGCCCCCCATAGCTGCAGCTTCTTTTCGGCGTCCCCCAGGCGCTCCGCCATCCCCGCGGCCTTGAGGAACTGATACAGGGCGGTCTCGAAGTCCCCCTCCCCCTGGTACGCCAGGGCCGAGCGGACCGTGTTCGAGAACTGCTCCTCGGCGAAGGTGCGCGCCTCGGTGTCGGAGAACCCGGCGAATCCCAGGAGCATCGCCCCGGCCCAGTCCGTCGTGGACGGGTACATCTCCCGCACCTCGAGCTGGGCCCGGCGTACCGCCTCGGCCGGTGGCTCGCTCAACCGCCAGCGCGCGAAGGCTTCCGCGAAGAGGTTCCGCGCCCCCTCGGCCGCCGTGTTTGGGGAGAAGATGAGGCTGGGCACCCCGGCGTAGGTGAAGCACCGGGTGAGGACGGCCAGACCGTTGCCGAGGCCGGGACCCAGCTCGATCCGGTTCCCGGTGTCGTTGAGGCTCACGACGTTGATGTCCAGGGTGTTGCCCAGGAGGGCGTTGAAGTTCAACAGCCCCCGGTCCCTGCGGGCGAGGCGGCCGGACTCTCCCTCGGAGAGCCGGAAACCGAAGGAGAGCGGGTCTCCGCCCGAGAACTCCAGGGGCACCGTCATGTCCAGGTGGCCCTTCGAGGTGATGGATTCCACCAGCTCCGACTCGGTGACGTCGGCGGGGGTCATGTCGCCGTAAACCTCCGCGCTTCTCTCCCGGGCGGCCTGACGTGCCGAATCCGGTACGCCGAAACGGCCGACGAAGAACATCGGTTTCGAGTAGCTCGCGTTCCGGGCGTCATAGCAGTATGTCAGCTCGGAGAACGAGGCCACGACCGCCACCGGTGTGGTCTCCACCAGGGGCCGGCCGTCGCCGGCGGGGAGGGCGGGCCAGGGTACGCGCCAGAGCACGCCGTCAGGCGCGATGTAAACGGTTCGGGCCCCGCCCATCTCTCCCGCGTACGGGGAGAGGAGGAGGCGTCCCAACTCCGCGAGGGCGCCCGAGTCCCCGGCGGTCGTCCGGTCCACCAGCTCCCGGGCCTCCGTCCGTCCGAGGCCGATCCGCGACTGCCGAACACCGCCGGAGTCCAGAAGCCAGACGTACAGACCGTCACCGGCGAAGAAATAGGTGAGCAGAATCTCGCCTCCGCGCAGCACGGCACCGGCCTCCTCGAGCCCGGAGGGGTAAACTCCCACCAGGGCCGTCAGGATGGGTTTCCGGCCGTGCTGCTCCTCGACTATCTCACGATAGTGGAGCCGCTCGTCCACCAGTTGCTTTCGCAGCGTCTCCAGCCCCCCGGCCACCGCGGGGTCCGCGGAGAGGCTTTCGGAGGAGATGCGGTCGCTCAACTCCGATATCCGCTCCTGGGTGAAGAGCTCGTCGCCCAGGAACAGCTTGTCCATCTCGCTGGCCAGCTCGAGCTCCCGGTCGGCGAAGATGCTCGCCAGGTACGCCTGCTGCTCACGGTCCACCAGGCGGAGCGCGTCCTCGACGGCCCCGGCGTCGGCCGACAGGACGACCATTTTCTCGTACAGGTCGCGGATTTCGGCGAAGGTCACCGAGAGCGGCACGGTTTGGGTCTTCTGGCCGATTTCGCGCTCCACCGTCTCCAGGGCCTGCTCCAGATAAACCTTGGCCCGTCCGGGCTCATCGCGTGAGAGGTAGAGCTCGGCCAGGGAACGGCTCGCCCGCCAGGACAGCCGGTCCAGGGCGAAGAGATTCGCCCGGTCCCGCGCCCGCTGCAGGAGATTCTCCGCCTCGGCGAAGTCGAGCTGCACCAGGGCCACCCCGCGGTTGTGCTCGCAGGCCACCGCGCCGGCGGCGTCGCCCAGGGCCTCGTAGGCGCTCTGGGCGGTGAAGAAGGCGGCCTCGGCCTTTCGTATGCGTTCGTACCGCTCGACGGAGGTCTCGTTCCCGCCCACGAGGTACAGGCGCAGGAGCCCGCGGGCGTTGGCGATGCGCGCCCCGAGCTTCGGGTCCGCCACGCTGTAGAGCTTGGGGGCGTACTCCTCGAGCGCGCCCTGGACCTCGGCGGCGATGCCGCGGAGGTCGGCCGTCCCCTCGTCCGTCCCCCAATCGGGAAAAAGCTCCCCGACGGGCGTCCCCTCCATGCGCACCCGGTCGGCGATGTTCATGGCGATTTCCGCCAGGTTGGACAATGCCACGAGCGCGCCCCGGTACGCGCCGCCCTCGAGGCACGCATCCATGGAGGCGTTGTAGTTCTTCGCCGCTTCGGCCAGGTCGCCCAGCTTGTAGGAGAGGTAACCGATGCGGTTGTAGATTCTCCCCCTCTCGGCGGAGACGACTTGCTCGTTCTTCCCGCCGGAGGTTTCCTCAAAGAGGGCCAGGCGCTCCTCGTAGCAGGAGATGGCCGCCCGGTAGTCCCCCCGGCGGGAGTGGCACTTGGCCGCGAAGGTGTAGATGAGCTCCTGTTCGCCGGCGAGGTCGAACCCCCGGGCAGCCTCCGAGGAATCTCCCACCAGCCCCGCGCTGAAGGAAAAATCCAAGAGGCCGCTGCCGGCGGTCGAGTAACGGGCCCGGCCGAGCTGCTCCAGGACGTCGAGCGCCTGCTGGAAGTAGTCGAGGGCGTCGGCGTAGAGCTGGAGGAAGTAGTAGCAGACGCCGATGTTTCTCAGGGCGTAGGAGCGTTTGGCGCGGGCGGCCAGGGCCCTCTCGGCGGCGCGGGTGCGGTCACCCAGATCCTGCAGATCCGCGGCCGCGGCTTCCTCCCCCTGGGCCACCCGGCTGTAGAGGTCGGCGGACTGGATGAAGAAGTTCAGCGCCTTGTCGTAGGCTTCCTGCTCGAAGTGGACCAGGGCCCGGGCGTCGATGCACATGAGGACGCCCACGTCGTTGCCCAGCTCGGCGAAGGCATCCCGGGCGGCCCCGTAGTGCCGGACCGCCTCCGCGTAGTTTTCTATGTGGCGGGCGCAGCGACCGGCGTTGAAGTGGAAGCGCGCCTCCACCTCCGTCTCGCGGAGCCCGGTCATCAGCCCCTCGCGCCTCGCGTAGTGCTCGTAGGCCGGGCCGAAGTTGTACAGCAGGTAGCTGGCGTTGCCGAGGGCCAGCTCGATGTCGGCCTCGAAGTCCGGGTACTCCGCCTCGTCGTTCTGGGCGCGGGCAAGGCTCAGGTAATCCAGCGCCTGCTCCAGGAGATCACCGGCCGCGCGCGAGCGGTCGTTTTCCCTCTCCCGGATCGCACGTTCGAGCTCGATCCAGCCCAGTGTGAACCAGGCGGCGGGGAAGGTGAAGCGGAGGCCCACCGCCCGATGGAGCTGCTCCTGCGCCTCGGGTAGCTCCCCGAAGTTGACCCCGGTCCCCGGCCCGGCGGAGGGGTAGGTCAGGGCCAGCCCGAGGGCGTAGAGCGCGATGGGGTCGTCGGGACGGTCCCGAAGACGGCCGCGGTACTCACGGACGACGGCGTCCCGCCGCCCCATGTCCTCGCAGTAGAGCTTGACGAGGGCGTGATGGACGCGGTCGTTGGAATAATCGAAGTCCATGGCGCGGCGTATGAGCGCCTCGGCGCGTTGGAGGTCGTTGCGCCGCCGGTAGCCGTCCGCCTCCTCCAGTAGGAGCCGGCGGAGGGTCCCCGAGGCGCGGATGGACTCCAACCCTCCGGAGAGCTCTCCGTATTCATTCACGATGCGCTCGAGGGCCGTCGCGGCCTCCTCGGGGTGACCGAGATCCTTCTCCACCTCGGCGATCTTGAAGAGAACGCTCACCCCCAGGAAACTCGCCCGCGGGTAGTCCGTTAGCACCGTCCGATAGGCGACCAGGGCCTCCTCCTCCTGGCTCATCCGCTTGAGCTCGTCGCCGATTTGGCCCTGGGCGTAACCGGCCAGCTCGGGGTAGTCGGCGAAATCGCGGGTCATCTCCTCCAGGGCCACTATCCGCTCCACGTCCCGCAGGTTGCCCACGGTGAGGCTCACCAGGTCGCGCTGGGTCAGGTTCTGCCACCTCTTCTCGGCGGGGTAGTTGGTCAGGATGTAGAGGTAGCGTTCCCGGGCCTCGCCGTGCCGGCCCATCCGCTCCAGGGAGCGGGCCGCCTTGAAGTCCGCCTCGGCGCGCAGGCTGAAATCGGAGCCGATACGCGCGGCCGCGTCATAACTCTCCAGGGCCTCTTCCACCGCGCCCGCCCGGTAGAGGACGTCCCCGGCCAGGACCAGGCTGCCGCAGGCCACATCGGGTACGTACTCCACGGTTTCCATCGCCAGGTCCCGCGCACGGGCCAGGATGTCGGGGGTCGCCTCCTCCACCGTCCGGCCCTCATCCACGTACCGGTAAGCCGCGGGAAGCTGGTCGAAGTAGACGGCCCCGAGCCACTCCGCCTGGAGCCTGGACAGCACGCTCGCCGCCCCGGCGGTGATACCCCCCGGCCAGCGTCGGACCACGCCCGCGCGCTCGATCGCGGCCTGACGCTTCCAGCCGAGGTTCTCCATGTCGGAGGCGAGCTCGAGCTGGGCCCGGGCGGCCAGGTCATCCTGGCGGTGGAAGGCGTCCACGAAGAGGGTGAAAGCCAGCAGTCGTGCGACGGGGTCCTCGACCACCCCCCGCGCCAGACGCAGCGCCGTTGTGGGGTTTCTCGGCAGCTCGGGGAAGGCGAGCGGCAGGCTCCAGATGTCGCCGTTGGTGGAGCGGTCCGAACAGAAGTAAACCCGAAAGCCGTCGGTGTCGGCGAATCCGTCCCAATCGGCGCCCGCGGTGAGGCGGCGGTAAGCGGCCTGGCCGGGCTTCATGCGGTCGGCCGCGGCGGCGCCGGGTACTTCACCCTCGAGGATGCGCCGCAGTGGCTCCGCCTCCAGGAAGCAGAGCTGGGCGTTGTCCCGGGTGTCCACGACGCCGTCCGAATTCGTATCCAGGGCGAAGCGGGTGAAGAGGATGCCCTCCGGTCTCCAGCGCGGCCGGACCAAGACACCCGCCTCGGACACCAGGGGCCTCCGGAGGCCGTCCGAGAGACGCCGGGCCTCCAGGGTACTGCCGCCCACCCCGGGGACGACGTAGCACAGCCAGGACCCGTCTGGCGAGAGGGTCGGGTTGGCGCCGCCCGCCTCGGTGACGCGCTGGAGCCCCTCGCCCGTTCGGTTCACCCGGAAAATATTGGACAGGTTCGGCGGCGATTCCCAGTCGGCGTTCACCGTCCCGGGCGGGGGCCGGTAGTCGGCGGGTTCCGACCGGGTGAAGTAGATGTTGTTCTCGTCGGGCGTCGGTACGGGGGTTTCGTCGCGCCCGAGGTGCCGGGTCAGCCGCGTGGCGAAGTCCAGCTCGATGCTGTAGACGTATATTTCGCCCTCGGGGTCGTCGCGGGTGCTGGTGAAATATATCTTGGTCCCGTCGGGCGACCAGACCGGGTTGTAGTCGTCGGAGGTGTTGGTCGTGAGCTGTGTGAGCTCGCGGGTTTCCAGGTCCATGAGCCAGATGTCCGAGTTGCCGCTCGCATCGGAGACGAAGGCGAGCCGGTTGTCCCTGCGGTTTACGGCCGGGGAGGAATCGAAGGAGAACCGGGTAGTTATCTGGACCGGCTCGGGCAGGGGGAACACCTCGGGATCCTCCTCGGTGGAGGAGTCATCCCCGGCGGTCGGCGCGAGGAGGATCAATAGGATCGTACAGGCTGTGGGGACGAAACGCTGCATGGGATTCACCGAATGTGACTCCCGAATTATACACGTCGTCAGACGCGTTGGGTAGCACTCGACCGGGCTGCGCCTTGCCAAAGGACCGCCGAGGTGCTACCATTCGATTGAAAGAGGACCTTGTCCCGTAAGGCGATGCGTATTCTATAAGTCGCTGTTCCACGCAGGTGGGCGAACACCCTGGGAGGTTGAGATGAAACCAACGGTGGTGGTGCTCCTCTTCGTCGTCCTCGTCGCCTCGTTTTCGGCCGAGTTCTCCGGGAAAAGGGGTTACGGTCGTTTCGGTTTCCGCGCCGCGTACCCCATAGCCTTAACCGAACCCTACCCGCAAGCGTACGAGAACCCCCCGAATACGGAGTACTCGACCAGCGTCTACGCGGCCCTGGAGGGCGGGGTCGGTTTCTCCGATTACCTGGAGCTGACCATCGGGTTGAACTTCCACTTCGCCACCGCGGGCGCCTCGAACGAGCTCGGCGAGGAGCTGCCGAACTATGACCTCACAGCAGGCGAGGGGTCGGTGGCGGTCGGCTTGAACGCCTACTTCATCAGGGGGAACATCCGGCCCTACGGTCACGTGGACCTGGGCGTCTCCTTCAACTACACCGACTTCGACAACGTGCCCGGCTACACCCGCTCCCTGGCCCTGGGCATGGGTGTCGGGGTCGGCTGCCAGTTCGTCTTCGGCGAGGTCTTTTACCTGGAGCCCTTCGTCCACTACCGCCTCCACGCCAGCGGCACCTACACCTTCAACATCGACCAGCCCGGCTACGAACCGGTCGAACAGGACTTCCTGGCCACACCGATGGTTCTCTGCACCGGTCTGGGGTTCGGTTTCCTCTTCTAGCATAATTTCTTCGAGTGGGCGGTCCTTTTAAATCTTGACCAAAGGGGTCGCCCTTTATATCATGGGGCCGTCACGACGGCGATGAACGAATCCGATTCCAACCCCGACCGCTTCCCCCGCATCACCATCGGCGTGCCCCGCGCCCTGGACTACTTCATCCATTACCCCCTGGTGCGCGAGCTCCTCTCCGGTCTCGGCTTCGAGATAAAGGAGAGCACGCCCACAAACCGCGCCGTCCTGGACGCCGGCACCACCTACACCGTCACCGACGCCTGCATCCCGATCAAGGTCTTCCACGGCCACGTACACTCCCTCCTCGGCGGGTGCGACGCGGTGTACCTCCCCCGGCTGGTCAAGGTCCGGCGGCTGAAGCACCGGGGGCGTTCCTACCGCGAATCCTTCTGCCCGAAATTCATCGGCCTGCCCGACATCGTCCGGAACACGATGGGGCTGGAGACGGTGGCGCAGCTCGGCCCCGGGGCGCGGGCCCGCCGCCTGATCCGCCGACGCCTCCGGCTCGCCCAGCCCCCCCCTCCGGACGGCGTGCGCGAGCTGCCCATCGTCCGACGCGGACAGCCCGACGCCAGCCTCCCCTCCGACGCCCCGATCCTGATCGACATAAACGTGGACCTGACCCGCCGCTTCGCCACACTCTACCGCGTGGCCAACCAGCTCCGACGTTTCAGGTACTTCGGCTACCTCCACCTCTACCGCGTTTACCGGCGGGCGCTGCGGTTCCAGCGCCGGTACGAAAGACTCCTGGGTCTGGGCCTTCCGCCCGACGAGGCGCTGCGCGTCCTGGACGGAAGCGGGGAGCCGCCGATGCCAACCGCCGGCGAAAGGGGCGTCCTGGCCGTGGTCGGCTACCCCTACCTCCTCTTCGACCCCTACCTGGGTGCGGGGGTGGTCCAGCGTTTCGCGGAGCGGGGCTACGACGTCTGGACCTCCTGGCGGCTCTGGCGGGACAAGCGCTCCCTGGCCCTGGGCGCCCTGCACAAGGAGCGGCCCTTCTTCTGGTACTTTTCCAACATCGTCGCCGACGCGGCGCTGTACCTCATCCACTACGGGGTCACCCCGGAACAGGCGGCCGGGGAGCGGCTGAGCCGGCGGGGGTTTCTGGGTCAACTGCTGACCGGAGGCCGGGGGAAGCGTACCGGGGCGCCCACCGTGGGGCTGGTGCACGTGACCAGCGCCACCTGCGGCCCCGACGCCTTCGTCGGCAAGACGCTGGAGCTGGAGGCGAAGAAGGCGGGCGTCCCCATGCTGATCCTCCAGGTGGACGAGCAGTCCGGCGAGGCGGGCATCCTCACCCGCATCGAGGCGTTCTGCGACATGCTGGAGCGGCGCGACAGGGGTTCTATCGGGACGGAGGCCGGGGTTGGGTCTGACTGACACCGACGGATTCGCCCGGGAGCTGGCGCGCTGCGTGGCCTGCGGGAAGTGCCGCGCCGTCTGCCCCGTCTTCGCCGTGGAGGGCTCCGAGGCGAGCTCGGCCCGGGGGAAGCTCAAGCTCCTGGCCGCCGCCGAGGCCGGGGAGCTGGCCTACGACGCCGACCTGGCGAAACTCATCGGCGACTGCCTGGGCTGCCGGATGTGCGTGGAGAAATGCCCCCAGGGGACGCGGGTGCAGGAGCTGGTCTTCGCCGCCCGGGAGCGCATCGCCGGCCGACGGGGCCGTGGTTTTTTAAGCCTGTTGATCCTGCGGTATCTGCTCCCCCGGCGGGCGCTCCTGGCGTCCGCGGCCTCGGTGGTGGGACGCCTGCAGGCCCTGGGAGCCGGTCTGTTCCGAAAGCGTTCCGAAAAACGCCTCTCGCCGTCTCAGCGCACGCAGCGCGCCCTGGCCGGCGTTTACCGCTTTCTCCTGCCCCTGGCCGGGCTCTCGCCCCGCCTCGTGCCCCCCACGCTGGCGGTCCGCCCCTTCGGGCTCGACCGGGGCGAGGTGCTCGCGCGAGCCGGACCCGACGCGCCGCGCTACGGCCTCTTCACGGGCTGCGCCGTAGAGACAGCCTACCCCGTCGCCGGTGAAGCGGTGATCGAGCTGGCCGAGGCCCTGGGCGTCACGCTGGTCGCCCCGAAGGGCCAGGCATGCTGCGGCCTGCCCGCCTGGGGGAACGGCGACCGCCGGGTGTCGGCGTCCCTCGCCGCGGTCAACGCGGCTGCCTTCGCCGTCCATCACCTCGACGGAATCGTCACCCCCTGCGCCTCCTGCGCGAGCTTTCTCCGCGGGCATTACACCGGCCCGCTCGCCGATACACTCACCCTCGAGGAGTTACTCTTCCGCCGCCTGGACGACCTGCCCCTCGTGCGCGACCCGTCGCTCGTAATCACCTACCACCAGCCGTGCCATCTGGCCCGTTATTTAAGGGTGGACCTGGCCGAGGAAATACTGCGCCGGTTGGGGGAGTACGTCGAGCTGCCCGAGCGGGACGTGTGCTGCGGCGGGGCGGGGAGCTACTTTATAAAAAACGCCGACACCTCGGCGAGAATAGGGGAACGCAAGGCGAATAATATTCTCGCCACCGGCGCCGGGGTCGTCGCCACCTCATGCCCCGGCTGCGCGGTTCAAATCGAGGCCTCGCTGGCCCGGCTGGGCGCCGACGTCCGGGTAGTCCTGTTGGGTGAGCTGATCGCCGAGTCCCTCGCCCGGTCTACTTCATCGCTCGGCAGACGTGATAACCACCGCTCAGCGAGAACGTCCGGTCCCTGAATCGGTCCCCCAGCAGCTTTTCCGCGGGGAGCTCGCGCCGCAGAACCATCCACAGCTCCCCCCCGTCGCGCAGGGCGCTCACCGCGGCCTCGACGAATTTACCGGTCAGGCTCAAGGCGTGCCCCGGGCCGTGGTGGAAGGGCGGGTTGCACAGGACGACGTCGTAGAGGCCGTCCAGAGTGTCGCCCGCCTCTGCGGCTAGAACCTCCGCGTTTGGGAATCCCGCCAGGGTGGCCTTCGCGCAGTCCAGGGCCAGGGCCGACGAGTCCACGGCGGTGACCCTCCCCGCGCCTCTCGCCGCCCCGTGCAGGGCGAGTGCCCCGGTCCCGCAGCCCAGGTCGAGGACCCGCTTCCCCTTCCACCGCTCCGGGAGTTTTTCCAACAACTTCTCCGTCCCGCCGTCCAGGGCGCGCCGGGCGAAGACGCCGGGAAGTGAGTGTACCGCGCCCAGGCCGGGGATTTCGTACGCGGGCCGGGGTTCGGTGTCGGGCGGTTCGCCCCCCCGCGGCACCGCGCAGCGCCACAGGCGGCAATGGTAACGCGGGACGGCCTCGACCCGCCCGAAACGCTCTTCGAGGTGCCGCTTGAAACCCGATATCCCGGCCCCTTTCTCTCCGACGAGGAGGAGCGCCCCGTCCCGGTCCAGGTGGTTCGCCGACCAGGCGATGCGCGCCCGGCCCCTCTCCCGGTCCCGATCGCACCCGAGGGTGATGAGATCGAACGGTCCGTAGGGCGGGAAAGACGCGTGGAGGGCCTCCCCGGCGGGCAGGTCGCGGACGGCGCCCAGCCCGTCCTCCACGATTGCCAGCTCCCGGGACGAACTTTTCAAGTTGGCGACAAACTCGGCGGAGCTCAAGTCCCAAGCCAGGGTCGTCCCCCCGAGGTCGCCCACCTCATCCACGAGCAGCTTTTCGGCCGGCCTCAGCACCGGGTTTACCTCCCGTCCCATCTTAGCACAGGGCGGGCTTGGAAGGCGTTGAGTGATATGTTAGTATCCCTCTACTCGGTTTTTGAGATTTTTTTCACTTGCCG
>Ga0180429_10004508_pt1 | contig 11124 bp, 9 predicted proteins | sample SS_ome_FD_132428 | JGI IMG/M metagenome (GOLD analysis project Ga0180429, IMG submission 132428) | Hypersaline lake sediment archaeal communities from the Salton Sea, California, USA - SS_1_S_1 metaG | ecosystem: Environmental > Aquatic > Non-marine Saline and Alkaline > Hypersaline > Sediment ... | reverse complement strand
GAGCTCCGTACGGCGGCCAAGCGGATCAACTTCGGAATCTTGTATGGGATCAGCCCCTTCGGGCTGGCCAGAGATCTGGGCATCTCCCGCAGCGAAGCCAAGCAGTACATCGACCGGTTCTTCGACGCGTACCCGAAGGCGAAGGTCGCCATCGATCGGATGATCGAAACGGCGACGAAGACCGGCTACGCCGAAACCCTCTTGGGACGACGGCGTCCCTTGCCGAACCTGGGATCGCGAAACGTCCAGCCGCGCAACTTCGATCAGCGCAACGCGGTGAATACGCCCATCCAGGGAAGTGCCGCGGACCTGATCAAGCTGGCGATGCTGGAGATCGACCAACGGATCCTCGCAGGAGAGATCCGGGCCACAATGATTCTGCAAATCCATGATGAACTGATCTTCGAGGTTCGCCAGGAGGATGTAGACACGGTAGCCGAGACGGTTCGAGAGGCCATGGAAGGCGTCATGACGTTACGGATTCCCTTGGAGATCAAGCTCAAGCAAGGAGAGAATTGGGGCGTACTCTAGCATCGTTCGCCGATCAAGACGCGGGCAGACTGGACCCCTGCCGCGAGATCGTGGACGATCGCGACGCGTACTCGGTGAAACATCATGCGTCCGGTGGTGTAGCTATCCTGAGACACGCGAGGATTCGGAGGCGAGGATGATCATACGAGGACGGTATCTGGTCGCGATACTTGTCGCCCTGTTCGGAGTCTGGTTCGCAGCCACGGCTGCGCCGGATCTGGTCATCTCCCACATCGAAATCCAGCCCGGAGACCCGCTTCCGGGTGAGATGACCACGTTGTTCGCTGTCATCCAGAATGTCGGATCCACCGATGTCGAGGATTCGTTCTTCGTCCGGTTCCTGATCGACGGCAACGAGGTGGACGCGCTCAGCGTGCCGCCGGGCATCGGACCGAATCGCTCGCGCACGCTGACCACGCAATGGCCTGCCGATCCAGGTGCCCACATCCTCGAAGTCCAAGTCGACCAGCCACTGAATCGGGTTCCCGAAGGGAATGAGACCAACAACCTCGAGATGCACCCCTTCGTCGTTCGATTCGCTACCGAGTCCGCAGGTCTCCAGAACACGGCACGCATCGTGGTTTCTCCGTTCGAGGACACGACGCGCTCCGGATTCATCAATGTTGGCAAGGGAACCGCCGATGCACTAGCCACCGAGCTGGAGCGCAGCGGCTTGCGTGTTCTGGAGCTGACGGAACTGGAAGCGGTGATGCAGAGCAGCGGCCTGGATCCTTCGTCGATCCCTGACCTTGCCGAGGCAGCCCGCAGGCTGAACGCCGACATGCTGATTCGCGGTGAAGTCGAGGACCTGAACCTCGCCGAAGCCTCCATCCAGGTCGGATTCCTTCGGTTGAGCAGCGCGTCGGTGGATGTGCGCGTTTCCGCCGAGGTCATCGATCCCTTCTCCGAAGCGGTCATCGCCTATGCAACCGCCGAAGGGACGAACGAGGGAAAGGCCGGGTTCTCGGTGAACCTCGATATCATCCGCGCCCTATCCGACCCCTCTGCAGCCTGCATCTCAGGGTTCCGATCGGAGGAATCCTGGTACTCCATCAGTGAGCCCATCCCGTTCCGCTTCATGAATCACGGTCCTCCGGTCTGGTACGGCGTGGAAATCCACTCGTCGACTGATACGTTCATCCGTTGGCTTGGATGGGAGTTCGTCGATACGGGAGAGTGCGGAGCATGGTACTGGGATCAGCGAGACTCTCTCGGGTCTCAACTCGGGCCCGGTCTCTACTACGCGCTCTTGTGGGATGGCACGTCGTTCATCGATTCGGTGGCGATTCAGATCCGCCCCGGGATGACGGTCGAGGATCCGCCGGTCGATGAAATCACGTTCGGACAGTCGGCGTTCCGCAACACGCTGGTGGGATCGGCTATCGACAGCGCGATTGCCGATCTGGCAGGGAGCTTGCTGCCATCCATCACAGCGGCACCGGTTCGGGCGGGCGAGAACGCCAGTCTGGCCATGCAGATGACCGGTGGACAGCCGGTGGGCCCCGTGGGACAGATCGCTTCGTTCCTCCCGGACGGCCGCGTCGCGATCAATCTGGGTGCCTCCGATGGCGTGACGCGCGGCGAGTTCTTCCAGGTCCTCGAGGCGGAGAACGTCATCGTTGATCCCATCTCGCTCGAGATCCTGGAGTACACCCAGGTGGCCATCAAGGGCGAGCTGGTGATCACCGAGGTTCGCGAGCGGGTATCCTACGGGCTCCCGACAACCGACTTCGTTCCCACGATCGGCGACGTCGTACGGATTCCGCAGCCGTAGTTCGCATCCCGTGCTATCGATCGCTACACTGACGCGGATGAGTATCAGGGTGGGGGGCAAGTATCTACGCAGAGCACGTGCCATGGCAGTGTTCGCCGCACGGCACGTCCTTATCACGGGCTTCATTCCGGTCTTCGCAGGGTCGGCTGTTACGCGCACGCTGCCGCGGTCGGGAACAGCGCCCGTTTCTCATGAAGGGTGGTACAACGTATGACATCGCTTTTCGGCACCGACGGCGTACGCGGCGTCGCGAACATCGACATCAGTCCTGATCTGGCCATTCGCCTGGCCCGCGCCACGGCGGCCGAACTGCTGAACGGACGGGGGCGAGTGATCATCGGCATGGATACGCGCCTCAGCGGCCCCATGCTGGAATCGTCGCTGGCCGCAGGATTCGCGTCAGCCGGCGCCGACGCGTGTCTGGCGGGGATCATTCCGACGCCCGCGATCTCCTTCCTGATCAAGGACGAACGCGCCGATCTGGGCGCCGTCATCTCCGCATCCCACAACCCGCCCATCGACAACGGCATCAAGTTCTTCGACCGCCACGGCATGAAGCTGTCGGTCGAGCAAGAACTGAGCATCGAGCAACGGTTCGACACAGAAATGGACCTGTCGCCACATGTCGGGCAGATTCGCCCGCTCGAGGCGGCCGCTACGCGCTACGCCGCTTTCCTCGCCGGGGCCATCGACATGGAGCACATCGATCTCAGCGGTCTGACGCTGGTCGTGGATTGCGCCTACGGCGCCACCGGTGCGATCGCACCCCGTGTGCTGCGGCATCTCGGAGCCGAGGTGATCGCGCTTCATTGCGAGCCGGATGGCATGCGCATCAATCAGAGCTGTGGCTCGACCAACCTCGATCCGCTGCGTACCGCTGTCCGGGACGAGAACGCCGACCTCGGCATCGCATTCGACGGCGACGGCGACCGCGTGCTTCTCGTGACCGCTCAGGGAGATGTGGTGGACGGCGATCAGATGATTGGCATCGCCGCCGCCCACATGCACGAACGTGGGGAGCTGACCCTTCCCATCGTTGTGACGACCATCATGAGCAATCTGGGACTGGAACGATACCTTGCCGATCGAGGGATCCGGACCCTCCGGACCCCGGTGGGGGACCGGCACGTCGCGCGAGCGATGCAGCAATACGGAGCACAGGTGGGCGGTGAGCCGTCCGGACACATCATTCTGTCCGATCACTCACCCACCGGCGATGGGATCCTCACGGCGGTCAAGCTGCTGGAACTCGCACACCAAGCGGACGCGCCGCTGGGTGATCTGGTGCGATCCGTGCCCCGCTATCCCCAGGTTCACGTCAACCTGCCCTTCGAGAATCCTCAAGCCATGATGGAGATGCCTGACGCCAAGAAAGCGATCGCCCAAGCCGAGCAGGACGTGGGCGACAACGGTCGGCTGGTTGTCCGCGTATCGGGTACCCAGCCCCTCATTCGTGTCATGGTTGAAGCCGAGGACGAGGAGCTGTGTCAGCAAACCTGCGATCGGCTCGCCACAGCGCTGAAATCATTGGGTACCACATAGAAAACCGCCCGGCCGCGTGGACCGGGCGGTCAATCTCCTTCTGTGGATCTCCGAGTGGACTAGGAGCAGTCCTCCGCGTCAAGTGGGTATGTCAGCTCCGGCTGTCGCGCTGCACGCGTCTGATCCAATCGTCGAACCGGCGCGTTGTGGGGCGCCTCCAACAGCAACGAAGGATCTGACGCCGCCTCCTCCGCGATCGTTCGCATCACATCCACGAATCGATCCAGCGTCTCCAGCCCTTCGGTTTCGGTGGGCTCGATCATCAGCGCATCCTTGACGATCAACGGGAAGTAGATCGTCGGCGGATGGACGCCGTAGTCGATGAGTCGCTTGGCGACGTCCAACGTTGTCACACCGTTGGGAAGCTTGGCCCCGGAGAGCACGAACTCGTGCTTGCAGAGGCGATCGTACGGAAGCTCGAACGCCGTCTTGAGGTGCTCCTGAAGGTAGTTCGCATTGAGCACAGCATTCTCGCTCACCGCGCGCAGTCCCTCGTCTCCCAGTTGCAGGATGTACGCATAGGCGCGTGCAGCCACCAGGAAGTTCCCGTAGAACGAGTGCACGCTTCCGATGGACTCCGGCCGATCCCAGTCCAGACGGAAGGACTTGCCGTCACGCACGATCCACGGTACCGGCAGGTAGTCGACCAGCGGCGCCGAAACGGCGATCGGTCCGGCACCCGGCCCACCGCCCCCATGCGGCGTCGACAGCGTCTTGTGCAGGTTGAAATGGAAGATGTCCGCCCCCATGTCGCCGGGACGGGCACGTCCGAGGAACGAGTTGAGATTCGCGCCGTCGAAGTAGCAGAGACCGCCTGCGGCATGCACCTTCTCGGTAACCTCGAGGATCCTCTCCTCGAAGATGCCCAGGGTGTTGGGAACGGTGAGCATGATGCCGGCCACCGTGTCATCCAGCGCGGCGTCCAACGCGTCAAGGTCGACCATGCCCGTCTCGTCGGAAGCCACCTCGGTCACCGAGAACCCGGCGACCGCCGCGGACGCCGGATTGGTTCCATGCGCCGAATCGGGCAAGAGGATGCGTCGCCGGCTCGTCTCTCCGCGCAGCTCGAAGTACCGCTTGAGAAGGAACATGCCGGTGAGCTCGCCGTGGGCTCCGGCCACCGGCTGGAGTGACACAGCCTCCATCCCGGCGATGCCCTTCAGAAGCCCGGACAGCTCATAGAGGATTTCCAGTGCCCCCTGCGCGTCCTCGCGCGGGGTCTCGGGATGAATGGCGGTCAGTCCGGGAAGTCGCACGACGTCCTCGTTGAGTTTCGGGTTGTACTTCATCGTGCAGCTGCCGAGCGGGTAGAAGCCGTCATCCACGCCATGGTTCAGCTTGCTCAGGTACGTGTAGTGTCGCGCCACCGTTGGCTCGCTCAGATTGGGAATGCGCAACGACGCGGTTCGTGCCAAGGAGACCTCGGTCTCGTAGGTCGGCACGTCGGACACAGGGAAGACCCCGCCCGCCGGCTGACTGCAGACGCGTTCGAAAATCGTCTTCATCGCACACCTCCGAGAAGCCTCACGACACGATCCAGTTCCTCGCGGGTACGCGACTCGGTCACCGCGAAACGAAGCGCATTCGGCACACCGAGAGACGCGAGATCCTCCGATCCTCCCACCAGGAATCCCGCCTGGTCCAGCATCTGGCGAAGACCTTCGGGATCGCCGGGGACACGCACGACGAACTCGTTGAAGAACGGTGCGTCGAAAGCCAGATCGTACCCGTCCAGCTCACAGAGCTTCTCAGCGAGATAGTGCGCCTTGTCGTGATTCAACCGCGCCACGTGCCGCAGTCCGTCAGCGCCGACGGTGGCCAGATAGACGGTGGCGGCCAGCGCGCACAGCGCGCTGTTGGTGCAGATGTTCGAGGTCGCGCGCTCACGACGGATGTGCTGCTCGCGTGTCTGCGCCGCCATCGCGTAGCCGGTCGCTCCCTCGCTATCCACGGTCCTCCCTGCCACGCGGCCCGGCATCTGCCGGAGGTACGCCTTCTTCGTGGCGAACAGGCCGAGCAGTGGGCCGCCGAAACCCATCGGCAATCCGAGCGACTGCCCTTCGCCGGTGACGATGTCCGCGCCCAAGGCCCCGGGGGGCTCGATCAGGCCCAGAGACATCGGATACGTCGACACGATCAGCAACGTATCGCCCAACTGATCCTTGACACCGGCCAGTGATTCGATCACGCCGAACGCGTTAGGCGACTGCACGATGAGTACCGCCGGATCCTCCGGCATCCCGCTGAGATCGAGCCTCCCGGCCGTATCAAAGGGGACCTCGCAGAGCTCCAAATCCGCCGCCCACGCATAGGTATCGAGCACCCGGCGATAGGCGGGAAGCAGGCTCTTTGACACAGCGATCTTCGTGTTCCGGCGAATGCGCGAGGCCATCAGCATTGCCTCGGCAAGGGACGTGGCGCCGTCGTACATCGACGCGTTGGCGATCTCCATGCCGGTGAGCTCCGCGATCAGTGTTTGGAACTCGAACATCACAGACAGCGTCCCCTGACTGATCTCCGGCTGGTACGGCGTGTACGCGGTATAGAACTCCGTCCGCGAAAGCATGTGCCCGATGATGCTCGGGCTGTAGTGGTCGTAGACGCCGCCTCCCAAGAGGGATGCCTTGGTGGATGCCGCGTTGGCCGAGGCCAGCGCGGCAAATTCGCCTGCGACTTCCTGCTCACTTCGGCCGGGGATGCCCAACGGCTCGAATCGCGATCTCACCGCCTCGGGGATGTCCCGAAACAGGTCGTCCAGAGAAGAAAGGCCGATCGCCTCGAGCATGGCTCGTCGATCGGCATCGGTATTCGGAACGTATCTCATGCCCTAACCTTCGGAGAGGAAGGCCTCGTAGCCGGCCGCGTCGAAATACTCCTCCGCCTCCTCAGGAGACGAAGCTTCGACCACGAAGAGCCAGCCGTCCTCATGAGGAGACTGGTTGACCGTCTCCGGCGCATCCTCCAGGCCATCATTGACTTCGACGACCTCGCCGCTCATCGGAGCCGTGACATCTCCCACCGCCTTGACCGACTCCACGGTCGCAACGACCTCGCCCTTGCCCGTCTTCGAGCCCACCGAAGGCAGTTCCACGAACACGATGTCACCGAGCTCCTCCTGAGCATGGTGAGTGATTCCCACAGTCACGCGGCTTCCTTCGATGCGAAGCCACTCATGATCCTTCGTATAACGATACTCCGACGGATACGACATGATCCCTCCTTAACCGATTGACATGTTCGCGGCGCGATTATACGTGGTGCTCTGACGCGCAACCACCGACACCAACGGTTATCAAGAACCGCCGCCTGAACTGTCGATGGTCATCGGATAGAAGCTTGCGTAGGCCTTGTGGAAGATGACCTTCGTCGTGCCCAGAGGCCCGTTTCGCTGCTTGCCGATAATGATTTCGGCCTCGCCGCCGGCGCCTTGAGCCGGGGAGGCGCTCTCCTCGTTCGGTTGCGCGTAGTAGTCCTCTCGGAAAATGAAGACGACCATGTCGGCATCCTGCTCGATCGCTCCACTCTCACGAAGGTCGGCCAGAATCGGTCGCTTGTTGGGGCGCGATTCCACCGCACGATTCAGCTGGGACAACGCGATCACCGGTACGTTCAGCTCGCGCGCCAGCCGTTTCAGGGATCGAGAGATGTGAGAGATCTCCTGCTCGCGCACGTCGCTCTTGACCTTCGCCTCGATCAACTGGATGTAGTCGATGACGATCAGGTCCAACCCATACTGCGCGGCCATTCGGCGGGCTCGCGCCCGGATGTCGAGGATCGACGCGCCCGGCGTGTCGTCCACCATGATGCGGGCCTTCTGGAGATTGCTTGCCGCGTAGGCCACATCGCGCCACTTGGCGGCCGGTACGTAGCCACCACGTAGACGGTGCAAGCTGACCTTGCCCTCGCCGCAGAGGAATCGCTCGAGAATCTGCTCCTTGCTCATCTCCAGGGAGAAGATGCCGACGGATGCTTTCTCGCGAATCGCCGCATTGCGGGCCAGCGTCAGCGCGAGGCTCGTCTTTCCGGTTCCCGGACGTCCGGCAAAGATGATCAGATCGGACCGTTGTAGCCCGGAGGTCATCTCATCGAACTTCGGGAAGCCGGTCGAGATCCCGGTGATCGTATGACGGTTCGGGTCGCGGTGAAGCTCCTCGAGCTTGCCGATGTGATCGTAGAGGAAGTCACTGACCAGCTGATAGCTTCCGACGGAGTGGTGGCTCGAGATATCGAAGATGTAGGACTCGGCCCGATCGAGCACCTCTTCGGTCTCGGTGATCTCGTCGTACCCAAGCTCGGCGATCCGCCCGCCCGCCTCGATCAGATTGCGAAGCGTTGCCTTCTTCTTGACGATCTCGGCGTAGTACTCGAGGCTCGCGGTGGTGACGACCCGATCCAGCAACTCGCTGAGATACGAACGTCCCCCGGCATCCTCGAGTTCCTTCTTCTCCTCCAGCCGATTCGCCAGCACGACGATATCGGCTGGATCGCCCTTCTCGAACAACTCCCGAACCGTGCGAAAGATGATCCGATGACGACGGTAGTAGAAGTCATCGGGACCGATTTTCTCCAACAGAACCGGAACAGCGCCTTGTGGATCAAGGAGGGTCGAACCGAGTATGATCTGCTCGGCTTCGATGTTCTTTGGAAGTGCCCGGATTTCATCGCGTTCCGTGCGAACGCTCTGTTCGTCCATAGATTGTCACCGGGAACAGTATACGGTGCCACCAACTTGCAGCCCAGGCGCGGGTGTCGCGTCCGGGGTGCTCGGGTGCGAATGGATGGGAAATTGCGGGGAAACAGCGTGTTTGCTATACTTCGCGCTACGACACCAGGAGTACTGTGACTTGGAGGAAGATGTGGAAGTCCTAACCATGAAAGAGCTGCTCGAGACCGGCGTACATTTCGGGCACAGAACACGTAAGTGGAACCCGAAGATGGCTCAGTACATCTTCACTGAGCGAAAGGGTATCCACATCATAGATCTCGAACAGACAGTCGAGATGTTCCGCAAGGCGTACTACGTCGTGCGAGACAAGGTGGCCACCGGCGGCGAGATTCTTTTCGTCGGCACCAAGAAGCAGGTTCAGGCTACCATTGTCGAGGAAGCCACTCGCTGCGGCGCGCACTTCGTCAATCGACGCTGGTTGGGTGGAACACTGACGAACTTCGCGACCGTTCGGCAGAGCATCGATCGCATGATGAAGTTCGAGACCATGGTCGAGGACGGAACCGTTGACGCCATGCCGAACACAGAGGCGAGCAAACTGCGTCGCCGTCTTGCCAAGCTGCAGCGAAACCTCGACGGTCTTCGCAACATGAACCGGAAGCCTGACCTGATCTACGTCATCGATCCGGATGTCGAGGCCAACGTCGTTCACGAAGCCAACCTGCTTGGAATCCCGGTCATCGCCATTGTCGACACGAACTGCGATCCGGACCCCATCGACTACTTGATCCCAGGAAATGACGATGCCATCAAGGCCACCAAGCTGGTGACCGCTCGTATCGCCGACGCGGTTCTCGAAGGCCGCGAGGGCAGTCAGGGCGAAGCCGCTGAGGAAGCGGAAGCTCAGGCTGCTGAGGCGGAGGCCGAAGTCGAGGAGACGGCGGCCGTTGGAGCCGAGGGGGCCGGCGCTGAAGAACCAGCGACTGAAACCCCTGAAGCGATCGAAGCCGACGTAGCTGAAGAACCGGCGACCGAGACTGCTGAAGCGGTCGAAGCCGACGTAGCTGAAGAACCGGCTGAAGCCGAAGCTCCGGAGGCCGAGGCGGAGACGCCCGAAGAGCCTGCGGACGCACCGGAAGCCGCTGCCGAAGAGGACAAGAAGTCCGAGGAAGCTGAGTAAAGAGGAACCCCCATACCATGAAGATCGAAGACCTGAAGCAACTCCGTGACGAAACGGGAATCGGCATGATGGACTGCAAGCGCGCCCTGGCCGAAGCCAATGGCGATATCGAGCGCGCCAAGGAGATCCTCAGGGAACAGGGTCTCGAGATGATGAACGAACAGGAACAGCGACCGGTTCGCGAGGGTCGCGTCGAGGTCTACGCCCACCACACCCACAAGGTCGGTGTGATGGTCGACATCGCCTGCAACACAGACTTTGCCGCCAAGAGCGCCGAGTTCCTCACGTTCTCCAGTGATGTTGCGCTCCACATCGCAGCCGAGGCGCCGCTGTACGTATCGCCCGAAGATGTACCGGCAGACGTCCTGGATGCCGATCTCGCCGAGTTCCGCAAGACGCTCGAAGAGCAGGGCAAGCCGGCCGAGATCATCGAGAAGGCTGTCGAGGGACGCGCCAACCGCTACTACAAGGACAACTGCCTCATCAAGCAGCCGTTCGTGAAGGATCCGGACGTCACCATCGAGGATCTGTTGGCGGATCTGCGAACCAAGACCGGCGAGAACATCTTCGTCCGGCGATTCGCCCGATTCGCCATCGAGGCGGAAGAGGAATGAGTACCGCGCCCTCCCGCATTCTTCTTAAGCTGAGCGGGGAGGCATTGAAGGGCACCGACAGCGCGTTCTCTCCCGAGAGCCTGAGCAGGATCGCGGGAGAGATCGCGCCCCTTTCTTCTCCGGAGATCGCCATCGTTCTGGGTGGCGGCAACCTCATCCGCGGCGCTCGCAGCCCGTGGCTCGATCGAGTGGAAGCCGATACGCTCGGCATGCTGGCGACCGTTCTCAACGCCTTGGCCCTACGAAATCACCTGGAACACCTGGGTCGGCGCGTTGTCGTTCAGTCAGCTGTCAGCACGGAATTCACCGATCGTGTCTCTCCCAGGGAGGCTCGCCAGGCGATGCGAGATGGGTGTATCGTCCTGTTTTCCGGAGGCACAGGCAGTCCGCTGGTCACCACCGACACAGCGGCGGCCTTGCGGGCGATCGCCATCGAAGCCGACCTGTTGGCCAAGGCATCAACCGTCGACGGCGTCTACGACGGCGATCCAGCGACCGACCCCAATGCAACGCGGCTGGAGGAGCTCACCTACGACGACTTTCTCACCCAGCGCCTCGGCGTCATGGATCAAACCGCAATCGAGCTCTGCCGCGAACACGGCATGCCGGTCGAAGTCTTCAACTTCGACCGCCCCGGCGCATTGGCCGAACTGGCGGCTGGGAAGAGAGTGGGTACACGTATTGGGGGAACCCGCGAATAGCGGTGCGGATTCCTAGGGGAGAACGGAGTAGACAGTCATCATGCCTGTCTACTCCGTTCTCCTATTGGCGAAGCTATCGAGTACCTTCCTGGCCGTGAGCGGCTTCTTCTGAACGT
>Ga0180429_10004507_pt1 | contig 11128 bp, 10 predicted proteins | sample SS_ome_FD_132428 | JGI IMG/M metagenome (GOLD analysis project Ga0180429, IMG submission 132428) | Hypersaline lake sediment archaeal communities from the Salton Sea, California, USA - SS_1_S_1 metaG | ecosystem: Environmental > Aquatic > Non-marine Saline and Alkaline > Hypersaline > Sediment ... | reverse complement strand
TGGCCGAAGGATCGCTCTGGTCGGAAATCACGGGCATCTCGCTGTTTTCGGATGTCCGCGCCCGCAAAGTCGGCGACGTGGTCGTGATCCGCATTGAGGAGGATCCCCAGGCGCAGATGAATGCCAACACCAAAACCAGTCGTTCTTCCGGCATCGGGGCCAAACTCAAGTTTTTCGGGTTGATGGATCAGCTGGCCAAGAACAACCCGGGATATTTTGCTGAAAATCCGGGAGACGATGATCTCATCAAATCGGCTCTGTCCAGTGATTTTACCGGCAAGGGCTCCAGCGACCGCGGCGCCAATGTCAAGGCCTACATAACGGCGACGGTGGTCAAGGTGCTGCCCAACGGCAATCTTTACATCCGGGGGCGGCGTGAAATCATGGTCAACAACGAGACCCAGTACATCTTTGTTTCGGGAGTCATTCGGCCCGAAGACATCAACACCGCCAACGAAATTTCTTCCACCTACATCGCCGATGCCAAAATCATGTATTCCGGCTCGGGCGTCATCGCCGAAAAACAGCAGCCCGGGTGGCTGGGGAGGGCTTTGGATTATGTCTGGCCGTTTTAAACGTCTGATCGCCGCCTATGTGTTCGCGTGTATGCTGCTGGTTCCGACCGGCGCTTTTGCAGCGCGCATCAAGGACATCGCCACCATCAAAGGCATTCGCTCCAACCAGTTGTTCGGCTACGGCCTGGTGATCGGTCTGAACGGCAGCGGCGACAAGAGCGGCGGTTTTACCGTCCAGGGCCTGGTGAACATGCTGGAGCGCATCGGCATTCACGTGGACCCCAACGAGGTCAAGGTGCGCAATGTGGCGGCGGTCATGGTCAACGCCACGCTGCCGGCCTTTGCCCGCATCGGCAAAAAAATCGACGTGACCCTATCCTCCATCGGAGACGCCAAGAGCCTGGAGGGCGGCACGCTGCTGCTCACCCCGCTGACGGGTGTCGACGGCAAGGTATACGCACTGGCCCAGGGGCCCATCGCCATCGGCGGCTTCAGCATCGGCGGGGGCTCCGGCAGCATGGTGACCAAGAATCACCCCACCGTCGGCCGCATTACGGACGGCGCCACGGTGGAAAAGGAAATTCCGATCGATATCGGCAGCAAAGAAGAGCTGACGATTTTGCTGAACCACTCCGACTTCAACACCGCTTCCCGCGTCGCCCGTGTCATCAACCGGCAATACGGCAATGACATGGCCCGCCCGGTGGATTCGGGGAGCCTGACGTTTCGCGTGCCGCCGGCCTTTCAAAACCGCGTAGTGGAAATCATCGCGCAGATCGGCAACCTGGAAGTCGAACCCGACACCGTGGCCAGGATTATTGTCAACGAAAAGACCGGCACGGTGGTCATCGGCGAAAACGTCCGCATTCAGCAGGTCGCCATCGCCCACGGCAATTTGAGCATCGAGGTCAAGGAGTCGGCTTCGGTTTCTCAGCCGGCGCCCTTTGCGCCCGGACCCGGGCGCGGCAACGCCGCGATGACCGACGGACAGGGTACGATCGTCGCCCCGGGCGGTGCCACCGTGGTGACACCGGAAAGCGAAATCAGTGTCACCGAAGAAAAGAATCGGTTGGTCCTCATGGAAAAAAGCAACAGCATCCGTGAACTGATCAACGCACTCAACGCCATCGGCGTGACCCCGCGCGACCTGATTACCATTCTGCAGGCGTTGAAAGCCGCCGGGGCCCTGCAGGGCGAACTGGTCATCCTTTAGGAGCAGCATATGCACCCCATTATTGAGTCGAGTGATGCCGTTCCGTCACCGCAATCTTGCAAGCATCCGGCGCATGATCCGCGGCTTGTCAAGGCCTGTACGCACTTTGAGGCGCTGTTTCTGAAATACATGCTGAAAGCCGGCCAGGCCGGTGAGAGCATGCGGTTTTTTGGAGACAGCCACATCGTGCAGTCCATGTTCACCGAGAATATCGCCGATACCGTCGCTGACGGCGGGGGTGTCGGTTTGCTGCCGATTCTGCTGCAGCGGTTTTCACCATCCGCTGTTGTGGATGTTTAAGTTTGCGGGTCTTCGGACCGATGAGGGATAAAGGAAGGCAACCATGGATAAAAAAGACATGAAAAACGCGCAGCAGCGCTTTGCCGTTATCGTCGAACTGCACGAAGTGCTGGCTTCCTGCCTTAAGACCGAGCAGGAAGCCCTTTTGGCGGCGGATATCGATACGCTCTGGGCCACGTCTAGGGAAAAGGAGCTGCTGTGCCGCGAAATCCTTGCCGGCGTTGATGCACTTGCCGATCTGCTGCCGTCCCGGGATGAAGAGGGCCGCATCCAGCTGCATCAGGTGCCGGGGCAATTGTCGGGTGCCGGCCGGCAGGAGGCGCATGACCTGATGCCGCGGCTGGTGCGCGCCCAGTCCCGCATCGAGGCCCTGAAGGCGGAAAATATTCAACTGGTGCAGACCTCGCTGGGTTTCGTGGACGATTTGCTGCAGACGCTGACCGGTGTCGAAAAAACGCCGCCGGTATACGGCCGGCGCTTTTTCAAAGGCGCGTCTCCCCGGGCGGCCTTTGTGTCCCAGGAGGTCTGATCATGTCTGTCACGGCCATTTTCAATATCGCGCAATCGGCGCTGTTCACCCACAGCCGCAGCCTTGATGTGGTGGCCCACAATATCGCCAATGTCAACACACCGGGTTATTCCCGCCAGAACGCCCTGCTCGTCACCAACGATCCGGTGACCAGTGGGGGACTGATGCTGGGGCAGGGGGTGAATGCCGATCAGGTGCTTCGCAGCACCAATGAATTTGTGGAACAGCAGTTGCTTTCCCAGAACGCCGACCTGGCGTCGTTTGAGGAAATGGAAAAATTCGCGCGGGTGTTGGAAAGCATTTTCAGCGAGAACCAGGACACCAGCTTGAGCACGCGGCTTTCCGATTTCTGGAATCTGTGGCAGGATGTGGCCAACAATCCCGCGGGTCTGTCCGAACGCAGGGCGCTGTGTGAAAACACCGTCATGCTGTGCGATCAGTTCAACGCGTTGCGCAGCGACCTGTCCCAGCTCCGGCGCGATATTACCAATGCCCTTAGTTCGGGTGTGGACCACGTCAATGCCCTGACGCAGGAGATCGCCGATCTCAATGCCCAAATTGTACGGATCGAAGCCAGCGAACCGGCCAATGATCTGCGGGATCAGCGCGATCAAAAGCTCAACGCCCTGGGAGAATATCTGGACATCAAGACATTTGAGCAGGAGAACGGTGCGGTCGACGTCATTACGGTCAAGGGCTGCATTCTGGTCCAGCGGAATGCGTACTACGAAATGCGGACCGGGGGGCTGAGCGGCGAAAAAATCGAATGGCTGGGATCGGACGGCGCCGGGGTGGATCTGTCGGCCCACATCGATACCGGCCGCATCGGCGGTTGGCTGGAAATGCGCGATGAAAAAATAAAGCAGTATCAGCTCGAACTGGATGAACTCAGCCGGGCCCTGATATGGTCGGTTAATTCACAGCACAGCCAGGGGGTGGGCAGCGATTTGTTTGCACCGGGGACGGTGTTGAGCGGCGCTTACAAAACCACCGGAGACTTGAGCGATCTTGCCTTCGGGGGTCAGATTCAGTTCACCGGCAATGCGTTCAAACTGTGGATTGAAGACCGGAGCGATCCGGCCAACCCGGTGATCAGCGCCGTGGACATCGACCTCAGCGGCTTGAACAGCGGCAGCAGCCTTTCCGATCTGGCCGCCGCCGTGAACACCCAGATAGCGGCGGCCGGATTGGCCGGGGTCAGCGCCGACGGTTCAGGGGCGGTTCTGACGCTGACGGCCGACGGCAGCCACGCCTTCGGGTTTTCCGACGACGCGTCCGGCATGCTGGCGGCATTGGGTCTGAACACGTTTTTCATCGGCGGCGACGCCGACACCATCACCCTGAATCCTTTGCTGGAAAACGAAGCTCTGGTCGCCGCCGGTTTGATTGACAGCGCCGTCGGAGCTTACTATGACGGCGACAATACCAACGCCCTGGCCATGGCCGAACTGCAGCATCAAAGCCTTAGCATTCCGCGCTGGGCCTGCAACCGCCGCACCGGCGACACATCCATGACCACATCCACCACCATCGAAACCTATTATCACACGCTGGTGGGAAGCATGGGCACCCATTCCGCCGGCATCACCCGCAACCGGCAGTTCAAGGAAGCCATGTGCACGCAGATCGGCGCGCTGCGCGACGGCATATCGGCGGTTTCCCTGGACGAGGAAATGGCGGACATGATTCAGTTTCAGCATGCATACACCGCGGCCGGCAAGCTCATCACCACCGCCGACGAGATGCTGGAAACGGTGTTGGGATTGAAATAGGTAAAAAGAAGGAGAGCCGCCGTTATGCGTGTTGCCAACAAGGTTTTTTTTGATGCGGTAAAATTCAATCTGGGCACCATTACCGAAAGAATGGCTGCGGCCAACGAAGTCGTTTCCAGCGGCAAAAAGCTCAACAGCCTGTCGGACGATCCAGTGGGTCTTTTGCAGGCCCTGAACGTCAAATCGACCATCGCGGGCATTCAGCAGCAGACACGTAATATCACCATGGCCCAGAGCTGGGTCAGCGGTGCGGAAAGCGCGCTCACCCAGGCACAGAATATTGTTTCCGAATCCAGGGCCCTGGCGGTTCAAATGGCCACCGCCACCGTCAGTGAAAACGAGCGCACGGCGGCCGTGGACATGGTCCAGGGGATGCTGGATGAAATGGTGACGCTGGCCAACGCCGAAGTGGGAGGGCGCTACGTATTTGCCGGTACGGCCACGGCGGAGACGCCGTTTGCAGGAGACGGCGCCTATCAGGGCAGCCCGACGGCTTACGCCGTGCGCATCAGCCGCTCGTCAAACCTTGATATCGGCACCGTGGGTTCGGCCGTTTTCGGCGATGTTTTCAACTCGCTGGCCGCGTTGCGCGACAGCCTGGCCGGGAATGACGTCAGCGGCATACAGGACGTCCTGGGCGATCTGGGGGATGATTTCGAACACCTGTCGGCCCAGATAACGAAAATCGGCTTGAAGGCAAAACGCCTGGACATGCGCACCCAGATCATCCAGGAGCTCAAGATCGGCAACCTGGAGCGGCTTTCCGAGATCGAAGACGCTGATTACGCTGAAGCGGTCATGAACTTGAAGAGCACGGAAATGGCCTACCAGGCGGCGCTGACCTCATCCGCCAAGGTAACCCAGATGAGTCTGGCGAACTTTATCTAATAAAAATTTGCAACAGACATTCGGCAGCCAAGGACGGGCCATGCTGATACTGACACGGAAGTCGGGTGAAAAAATCGCTATCGGGGATGACATCGTCATCACTCTTTTGGAAATCAAGGGCAACCAGGTCAAACTGGGAATCGAAGCGCCGAAGCATGTGGACATCCATCGCCAGGAGGTTTACGAACGCATCATGGAAGAGAACCTGCGTTCCGCCGGCGCCGATCACAAGGATGTTGCTGAGGCGCTGTTGCTGATACAGCAGAGCCAAAAGGAGAAAACCTAGGTGGAGATTCAGACGACACGCTTTGGTGCCTTGACGGTCGACCCGCAGAAGATCATTCACATGCCCGCCGGCATGCTCGGGTTTCCCGGTCGGCTGCACTACGTGCTGCTGCAGCACAAGGAGAACTCACCCTTTTTCTGGTATCAGGCCGTCGATGACCCGGATCTTGCCTTTGTCGTCGCCAGTCCCTTCTTCATTAAACCGGATTATCGCATCAATCTGAAAAGGGCGGCGGCTGAAATGCGATGGGAGGGCAATGACCTTCAGCGCATCGACCTGTATGTCGTGATCACCATTCCCAATGGATCGCCGGAACGGATGACCGCCAATCTCATCGGTCCCGTGGTCATCAACAACCGCAAACAGGAAGCCTTTCAGTACGTGGTCACCGGCAGTGTTTACACGCACCGGCATGCGGTTTTCGGAGAAGGAAGATAAAATGAAGATCAAACCGGCCGGTCCATCGCCGGGGGCAAGGATGCGGCCTTGAATGAAAATGTTTTGAAATCGTTAGGTTTGTTGGGTTTATTGAGTTTGTAGATTTCGCTTTTCGTCGCATCATTCAAAATTCAAAACTCAAAATTCAACATTTTTTTACGCCGCCACACAACGGAAGCCCAGGATGTTCGACCAGGTGCCGGGACGCTGCGGAAACCGCTGCTGCAGGGTGACAGGGCCGCTCGTCAACCAGCTGCCGCCTTTGGCGATGTAGTGCGGCGCCTTTTGGCCGCTGCGCTGTTCAAGCGTGTCCTGGGTCCATTCGAGCACGTTTCCCAGTCCGTCACAGATGCCATGCGCGTTGGCAAAGGAATGGTAGCGGTCGACGGCGCTGGTGCCGCCCAGACCGCTTCTTTCAAAGTTGCCGGCCTGAGGGTTCCACTGCTCACCCCACGGAAAGCCTGGACCCTGCGCCGTATCCATGGCCGCCTCCCACTCGGCTTCGGTGGGCAGACGCTTGCCGGTCCAGGCGGCAAAGGCCATGGCGTCTTTCACACTGACCTGGACCACCGGGTGGTCGCGTTTTTGGTGCAGGTTGCTGCCCGGCCCGAGCGGCTGATACCAGAAGGCGCCGGAGACGGTTTGACATTCCACGGCGCTGTTGAAGATCGAACGACGCAGGCCGGTGTCTGGATTTTCCTCTTTGCGGTAGCGGCCGCAATACACCAGACCGTAGCCGGCTTTTTCGGCCTCGGTGCGATAGCCGGTTTTGGCCACGAATATTTCAAACAAAGCGTTGGTGACCGGGAACTGTCCCATGTAAAAATCCGGCAGTTGAATTGTCTGTGGCCGGTTTTCACCCCTGGTTGCGGTTGGCGTTTGACCGCCGACAGGGTAGGGGCCGGCCGGTATCAGGAGATACTGATTGTAATAGCGGTCGAGCACCCCCAGAAAACCGTCGAAGGCTTCGGCCAGCAGACGATCCTGCTTTAGCGCGTCGGCGTCCAGATCGGCCGTGTCTTCAAAGTCCATGGCCGACAGCCCCAGCTGGTCGGCGGACAGACGGTTTTCTCCACCGCCGGCGCCGTCGTCGGAGGCTGCTTCGGTACCGCCGCTGCCGCCCGCCGGTCCGATTGCGTCAACGAGATCGTCTTCGTCCAGCGATGCGGCATCCTCTTCAACAACATCCACGGCCGGGTCGTCGGCCGAGTCCGCTTCAACATCGATTTCATCAATGTCCTCCGTCGCGTCGTCTTCCAGCAGCACGTCTTCGTCATCTTCAATAATGTCAAAATCTTCTGCAAACGCATCTTCGTCAACGACTTGCGCCGCGGGCGTTTCATCCGCGTCCCCCGCGGATGCGCCGGCTGCTTCTCCGAATCCCGGCGCCGGTCCTTCCGCCGCGCCGCCGGCAGCAGAACTTCCGGCTGCATCGGATCCCTGCTCCCTTTCTGCCGCTGCGGATTCTCTGCCGGCAGATGTACCATCCGCAGGCACCCCGGCGCTGTCCGCCACGTCGCCGGCGATGACATCCGCCGCCTCGGTTCCATCCGCGCCGGCCAAGTCTGCGTTGGAACCGGATTCGATGTCATTGGGAGAAAACCCGGGCTGCACACCGTCAGCGGCGGCTTCGTCCGGCAAGTCGTCTTCGTCCGGCAATGCGGCATCTTCCTCGAGAATATCCTCCCCGTCTTCTTCGATGATTTCTTCAACAACATCCACGGCCGGGTCGTCGGCCGGTGTTTCCGCGTCGGCCAAGTCCGCTTCAACATCGAATTCATCGATATCATCCGTGATATCGTCTTCCAGCAGCACGTCTTCATCATCTTCAATACGATCGAAATCTTCTGCAAACGCTTCTTCGTCAACGATGTCCGCCGCCGCTGCTTCATCCGCGAATACCGCGGACTCGTCTGCCGCATCTCCGGATCCCGGCGCCGGCTCTTCCGCCGCGCCGCCGGCAGCGAAACTTCCGGCTGCAGGGGCATCCCGCCCCCCTGTTGCCGCTGCTGGGCCGCTGCCCGTGGATGGTCCATCCGCGGTCCCTCCGTCGGCAGCGTCGGCTGGCGGTGCCGAACCGCTTGCCTCGGACAGCGACTGATCCACCGTTTGAGAAAGCGACTGGATGCGCTGCTGGAGCTGGGCAAGCGCGTCGGCGCGTGAGCGGCCGTTTTGAGATGCCAGGCGGTCGATGTTGTCGAGAGCGTCGCCGAGACGGTCGACGGTCTGCAGCAGATCGGCCAGCGAATGTCGGCCGTCTGCGCCCATACCGCCGCTGAATCGGTCCAGCACGCGATCCTTGGCTTCTTCACACATGGTGAAAGTGTTTGCGGGGCCGATGATCAGACCGGCGGCGTTGTCTCCTTTTGCGAACAGGTTTTTTAAATCCTTATTCAGGGCGCTGCGGATGCTGTTGAAATTTTTGCGGCGGCTGCGTACCGCCTCGTCATCGGCATCCGCCCACAGTTGGCGGATGATGTCATCCGTCTCGATGGCGGCGGGGGGCGCGGCGTCTCCGGCGATGTCATAATAACCGCGGATGATGTGCATCAGCTTGCGCTTGGGGGAGCTGCGGCTGACATATGGCAGATGGGAAATGGTTTCATCAATGTCCGCAAGGCTGAAGACGGTTGGCATGATCCGTACCGGATTCGATTGCTTTTTTTTGAATACGTTCAATTCCGACAGCGATTCCATTTCCGAAGAAAAGCAAAAATCATTCCACAAAGCGCGCCGCGCCATTATCATCCGCAACCTTTTTGTTTTGCTGGAGCGACTTTCCGGGTTGTCAATTCCGGGAGCAACAGCCGCCGGACGGCGCTGATGATTTTTGCATAAAATTGTGCAGAAATTTTATTGGTATGCATGTTGCATAGGCAAATGGCATTCATTCAGTACGGCTTCAGGAGAGAGCCCGGGCCGATCAGCTGAAAAAAGGAATGCAGCCGTGTCGATTGTGGATTCCACATAAAAAATGAACGTGAAAACCGTGGGTGCCCTGGCACCGGCGTTGGCTTTGCGTCAAAATATTGACAATCGTGTCGCTCAAAGGAGGCCCATGAAAATTTCAAACAATCAAACCATCCAGCACGGAGAACAGGAACTGATTGACGCCATTTCCGCGGATTTGAACTGGCAGCCGATCGAGGAGATCATAAAAAAGGAACACAAACTCGATCTCCAGGAAAACATTGAATATCGCAGCGGCGATCTTGTGGTTTGCAACGATCAGGTTGCCTATCAGCTCGAGTTTGATGTGCGTATGGCCGTGACCCTGTTGATCGACCGCCAGGGCAATTTTATTTCCATCAAGGGTGGAAACGACATCATCGACCTGGTGGAAGCCGCCGACGAATCTCCGGCCCAGGCGGCAGCCGGGTCCAAACCCAAAAAAAAATGACAGAGGATGCTTGGCTGAATGGAAACAGCGGGTGCAGAGCAAAAAAATGCGGTTGAAGAAACAGACATCCGGCAGGCCTTTGATCAAGTGCTGGCAAAACACATCGATCCGATTGCGGCGGATCTGAAAACGGTTTTGCAGGTCGGTTCGAGTGTGTGCGGCACAACCCTGCTGGTGCTGTTAAACGAACGCGAACAAGAGCGGGAGCAGTTTGGTGCGCAGGAGGTCGAACCGCTCACGCCCGAAAATCTCATCGCCGAAGCAATTGATATGGGAATTGCGGATAACGGCGAACTGCGGCGGACCCTGCAGGCTCTGCAGACGGCCGGCGCCGTCGTGCCGGATGAAGCCGGCTGCCTGAAAGCCGGACCGCCGGCGCACGCTTTTTTACGACAGCTGGATGGGCTGCTGCCGGGAATGCCGGGGCTCAATCTGGTCGCCTATGCCGCACAGACCATTGACGAGGTGCGCTCGAACCGCAAATCGCTGAGCACAGCGCGCGACCAGTTTGACCAGACGCTCGGCATTCAGCGGCGCGGCGGCAGAAAGGACAGTGGCCAGGCGGGGGTTGAACCGGAGCCCTCTGCGGGGGCCGGTGTTCCACGAGTCAAACGACCGGTGCTTGACCGGTCGACCATCAGAAAGCGGCTTCGTGCGGCGGTCAAGCGCCGTGGCGGACAAAATGTGATCGGTGCTTCAACCGTGGCTTCCCGCGCGCCCAAAACCATCCGGCCGCTGGCATTCGGGGCGCCGGCGGCTGCAGAGAAGGTTGATCCGCCCAGTGCGCTGCCTGAAAAAGGTTCCCCGGCGGCGGCCGACGCGGCAATGGATCGCATTTCACCGTCCGAGCCACCTGAAGATGCGGCGCCGGCAAAGGTGGACGACACCCCGGCGGTGGACGACACCCCGGCGGCGGATGACACCCCGGCGGCGCCGGCAAAGGACGTATCCGAGGCGCCGGACGGCATACCGGTTAAGACGCCAACGGCGGAAACCATCACACCCGAAGCGGCCGCAGCCAATCCAGCACCGCAAACGGTGTCGTCGCCCGTCGCCGATGCATCAGCGGATAGCGTGCAGCCGCCGCTGGTCGTCGAAACGCCGGCTGCCGGAGCGCCGTCTATGGATGACACGGCCGTGGAGGAGCGCATTGCCGCCTTTGAGGACGATCTGAGCCTTCGCTGCCCGGTCTGCGGCAAAGCGAACGTGGCTGTCAAGGCCACACCGGCCGGCCGTGAGTATTATCAGTGCACCGCAGCGGATTGCGCGTTCATCAGCTGGGGCAAACCGGTGCACCGCCGCTGTCCGTGGTGTGACAACCCGTTCATGATCGAACGCATGAACCGCAATCATGAAATTATGATCCAGTGCCCGCGCGCCACCTGCCGCTACAAGGAATCGGCCGCTGCCGCAGCATCCTCCGGCGGTCTTCAGGGGGCGTCGGCGCCGCCGCAACAGAAGAAGCGGCGCGTACGGCGCGTGCGCGTGCGGCGCAAGCGCTGACTTTCGCCATGGCTGTCTGCACCCGCTGTCGGCATTATTACACCACCTGGGACAAGCGTTTTCCCCACGGCTGCCGGGCATTGAAATTCAAAAGCGCCCACCCCCCGTACCAGGCCGTGCGGCGCTTTTCCGGCATGGAATGTCTGGCCTTTCAATCCAGACCGAAGAGGGCCGCCGCGGTTTCCAGAGAAAAGCAAAACCGCCGGACCGACTAAAACGATTCGCAAAAAATACTTGCATTCCTAATAATCGCCATATATGTTGGCAATTATCATGATATATGC
>Ga0180429_10004504_pt1 | contig 11136 bp, 6 predicted proteins | sample SS_ome_FD_132428 | JGI IMG/M metagenome (GOLD analysis project Ga0180429, IMG submission 132428) | Hypersaline lake sediment archaeal communities from the Salton Sea, California, USA - SS_1_S_1 metaG | ecosystem: Environmental > Aquatic > Non-marine Saline and Alkaline > Hypersaline > Sediment ... | reverse complement strand
TCAGACACATCATGGTCAGATACGGCGCCGTCACAGGCGAAATGATGGTCGTCTTCATCACAAGGACAAACGACTTCCCGCACAAAGCGAAAATCGTCGAGGAGATCACCGCGGCATTCCCGCACGTCAAATCGATCGTCCAAAACATCAACCCGAAAAAAACAAACGTCATCTTCGGCGACGAAACAACCGTCATCTGGGGAGAAGAATACATTTACGACACCATCGGCGGCATCAAATTCGCCATTTCCGCGAGATCGTTCTACCAAGTCAACCCCGAGCAAACGAAAGTGCTCTACGACAAAGCACTTGAATACGCCGAACTAAACAGCGAAGAAACCGTCATCGACGCCTACTGCGGCATCGGCACGATCTCGCTGTTTCTGGCGAAGCAGGCGAAAAAAGTGTACGGCGTCGAAATTGTGCCGGAAGCGATTGAGGACGCGAAGCGAAATGCTGAGTTGAACGGCATTGAGAACGCTGAGTTTGCCGTGGGCGAAGCGGAGACCGTGATTCCGAAATGGTATGAGGAAGGCATTGCGGCTGACACGCTAGTGGTTGACCCGCCGCGCAAAGGCTGCGATGAAGCTTTGCTGCAGACGATTATTGAAATGAAACCGAAGCGTGTAGTGTATGTGTCATGCAACCCGGGAACCTTGGCGCGCGATTTGCGGGTGCTGGAGGATGGCGGGTATGTGACGCGTGAAGTGCAGCCTGTTGATATGTTTCCACATACGGCGCATGTGGAGTGTGTGGCTGTGCTTAGGATTAAAAAAGACAACTAATGATTGCCTTTTTATTTTCAGTTGAAAAATGACTTGCTGCACTTATTTTTTTTGACAGTACTATAGTATAATTGGTATAGATATTCTTTTTTATAATTAATGAGGTGCAAAATAAATGATAACAGGTGAATTAAGAAACAAAGTAGATAAGGTCTGGGAAACATTCTGGACAGGGGGAATTACAAACCCTCTAACTGTCATTGAACAGTTTACATACCTTTTGTATATCAAAAGATTAGATGATAAAGAGAAAAAGAAAGAAGCGGATGCAGAATTATTAGGTTTAGATTTTCAAGGGATTTTTCCAGAAGATAAACCACAATTGCGCTGGTCAATCTTTTCGAATATGGGTCCCGATGAAATGTTTAAAGTCGTAACGGAAGAAGTCTTTCCATTTATTAAAGAACTAGGCGGAAAACATTCGACATATGCAAAGTTTATGAAAGATGCCATTTTTGTTATCCCAACGCCATCATTATTGGCTCGAGTGGTAGCCGGAATTACCGGGATTTTACAATCAGTTCAAACCGATGGAAAAAAGGATACACTCGGAGATTTATATGAGTATTTGTTATCAAAACTCTCAACCGCGGGAACAAACGGCCAATTTAGAACACCACGTCATATCATTGATATGATTGTTCGTTTAATGAAACCGACACCACAAGATATTATCGTCGATCCATCTGCAGGCTCTGCCGGTTTTCTTGTCGCAGCAGGTGAATACTTGAGAGAAAATCATGGGGATCTCTTTTACATTGAAGGTCCATGGTTTTGAAATGGATGGTACTATGCTTCGAATTGGTGCCATGAATATGATGCTTCACGGTGTAGACAATCCGAATATTGCCTATCGTGACAGCTTATCTGAACAAAACAAAGATACAGAGCAATACACACTTGTCCTTGCTAATCCACCATTTAAAGGTTCTTTAGATTATGATTCTGTTTCAGATGATTTATTAAAAATTACAAAAACAAAGAAAACAGAACTGCTTTTCTTAGCATTGTTCTTAAGAATGCTAAAAAAAGGAGGACGAGCAGCTTCTATCGTGCCGGATGGTGTCTTATTTGGAAGCTCTAAAGCCCATAAAGCTATTCGTCAAGAGATTGTCGATAATCACAAGCTTGAAGCTATTATTTCTATGCCGTCAGGTGTTTTTAAACCGTATGCTGGTGTATCAACAGCCATTATTATCTTTACTAAAACAGGTGCAGGTGGTACAGATAATGTCTGGTTCTATGATATGAAAGCTGACGGCTATTCTTTAGATGATAAGCGGAATCCGATTGAAGACAACGACATTCCGGATATCGTTAAAAGATTTGAGGACATTGAAAATGAAAAAGACAGAAAGCGTACAGAACGATCCTTTTTCGTATCAGTCGATGAAATTCGTGAAAACGAATATGATTTGGCAATTAATAGGTATAAAGAAATTGAATATGAAGAAATTGAATATGATAAGCCGGAAATTCTAATGGAAAATTTGTTTCAACTTGAAGAAGAAATAAACAAAGGATTGATCGAACTAAAAGATCTATTTAAAGGAAGTAAATGAAATGAAAGAATTAAAGATTCAAGATCTGTTTCAAATATCAAAAGGAAAAAAAGTAGAACAGATTGCAAATGATTCAAAAGATAAAATTAGATATATTCAAATAGAAGATTTAAGAAACAATGAAACTATAAAGTATTGTAAGAACGATAATAAATATATATATGCTTCAAAAGACGATATTATTATTGCATGGGATGGGGCGAATGCAGGTACCATTGGTTATAATATTGAGGGAGCTATAGGTAGCACGCTTGCTGTTCTTAAAAGAAAAAATAATGATTTTGCCTTCAATACTGCCTATGTGGCAAAATTTATGCAATCAAAAACTAGGTTTTTACGGGATAATTGTACAGGTGCTACAATTCCCCATATTTCTAGAAAAGTATTAGAAAACTTAAATGTTCCTTTACCCTCAATGGATGTTCAAAATAAAATAGTTATATTGCTTGATAAAGTTCAGTCTCTCATCGACAAACGCAAAGCTCAAATTGCAGCATTATCCGTCCTAACGCATAGCGTGTTTTTAGAGATGTTTGGGGATCCACATTTAAATAATAAGAATTGGCCAATAGTAAAAATAGGCGACTTAACAATAAAATCACAATATGGAACTAGTAAAAAAGCTAGTGAATTTACTGGAAAATATCCGATTCTTAGAATGAATAATATCTCATATGATGGTCGTGTTTCAATGGAAGATCTAAAATATATTGATTTAGATGAAAAAGAAGCTAAAAAATATCTCGTTCATAAAGGGGATTTATTATTTAATAGAACAAATAGTAAAGAACTTGTTGGGAAAACAGCTGTATATCCATATGATGAACCAGTTGCCTTTGCTGGATATTTAATAAAACTAATTCCTAACGATAAAGCTAACTCAGTTTTTATTTCTGCTTATCTCAATTCCTTATACGGGAAAAAAGTTTTGTTAAACATGGCGAAAAATATAGTTGGTATGGCTAATATTAATGCTGAAGAATTGAAATCAATTAATATATATTTACCACCAATAGAATTACAAAATGAGTTTGCTAATATAATTGAAAATATAGAAGAAAAAAGAAACATTCTTAATCAAAGTTTGATTCAACTTGAAAATAACTTCCAATCTCTAATGCAACGTGTATTTAGAGGCTAGTTATTCAACGATTAAGAGATTAAATATGCAAATATGTTTTGTTGGGGGGAAGTCAATTGCTAAGCAACTTTGGGTTTTTAAAAGAAAAAGCTCATTTTGAAAGTTTTACAAATGCTTGCTTGGAGGCTGAGAAAAGCCTTCAAGTAAGCCCTGCAACTTGTGCCATTTTAACGCGGCGTGCGCTTGAGTTGTCTGTGAAATGGTTGTATACATTTGATAGTGAGTTGAAATTACCATACCAAGATAATTTATCGAGTTTGATTCATGAACGGACCTTTAAATCGATTCTTGATGATAAGCTGTTTCCTTTCTTAAAATATATCATTAAGTTAGGAAATGTTGCCGTACATACAAATTCAGTTATTACTCGAGACGAATCGGTCTTATCATTACATTATCTTCATCAATTTATCGATTGGCTGGATTATTGTTATTCTGAAAATTATTCCGAGTCAGAATTTAAGGAAGATATTCTACTTACTGGTGAAGAGCCGAGAAAAAGACCGGAAGAATATAAAGAGCTTTATGAAAAATTAAGCTCAAAGGATCGGAAACTGGAAGACTTGATGAAGGAGAATGCTAAACTTCGTCAAGAACTGACAGAAAAGCGGCTTAAAAATACGAAACATTATGATTTCCAAGTGGATGAACTGTCAGAATTTGATACGCGCAAAATGTATATTGATTTAGAATTGAAACTTGCCGGTTGGGAATTTGGAAAAGATATTATCACGGAATATCCTGTATCTGGCATGCCAAATGCACAAGGAAAAGGCTTTGTCGATTATGTACTGCTTGGAGATAACGGGAAACCTCTTTCAGTAGTTGAAGCTAAAAAATCGTCATACGATGTCAATAAAGGAAAACATCAAGCGAAATTGTATGCTGATTGTGTTGAACAAATGCACGGACAGCGTCCAATTATTTTCTATACAAACGGTTTTGACATTCGACTTTGGGATGATCTAAACTACCCGGAACGAAAAGTATCAGGGTTTTATACAAAGGGCGATCTTGAACGATTAATTAACCGCCGCACAATTCGACAACCGCTTACTGACATTAAAATTAATGATAACATTACAAATCGTTACTATCAGATAGAAGCCATTAAAGAAGTTTGTGATGCTATTGAAGCAAAGCAAAGAAAAGCACTTCTTGTCATGGCAACGGGTAGCGGGAAAACAAGAACAGCGATATCAATTGTAGATATCTTGGTTCGGCATAACTGGGTGAAAAATGTTTTATTTTTAGCTGACCGTAAAACACTTGTTTTACAGGCGAAAAAAAACTTCAATAATCTCCTTCCAAGTTTGACGCTGTGTAATCTGCTTGATAACAAGGATAATCCAGAGTCAAGTCGTATGGTATTCTCTACATATCCGACGATGATGAATGCGATAGACGACACAAAGAGGAAAGATGGAAATAAGTTATTCACGCCAGGTCATTTTGACTTAATTATAGTAGATGAAAGTCATCGTAGCATTTATAAAAAGTATCGTGCGATTTTTGAGTACTTTGATGGGATTTTGTTAGGGTTAACAGCTACACCAAAAGATGAAATTGACAGAAATACGTATGATATCTTCGATTTAGAAACAGGTGCTCCAACTTACGCTTATGAACTTGAGCAAGCTGTTAAAGATAAGTATCTTGTTCACTATCGTTCAAATGAATCTACTTCTAAAATCATGGATGACGGTCTTCGGTATGACGATTTATCAGAAGAAGAGAAAGAAAATTATGAAGAAACCTTTGATGATGAACATGGAGAAGAAATCAGCAGCGGGGCAGTGAATCAATGGTTATTTAATGATGATACAATTGATCATGTGCTAAATGAACTCATGGAAAAAGGAATCAAGGTTGAGGGCGGAGATAAGCTTGGAAAAACGATAATCTTTGCCAATAATAAAGCACATGCTAGACGAATTGTAGAGCGGTTTAATCATATGTATCCCGGGTACAGCGGTTTTGCCAGTGAAATTCATTATGGCGTACAATATGTTCAATCTTTGATAGATGATTTTTCTACAAAAGATAAGAATCCGCAAATTGCTGTATCAGTTGATATGTTGGATACAGGAGTAGATATTCCTGAAGTCGTTAATCTCGTGTTCTTTAAGAAAGTAAGATCCAAATCGAAATTTTGGCAAATGATCGGCCGTGGTACAAGAACTTGTGAAGATCTTTTTGGAGTCGGCGAAAATAAAAAATACTTCTTAATCTTTGATTATTTACGTAACTTTGAGTTCTTTCGTGAAAATGAAAGAGGAATAGAAGGCAGTGCTTCTATAGGATTAACAGAGAGAATCTTTAATCTTAAAGTCGATATCATTAGAGAGCTGCAGGCGCTCATTTATCAGGAAGAGTCTTACATTAGTCATCGAAATCAATTAATTGATGATGTATATCAGGAAATCTATCGCTTAAACGATGAAAATTTTCAGGTTCGCATGCATTTGCAATTTGTACACAAATATAAAAATCGTTCGAACTGGCAGGCGCTCACAGTAACGAATGTAAGCGAGATTAAAGAGCACATTTCTCCATTGATTATTTCCATTTCAGATGATGAATTGGCGAAGCGTTTTGATAATGTAATGTACTCTATTGAACTGGCAAAATTAACTGCCAAAACTGCAACAAAACCTATTAAAAGCGTCGTGCAAACTGCTGAGGATTTGTCGAAATTAGGTACAATCCCACAAATAAACAAAAAGCGAAACATCTTGTTAAAAGTGCAAACTGAAGCGTTTTGGGAAGAAGCGAGTATTTTTGACCTTGAAGAAGTACGAGTGGCCATTCGCGCACTTGTAAAGTTTCTAGAAAAGGACAGCCAAAAAGATTATTACGTTAATTTTAAAGATACATTTTCAATAATCAATGAATGTAATGGGCCAATCTACGGATCAAATGATTTACAAAATTATCGCAAAAAGGTCAGCCAATATTTGAAAGAGAATCAAGATCAGACGGCCGTTTATAAATTACGCCATAATAAACCATTAACCCGTCAAGATGTTCAAACACTTGAAGATATCCTATGGAATGAGCTAGGTACACAAGAGGATTATCAAAAGGAGTTTGGTAAAACACCGATTACTAAACTGGTTCGTCAAATCGTTGGATTAGATCAAAAAGCCGCTAACGAAGCATTTTCAGAATTCCTTAGCGAAGAAAAATTAAATACAAGGCAGCTGCGTTTTGTGAAACTGATCATTGATTACGTTGTGAAGAACGGAACGCTTGAAAAGAAAGTCTTACAAGAAGATCCGTTCCGCACACTAGGAAGTGTTACTGACTTGTTCAATGACAATAAAGAAGATGTGAGAAAAATTTTGCAGGTAGTTGATACAATAAATCGTAATACAGAGGAGTTTGAAGGTGCGTAAAAACAGGGTCCGAGAAAGGGACCCTGTTTTTTAGTTTTAAAATATTTTCATATGAGGCTTGTTTTTCTTGCTATTATTTATTTTAAGTAGATATCCCTCAAGAAATAATTGATTAACTCTTTCTGGAATGTAACCGATTCGTTGGATTAGAATATTTTCTATGATGTACATTTTCTTTGTAAAGAACTGATAGCCTTCTATTGCTTTTTGCACATTCTTCGATTCCGAATCACCTTTTGTATATCGTCGTGATCTACAAAGTTCATCATACTTTTCCGTACGTTTTTTTCTTGAGATTTTTAATAAAAATAATAATTCAATTGTCGGTAAATTCATTAATTCCGGTGTTGTATTAGATAAGTCTTTTTCAGAAGCTTGTTTTCGATATTCTATATGTTCACGTTTTCCATCCTCTTGAGGATTTTGGATATACATTAAGCAGAAATCACAGTAAAATAAATGATCTTTTTCCTCATGAACCAAGCTTCCACAATACGTACATGTTTTCATTAAAATCTTCCTTTTTTAAAGTATTAGATACTTGTTATTTCGGTTTTATTATAAATATTTCGAGCTTTCCTATGAATAAATTGAAAAAGACTTAAAACATGGAACTGGTTCAATAAGAACCCACCTCACTAATTGACAAAAGGCCATTACAAAAACTCACACATGTGATAAGACATGTTACAGGTAGAGAACAATCTTAAAGGGAAAGAAGGGGTTCAGCATGAGCAAGGTCGCTTCAAAAGTGGTTTCGGGGGTGTTGAACGAATTCCACAGCGTGTAGTTTATGTGTCTGTAACCCTGAACCTTGGCGGACGATTTGCGGGTCCTTGAAGATGTTTATGATAGCTATCGAGAATAAATCGTAGGCCATTCGACCAGGAAAATTCCTTCTTTCCAAAAAAATAAAATAAATGTTGACGCTTTCATAAAACCGATATATACTTTAATCAAATCCAATATTGATAAATTAGACATGTGACTGGTCATGCAGGCAGGATCTAAAACCGATAAATTTTTTAATTTGTCGGTTTGGGTCCTTTTTTTATTGCCTAAATATAGGTCTCATGTTTCAGAAAAGGGGGAGAAACAGTGAATTACACACAAACAGCAAGAGACGTATTGCAGCATGTAGGCGGTAAAGAGAATATTGCCCACTTGGAGCATTGTTCGACACGACTCCGTTTTACACTGATTGATCAAAACAAGGCGGATGTGCCGGCACTTGAGAAAACACCAGGTGTCATCGCCGTCCGTATGTCGGGCCAATGCCAGGTTGTGATTGGAAACGATGTCATCGAAGTCTATGAGAAATTGACCGGCCTTCTTGGCGGGGCGCTTTCTGGACAAAACGGGTCTTCCCATCAGCCGAAGGAAAAGCGAAAAGTGGGGACTGTACTTTTAGACTTTATTGTCGGTGTTTTTCAACCGCTTGTTCCAGCCATTGCGGGTGGAGGCATTTTAAAATCGTTTCTCCTCCTCTTCTCGTTATTCGGATTAATGGATGCCAAAGGGCAAACGTATCAGATTTTAAATATGGTTGGCGATGCGCCGCTTTACTTCCTGCCATTGCTAGTCGCCGTGACGACAGCAAATAAACTAAAAGTGAATCCGCTTGTTGCATTATCGGCAGTCGGCGCTCTTATTCTGCCAAACATGACGGCGATGCTGACAGAAGGCGCACAATTATTTTCATTCGATGTGAAAAATATTGCGTATGCCTATCAGGTGTTTCCGGCGATTTTATCTGTCCTGTTGTATGCACAGGTGGAAAAATGGTTTACTCGTATTTCGCCAAAACCCATTCGTATCTTCTTCGTACCGATGATGTCATTGGTGATTACAGTTCCGATCACTCTCCTGCTGCTGGGACCAATCGGTTTTACAGCAGGGCAAGGTTTCACAGCGATCATCCTTGCTATGTTTGACAAAGTGGGCTGGGTTGCGGTTGCGATCCTGGCAGCAGTTCTTCCATTTATGGTCGCATCAGGGATGCACAAAGCGATGGTGCCATACGCTGTAACAACAATGGGCAATCTCGGAAAAGAAGCACTTTACTTGCCTGCATCACTTGCACATAATATCGCTGAAAGTGGGGCGTGTTTCGCAGTTGCCCTTCGCACAAAAGATAAAGTGCTTCGTTCAACTGCCATTTCTGCAGGGATTTCCGCATTTTTTGGCATTACCGAACCGGCATTATACGGGGTGACACTGCAAAATAAACGTGTGCTTGGCAGTGTTATGATCGGTTCTTTCATCGGCGGTATCTTCATTGGGCTTGTCGGACTTCAAGCGTTTGTTCTTGTTGGACCTGGTCTTGCAAGTATGTCGATGTTTATATCTGACGAGCTTCCACGCAACTTCATGTTTGCAGTTATCGGTTTTGCCATCTCATTTGTTGTTGCTTTTGCTGCCGCCTTTATTTTAGGAAAAGATCGAAAGACAGAAGAAACGGAAAAAGAAGCAGAGCAAGGTGTTTTCGCTGAAAAACTTGGCGCAGATGAGACATTCAAAAGTCCAGTCATCGGTCAAATGATTTCACTATCTGATGTAGAAGATGACATATTTTCTTCAAAGGTAATGGGAGAAGGAATTGCCATTATTCCTTCAAAGGGTGAACTATATGCACCGGTAGATGGCGAGATTTCACTTCTCTTTGAAACAAATCATGCGCTCGGCATGAAAACAGCAAACGGAGTTGAGGTTCTTTTCCATATTGGGATTGACACCGTTCAGCTAGAGGGCAAGTTCTTTACACCTTTGGTTCAAGCAGGAGACAAAGTCAAAGCAGGTGATCTGCTCATTCAATTTGACCTAGAAAAAATTAAAGAAGCAGGTTATGATCCAGTTACACTAGCAGTTATTACGAATACGGATCAATATGATATAAAAGTAACGCATTTAAAACAGGTCAATCGTCAAGATACGTTGATGGTTGTCACACAATTAGGAGGGTAATCATGATGACAAAGACAAAAGGATTTCCGAAAGATTTTTTATGGGGCGGTGCGATTGCCGCAAACCAAGCAGAAGGAGCTTGGAATGTTGATGGAAAAGGACCGTCTGTTGCAGATATTGCCATGTACCGTTCGAATTTGAGTGTAGAAGATTACGAAGGACACCTTGCTGTTACTTCTGAAAACATTGAACGCGCAATGAAAGACCCGGACGTAAAAAAATATCCGAAGCGCAGAGGGATTGATTTCTATCATCACTATAAAGAAGATTTGGCTCTCTTTGCAGAAATGGGTTTTAAAACATTGCGTATATCGATTGCATGGAGCCGAATTTTCCCGACAGGGGAAGAAGCTGAGCCGAACGAGAAAGGCCTTCAGTTTTATGACCGTCTGTTCCAAGAAATGAAAAAACATAACATTGAACCGATCGTGACGCTGTCACATTATGAAATGCCATTAGCACTTAGTGTGAAATACAACGGATGGGTTGAAAGAAAAGTGATCGACCTCTTTGTTAAGTTCGCCAATGTGTGTTTTGAACGCTATAAAGATGTTGTGAAATATTGGCTTACCTTTAATGAAATTGACAGTATACATCGCCATTCTTTCATTACAGCGGGAATCATTCCTGACCGCTGTCCAGAGGGGAAGGTAGAAGAAACCGTTTATCAAGCATTGCACCATCAATTTGTGGCATCCGCTCTTGTGACTGCAGATTGTCATCGCATCATTCCCGGAAGTCAAGTGGGATGTATGCTAACGAAACTCACGACATACCCGCACACTTGTCATCCGAATGATGTTGAACGCGCACTGAAGCAAAACCTTGATAACTATTTCTATGCAGATGTTCAAGTGTTTGGCGAATATCCGCCATTGATCAAACGCATGCTGGAACGAAAAAATATCAATATTAAGATGGAAGCGGACGATCTTGCCATTTTGAAAGAACATACGGTAGACTTCGTTTCATTTAGCTACTATATGTCCCTAACAGAATCTGCACAAGAAGGGCTGGAAAAAACAGATGGCAATACGATTCGCGGTGTGAAAAACCCTTATTTGCCTTCAACAGATTGGGGTTGGCAAATCGATCCGGTCGGTTTAAAAATTTCGCTCATTGAATTGTATGATCGCTATCAAAAACCTCTCATTATTGTGGAGAACGGCATGGGTGCGAAAGATGTTGTTGAAAGCGATGGATCGATCCATGATGATTATCGTATTAACTATTTCAGAGAACATTTCCGTCAGATGAAAGAAGCCATTGAAGAAGGTGTAGATCTC
>Ga0180429_10004503_pt1 | contig 11136 bp, 11 predicted proteins | sample SS_ome_FD_132428 | JGI IMG/M metagenome (GOLD analysis project Ga0180429, IMG submission 132428) | Hypersaline lake sediment archaeal communities from the Salton Sea, California, USA - SS_1_S_1 metaG | ecosystem: Environmental > Aquatic > Non-marine Saline and Alkaline > Hypersaline > Sediment ... | reverse complement strand
GTACGGTGTCAGCGACGTGATGGGGATCGCGACGGTTAACAGGGATCCCGACAGCTGGATCGACCAGCCTGACAACTTCGGGTCCTCGGGGCTGACCATGATGGTGGCCTACCAGTCCGGCGACGTGCCGAATTTCGAGATCGCCGGGCGACCGACGGCGGAGGGGTGCTACGAGATGCACCTTGCCGTGATGCCGCAATAAGGCCGTTCAGTTGCTGGCCGCCCCGGCCGCATCCAGCACCGCGCGCATCGCGGCGCGCGAGCCGCCGCCGATGATGCCGTCGATCGGCCCCTTGTAGTGGCCGGCGTCTTTCAGGCGTTGTTGCAGGGCGCGGGCGGTGTCGCGATCCCAGCCGCGGGCGCGCCGGCTTGCGGGCCAGCCGTCGCCGGCCTGCAGGGCCCGGTAGTAGAACGCAGCCGCGCGATCGGGGTCGCGCCGGTCGTCTGATTTTTCGAACACCTCGCCCATGTAGGACAAGGCCTCGACCCGACCGGCGGAACGCGCCCGTGCGAACCAGGTGAGCGCGGTGCCGGGGTCGCGCTCGACGCCCTGGCCGAGCAGGTAGAGATTGCCGAGCGCCAGCATCGATTGCGCTTCGCCCGCCTCGGCCGCGCGTTGGTACCAGTCGGCGGCGGCCGCGGTATCCTGTGATGCGCCGATGCCGTTTTCCAGCATCCAGGCGAGGTTGCCCATCGCCACCGGTTCACCGCCGTCGGCGGCCGCGCGGTAGAGTTCCACCGCGCGCGCCGGGTCTCTGGCCACACCGTCGCCCTGGGCATGGAGCCAGCCGAGGTTGTTCATCGCCATCAGGTTACCGGACCGGGCCGCTTTTTCATACCAGTCGGCGGCGCGGGCCGGGTCCGGATCCATCCCGCGGCCGGTTTCGGCGGCCCAGCCCATCTCGAACTGGGCTTCGGGCACGCCGCGTATGGCCGCGCGGGCATACCAGCGCAGGGCCTCTTCCGGGTTTTCGGTCACGCCCAACCCGTTGGCATAGGCCCAGCCCAATTCGTAGGCCGCGACCGCCACGCCGGCCCCGGCGGCCGTCTGCAACGGTGCGATGGCATCCTCCGGGCCGTAGGGCAGGCCGTTTTCGTCGCGGTAGAGCAGGGCCAGCCCGAGGCCGGCGCGCGCGTGGCCCGCGTCGATCGCCGCGACAAAGGCGTCGCGGGCATCCTGCACGAACCCGCCGGCCTGAAACGCGCGGGCCAGGTGGTAGGCGGTCGGCGCGTGATCGGGATAGACGGCACGGGCCTTGCGGCAGGCGCCGATTGCAGCTTCGGCGTCGATGGCGGCGAAGGCGACCCCGTGCGAGGGGCTGTCCTCGTCCTGCGGATGGGCCGCCTGCGCCGCGCAGGCCGCCACCAGCGCACTTGCCCCGGCGCCGGGACCGGTGGTTGCCGCCTCCTGCGCCAGCGACGGCGGACCGACGACCAGTGTGACCAATGCCACGACACCAACGGGATACCTGAACAACCTGACCATGCGCACTCCTGTCGGGGCGAGACTAGCGGCGCAAGAGGTCGGGTGCAACGCACCCCGGCCCAGGTGGGGCCGGGGTGGGGAGGGCTCAGAGCCCCATTGCCTGCTTGATCTGGTCGATCACGCCCTGGACCGCTTCCGGATTGTCGCCTGCGGCCTCAACCGCCGACTTCAGCGCGGCCTTCTGGCTGTCGCCAAGGGCGCTCTCGTCGATCATGGTGACGATCTTCTCGGCGTCGAAAGTCTCGGGCGACAGGAGATCGGTGATCGACATCGCCTCGGCGGCGGTGTCGGCCACGGCGTCGGCGGCATCGCTCGCCGTGTCGGCCGCGGCATCGGAAGCCGCGTCGGCGGCGGCATCGGCGCCGTCGGTGACGTCGGTCACGGCGTCCACCGCATCGCTGGCCGCATCTGACACGGCATCCATCGCGCCACCGGCAGCGTCGGCGGCATCACCAGCCATGTCGGTCGCGGTGTCGGTCACGTCGCTGGCCGCGTCGGCGGCCGCATCCGCGGCATCGCCGGCCGCGTCCATCGCGTCCCCGGCCATGTCGGAGGCGGCATCGGCCGCGTCGCCGGCAACGTCGGCCGCCGTGCCCGCGGCTTCGCCCGCCGCATCACCGGCGGCGTCGGCCGCGTCAGCAGCGCCGTCGGCGGCATCGCCCGCCATATCGCCCAGCGTGTCGGCCATATCGTTCACCGCATCGGTGGCGGACTCGAGCGCGCCGTTCGCCGCGTCGGCGGCGTCGTTTACCGCGTCGGTGATTGCGTCGAGCGGGGTTTCGGGTGCATCGTCGTCCGCGGCCATGTCGGCATCGTTCGCCGTGTCGTCGGCGGCGTCATCCGCGGCGTCATCCGCGGCATCTGCCGCGTCTTCCGCCGGTTCGCTGGTCTCGGGCGCGACGACCGGCGCCGTGTCCTCGGCCAGCTTGGCCTGCTGGCTGCTCCACCAGAAGTAGCCACCGGCCGCAACCGCGATCAGAACGATGATCGTGATCCAGGTTTTTTGCATGGGTTTGGTCCCTTTCCAATCGCGGGCACGAAGCGTGCCCCTAACCTCTGGCGCAGCAGTTACGCAAGCATCCGGCAAGATCAAGGGGAGGAGCGATCGCATTCTCCCCGCCGGCAGGAATCGGCTTGAAAGGGGATGGGCGGGGCTTTACCTTCCGCGCCTGACGATTTGTGCAACCGAAGAAGGAGCGCCACCATAGCCCGCAGACCTCACCATGCCCCGCCGACACGCGACACCGGCCCGCGCGTCAACGATCGTATCCGCGCACCCGAAATCCGGCTGATCGGTGCCGAAGGGGAGAACATCGGCGTCGTATCGCCCGAACGCGGACGCGAACTGGCCGACCAGGCGGGGCTCGATCTCGTGGAGATCTCGCCCAACGCCAATCCGCCGGTCTGCAAGATCATGGACTTCGGCAAGTTCAAGTACGAACAGCAGAAACGCGAGAGTGAGGCGCGCAAGAAGCAGAAGACGATCGAGGTCAAGGAGGTCAAGTTCCGTCCGAACACCGACACCCACGACTACGACGTGAAGATGCGCAACGTGGTGCGGTTCCTCGAGAAGGGCGACAAGGTCAAGGTGACGCTGCGCTTCCGCGGCCGCGAGATGGCGCACCAGAACCTCGGGCGCGAGCTTCTCGAACGTGTCGCCGAGGATGTGAAAGAGCTCGGCAAGGTCGAGAACATGCCCAAGATGGAAGGCCGCCAGATGATCATGATGATCGGGCCGCTCAACAAGTAGGCGGGCGCAAGCCGCCGGCTGAAACCCCCGCCGTCCGTGCGGGGGTTTTTCATGTCAGGGCTGCGCCCGGCGCTTCTCGTATTCGAGGCGAACGAGGGGCTTTTTCGCGGCCATTTCATCGTCATAGCCGAGATTGCGCACGGTCGCAGAGCGCCCCACGTCGGCGGGGCTGTCGGCATAGGTGCCCACGAGCCGGTCGATGACGGTGAAGCAGATCCCGTAGTTCGCTGTCTCGTTGTGATAATGGTGCAGCGCATGGGTGCGCCGCCGGTTGCGCAGATAGGCGGTTTCGTACTCGATCGGCAGGTGGTTGGAAAAATGCACCACCTCGTAGAACAGGAACAGCACCATCGCGGCGAAGGCCCAGGCGACAACCGTGCCCGCCGCGGCGAAACTACCGGCAACGACGATGGTGGCGACGAGCGCCGCAACGGCGAAGGGATTGGCGAGGATGATGTCTTCCTGCGCCGGGTCGGTGTGGTGCGCGTAATGCGCCCTGATCCAGAACCGGGCGGTGAGCCGGGTGCCGAGAAACACCAGCGCATGCAGGATGTAACGGTGAATGAGGTATTCAAGCGGCGGGTTCAGCAGGAGCAGGACGGCGAACACGGCGAGCACCGTGGAAGCCGGCAGCGTCGCGAAGGCGGTGGCGCCGAGCGCAAGCGCGATGGCGCCGTAGACCATCGTCGCCACCCGGATCGGCCGGTGCCGGTAGATCTGTCCAAGATCGCGCCGGAGTGCATCGAACGCCATGACGGGCACCTCCCTTGGCCGAACCGGAACGTCCGGCTCGGTCCCAGTGTCCCGAAAGCGGCGGCCCGGCGCAAGTGATTGCGCCGGCAGGCTCAGTCGACGAACGCCTTTTCCACCACGTATTCGGCCGGGTCCGAATTGGCGCCTTCGCGCAGGCCCCAGCCTTCCATGATGTCCTTGATGTCGAGGTTGAAGGCGAGCGAGCCGCAGACCATGCCGCGGTCGGTTTCGGGGTCGAGCTTGTCGATGCCGAGGCCGAGATCCTTGAACACCTTGCCGCTGGTCAGGTTGTCGGTGATCCGGCCCTGGTGCGGGAAGTCGTCGCGGGTGGTGGTGGGGTAGTACTTCAGCTTGTCGCCGACGAATTCGCCGATCAGCGGGTCCTCCGGCAGGCTTTCGACCAGCCGGCGGCCATACTCGAGTTCAGGCGCATCGCGGCAGCAATGCATCATGATCACCTCGTCGTAGCGCTCGTAGGTGTCGGGGTCGCGCATCAGCGAGGCGAAGGGGGCGATGCCGGTGCCGGTGGCGAAGAACCACAGCCGCTTGCCGGGCAGGAGCGCATCGAGCACCAGCGTCCCCACTGGCTTCGGGCGCAGGATGATCTGGTCGCCTTCCTTGATGTGCTGGAGCTTGGAGGTGAGCGGCCCGTCGGGCACCTTGATCGAGTAGAATTCCAGTTCCTCGTCCCACGACGGCGAGGCGATCGAGTAGGCCCGCAGGAGCGGTTTGCCGTTGTCGCCCATCAGCCCGATCATCACGAACTCGCCCGAGCGGAAGCGCAGGCTCTGCGGCCGCGTGCAGCGGAACCGGAACAATCGGTCGGTGTAATGCTCGACCTCGGTCACGGTCTGGGCGTCGGGCAGGGTGGGCACGGGTTTGATCTGGCTGGTCTCGGTCACGATGGTCACGTCCTGCAAAAGTTCTGCGCGGGTATACTGAAAGCGTTGCGTTTCGAAAAGCTATATATGGAATGCGGATTTTCCGTCCAGACACACAACCGCGACCGATGGTCATAGGCGGGGCTTGTTCGGAGCGCCGAATTGGGACAATGTTCTGGAATGGCCTCCGCAAGCTGCCGTTTCGGGGGAACTTGTTCTGCAAATCGACCTGGGGCGTGACATGGAGAAAACTCTCGACACGATCGACCGGAGAATTCTCGCCGAGCTTCAGGCCGACGCGGGGCAATCCCTCGATGCCATCGCCGCCAAGGTCGGTTCGTCGAAAACCCCGGTCTGGAACCGGATTCGCAAGATGCGCGAGGCCGGTGTGATCGGGCCGCAGACGGTGATCGTCGATGCCGAAAAGCTCGGGTTCGATGCCTGTTTCTTCGTGCTGGTGCGCACCTCGGAGCATGAGGCCGACTGGCAGGACGCCTTCCTGCGGGCCCTCAAGGCACGCCCCGAGGTGATGGAGGCGCACCGGCTGGCGGGCGAGATCGACTACATCCTGAAAGTCCGGGTGAAGAACGCGCGCGCCTATGACGAATTCTACCAGGCGCTGATCTCGGAGGTGAAGATCTTCAACGTCACCGCACTGTTGTCGATGGAAGAGATCAAGTTCACCACGGCGCTGCCGCTCTAGCCGTTCGCCGCGACAGGCTGGGGCGCGCGTGCGCTCACGACATGCAGCCGGCCGCCGGCAACCTGGAGAAGATGCTCGCCATCGGCAAACCCGAGTTGGAACAGCGGCGTCGATCCGGGGGTGTCGAGGCGGGCGATGTAGGCCCCGTCGATCAGCCGCTGGGCCGCGACGAGCGCGGCGGGCTTGCCGAACAGGACACGCGCGCGCCAGCCGCGCACCAGCATCCGGGTCTCGCCCGAAATCAGCACTTCACGGCCCTTGTAGCCGGGATGGACCTCGCGCGGGCGCAGCCGGAGCATCCGGCTGCAGGGCACATGGCGCACGATCAGATGCGCCAGCCGAACGGCGCCGCGGTCGCGGGTGATGATGCGATCGCCGGGCGTGAGGTATTCGACGGGGAGGATGCCATCGGTGGTGAGCACCTCGGTGCCGAGGCCGAGGCCCGAGTTGCACGGTTGGAGCGACATGCGCACGGATTGCGCGCCGCCAGACGAAGCCTGGGTCATGTGATACCTGCTCGATGTGTCGTTTTCTTTTTTCCACAGGGTAGCCCAAGAAAGCGTGAATCGCACCAGATTTCTGGCGGGTTTTCACCGAGGACGCGCACAATCCCCCTCGCAAGGCTGCTTCGCGGCTGCTAAACAACGCCGCGTGCGGGTGTGGCGGAACTGGTAGACGCACCAGATTTAGGTTCTGGCGCCGCGAGGCGTGGGGGTTCGAGTCCCTTCACCCGCACCAAGGCTTTCAGGCGAGAAACGCGGTCTCCCACCCCTTGAGCAGCGGGCGCGCTGCGGTGAAGGCGGGCGCGGCCGCGCGCGCGAGTTCGGGAAACAGCCGGACCAACTCGCGCTGCGATCCGGGCGACATGCCGGACAGGGTCAGCGGCCCCGGCCGGAAGCTTTCGGCTTCCAGGCCATCGGCGTAGACGACCTCGTGGCGGTCGAACATGAAGTGGATGTAGGTGACGGCCGAGACGTCCTCGGCGACATCGATCGAGGTGCCGTTCACCAGGTGGCGCGCGGCGGCGAGCATCTCGTCGGTGCCGAACATCAGCTGGGTGCGCCAACCCTGCAGCAACACGCGGTGTTGCGGTGACAGGAGCATGTCGCGCCGCGGCCGGCCCTCTCCGAGCGATCCCGCTCGCAACCGGATCGGCCGCAAGCTCGGGTCGGTGGCAAGGTCTGCTGCCCCAAGGGACACGCGGTTGATCCAGCGTACCGGGCGCGGCCCACGGTCCCGGGTCGTGACGAGATCCCCGACTTGCAAGCCCTCCACTGGAACTTGGCCATGCGGTGTTCTGATCCGTGTTCCCGGGGTAAAGCAGGGGACGACGAGATCCGCGGCGGGAATGTCGGGTTGGCCGCCGCTGCCGGGGCCTTCGGTGGCCTCGATCACGGTGAGCGGTTCGCCGACCGGGGGCCACGCCGCCGGCGGCCCCACGAAAGTCAGGCCCTCAACCGTGCTGAAGGCCGGGCTGCTGTTGCGCACGTTGAAGCCAAGCACCTCGTAGGTGTTGCCGGCGCTGTCTTCCAGCACAAGCCGGTACTCGGCCTCCACCCGCGTACCATCGGCATATGTGATGCCGTCGATCGTCTGCTCGCCATCGAGCCTCTGGTTGCCGTCGTTGTCGTCGAAGGTGGTGTCACCTTCAGTGACGAAGGTCTCGAGCCAGTTGGCATTGTCGAGCGTGATGGTCTCGCCCACGAGGTGCGAGCCGTCGCCCTGGGTGATCCCATCGAGCGACACGCCCCCGCTGACGGTGATGTTGGATTCCTCGAGAATCCAGACCGAATAGTCTGCCATCTGCCTGCTCGTACTGCCTCGTGCCGCGAAACCACGCTCTGGCGGCGCACTCGATCCGTCGCGACGCCGACATCATACCGCTCAGGGGGCAGGTTGGGAAGCCCGGGGGCAAACCGGCGACAGGGATCCGCGGTGGTGTTTCCGTCAGGACGAAGGTGGCGTGCCCGTGTCCGTTTGGTCAGGGTTGAACCTGACGCACTCGCCCAGGCTCTCGTTGTCTGTCGCGCACATCCAGATCGTGATGTTCAATTCATTGTATTCCACGATCCGCCGGACCCGGTTCGTGTGTGCGAAACACAGGCCCGGGTTCGTGCACACCAGGATCACGCCGGCGCGACGTTGCAGTTGTTCCGCATAATGAAGAGACTGGCCGATGGCTTCGGCCCATTTCGGGGTGAAATCGACCTCGATGGCGTGGGTGTCCGACACGCAGTCGGCAATCGTTCCCTCCGAGGTGGCGACTTGCCGGTCCATTCCGTAACAGAACAGGCCGGCATAGAATGCCTCGCTTTCGGCCAATGCCCCCGAGCCCAGTGCGAGTGGAAGCATGGAAGCCAGGAGTATGCGGATCATTGGAAAGCCCGGCCGTTAAGGAAGGTTAACAAAACGTTAACGCAGGCGCGTTCGCCTTGCAAATCAGGGCGCGAAACCTCCTCACCCCGAAGCCAGGTTTTGCGTGAGCGATCCAATCCCGCGGGGCAATTCGGGGCCCGCCTGCGATGTCTGGCGGACCCCGCGTGCCTGACGCGCGATTCCTCCGTGCCACCCCTTGCGCCGAAGCCTCTCGCCCCATAGAAGGGCGTGAATTTTCCCGCGCGCGGCAGGGGCTGCGCGCCCGACGATATGAAGGACGTATCCATGGCTGTCACCGAGACGCTGAACGAAGGCCTCAAGCGCGCCTACCAGCTCATCATCACCGCGCAGGAGCTTGACACGAAAGTCACCGAAAAGCTGACCGAAGCGCAGCCCGAGATCGAGATGAAGGGCTTCCGCAAGGGCAAGGTGCCGCTGCCGCTCTTGAAGAAGCAGTTCGGCCAGCGCCTGCTCGGCGAGGCGATGCAGGAAAGCATCGACGGCGTGATGAGCGCGCATTTCGAGGAAACTGGCGACCGCCCGGCGATGCAGCCCGAGGTCAAGATGACCAACGAGGACTGGAAAGAGGGCGACGACGTGCATGTCGAGATGTCCTACGAGAAGCTGCCGGAGATCCCGGAGCTGGATCTCTCCGGCGTCGAGCTTGAGCGCCTCGTGGTGAAGGCCGGCGACGGCGAGGTCGACGAGGCGCTGCAGTCGCTCGCCGAGAACGCCCAGTCGTTCGAGGACCGCAAGAAGGGGTCGAAGGCCAAGGACGGCGACCAGGTGGTGATGGATTTCGTCGGCCGCGTCGACGGCGAGGAGTTCGAAGGCGGGGCCGCGGAAGACTTCCCGCTGGTGCTCGGCTCGGGCCAGTTCATCCCCGGCTTCGAAGAGCAGCTCGTCGGCGTGAAGGCGGGCGAGGAAAAGGACGTCACCGTCACCTTCCCGGCCGATTACGGCGCCGCCGAGCTTGCCGGCAAGGAAGCCGTGTTTGCCTGCACCATCAAGGCGGTCAAGGCCCCGAAAGCCTCCGAAATCGACGACGAACTCGCCAAGCGTTACGGCGCCGAGGATCTCGCCCAGCTCAAGGCCCAGGTCGCCGAGCGGCTCGAGGGCGAATACCAGGGCGCGGCCCGCGCGGTGCTGAAGCGCGCGCTGCTCGACACGCTCGACGAGATCGCCAGCTTCGAGCTGCCGGTGTCGCTGGTCGAGGCCGAGGCGGGGCAGATCGCCCACCAGCTCTGGCACGAGGAAAACCCCGAGGTGCAGGGCCACGACCACGGCGAGATCGAGACCACCGAGGAGCACACCAAGCTCGCCGAGCGCCGGGTGAAGCTCGGCCTGCTGCTCGCCGAGGTGGGGCAGAAAGCCGAGGTCGAGGTGACCGACGCCGAGATGACCCAGGCGATCATGAACCAGGCCCGCCAGTACCCGGGCCAGGAGCGTGCGTTCTTCGATTTCGTTCAGCAGAACGCCCAGGTGCGCCAGCAGATCCAGGCGCCGATCTTCGAGGACAAGGTCGTCGACCACATCGTCGAACAGGCCAAGGTGACCGACAAGGAGGTCTCGAAAGAAGACCTCGAGAAGGCCGTCGAGGCGCTCGACGAGGAGTGAGCCTCACTCCATCGAATTGGAAAGGCCGCTCTTCGGGGCGGCCTTTTCGTTTCCATGCCGCTGCCTTGCGGTGCGCCTGCGGCGCGCTCTTTTGTTTGGGATGGGGGCGCGGCCCCCAAACCCCCGAGGTATTTCGGGAACAGAGAACGGGGTCAGGTCCTGAGCCCGGTTTCCTCCAGCAGGCCGAGCCGCTTGGCCTCGTAGTAATAGCCGCGGGCGTACCATTTCATCGCCTGCGCCTTGTCGCCGCCGGAGACGATCCAGGCGCCGCGCAGGTACTTCACCGCGTATTGCAGGTTGATGTCGGGGTCGAGCAGTTCCTCGGCCGGGCCGCGGTGGCCCATGGTGCGGGCGGTTTGCGGCAGGATCTGCATGAGCCCCCAGTAGGGGCCGGTGCGCGCCCAGGGGCGGTGGGTGCTCTCGCGCACGATCTGGGCGTGGACGAGATCGCGCGGCACCGCGTAGTGGTCGGCCCACTTGTTGATCAGCGCGCGCAGCTCGGGGGTTTCGTTGGGATGGAGCGGCGGATCGATCCCCGCCGCGCGCGGCCCGGGCGACTTGGTTGCCGCGGTCGGCGTCCGGCTGCAGGCCGCGAGGCCGGCGGCAAGGCCGAGGCCGAGGGCGGCACGGCGTGTAATCCTGGCCATTGTCTGTCTCCCGCTGGTTTGAAAAACCCTGCGGGAGAATCGTGCCCACCGCCAGCCCGCGCCGGTGGCTTCGGCAGCGCCCCGCCTATCGCACCGTGACCGGGAACCGGGTGTAGCCGCGGAACCGGGCAAGGCCGAGGCGCGCACGCGGGCCGGTGGGGGCGAGATCGGGGAAGCGGGCGACCAGCTTGCCGATGGCGATGCGGCCTTCGATGCGGGCGAGCGTGGCGCCGAGGCAGACGTGGATGCCGGTGATGAAGGCGATCTGGCGGTTGGGTTTGCGGGTGATGTCGACCCGGTTGGGATCGGGGAACGCGGCCGGGTCGCGGTTCGCCCCGGCGATCGAGGTGTGAATGTAGGTGCCTTTCGGCAGCACCCGGTCTTCCAGTTCGATATCGGCGCCGGCGAGGCGGTTGCCGATTTGCAGGGGGCTTTCGACGCGCAGGAATTCTTCCACGGCGGTGGTGATGTGGTCTGGCTCATCGCGCAGCAGGCGGTGCTGGTCGGGATGGTCGATCAGGGTGCCCATCGCGTTGCCGACGAGGCTGGTGGTGGTCTCGTGGCCCGCGTTGAGCAGGAAGATGCAGTTCTGGATCAGCTCCTCCTGGGTCAGCCGCCGGCCTTCGTGTTCGCCGAAGATGAGGGCTTCCAGCACCTCGCCCTGGGCGGCGCCCTCGGGGTTGGCGCGGCGGTGGTTGATGAGGTCGTCGAGGATCTCGGAGAACTCCTCCACCGCGCGGTTGCCGGCCTCGAGCCGCTCGGGGGGCACCACCGGATCGAGCGCGCCGAGAATGGCGAGGGAGTAGCCGCGCAGCTTCGAGCGGAAGCTCTCCGGCACGCCGAGCATGAATGAGATGATCTCGGTCGGCAGCACCTTGGCGAAATCCTCGATCATGTCGAACTCGCCCATCTCCTCCACACGG
>Ga0180429_10004500_pt1 | contig 11137 bp, 4 predicted proteins | sample SS_ome_FD_132428 | JGI IMG/M metagenome (GOLD analysis project Ga0180429, IMG submission 132428) | Hypersaline lake sediment archaeal communities from the Salton Sea, California, USA - SS_1_S_1 metaG | ecosystem: Environmental > Aquatic > Non-marine Saline and Alkaline > Hypersaline > Sediment ... | reverse complement strand
GCGCGCGATCTGTTCTACGCGCAGTACACCGGACCGCGATTGGCCCTGGCGCGCAAGACGCTGGAGATGGTCGAACGCACCGGCCCGCGACCGCAGTTGGCCGCGGAACTGGCGGCGTTGGAAGAACAGTTCGCCGACCCAGAGGGCAATTCGCACGACGAGCCATTCTATGTCCGCGTCTGCAACCTGCGGCGCAAGATTGTCCTCTCCCACCCCGCGCTTGACTTTCCCAAGTTGCTGATCAACAAGCGTTCCGGCTTCCTGCCCGAGCACATGTGCGATCAGTACCTTGGCCGACACAGCCGTGAGGCCCCGGGTCTGGTCGTGCTGGAGGACTGGAAGGAGAGTCCGCGGGAGACGGTCCGGCTGGCGGACAAGCTGCCACCGGGCGGCACGATCCATCCCGATCTTTCCTACGACGGCAAGCGGGTGCTGTTTGCGTTCGCCGATCACTCGCCTGCGCGCGACGACGACCTGCCCTCCACGACGCCTCTGACCTGGAGAGGCAGCCCCAACGAATATACCGGTGTGCGCCGCCGCGCGTATTTCATTTACGAATACTCGTTCGAGACGGGCAAGATCCGGCAGATCACGGGTACGGCCGCGGACCCGATGCTCCGCCAGCGTGGGCGGCAGACGGTGCTGATCGAGGACACCGACCCGTGCTACCTGCCCGACGGCGGCATGGCCTTCATCTCCACGCGGAGCCAACAGTTCGGCCGCTGCCACGGCCTGCGCTACGTGCCCTCGTACACGTTGTACCGCGGCGAATTGGACGGCACGGGCATCCGCCCGCTGTCGCTCAACGAGGCGAACGAATGGGGGCCGGCCGTGCTCTTCGACGGCTCGCTGGTCTACTCGCGCTGGGACTACATCAACCGCCACCTGAGCGCGTTCCAGAGCCTGTGGGTCATGCACCCGGATGGCACGCAGACGGCCCACTACTACGGCAACAACTCGCCGCGCCCCTGCCTGATCGGCGAGCCGCAGCCGATCCCCGGCACGCACAAGACGGTGGCCACGGCGGCCGCGCACCACGGCCAGACCCTGGGCTCGCTGATCGTCATCGACCCGCGCCGAGGGCAGGACCACGGGGCGCCGCTCACGTCGATCACTCCGGAGCTTCCGGCACCGGAAGGGGGAGTGCCGGGCGCAACGCGCACCGCCATGCCGCTGGCCGACGACCTTCCATCCCGCGTCTCCGGTGGGCAACGAACCGAACTCCGCTTCCCCCTCGGCGCCGGCACCCCCTGGCCGGTCAGCGAAGAACTGTTCTTTTGCACGTACCAGCACGGTGCCCAATACGCGGCGTACCTGGTCGACGTGCTGGGCGGGCGCGAGCTGATCTACAGCGCCCCGGAGATTTCCTGCTTCGATCCCGTTCCGCTACGGCCCCGCCCCATGCCGCCGGTGCTGCCCTCGGCCATCGCCGGGCGCGAGTTGGAGAAGACCGGCACGTTCTACATCCAGGACGTGTACCAGTGTTCGCACCCGCTGGAGCCCGGCTCGATCAAGCACTTGCGGATCAACGAGTTGATCAGCCAGCCGACCGCCAAGCCGGCCGGCCAGCGCTACCCGACGGAGATCCTCAAACGGATCGTGGGTACGGTTCCGGTGGAGGCGGACGGCAGCGTGGCGTTTGAGTCGCCGGCCTGCACGCCGTTTCAGTTCCAGTTGCTCGACGAGAATGGGATGGCGGTGATGACCATGCGGAGCCTGGTGTATCTTCAGCCGGGGGAACGGGCTTCGTGCGTCGGCTGCCACGAGCCGCGCGAAACCGCTCCGCCTCCCATGCCGCTGGCCCCAGCACAGGTGCGGTATATCACCCCGCCCACCGGCCCGCGCTACGAAGGCGGATTCAGCTTCATGCGCACCGTGCAGCCGGTGCTCGACCGGTACTGCATTTCCTGCCACGGGTTGGGGAAGACCGAGAAGGGCGTTAACCTGCTGCGCTCCGGGCAGAATGGCCAGTCCAGCTACAGTACGCTGATGGCCGAAGGCCGCGTGAAGATCGTCAACGACGGCTCGTATCCCAGCCGGCCGAAGGACTTCTTCGCCCATGCCGGGACGCTGGCCAAGATGCTGCTTAGCGGCCACCTGGACAAGCAGGGCAGGAAGCTCGTCGAGTTGGACCGCGAGAGTTTCCAGCGGATCGTCGACTGGATGGACGTGAACGCCCCGCTCTACGGCGACTACTCGCACAACCGAATCGAAAGCCAGCCGCCCTCGCCCGAAGGCGAGCAGCGGCTGCGCGAGGCGATCGCCCAGCGTTTCGGGCAGGAACTGGCCGGGCAGCCGTATGCCGCGCTGGTCAACGTGGCCAACCCGGCCGAGAGCCGCGTGCTGCTGGCGCCACTGCCGGTGGCGGACGGCGGCTGGGGACAGATCACCGAGGCGGCCTTCGCCGGCAAGAGCGACCCTGTCTGGCAGGAGATGCTCAAGCTGGTCGAGGGCTCGGTTGCCCCGCCGAAATACCACGACATTGCGGGCACCTGCGGGCGCGGCGACGACTGCGTCTGCGGTTGCTGCTGGGTCCGAGAGAACCTCGCCGCGCGGCAGCAAGTCGCGCGGTAGATGACTTCGTAGCCAACGTAGCGGAAGTCTCCAAGACTTTCGGCTGACCACAATTTCCTGATTCGTAGCTACCGTCGCCAGACGGTGGGCCGGAAATCCCCACGGCCTGGCGACCGCAACTACGGATGAAACACCGAAGAAGTTTTTCCTGCATTCTAATCGCAGAAAAGGAGCCGGTTGTGAGCAAATTACGTTACGGGTCCCCACTGCTCGGGACGCGGGCGGTCGCGATCGCCTGCGTGGTGCTGTTGGGCGCGGGCGCGGTGCGCGCGCAAAACCGTTGGGATGCCATGTACAACGTGAGGATCGAGAACGTGACGGTCGTTCCGCGCGACGCACGGACCGCGACGGTGAAGTTCGACATTTCCTGGCCGGAGTCCTGGCGCGACAAGACCAACCACGATGCGGCCTGGGTGTTCTTTAAGGTGCGGGCCGATGGCACGGCGGATTGGCAGCATGTCCGGCTGGTCGCGGACAAGGTGCTTAACCCGACGGGCTATGGTCAGGAGAAAGGCGGCACGCCGCTGGATTTCATGGTGCCCGACGGCGACGACGGACTGACCAGCATGTTCGTGCGTCGCGCGGCGGAGGGTGAGGGCCCGTTGGCGGCGCGTGGCGTGACAGCGGTCTGGGACCTGTTGGCTAACAAGGGAATCACGAAGGACCTGAAAGAGGTGAGCCTACGTCCCTTCGCGATCCAGATGGTGTATGTGCCCGAGGGGCCGTTTTGCCTGGGCTCGGGTGGGGCGGAGCTGAACGGATTCTACCAATACACCGACGGCAGCCAGGCCACGCGGCCGTACCGGGTGACCGGCGTCGGCGCGATCCCGACCGGTCGCCGAGAAGGCCGGTTGTGGGTGAGGATGCGCGAGGGCGACATGCCGGAGGACGGCGGCGAAATACCGGCGTCCTTTCCCAATGGCTATGCGGCCTTTTATTGCATGAAGTACGCGATCACATGTGTTCAGTACGCCGAATTTCTGAACACGCTGTCCGCGGCGCAGGCAGAAGCGCGCCATCCTGGATCTCGTTGGACACGTACCGGAGAACCTCCGGCTTGCACCTATTCGGCAGAAGAGACGGGCGGCCGGAACTACGGCCCTGGGGCCCACGGGTTGTCCTGGGCTGACGCGACGGAATTCGCGGCCTGGGCGGGGTTACGGCCGATGACGGAGCTGGAACTCGAGAAAGCCCTGCGCGGGCCGCGCGAGCCGGCGCCGGACGAAGTTGGCTCATCGTACTGGAGGGTGGGCGGATTTGACACCTGGGACTGGCACGCGTTTAAGGGGGCTGGTCAGAGTGAGCGAACAGTAACGGTCGGTAATGCCGCCGGACGCAAGTTTGCGGGCACGCACGGCCGCGGCACACCGACCTCGCCCACCGACTGGCCGCAGGACGATGCCGTCGGGGCCGGGATGCGCTGCAGTTGGTATACCCCCAGCTATCCCCGAGATGCAGAACCTTACCCCCGCGGAGTTCACCTTATAGGTCTCGACCTGCCTCGCACGCGCACGTCGGACCGCCTCCACGCAGCCTTGGTGGACCCTCATCGGCATCCACACCACAAATGGCGCGGCGTGCGCACGGCGCCGAAGTTGGAGAAGTGATCGGTAATCAGTCATCAGTAATCGGTAGTCAGTGATAGGTGGTCAATGACAGAGTCCGACCCGTCCGACCTGTCCGACTAATCCGACAAACAGAAGGGTGAACGTAATGATCGACAAAACGAGAAATGGGATATCTGCCGTGCACGGGTTGGTGCTTCTGGGCGCGGCCGTGCTCTTCGCAGACATGTCACCCGTCCTTGCAGACGACCACGCCCGGGCGCGGTTCCTGGGCACGGGGAAGGCTGATTCCATCCGGATCGACAACGTGCGCCGCTGCGACGTCCGGGCCGCCGGACAGAGCAACGTCGCGATCGATCTCGCCTGGGACCACTCCTGGCGCGCGGCCTGGGACGTGACCGCGGAGCAACACGGCGGGACCGGCACCCTCAAGCTTCAGAGCTGGGACGCGGCCTGGGTGTTCGTCAAGTTCCGTAAGCCCGGCAACGATGGCTATTCCCACGCGACGCTCTCGACCACCGCCGCCGACCATTCGGTGCCCGCCGGAGCGACCTTGGACATAGGCCCGAGCGACGACGGCAAGCGCGGCCTCGGCGCGTTCGTCTATCGCGCCACGGCCGGCGGTGGCGCGGCCGATTTCAAGGGCGTGACACTCTGCTGGCTGCACGCTGCGGACGGCGTAGAGGATCCCGGCGCCGCAAACCCCGAGGTCTTTGCCATTCAGATGGTCCACGTGCCGCAGTGTGCGTTTTGGGCCGGCGACGGGACGACAAATACCACGCCAGGCCAGTTCCCGGTTGGCGACGCCGATCTAGCACGGCAGCATCATGGTTACATTCATCTCGTCACTGGCCAGTTCTCGGCCGGCGACACGACCGAGCCGTTCCAGATAGAAAGCGAGGATGCGCTCACGCTGGGTGGCCGGAACAAAAAGAACCTGGGCAATCGCGACGGGCTCTGGATGCTTCGACCTGACGACTTCACCAGCTTCGTGACCCGATCGCTTCCGGCCAAGTTCCCCAAGGGTTACGGGGCCTTCTATTGCATGAAGCACGAGATCACGCGGGGGGAGTATGCGGCGTTTCTCAGCGCGCTCAGTTTCGAGCAGCAGGGCCGCGTTACCGCGAAGGGCAACGGGCCCGACTGCCCGGCCGGCACGTTCGTATTTGCGCCGGATGACCCGCAAGGGATCGAAATTACGGTACCCGGCAGGGGCCCCGCCAAGCCGGCCGTGTACGGGACCGACGCACCCCACCTGGCGTGCAACTACCTTTCGTGGTCCGAGGGCCTGTATTACGCAAATTGGGCCGGGCTGCGGCTGATGACGGAGTTGGAATACGAGAAGGCCAGCCGCGGGCCGCTCAAGCCGCTGCCGAACGAATTTGCCTGGGGGACCGACCGGATCGTCGACGCGAACGCTCCATTCCTGGAAAGCGAACGCGCCATGGCAGGTGCCTCGTACTGGGGCATCATGGGACTGAGCAACAACATGGGCGAGCGCTCGGTGACGGTGGGCAACCAATTTGGACGGCGTTTCGCGGGCACGCACGGTGACGGTACGTTGCCTCAACCCGTGGAGGATGACCAGCTGCGCGACGAGCAGCCCGCGGGCTGGCACGGCCTCAGTATTGTCGGCATCGGCCACCGCGGGGGAGGCCGCTACGCAGGCGGTATCATCAGCAAGATGGATCAGGTCTATGAAGACCTGAGACTGCGCACGTCGGATCGCTCGCGGGCGACAAGCGAACACCCCTCCCTTCTTTTTCACCCCCGGCAACAGTACGTTACGTCCGGCTTTCGCTTCGTGCGCACGTCGCCATGAAGAATCCGTGATTTATGGTCAATCAGGAGAATGGCAGATGAGAAACCTGTACGCTGCGATGACATTCTTGGTAATCCTGGGCGCGTGCGCGGCCGACGAAAGCCGGGCCGAGTACGCACCCGTCCCCGGCGCGTTTCCGCTGACCCGATGGGCCAACGACGTCTCACCCGAAAATGCCCTGCCGGAATACCCGCGGCCCATGCTCGTCCGCAAGGACTGGATGAATCTCAACGGGCTGTGGGATTACGCGGTGGTGGCTAAAGACGCTCAGCCGCCAACCTCCTATCAAGGAAAGATCCTCGTGCCTTTTCCGATCGAGGCGCCGCTCTCCGGCGTGGGAAAGATGGTCCACGGATTCGAGGGGAGGGAATACCGTGACAGTCGGCTGTGGTACCAGCGTTCTTTCAAGACGCCGGCCGGATGGAAAGACAAACGAGTCCTGTTGCACTTCGGCGCCGTCGACTGGGAAGCAACCGCCACTCTCAACGGAACGGAACTGGGGACACACCGGGGTGGATACGACGGGTTTTCGTTCGATGTTACCGACGCGCTGAACAAGACGGGGGAGAACCGGCTGGTCGTTGCCGTCTGGGACCCCACCGATTGGCGCCGTGCGCAGGGGAAACAACATCCCAGGCCGGGCGGCATTTCCTATACGCCGTGTACCGGGATCTGGCAAACGGCCTGGCTGGAACCAGTCCCTGAAACCAGCATCTCCGCTCTGAAGATGGTCCCGGACATTGACAAGGGTGAACTGCGGTTGACCGTCTCGGTCCGAGGCGCCGACTCCGCCGCCACCGTTCGCGCCGAAGTGTTCGACGGCGACAAGAAGGTCAGCGAGGCGAGCGGCAAGCCCGGCACGCCCCTTCGCCTGCCGGTCCCGGGCGCCAAGCTGTGGTGGCCGGATGACCCGTTCCTCTACGGGCTGAAGGTCCGCATCGACAACTCGAAGGACTCGGTCGAAAGCTACTTCGGCATGCGCAAGAGCGGGTTGGGGAAGGACGAGAAGGGCGTCACGCGGATGATGCTCAACAACAAGTTCATCGTCCACAACGGCGTTCTCGACCAGGGCTACTGGCCAGGCGGGATCTATACCGCGCCGACCGATGAGGCGCTGCGATATGACGTCGAAGCCACGAAACGGCTCGGATTCAACATGAGCCGCAAGGCCGTCAAGGTCGAGCCCGAGCGCTGGTACTACTGGTGCGACAAGCTCGGCTTGCTCGTCTGGCAGGACATGCCGAGCGGCAGTCACACGGTTTCCCAGGAAGAGCACTGGGAGCAGTTCTGGCTCGAGATGCAACAGATGATCGACCATCGCTACAACCATCCCTCGATCGTGTCGTGGGTGCTGTTCAACGAAGGATGGGGGATAGGACAGCAGGTGGCAGAAGGCGACTTTCGCCTCAAGAAGTATGAATGGTTTGACCTGAAGGCCGTGACCGCCAACGCCATCGCCCTGGACCCGACACGGTTGATCAACCACGAAAGCGGCGCCGGCGGCTGGGAAAACCAGGGGAAGAACCCCTTCGATGTCGGCGCGGGACACATCGTCGATTTCCACTGCTACAAGTCGCTCAGCGCGCCCAAGCCGGAAGCGGGGAGAGCCGCCGTGATTGGCGAGTACGGGTACGCGAAGTACCTCGATACCTGCAAGAAATATGCGCCGTTCGTCAAAGACCCTGGCGTCAGCGGCTACGTGTGGACCCAGATCTCCGACATCGAGAACGAGCGTAACGGTTTGATGACCTACGATCGCAGCAAATTCACCGAAGACCCCGAGAAGGTAGCGGCCGAGAACGAGCAGTACTATGGCGAAGCCATGCGTCACTGACGTTCCACTTCGTAATGACCATGGAGTGGATACTGAAACGGAAGGAAGTAACTGTGAGTGATCATTGTTTCCGTGCAACAAACCCGAAGCGGTACTTGCTTTATGCATTGCTGTGCGTATTGCTGGCCAATGCAGGGAAGCCGAAATCCGACGGGAAGGTACCACTGCCGCGTTACAGCCAGGCGGAGGAGGAGATTGCGGCGGCCCGGGCGAAGGTCCGCAGCTTCGGCGTCAACGAAGTGATCTTCGCGGTGCGTCAGCCGGGCAAAGACAACCACTGGTACGCCAATTTCAGCTACCGGTCGTACAGCCCTCGCGGCCGCCTGTACGGCGACGGCGGGCGTTTGGCGGCCCTGGACTTGGCCAGCGGCGCGGTCCGCGTCCTGCTGGACGATCCCAAGGGGGGCGTGCGCGACCCGCAGGTCCATTACGATGGTCGGAAGATCATCTTCTCGTATCGCTCCGGGGGCCAACCTTTCTACCATCTGTACGAGATCCAGGCCGACGGGAGCGGTCTGAAACAGTTGACCGACGGCCCGTACGACGACATCGAGCCGGCCTACCTGCCCGACGGCGGAATCGTGTTCTGCTCCAGTCGCTGCAACCGCATGGTCAACTGCTGGACCACCCGGGTGGCCGTTATCTATCGCTGCGACGGCGACGGGAGCAACGTCCGCGCCTTGTCGGCCAACATCGAGCACGACAACACCCCGTGGGTCTTGCCCGACGGCCGCGTCCTGTATATGCGTTGGGAGTACGTGGACCGGCTCCACACGGCGTATCATCACTTGTGGACGATGAATCCGGACGGGACGGAGCAGATGGTCTATTTCGGCAATCTGCACGGCGGCACGGTGATGCTCGACGCCAAGCCGATTCCGGGGACGCGGAACGTCGTGGCCTCGTTCTCGCCGGGCCACGGACGGCGGGAGCACGCGGGCCACGTGACCATTGTCGATCCGAGCAACGGGCCAGACGACCAGACGCGCGCCCGCCGGGTGAGCAGCGAGGACGACCGCGAGGCCCATTGGCGCGACCCCTATCCGCTCTCCGAGTCGTGTTTCCTGGTCGCCGGGCCGGAAACCGACCTGCGGGTGATGAACGGCGAGGGGCAAACGATGGTGCTCTACGACCTGCCGCAGGCGGACAAGGCCAAGGGTTTGTGGATCCACGAACCGCGGCCACTGGTCCCGCGCCCGCGCGAATCGGTGCTGGCGACGACGACGAACCTTGCGCGGCCGACCGGCCGCGTCTACCTGCAGGACGCGTATACCGGCCGCAACATGAAGGGGATCCAGCGGGGCGAGATCAAGAAGCTGCTGGTTCTGGAGACCCTGCCCAAGCCGGTCAACTTCAGTGGCAAGCAGGTGCCGCTGAGCATAGGCGGGACGTTCACGCTGGAGCGGATCCTGGGCACGGTGCCCGTCGAGGAGGACGGGTCGGCGTACTTCGAGGTGCCGGCCCTGCGGAGCGTCTTCTTCGTGGCCCTGGACGAAAACGACCTGTCGGTCAAGCGGATGCATAGTTTCATGACCGTGCAGCCGGGCGAGAGCGTCAGTTGCGTGGGGTGCCACGAGCACCGCGTGCAGACGCTGGGGGCCGCGCGCCCGGGCCTGGCCATGGGGCGCAAGCCCAGCCGGATCGAGCCGATCGCCGGCGTGCCGGACGTCTTCGACTTCCCGCGCGACATCCAGCCCATCCTGGACCGGCACTGCGTGGCCTGCCACGACTACGCGAAGACGCCCTCGGGCGGGCCGCGCGCGGGCGGCGTGATCCTGGCCGGCGACCGCGGTCCGACCTACTCGCATGCCTACGTGACGCTCACTCGGCGCGGGCTTTTCTCCGACGGGCACAACGGCAGTGGCAACCGTCCGCCGCGGACCATCGGCTCTTCGGCCAGCCGCCTGCTCCGCTTGGCGGATGGCACGCACTATGGGGCCAAGCCCTCGGCGGCCGAGACGGCCATGCTCCGGCTGTGGATCGAGAGCGGGGCGGCGTATCCGGGCACGTACGCCGCGCTGGGCTCCGGGATGGTCGGGGTGAGCGTGGAACCAGCCGCGTGGACGCGGCGGGGTACGCGATATCTCCCCTCGGGGCCACTCTACAAGGGAATGAGCGTGGAACCAGCCCCGTGGACGCGGCGGTGCGCGGAGTGCCATACGGCGGCAGAGGAGCATATCGACCGCGAATTGGCCTTCAGCCTCACCCGCCCCGAGCAATCGCTGGCCTTGTTGGCGCCGTTGGCGCCCGCGGCCGGCGGCTATGGCCTGTGCCGCCGGTTGGACGCCGACGGGAAGCCGACCGGTCAGCCGGCCGCGGTGTTTGCCAACACGGCCGACGAAGACTACCAGGCGATCCTCAAGGGGATCGCGGACGCCAAGACGCGGCTGGACCTTGTCAAGCGATTCGATATGCCCGGCTTCCGGCCCAACGAGCATTACCTCCGCGAGATGAAGGTCTACGGCATCCTGCCGGCCGACTGGAAGGACGGCGACCCCATCGATCCCTACCAGGTCGATCGCCTGTACTGGCAGTCGCAGTGGTATGTCCCGCCGGGGCAGGCCGGCGCCGATCAAGCAGCGGCGCGATAGACTTATTCGTATGGAAACAACTTTCCGGCCGAATGGGCCAAATGGGGTCGAAGTTCCGTTAGCGAATCGCCTTCCTTGCATACCGTGCGTACGGAAAAGGGCATCACGAAAAACAAATAGGGTGGTCGAGAAAGGGAGGAGTATCCATGACAGGTATTCACTCGCGAACCACGCGACGTTCGTTCCTCAAGAAAGTAGCGGCGGCAGCCGCAGCCCCGTGGGTCATTCCGGCCTCGGCCATCGGCGGCGCAGGACGCCCGGCCCCCAGCAACCGCATTGCTATGGGCTTCGTCGGGGTGGGCGGCCGGGGCTTCGGCATGATGCGCGGCTACATGCATTACCCGGAAGTCCAGATCGTTGCCGTGTGCGACGTGGACAGGCGGCACCGCGAGCGTGCCCAGGAGTATGCCGGCGGCCCGGCCAAAGGGTGTCAAGCCTACGGGGATTACCGCGAGCTCTGCGCCCGGCCGGACATCGACGCGATCTATTGCGGCACGGGCGACCGCTGGCACGCCGTGGTCTGCTGCACGGCCATGCGCAACGGCAAGGACGTGCACTGCGAGAAGCCCGAGTCGCTCACGATCCGGGAGGGCCGTGTGATGGTCGAGACCGCGCGGCGCCACGCGCGGGTGTGCTCGGGCGGCAGCCAGCGTGCGTTTAGTGAAAACGTCTGGTTCCATCGGATGATGTGGTCCGGTGCTATAGGCGAGCTGAAAGAGGTGTTCGTCAGGATCGGTAAGGGCACGCCCGG
>Ga0180429_10004498_pt1 | contig 11138 bp, 9 predicted proteins | sample SS_ome_FD_132428 | JGI IMG/M metagenome (GOLD analysis project Ga0180429, IMG submission 132428) | Hypersaline lake sediment archaeal communities from the Salton Sea, California, USA - SS_1_S_1 metaG | ecosystem: Environmental > Aquatic > Non-marine Saline and Alkaline > Hypersaline > Sediment ... | reverse complement strand
GCACGCGTCATCACCCTCTCGATCGAGGAACTCATGGAGATCTATCACATCCGCGAGGCTCTCGAAGGGATGGCAGCACGACTTGCTGCAGGCAACATGGAACCCGAAGAGATTGCTGAACTGCGAAAGATCGTCGAGACGCAGCGCAACGAGATCTCAGGCGGTAACTACGCCTACTTCCTGAAAGAGGTCGATCTCGACTTTCATTTCAGGATTATCCAGGGGAGTCGAAACAAGCGGCTGATCCGCCTGCTCTGCAAGGACCTCTACGACCTGGTGCGCTTCTACAGGGCGAGCTTCAGCGCATCCAGCCCGCGTCCCGAGGAGGCCTACGAAGAGCACAGTGCAATCGTGGCAGCCATGGAGCGTGGCGACGGCGAGATGGCGGAGCTTCTGATGCGACACCATATTCGCGCATCGCGCGAAAATGCGCGGCAGAGCTTCGAGGCGATGCAGGGCCAGCCGGCAAGAGAGCAAACAGAACAAGCCAGAAAGAGTGCATCATGAACAGCACAGTAAAACGACCGAGATTCCTTGACCTGACCAGGATCCGGCTGCCACTGCCGGGTATCGTCTCCATCCTGCACCGTATTTCCGGTGTGCTGATGATCCTGGCCATTCCTGTCTGCATCTGGCTGCTGGAGCTCGCCGTGACAGACCAGGCCGGCTTCACGCAGGCTGCCGCTGTCGCCGATTCGCTGCTCTTCAAGCTCGCAGCGGCCGTGATTCTCTGGTCACTCTGTCACCACCTGATCGCCGGCATCCGCTACCTGCTTCTGGATATCGATGTCTGGATCGAGCGCAAGCAGGCGCGGCAGAGCGCGGTCGCTGTTTTCATCGTCTCCATCGTCCTGACAATCGTTTTTCTGGGGGCGATCTGGTGAGCATGCAACTCAGCGGCCTTCGTGCCTGGACCATCCAGCGCATCAGCGCGATCTACATCGCCCTGTTCACACTGGCGGTCATGATCGCTCTCGTTCTCGGGGGCATGCCCGCGGATCACATGGCCTGGAGGGAGCTGCTCTCCTCGCCGCTGGTCAATCTCGCGGTCATGACATTCTTCCTGGCGCTGCTGATGCACGCCTGGGTCGGCGCACGCGATGTCATCATCGACTATGTGCACCCGCTGGCGGCGCGTTTCACGGCCCTTGCGATCGCCGCCGTTTTCCTGATCGTCTGCGGTCTCTGGGCCGCTCGCGTCCTGCTTAACCTCTTCTGATGCAAGATATCAAAATGACCACACCAATCAGCCAGTTCGACGCCCTCGTGATCGGCGCCGGCGGTGGCGGCATGCGTGCCGCCCTGCAGCTCTCGCGGGCAGGCGCCAAGGTCGCCGTCATCTCCAAGGTCTTTCCGACACGCTCCCATACGGTCGCGGCACAGGGAGGCATCAATGCGGCGCTCGGCAACGTCCTGCCGGACAACTGGCACTGGCACATGTTCGATACCGTCAAGGGAAGCGATTATCTCGGCGACCAGGATGCCATCGAGTACATGTGCAAGATCGCGCCCCAGGTTGTCTACGAACTCGAACACACGGGAGTGCCCTTTTCACGACTCGACGACGGCCGCATCTACCAGCGCCGTTTCGGAGGCCAGAGCCAGAATTTCGGGGGTGAACAGGCTGCACGGACCTGCGCTGCAGCCGACCGGACCGGGCATGTCATCGTACACACCCTCTACCAGCAGAACCTGCGCGCGCAGACGCACTTCTTTGACGAGTATTTCGCCGTCGACCTGATCCAGGCAGAGGATGGCCACATCCAGGGCGCGCTCGTGCTCGGCATCGAGACAGGCGAGCCGCTGATCATCCACGCCAAGACGACGCTGCTCGCGACCGGCGGCTGTGGCCAGATCTTTCGCACCAACACCAACGCGCTGATCAACACCGGCGACGGCATGGCGATGGCGCTGCGGGCCGGCATTCCCCTCATGGACATGGAGTTCTACCAGTTCCATCCCACCGGCATCGCCGGCAAGGGCATGCTGATCACCGAGGGCGCGCGTGGCGAAGGCGGCTACCTCGTCAACGGCGAGGGTGAGCGATTCATGGAGCGCTATGCGCCCAACGCCAAGGACCTCGCAAGCCGTGACGTCGTCAGTCGCGCGATCTACACCGAAGTCAAGGAGGGTCGCGGCTGCGGACCCAAAAAGGATCACGTCCTGCTGAAGCTCAACCACATCGGCGATGTCGTCAAGAAGCGCCTGCCTGGAATCCGCGCAACCAGCATCTCCTTCATCGGTGTCGACCCGGCAGAGGAACCGATCCCCATCTACCCGACCGCCCACTATGTCATGGGCGGCATCCCGACGGACCGCTTCGGCCGTGTCGTGGCCCCCATGGGCAGCGGTCCCGAGGAAGTGGTCCCCGGACTTTATGCCGCCGGCGAATGCGCCTGTGTTTCCGTGCACGGCGCGAACCGTCTCGGCGGCAACTCGCTGCTCGATATTCTCGTGTTCGGACGCGCCGCTGCGATCCAGATGCTCGAGGACATCGAGTCAATGCCGTCGCACACCACGCTCAACAGGGAGAGTAGCGACAAGGCGCTGGCGCGGCTGAAACGCTGGGATGACACCAGTGACGGCGAATCCGTCGATATCATCAAGGCAGACCTGCAGGCCGCCATGGAAGACTACTGCGGCGTATACCGGGATCACGACACCCTGACGACCGGTGTCGAGAAGGTGCGCGAGATCGCCGCGCGCCTGCCGAACGCGCGTCTTGCGGATCACAGCAAGGTCTTCAACACGGCACGTATCGAGGCGCTCGAGCTCGAGAACCTCATGGATGTCGCGCTGGCGACCATTGTCTCGGCCCAGGCGCGGACCGAGAGCCGCGGTGCGCACTCGCGTGTCGATTATCCCGAGCGCGATGACGAGAAGTGGATGAAGCACACTCTCTTCTTCCTCGATGACCAGAAGCTCGATTACAAGCCCGTGCACCTCACACCACTGACAGTCGCCCCGTTCCCGCCAAAGGCACGGACCTACTGAACGGCGACACAGAGAGACCAACATGAAATTCCTGATCCAGCGCTACAACCCGGAAAAAGACCAGAAGCCGTATCTTCAGGAGTACGAGGTGCCTGGCATCAAGCCGGGGACCATGCTGCTCGATGCCTTGCTCGTCATCAAGGCGATGGATCCAACCCTCAGCTTCCGGCGTTCCTGCGGCGAAGGCGTCTGCGGCTCGGACGGCATGAACATCAACGGGCGCAACGGCCTCGCATGCCTGACGAATCTCGATCAGCTCAAGGAGCCGATCACGGTCCGCTCCCTGCCCGGCCAGCCGATCATCCGCGACCTCGTCATCGACCAGACGCCCTTCTTCAACCAGTACAAGGCTGCAAAACCCTGGCTGATCACGAAGGACCCGGATCCCGAGAAAGAACGCCTGCAGAGTCCGACGGACCGCGACAAGCTCGATGGTCTCTACGAATGCATCCTGTGCGCCTGCTGCTCGACCTCGTGTCCCTCCTTCTGGTGGAACCCGGACAAGTTCCTCGGGCCAGCCGCGCTGTTGCAGGCCAGCCGTTTCATCGAGGACAGCCGCGACCAGGCGACCGAAGAGCGACTGCAGCAGCTCGATGATGCCTACAAGCTCTATCGCTGCCACAGCATCATGAACTGCGTGGATGTCTGCCCGAAAGAGCTGAACCCGACACGGGCGATCGGCAACATTCGCAAGCGCATGCTGGAAAAAGGCATCTGAACACCGGTTCAATGACGGCCGAAACACTACAACAAGAAATGCTGCGTCTGCGCTGGGCGTGCCGCCGGGGAATGCGGGAACTCGATTTCTGGTTCCTCAACTACCTGGAGCATGCCTACGCAGACGCCGCGAGGGAAGAACAACTCACTTTCCAGAGACTCCTGGGCTATCAGGATCAGGAAATATTTGACTGGATGATGGAAACGGCACAACCAACGGATGCTGTGCTCCGGCAGATGGTGGTGCTGATCCGCGACACATCCAGCGCGGTGGCCAGGGCGCACGTCGACGGCTGACCGCGGTGCAGAGCCGGGCCCGGTGAGCAAGCGCCATGCATGCCGCGCCGGGACCCGAACCATATTTCTTTGATGACCATGAGGCACCTATGAGCAACAGAGTCTCAATCGGCAATCTCGGGATTGCCCGGGAACTTCACGATCTCGTCGCCAGCGAGATTGCTCCCGGAACCGGCGTGGAGCCGGCACACTTCTGGCAGGCATTCGAAGCGATCATCGCCGACCTCGCACCGAAGAATCGCGCGCTCCTTGACAGGAGAGACGAGATCCAGGCCAGGCTCGATGCCTGGCACCGTGAACACCGGGATGACTTCGACTTCGACGCCTACAAGGATTTCCTCGTCGAGATCGGCTACCTGCTGCCCGAGGGCGAGGAGTTCTCGATCGAGACCCGCAATGTCGATCCCGAGATCGCAACCGTCGCCGGTCCGCAGCTCGTCGTGCCGGTCAACAACGCACGCTATGCGCTGAACGCTGCCAACGCGCGCTGGGGCAGCCTCTACGATGCGCTTTACGGCACGGATGCGATTCCCGAGAGCGAGGGGCTGGAAAAAGGCGCGTCACTGAACATGCAACGTGCGACCAGGGTGATCGGGCTTGCAGCCGAATTCCTCGATGAGGCAGTCCCGCTTGAGGCCGGCAGCCATGCCGACGCCACTGCCTACCTGCTCACCGACGGGAACGGTGGCAGGGAGCTTGTCGTCACGCTGGCCAGCGGCGCTACCTCGTCGCTCCGCGACCCTGCGGCTTTTGCTGGCTACAGTGGCGGAGAGAGACCCGATCTGATCCTGCTCAGGCACAACGGCCTGCACATCGAACTCCGGCACGATCCCGACAGCCCGGTCGGCAAGCTCCATCCAGCCGGCATCAGCGACGTCGTGCTCGAGGCCGCTGTCTCGACCATCCAGGATTGCGAGGACTCGGTCGCCGCCGTGGACGCAGAGGACAAGGTGCTCGTCTATCGCAACTGGCTCGGCCTGATGAAGGGTGATCTGGAGGAGACCTTTTCCAAGCAGGGCCGACAGATGACGCGCCGCATGAACCCGGACCGCAGCTATCTCTCGCCCGATGGCGGGGAACTCACGCTGCCGGGCCGCAGCCTGATGCTGATAAGGAACGTGGGCCATCTCATGACCAACGGCGCCGTGCTCTTCAGGGGCGAAGAGGTGCCCGAGGGCATCATGGACGGCATGATCACGAGCCTCATCGCGATGCATGACCTGAAAGGCACGGGCACGGTCACCAACAGCCGGACCGGCAGTATCTACATCGTGAAGCCCAAGATGCACGGTCCCGGGGAAGTCGCTTTCACGAGCGAACTCTTCGGCCGTATCGAGGACGCACTCGGTCTCGAACCCAATACCATCAAGGTAGGGATCATGGACGAGGAACGCCGCACCACGGTGAATCTCAAGGAGTGCATTCGCGCCGCAAGGGAACGCGTCATCTTCATCAACACCGGCTTTCTCGACCGCACCGGTGACGAGATCCACACCAGCATGGAAGCAGGCCCGATGCTGCGCAAGGGGGACATGAAGACAGCCCCCTGGATTCTTGCCTACGAGGACTGGAACGTCGACACCGGTCTTGCCTGCGGTCTTGGCGGCAAGGCGCAGATTGGCAAGGGGATGTGGGCCATGCCGGATCTCATGCAGAGCATGATCGAGGCAAAGATTGTTCACCCGCTGGCCGGCGCAAACTGCGCCTGGGTCCCCTCCCCGACCGCGGCGACACTGCATGCGATGCATTACCACAAGGTGAACGTCGCCGAGCGCCAGGCCGAGCTGGCCGGCCGCAAGCGCGCCAGCCTTGACGACATCCTTACGATCCCGCTCCATCCGGACCCGCAGTCGCTCACGCCGGACGAGATCCGGCAGGAACTCGACAATAACGCCCAGGGCATCCTCGGCTACGTGGTGCGCTGGATCGACCAGGGCGTCGGCTGCTCCAAGGTGCCGGACATCAACGATGTCGGCCTCATGGAGGACCGCGCGACACTGCGCATCTCGAGCCAGCACATGGCCAACTGGCTGCATCACGGCATCTGCACGCAGGAGCAGGTCATCGAAACCTTCAGGCGCATGGCGGCCGTCGTCGACGCGCAGAATGCAGGGGACCCGACTTACCGTCCCATGGCGCCGGCCTGCAACGGCATTGCCTTCACGGCGGCCCTCGATCTCGTGCTGAAGGGGCGTGCGCAGCCCAACGGCTACACCGAGCCCGTCCTGCACGCGCGCCGCCTGGCACTCAAGGCCACATCGAACTAACTGGAGCGCATAGCAGCCGGATGCCACAACTCAGTCCCTACATCGCCTTCAAGACCGACGACAACGGAAACGGCTATCTCGAAGTCGCGCTGCGCGGCTTTCCGATGTTGCGCATGTCCGCGCTCAACAAGGGAACGGCCTTCACGCGCGAGGAGCGTGCCGCCTTCAGCCTCGAAGGGCTGCTGCCGCCGCGCGTGACGACACTCGATGACCAGGTTCGCCGCGTCTACCAGGGCTACCTGAAACTCGATGACGATATCGAGAAGTACCAGTACCTGCGCGCCTGCCAGGAACGCTCCGAGGTGATTTTCTTCAAGCTGCTGGAACAGCATCTCGACGAGATGATGCCGATCGTCTATACCCCCACGGTCGGCAAGGCCGTCCAGCAATACAGCGATCTCTACCAGCGCCCGCGCGGCCTCACGGTTTCCGTTCTCGGCATCGACCACATCGACCAGGTCGTGGACGACTACCCGTGGCACGATGTGCGCATGATCGTCGCAACGGACTCCTCGGCGATTCTCGGCATCGGTGACCAGGGTGTCGGCGGCCTGGCGATCTCCATCGGCAAACTCGCGCTCTACACGGCCGGCGGCGGCCTGAGCCCGTTCCATACCATGCCCGTCTGTCTCGATGTCGGCACCGACAACGACAAACTGCTGAACGACCCCAACTACCTCGGGGTGCATCGCAAGCGCCTGACAGGCGACGCCTACTTCGACATGCTCGACAGGTTCGTCGACAGTGTCCAGCGGCGCTGGCCGAAGGCCGTCATCCAGTGGGAGGACTTCGCGAAGGATGTCGCCTTCCGGGTGCTCGAACGCTACAGGCACAGGATTCCCTGCTTCAACGACGACATCCAGGGAACGGGCGCCGTCGTCCTCGCCGGACTGCTCTCCGCCTGCAAGAAAATCGGCCAGAAACTCTCCGACCAGCGCATCGTCGTTGTCGGCGCGGGCGCCGGCGGCGTCGGTGTGGCAAAGGCGATCCAGGATGGTCTCGTTCACGAGGGACTGAGCCGCGAGCAGGCGCGCCGACAGATGTTCGTGATGGATGCCGCGGGCCTCGTCGTGGATGAGCTCATCGCGCCGGACAGCTACCAGCAGCCGGTCTCGCAGTTCAGTTCAACATACAGCGACTGGCAGATTGCCGGTGACCGCCCGTCCCTCATGGACGTGCTGGAGCAGGCACAGCCAACCATCCTGCTCGGCCTGACCGGCGTCGGCGGCCTCTTCACCCGCGAGATGATCGAGCAGATGGCCGCCAACTGCGAACACCCGATCATCTTCCCGCTCTCGAACCCGACGGCCAACTGCGAGGCTGTTCCCGAAGAGATCATCGAATGGACAGCCGGCAAAGCGCTTGTTGCAGCCGGCAGCCCTTTCGCACCGGTCGACTTCAAGGGCACGTTGCATGCGATCGGCCAGGGCAACAACGCGTTCGTCTTTCCGGGCATCGGCTTTGCCGCGATCCTCGGCAAGTGCCGCCGCATCAGCGAGGCGATGATCCTGGAATCCGCCTATGCTGTCGCCGATTACACGGAGCAGCATCATCTCCACAAGGGACTCTTCTTCCCGCCGATCTCGGAACTGCGCGAGGTGAGCCTCTATGTCACTGAGCGGGTCTTGCGCGTGGCGCTCGAGGACGGCTCCTCGACGCGCAGTGACCTGGATGATGTAGACTTGGGAGACTATGTGCGGTCACGTGCCTGGAAGGCCGGTTACCTGCCGTTCGTACCGGCTCCGGGACAGTCAGAGGAAAGAGAATGACAAGCGAGATTCATGACCTGTCGCCCTTGCAGGCAGCGCAGATGCTCAGGGATGACCCGCGGGCGGTCCTTGTCGATATACGCTCGTCGATGGAATTCCTCTTTGTCGGTCACCCCGTCGGTGCCGTGCATATCCCGTGGATCGATGAACCGGACTGGGACATCAATCCGCATTTTGTCACAGAAGTGCGCAAGCTCATGCTCGGCGGCCAGAGCTGTGACGCCGAGGACGGCTGTGCGCCTGTCATTCTGATTTGCCGCAGTGGCAAGCGTTCGAAGGAAGCCGGTCGCGCCCTCAGCGATGCCGGCCTGAAGAATGTCTTTCATGTCGATGAGGGCTTCGAGGGCGAGCTCAACGAGCATCACCAGCGCAGCACTGTCGGCGGCTGGCGCTTTCACGGCCTCCCCTGGGAACAGTGCTGACAAGGCATATCCAGCCGGAAGAGCCTCTCCTGTCACAACGCAACCTGCTGCACGCAGGCACTCTGCCCCCTCGACCGTTGACATCTGAGTGACATTGTCAACTTGACATTCACAAAATGCTCTATAATCCGGTTAATACGAAAAAAAACAGCAAACAATAACAGCATGCCCCGAGACCGGGACCAAGTATGCGATCAAACCGGTGCTGGCTTGGTTTGACGAAAAGATGGCGCTTTAAACACGCTCAGGTTTCAAGAGGTGGACATCATGTCGATCAGAGTACGCTTGTGCTCCTGCCATTCCCTGTGCAGGACAGCATGCCAGAGAGTCGCCCGGACCCTGTTGTCCGGAGACTGCCTGCCCACTCCCCTGACGGAACCGGGAACCTCAACCGTGACCCTGCTACGGGCTTCGCGGCAGCCCGATCCCGTTCACCTCTTCCGGAGATTGACCCGCTTCCGAACGCCAGTCGTCAGAGCGACTGACCGGCATCCGGACCCGGGACTCGCTCCGGCATCGATCCCGGGCTGACGAGCAACATCACCTGTTCACGAGACTCTTGATGACGCAGACCTGTGACAGTGCCGCCAACAGGATGCGCAGAGAACAATCAGCAACCAAGCCAAGGACTGTTACACAATGAACGAAGCCTTCGAACTTTCGAACCTGGTTCCGATCCTCCTGATCATTACCATGGCCTATATCGTGCGTGGAATTGCCGGATTCGGCTCGGGCCTCATTGCCATCCCGCTACTCGCCTTTTTTCTGCCACTCTCGGTGGCAGTCGCAACATTAAAAAAAATAGATTATCTCTCCTCTTTCAGCCAGGGCATGAAAAACCATGAAGCTGTCGAGTGGAAGGAAATCATCCCCTTGATGCCCTACACGCTGATCGGCATTTTCACCGCGCTGTTTGTTTTCAAGTATGTCGATGCGAATCTGCTGCCAAAGATCATGGGGGCCTTTATCATCATTTTCGCGATCTACACCCTGCTCTCGGTCAGCGTGAAGTCAGGCTACTCGCGGAAGTGGGCTGCCCCGGCTGGCGGCTTTGGCGGCCTGATTGGCACCCTGTTCGGCACCGGCGGCCCTTTTTATGTCATCTACCTGAAGCTCAGGGGGCTCGACAAGACCAGGTTTCGCGCAACCTTTGCGACCATCTTCATCATGGACGGCACGGTACGCCTCTTCGGCTATGTCGGTCTCGGATTCTTCAACAGCAACACGCTTCCCCTTGTCGCTGCCACCATACCGATCATGGCCATCGGCCTCTGGCTCGGCGGACGCATTCACACGAGCCTGAGCCAGCAGGCATTCCAGCGCGCGATCAGCGTACTGCTGATTGCCAGCGGATTCGTGCTTCTCGGAAAATAACCGATAGAAAAAAATACCCTCTCCCCGAACGGGAAGAGGGTCTGTTCGCCGGGGCGCCTCAGGAGGCAGAAGCGATTTCGGAAACCGGAATCACCACATTGGCAGCCGCCTCCTGATAGTGATCCATCCGGTGGAAGTTGAGGTAGCGATAGACTTCGCTTGCCATGGTGTCGATATTGTTCGCATAGGCCAGGTACTCCTCGACCGTCGGCAACTTGCCGAGAATGGCTGCAACTGCCGCAAGTTCCGCCGAGGCCAGGTAGACATTTGCTCCCGTGCCGAGGCGGTTCGGGAAGTTGCGTGTCGAGGTGGAGACGGCCGTGCTGTTCTCCCTGATACGGGCCTGGTTACCCATGCAGAGTGAACAGCCAGGCGTTTCGATACGCGCGCCCATGCGTCCGAAGATGTTGTAGTACCCCTCCTCTGTGAGCTGCGCCTGGTCCATGCGGGTCGGCGGCGCGATCCACAGCCTGGTCGGCAACTCCTTGCCAAACTGCTCGAGCAGCTTGCCGGCCGCACGGAAGTGGCCGATGTTGGTCATGCAGGAGCCGATAAAGACCTCGTCGACATTGTCACCCGCAACGTCAGACAGCAGGCGCGCATCGTCCGGATCGTTCGGTGCACAGAGGATGGGCTCTTTGATCTCGTTGAGGTCGATCTCGATGACCTCCGCATACTCCGCGTCCGGGTCTGCCCGCATGAGCGCCGGATTGGCGAGCCACTCCTCCATCGCCTCGATGCGGCGCGAGATGGTCCGCTCGTCACCATAGCCCTCGGAGAGCATCCACTTGAGCATGACGATGTTCGATTCGAGGTACTCCCTGACCGACTCCTCGGAGAGCGTGATGGTGCAGCCGCCTGCGGAGCGCTCCGCCGAGGCGTCGGAGAGTTCGAAGGCTTGCTCGACGGTCAGGTTCTCGAGGCCCTCGATCTCGAGGATACGGCCGTTGTAGACGTTCTTCTTGCCCTTCTTCTCGACCGTCAGCAGACCCTTCTGGATCGCGTAGTAGGGAATCGCATGGACCAGGTCGCGCAGCGTAATGCCGGGCTGCATCTCGCCCGTGAAGCGGACGAGCACCGACTCCGGCATATCCAGCGGCATGACACCGGTTGCAGCCGCAAAAGCGACCAGGCCGGAGCCCGCGGGAAAGGAGATTCCGAGCGGAAAACGCGTATGCGAGTCACCACCGGTGCCGACCGTGTCGGGCAACAGCATGCGGTTCAGCCAGGAGTGAATGATGCCATCACCGGGACGCAGCGAGACGCCTCCCCGGTTCATGATGAAATCCGGCAGCGTG
>Ga0180429_10004495_pt1 | contig 11143 bp, 4 predicted proteins | sample SS_ome_FD_132428 | JGI IMG/M metagenome (GOLD analysis project Ga0180429, IMG submission 132428) | Hypersaline lake sediment archaeal communities from the Salton Sea, California, USA - SS_1_S_1 metaG | ecosystem: Environmental > Aquatic > Non-marine Saline and Alkaline > Hypersaline > Sediment ... | reverse complement strand
TGGTTACCCCTGACCAAACGCCCGCATGGCAACGCCTCCAGGCCGTGCGAGCGGTCGAGGCCTGCCAACGACTGACGCTCGGCGTTTCCGAGCCAAGCCTCCGCGCGATCAGGCTCACGCCCAGCCGACTGGCCGACCAAAAGACCGCTGCCAACCGTGGCGACGAACGCCCAGGAATTCGTGACGAACGGCAACTGGTGGGCAAGATTGACCCACACGAGCTACCCGTCAGTCGGGCGACGCTTGCGGAAGTGGCATTAGCCGAGCTAATTTCAAAGTCGGATGGCTTTCAAAGTCGGATGGCGAGATCAAAAACACGCTCAAGGACTGGCGAAGCGAAGTATGCTTCAATGGGCGCCGGGCTCTGTGGGCTCGGCGTCTTTTTGTTGCTTTGGGGATACGCCCAAAAACCCCCAGGTACGCCGAGGACAACGCCGCCTTGCTATGAGGGACCCCGCCATCCGTAACCAACGCGTAGGGATCGCCTGATCCCGGTGCCTGCCCCCGGCATCTCACAGACCGCCAGCGACCTGGCAGACAAGGAACACACCCATGAGCACCCCAACGGACGACGTAGAGGCGATCGAGAAGCTCGGGGAGACCCGGGACCAGATCGTCGCCGAACTGCGGAAAGTCATCGTCGGCATGGACGACGTCGTCGATGAGATGATGATCGCGATCTTCTCCCGCGGCCACTGCCTGCTGGTCGGCGTGCCGGGGCTGGCCAAGACGCTGCTGGTCAGCTCGCTGGCGAAGACGATGTCGCTTGGCTTTAAACGCATCCAGTTCACGCCCGACCTGATGCCCTCGGATATCACCGGCACCGAGCTGCTGCAGGAAGACCCCGCGACGCACGCTCGAAGCTTCAAGTTCGAGAAGGGCCCGATCTTTACCAACCTGCTGCTGGCCGACGAGATCAACCGGACGCCCCCGAAGACGCAGGCGGCATTGCTCGAGGCGATGCAGGAAAAGCGCGTGTCGTCCGGTGGCGAAGACTACAAGCTCGACGCGCCGTTCTTCGTGCTCGCGACGCAGAACCCCATCGAGCAGGAAGGTACCTACCCGCTGCCCGAGGCGCAGTTGGACCGGTTCTTGTTCAACATCACGGTCAAGTACCCGACGCGCAGCGAAGAGCTGGAGATCATGAAGAGCGTGACCGGCGACAACGAGCCGGAGCTAAAAGAGGTCGTCGATGCCGCGGCGATCATCGAGTTCCAGCACGTGGTGCGTCGGATCCCGGTGGCGGACCACGTGTTTGAGTATGCCGCGTCGATCGTCCGCGCGACCCGGCCGAGCGAGCCGGACGCGCCGGACTTTGTCAAAGAACTAATGGCGTGGGGCGCAGGGCCGCGGGCGTCGCTGAACCTGATCGTTGCGGGCAAGGCCCGCGCGGCGCTGCGTAGCCGCAGCCACGTGGCGATCGAGGACATCCAGGCGGTCGCGTTGCCGATCCTGCGTCACCGGATCGTGCCAAGCTTCGCGGCCCGCAGCGAGGGGATGACGCCCGACGCGCTGATCACCCGGCTGCTCGAGGGCATCCCGGCGGACGAAAAGCTCTACGCGGGTGCCGGAGCAGGTGCGTAGGCCCACCGAATAGCAACCTATGTCCGAACATCTGACGAAAGTCCACTACCTCGAGCCGGACGTCCTGCACAAGTTGGATGACCTCGAGATGATCGCCCGCGAGGCGGTCGAGGGCCTTCGCGTCGGCAGCCACCGCAGCCCGCTGCGCGGCTTCTCCACCGAGTTCTCCCACCACCGCCAGTACTCCAAGGGCGACACGATCCGCGATATCGACTGGCGGGTGTACGGCCGGACCGAGCGCTACTACACCAAGCTCTACGAGGCCGAGACCAACTACGACTGCTACGTCCTGATCGACGCGAGCGCGTCGATGAACTACGGGTCGGGCAAGGTCAGCAAGCTCGAGTACGCGAAGTACCTTGCCGCGGCCCTGTCTTATGTCGTGCTCAAGCAGCGCGACTCGGTCGGGCTTTCCATCTTCGACTCGGAGGTGCGTGCGTACATGCCCCCCCGCTCGTCGATGAACATCATCGTGCAGATTGACCGGCTGCTGCGCGAAACGAAGTCCGTCGAACGCACGACGATCGGCAAGCAGCTGCACGACATCGCGCTCATGATGAAACGCAAGTCATTTGTCGTGGTCATTTCTGATTTCTTCGCCGAGGTCGATGACATCATGTCCGGCCTGGACCACCTGCGTTTTGACGGCCATAACGTGATCGCGCTGCACACGCTCGACCGGTACGAGCTGACGTTCCCGTTCAGGGGGACATGGCGGTTCGAGGGCCTGGAGCGCGAAGAGCCGGTGACCACGCAGGCCGACCGCATGCGTGAGCAGTACATGGCGAACTTCACACGCTACCGCGAGGCGCTCGAGGCCGGGTGCATTGCCAGCCAGGTCGACTACAGCGTGGTCGACACGTCCCGCCCACTCGACGCGGTCCTCAGCGAGTTCTTCCACCGGCGTGAGTCGCTGGGCGGCGGGGCTGCGGGAGCGCGGCTATGACGTTCCTCAACCCGCTGCTGCTGCTCGGGGCCCTGGGCATCTCGCTGCCCATCCTCGCGCACCTGATCAACCGTCAGCAGGTCAACCGCACCGACTGGGCGGCGATGCGGTTCCTCGACGCGCAGGTGCGTGTCCGGTCGCGTCAGGTCCGGCTGCGCGATCTGCTGCTGCTGGCCATGCGCTGTCTGGCCCTGATCCTGCTGGTCTTCGCGCTGGCGCGGCCGGCGGCAAACAGCGCCGACTCGGCATGGCTACCGGGCGAAGAACGTGCGGGCGTCGTCGTCGCGGTCGACGCATCATTCAGCATGGCGCATAGCGACGGCGGCCCCACGCGGTTTGAGCGTGCGATCGGTCAGGCCCGCGTCATCGGCGAGCACATCAAACCGGGTGACCCGGTCACCCTGGTCATGAACGGCGGGGATCAGCGCGTCGTGCTGCGCAACGTCGCCTACGACACCGACCGTTTTGCCCAGGCGATCGAAGGGCAGGACGTCGTACCCGAGCCGATGGACGTGGATAGCGTGCCCAAGCGGCTCGAGGCGCTGGCCGAGGATATGGACGCGGTCAAGAAAGAGGTCTATCTCATCACCGACACGCAGTCACCGATCTGGGCCGAGCCGACCCCGCAGTTCCGCCAGGCGCTCAACGAGCTGTCGCAGGTGGCGAGCGTGTTGCTCGTGCCTGTGCCGGGCGGCGACGACAACCTCGCGGTGACGGGGCTAGACCTGGTATCCGGCACGCTGCGCAAGGGCACGGTGGCGCGGTACCGGGCGACCGTGCAGAACTTCGGCGACGAGCCGGCCTCGAACATCGAGGTCCGCTGCGGAGTGGACGGCGTGCAGATCGACAGCAAGCGGATCCCGCTGATTGCGCCGGACTCTTCGGAGACAGTGTCGCTGTTCGTTCCGTTCTATAACGCCGGCGCGACGAAGATCACCGCGGAGATCACCGACGGCTCCCTGGCGATGGACAACATGCGTCGGGCGGTGGCGGTGGTGCGCGACCGGGTTTCGGTGCTTTGCCTGGACGGATCGCGCGGCGGCGCGGGCCGGCTGATCGAGTCGGCCCTGCTCGCCCGGCCGCAGGGGGCGGAGGACGAGGAGTACGTGGTGCGCGGCATGCAGTGGCCGGCGTTCCCGCCCGACCTCGACGACATTGATGTGGTGATTATGGCGGGTGTTGCGGAAGTCACGCCCGACCAGGCTGAGCAGCTCGAGCGGTTTGTCCGCCGGGGTAGCGGGCTGGTGTGGTTTGCCGGCGAGGACGTGAAGGCGAGCAAGTGGAACGAGCTGGCGGCGAAAAAGCTGCTGCCCGCGAAGCTGGGCGTGGTCGCTGACGCCCGCGACACGCTGGGGGTCGGCAGGCCGCTGGACCCGAACATGCCGGACCACACGGTGTGCCGGCCGCTGGCGTCGCTGCCCGAGGACCTCTTGAGTGAAACGCGGTTTATCAAGCGGATGAAGGTCGAGCCGTGGGAGACGAGCTTCGCGGTGTTGAGCCTGGCGGGGTCCAGCTCGCCGCTGCTGCTGGAGCACTCGCTTGGGCGTGGGCACGTTTTTATGTTCACGAGCTCGGCGGACACGGTGTGGAACAACATGGCGCAGACGCCGGTGTTCCCGATGCTGATGCAGCAGGTGGTGACGTACCTGGTGGGCCGGGAGTTTGAACGGCCTCGGGTGGTGGGTGATGCGCTGACGCTGTCTTATGTCGAACCGCCCGACGCGACCGATGCGGTGTTCGACACGCCGTCCGAAAAATCAATCACCGTGCCGGTCCGCGAACACCGCGGCGAGTTTGTCGCGGTCCTCGAGCAGTCGACCGAGGCGGGGTTCTACACCGCGCGGGTGAGCGTGCAGTCGCCGGGCATGCCGATCGCGGTGAATGTCGACACGAGCGAGTCGGACGTCGCGTGCGTTGAGGCGGACGACCTGCGTGAGGGGATGAAGGGCACGGGTGTCTCGGTGTCCGCGTCGGAGGCCGAGCTCTCTTCGGAAATCAGCGCCGCGCGGACCGGGCGATCGTCGTGGCGTTACTTCATGATCGCGGCGCTGGTCTTCCTGGTCGGCGAGAGCCTGCTGGCCGACCGCATGGTTCGGCGTAAGGACCCTGCCGCAGCCAAGCCGTCCGAGCCGGCCCCCGAGCCGATTGGGGTGGCGTGATGACAACGGTGCTGCCGCTCATCCAGATCGAAACGTTGTTTTTTGCCCGCCCGCTGCACCCGGCGTTCATGGCGTTGGTGTTTGTCGGCGTCATCGCGCTGAGCGTGTACCTGTACCGCAAGTCGTGGGGGCTTTCGCCGTGGCTGCGCGGGGTGCTGGGTGTCTCACGGCTGGTCATCCTGGCTTTGGTTGTTACGGCATTGTTTGAGCCGATGGCGGTCGTGCGCGAGACGCAGACCCGACAACGCAGGCTGCCGGTGCTGATCGATATCTCTGAGAGCATGTCGATCAAGGACCCGCGCAAGCGGCCCGAAGATCTCGCCGAGGCCGCCGTAGCACTGAACCTGACCACGCCCGGCGAGCAGGACATCGCGCTGAGCCTGGACGCCAACCAGCGGCAAGCCATCGCATCCGCCTCGCGGCTCAACTTGGTCACCGGCCTGCTCACGCAGTCGGCCCGGCCGGCGTTTGAAACGCTGGGGACCGACGCCGACGTCAGCTACTACGCCTTCGGCGATCGGACGCAGCTGATCAGCGATGACACCACGCTGCCCAGCGACTCGCTCGACCAGCTGTCTGCGTCGGTGCCCGAGACCTCGATCGCGAGCGCACTCGAGGCAGTCGCCAAGACCGGCGGCGTACCACCCGTAGGGATCGTGCTCTTCTCCGACGGCATCGACAGCGGCTCGGCGTTGCGCACCGAATCGGTGCTCGAGGACCTGAGCGCCCGCGGCATCCCGGTCTACACCGTGCCTGTGGGCCTGGCCGACCCCGACGACGTGGCAATCCGCAACATCGTCATGCAAGAGGTCGCGTACTCCGGCGACCGTGTTCCCGTCCGCGTGCAGCTCGAATCCAAGGGCTACGAGAAACGCACCGCCCGCCTCGCGGTCAGCCTCAACGGCCGACGCATTTCGTCGCGGATGATTCGGCTGGACGGCGGGCTTCAGTTCGAGGACATCGACTTCCGCGTCGATGTCTACGAGAAGGGCGCGGTCCGCGTCGCGATCGAGGTGGAGCCATTCGATGATGAGGTTTCAGCCGAGAACAACCGTGTCGACCGCAGCATCCGCGTTGTCAACGAAAAGGTCAACGTGTTGTACATCGAAGGCAACGCGCGGTGGGAGTACCGTTACCTGCGTGCAATCCTCAAGCGCGACCCGCGGATCGACGCGACATTTATCGCTTCGAACGCCGGGCCCGAGATCGCCCGCAACTCTGATGAGCACATCGAGCGATTCCCGAATAACCGCGATGACGCGTTCAAGTACGACCTCGTGATCCTCGGCGACGTCGATGCAAAATTCTTCAGCGACGAGGAGTTTGCGCTGCTCGAAGAGCTTGTGCGAGACCGCGGGGCCTCGCTGCTGATGCTGTGCGGGCCGATGGACTCGCCGGGTTCGTACACGGGCACGCCAGTGGAAACGATGCTGCCGGTGCGGTTCGAGGCGGACGCGGGTTGGGAAGAGGTCGGCAGCTCGGTGTACCCGGTGCTGACGGCAGAAGGGCGTAGCAGTCTGGTGATGACGCTGGAGAACGACCCGGCGCTCAACGACCAGGCGTGGAGCCGGATGGCACCGATGGACCACCTGCCGCCGCTGCTCGGCGCGAAGCCTGGCGCCACGGTGTTGACCGTGCTCTCGGACTCGACCGACCGCGACCAGGGCTACCCGCTGGTGGCCTGGCAGCGCTACGGGACGGGCAAGTGCATGTCGATCGCGACCGATCGTCTGTGGCGGCTGCGCTACAAGACCGGCGACAAGTACCACTGGCGCGTGTGGTCGCAGTGCATCCAGTTCATGACTCTGTCGCGCCTGATGGGCGAGCACAAACGCATCCGGCTGGAGACCGACCGCGCGGTGTACGAGACCGGCGGGCAGACGCAACTGTACGCGCACGTGCTCGATGATAACTTCGCGGCCGTCGTCCAGCCGGGCTTTGATGTGTTCGTTGTCGGCGTGGACGGCGGGCAGGCCCGCGAGCGCGTCAGCCTCCGGCCCGACCGCGCGCGGCCGGGCCTGTACGAGGGTTACTTTACCGCCTCGCTGCCCGGCCGATACCGCGTCGAGGCCAACGAGAACGACAAGCGCATCGCTAACACAACCGAGTTTCAGGTCGCCACGGTCAACCGTGAGCTGTCGGACACCAACGTCGATATGGACAACCTCCAGCGCATCGCGAGCCTGACCGGCGGCAAGACGCTGAACCTGCAGGAGGTCGCGCAGCTGGGCACGCTGATCAACGCCGAGCCGGTGACGAGCACGGTGCGCTCCGAACGCACGCTCTGGGACAACGGCTGGGTGGCGTTTTTGCTGGTCGCGCTGGCGGGCATCGAGTGGATCGAGCGTAGGAGGCACGACCTGCCATGACGACCCTCGAACCGATCCGCCTGGACCAGCTTGACGCACGGCTCCGCGCCGTGTGGCTGCGCGAGCAGAAGCTGAACCTGATCGCCGGGCTGCTGGCGTTTTGCCGATGGGCGGTGCCGCTGTTCCTGGTATTCGTGTTCATCGACTGGCTGACGTACATGCCCGCGGCAGGACGCGCGGTGATGGGCGGACTGGTGCTGGGCGTATCGGTGCAGCGCGGGTGGACGCGCGGCTGGCGATTGCTCAGGCCGTTCGACGCGGTGCGCACGGCGCTTCAGATCGAGTCACGCCACGGCGAGATGAAGAGCCTGCTCGTCTCGGCGATCCAGCTGCGTAGCAACACGACAAGCGACGGCGGGTCTAGCGTGCTGCGCGAGTACACCTGCAGCCTTGCCGAGCAGGCCGCAACGACCCTCAAGCCCGAGCATTCGGTGCCGTACAGCCCACTGACGAAGCCCGGCATATTCGCCGCGGTCGCCGCCGGTGCGATCGTCGCTTTCGCCGCGGTCAACAGCACGTTCTTCACCGCAGGGGTCACGCGCATCTTCGCGCCGTGGGTCGCGATCGAGTATCCGACGAACACGCAGATCACGCTGGCGCAGGACCAGCTTGTCATCAAGGAAGGCGACGGTGCCGTGATCGAAGCGCAGATCGGCGGAGTCATCCCCGATCAGGCGCGGATCTACGTCCGCACCGGTGAAGGCCGTGCGCGCGAGATCGAGCTGGACATCGCCGACGGCAAGTGCAGGTACACGATCGACTCGGCGTCGCGCGACTTCACCTACCGCATCAAGGCCGGCGACGACCGCACCACTTGGCAGGATGTCCGCGTCGTGCCCGCGCCCCGGCTGCAGCGCGTCGCGGTGCAGCTCGCCTACCCCGATTACCTGCAGCGCGAGGCCGACACGATCGAGGCGCTCACGCTGACCGCGCCCGAAGGCTCGTCGATCAAATGGGACCTCACGCTTGACCAGCCGATCAGCGCGGCAAGGTTCATCCCCGCCGGCGGCGAGCCGATAGCTTTGATGGTCGGTGAAGATGGCAGGTCGGTCCGCCTCGACCGGGGCGTCACCGCATCGCAGGGTTACAACTTCGAGTGGGTCGAGAAAGAAAACGGCTTCGCATTCACAAGCCCGCGATACTACCTGCAGGTCGCTTCGGACCAGGTGCCCCGCGTCGAGCTCGTGTCGCCGGCGAGTAACGTCGTCGCGATGATCGGCCGGCCGCTGGAACTCGCGGTCCGTGCGCAGGACGACCACGGCATCGGCTCGGCACGCGTGCTGTACCAGGTCAACCAGTTCGACGAGAAGGCCTACCCCCTCGACAAGCCGATCCAAGCCGGCCAGGGCGACCAGCCGATCGACTGGGACTACCGCCAGGCGCTGCCTGACATCAAGGTCGGCGACACCGTTGCATTCACTATCGAAGTCGCCGACCGCTACCCCGGTGACGATGGGCCGCACGTCGTGCGTTCCGAGACCCGGCGGGTCACGTTCCTCTCGAGAGAGCAGTACCTTGAACAGATCGGCAAGCAGAAGGATCGGCTACTGTCGCGGGTGCAGACGATCTACCGCCAGCAGCGCTCGGCCCACCAGGTTGTCCGCGGGCTCAGCGTTGACGACGAGGGCTACCGCCAGGCCTGCCAGCTCGAGGCGATCCGCCAGGAGATGGTCCGCGAGCAGCTCATAGAGATTGCCCGCCAGCTACAGTCCCTGCTCGACGACCTCGCGGCGAACGGTGTCGCCGACGCACCCGAGGGCGACTCGCTCGGCGAGGTGCGGGACGCGCTGCTGTTGATCGCCGACGCGGCTATCAAGGACGCCGCGCAGCTGCTGCGTACCCAGTCGGCCAGCAACCTCAAGACTGGCCAGTCGGCCTCTGACGGTGCCGCCGACGCGGTGAATGCCGCGGCGCGTGACCTGGCGAGCCTGGTGATGCTACGGAGCATCGACGCCGCGCAGGAGGTCTACGCACGCGAGGCCCGCATGCTCGCGCAGGAGCAGGCGGCGCTGCGCTGGCGGACCGTGTCGAACCTGTCCCGTGAACACGCCGAAACGATCGCGCAGCGGCAGGTCACGCTCGGGCAATGGACTGATTCGTTGACGACGCAACTGCTGGCGGGCATGCGTTACGACCGCCGACCTCTCGCGGTGCTGCGGCTGACCCGGAGCGTGAAAGAGCTGGTCGGCGCGGGAACGAGCGACACGATGCGTGAGACCGGGTCGCTGATCCAGCAGGGCGACAAAGACCGGGCCATCTCGCTGCAGGCCGAGACTGTCCGGGCGTTGCTCAACGCGGAGTTCAGTGTCCGGCTGAGCGGCGCGTACTCGACGGTGCTCAAGACCCGCGACCAGATCCGCGAGCTGACTCGGTCGCAACAGCGGCTCAGCGAGCAGACCGCGACGCTGTCAAACGACCAAGCCAGCCCCAATCATGCCGAGATTGCCGATCGGCAGGACGCGTTGCGTGAGCGGCTGATCACGCTGATGCTGCCGCCGATTCCCGCGCCGCGGGCCGAGCTGTTCGACGAGACCTTGCCGCAACCGCCACCGGTCGAGCAATTGCTCCGCGACACCGACCACGAGATGGCGCGGGCGTTGTCGCTGCTGAGGCGGGGCGAAACACAGTCGGCCGTGGCCTCGCAACAGCAGGCCGGCCAAACCCTTGCCGAGTTGACCAAGATCATCGAGGTGTGGTCGGTCGAGATGGGGCTGCAGGCCCAGGGCCTGGGCACGGTCGTCGCCGCGTCCAGCGACGGGCTGAGTCGGCTCGAGGCGTTCGAGGTGCGCGTGCTTGCGTTGCTGGAACAGACCGATATCGCTGCACTTGAAGAAAAGAAGACCGACAACCTGGTCGAGCCTCAGATGATTCTCAGCGAGGAGATCGGCGTCTTCTACCAGGACCTGACCAGGCAGTACGAGGCGGACCGGGACACGGACCTGCCGCCGGTGCTCGGCCCGCTGAAGAACGCGGAGCAAGCGGCGAACGCGGCGGTGCAGGCCCTGAAAGACAACAAACCCGACGACGCGATCGGCTACCAGGAACAGGCGGCCGACGCGTTGGCCCGGGCCCACGCCGTCGTGCTCGCGCAAAATCAGCGGCTGGGCTATCTGCAAGGGCTGCTGCTGTTTCAGCGGTCGGTCGGCATCGCCAGCGGCTCGATGGCCAACATCGTCGCCGAGCAGCGCGACCTGATCGAGGCCACCGAAGACATCAAGCCCGAGGACGTCGCCCCGCTGCTGCCGGTGTTCAACAACCTGCGTCAGTGCATGTTCGACATCGCGCCGGTGCTGAGCCTGGTCGCGGGTCGGCTGGACGTCGGCACGCCGCTGGCCTTCGCACAGACCGACTTCGAAGACGCGGTGGTCGCGCTCAAGGCGGGTGACAACTTCGAAGCATTCGACGCTCAGGATGTCGCCGCCGAGTCGCTGGCCGAGGTGCATTCGCGCGTCGACCACATCGGGCTGCAAACCGCCTACGTCGCCGAGATCGTTGATCTGCTGCACACCACGACTTCGCAGGCCGCGTTGCTCGCGCACCGCCAGGCCCAGCTGAAAGATCAAGCCGCCTCCGCCGACACCGACCGCTTGCAAGCGCTTGCGGCCGATCAGCGTGAGCTGCTCGAACTGGCCGAGCGGCTGGACCGGCTGGTCGAGCTGTCCGCGGGCAACCCCGTGCTGGTCATCCCTACCGACCTGAGGGCGATCCCGCCAACACCCGAGCGCGAGGAAGCGGTCTTCCGCAACGTCTCCGAGCCGATGCTTGCCGCCGCGAAACAGCTTGATGCAGGGGATAGCAGCGCGGCGGCCCAATCGATGACGCTCGCCACAGCGGCGCTGAAGAAGAACGCCGAGTCGCTGCTCGTCGCGATCGAGATGCTGCACGGCCTGCCGAGTATCGAGATCACCGCGCTGACCGGGCCCCCGCTGGTCCGCCTGGTCAATGTGCTGGTGCTCGCCAGCGATCAGAAGCTGCTTGGCCGGCTGGCCCACGCCGCGGACGATGAAACTCTCGCGGGGATGATCGAACAGCAAAAACAGTTGGCGGCACGCATCAAAGAGATCGAGGAGAACCCCGAGAACGGC
>Ga0180429_10004494_pt1 | contig 11144 bp, 11 predicted proteins | sample SS_ome_FD_132428 | JGI IMG/M metagenome (GOLD analysis project Ga0180429, IMG submission 132428) | Hypersaline lake sediment archaeal communities from the Salton Sea, California, USA - SS_1_S_1 metaG | ecosystem: Environmental > Aquatic > Non-marine Saline and Alkaline > Hypersaline > Sediment ... | reverse complement strand
ACCGGCGACATGCTCCGTGCCGCCCGCGACGCCAAGACGCCGATCGGCTGCAAGGCCGAAACCTACATGTCGGCAGGCGAGTTGGTTCCCGACGAGGTGATCGTGGCCATTATTTCCGAACGTCTCGGGCATGCCGACTGCGAACAGGGCTATCTGCTCGACGGCTTTCCCCGCACCATCGCCCAGGCCGAGGCGCTGGACAAGATGCTCGCCGAGAAAAACACCCCCCTGGACTGCGTCCTGGAACTGCAAGTTCCCGAGGATGAACTCTTCCGCCGCCTGGCCGGCCGCGGCCGCGCCGACGATACACCCGAGGTAATCCGTCAGCGACTCGTCGCCTACCGCCGGCAGACCGAACCGCTGCTTCGCTACTACACACAGCAGGGCCTGCTGAAGAGCATTGACGGGCAGGGGTCGGTCGACGCGATTTTCGACCGCGCGCGGGCGGCGTTGGGACCGCCGGCCGGGTGAGCACGGGCAGTCGGCAAGGGATTGTCGAAAAATACCCCTATAAAGCCGCGACCGTTGGTCGCGCCGAATTACCGGTCGTAGCGGTTTTGGGCAACGCCTGGCGCGACCAACGGCCGCGGCTCTATAAGGAAAATGCCAAAGTTGTTTGTAACCAGTTTCTAAGTAGTTGCTGTTGCGGAAAGTCGGATATGCGGGTGCCATGCCCACGCTTGCGTGGGCATGTCCTGAATCCCGCGAAAAACCGCCCCATGCCCACGCAAGCGTGGGTGTGGCACCCCGTTTTCCGCAACAGACACTAAGTAAGGAGTCTAAGGCGTGGAGATCTTACGGTCGCCCCGGGAAATCGCGCAGATGCGTAAGGCGGGATTGTTGGTCTGGGGAGCCCACCAGGTCGTGCGGTCGCTAGTGCGACCCGGCGTAACGACGGGCGAACTCGACGCCGCGGTGGAAGATTACTTCGCCGCAAACAACGCCGAGCCGCTGTTCAAAAACTTTCCCCATTCCGACCGAAACGGGCCCCCCTTCCCCACGGTCACCTGCATCTCGATCAACGAACAGGTGGTCCACGGAATCCCCGGCAAACGCAAGCTGCTCGAAGGCGATATCGCCAGCGTCGATACCGGCTGCAAGCTCAACGGCTGGTGCGGAGACGCCGCCGCAACCTATCCCGTCGGACGTATTTCCGACGAAAAACAGCGGCTGCTCGACGTGACGCGAAACGTGCTGGCCCTGGCTATCCGCTTGATGGCCCACCGCTCGCGATGGCGCGAAGTGGCCGCCGAAATGGACAAGTACGTCAAGCAGAACGGTTTTTCGGGTGTGGAGCAGTTTGTCGGGCACGGCATCGGACGCGAGATGCACGAAGACCCGCAAGTTCCAAACTTCGCCGGAAAGCAACTCCGCGGCCGCAGCAACTTCCGACTGGTGCCGGGATTGGTGATCGCCGTCGAGCCGATGGTCAACATCGGCATCAAGCGAGTCCGCGTGCTGGATGACCGCTGGACACAGGTCACCACCGACGGCCAGCCCAGCGCCCATTTCGAGCACACCATCGCTATCGCCAACTCGGGGGTGGAAATCCTCACCGCCGGCCCCAACGGCGAAACCTGGTAGTCGCCGGACTTCAGAACTTGCTGGCGTCGATCGCCTTGCGGTCCCCGCGGTCACCCAGCCAGCGGTGTACGTTCACATCGATGGTGTAGGCGATCGCGTGGACCGAGCCGTCGCAGAACACCATGTTGAAGCTGACCGCGTGGGCGCCGCCGAACCGGTAGTAGGTAACGCTGCCCGGCCGGTCCCGAAGCGGCCCGGAGAACGTCCAGCGCGTGATGTCGCCGTTGTCGCCGATGTACATGTTCTCGTTGTCGCCCAGGTCTCTGCCGGTCATGTAATAGTCGGGGCAAAGGTACTTCTCTCCGGCAAGGTAGGTGTTGCTCAAACCGTCGAGGACGTGGGCGGACCGCACGGCGCTTAACGTGTAGGAGATCCCGTTGACTCCCCGACTTACAACCTGCTTGGCCTTCTGCGCAAGGTCCTGGTAGCTGGGGACAGAGTTGGCGGGCGGGCCGCCGTCGCGGTTGCCGCAATGGCTGGGCCACACGCCCAGTGCGCCGGGATGGCTGTTCACGTCGCCGCCGTTGGCGGCGTAGTCGGAGCGGGCGACCGCGACCGGCTCGAGGTAGTTGGCCGGCGGCCCGCCCGTCCCGCCTTTCTTGTACGACAGGTACGGGTAGGCCGTTGTGCGGCGGCGCGTGGGGCAGTTGAACGCGGCCAGGGGCGTCATCGCCCGGTCGCGGTGCGCCGCCGACTTGTCCGGCTCGGTCTGGTCTTTGCCCAGGTCGTGCAGCGCTTGCTGCTCTAGGTAGGGAAGGATGTTATAGATCCATCCGCCGGGCTGCTCGATGCCGACGCCGCGGTCGGCATCGCCCACCCAACCCCAGCCCCAGCCACCGGTGGGAAAGTGTCCGTGCTGCTCCTCGTGCTGGGTAAAAGCCAGGCCGATCTGCTTGAGGTTGTTAGAGCACTGCGCCCGACGCGCGGATTCCCGCGCCCCTTGCACCGCCGGCAACAAAAGCGCAATCAGAATACCGATGATCGTGACCACCACCAGCAACTCGACCAGTGTGAATGCTCTGCGGCACGAACGGCCCATGACGATCTCCTGCACCCTAGGCTTTGTCGGAAGACCCGTAGGACGGCCTTCCAAGGCCGTCCTACAACTTAATCCAATGGAATAACCTTCGCACAGAAGTGCCCGCGACGCGTTGCACGGGCGGCTACTCGCCAATTCCGTTGCGACAGACTGCTACCAGTTGCCCCGAAAGGGCAACCAGCGGAAGACCCCCGCCAAGCGAGACTACGCCGAGTCTAAATCAACCCGCCCGGACCGTCAATCCCACGGCGCCGCGCCGGCAGCCCTTCGCACCATGTTGTCGGCCCTTCGGAATTCCTCTATACTGGCCGGCAAGCCGGGCCGGATAGTCATACCTGGCAGGAGGGGTCGACTATGTACAGCCGCCGTCGCGATGGTTTTACGCTCGTCGAACTGCTGGTGGTCGTGGCGATCATCGGCATCCTGATCGCCCTGCTGCTACCCGCCGTGCACGCCGCCCGTGAATCGGCACGCTGCATTGACTGCACCAACCGCCTGAAGCAGATCGCCCTGGCGCTGCACGCCTATGTCGATGCGAAATCGGCCTTTCCGCCCGGCTGCGTGCTGAAGCCCGACTATCCCGCCTACAGCGCATGGTACGATCCCTGGGGCGACGAAGCCGCCAACACCGCGCCCGGCCACCACGGTACAAGCTGGATGCTGCAAATCCTGCCGTTCATCGAGCAACACACCTTGCACCGAAAGTGGGACTTCGGCAAGAACGTTCTGGGCAACCGGGCGGCGGCCGAAACCGATGTCAGCGTCTTCTACTGCCCCAGCCGGCGCAGCGGCATCCGCCCGGGCGACGAGGCGATTATGTTTCAGGGCTGGACCCGCGGCGGAACCGACTACGGCGCGTGCGTCGGCCGTTGCAATACCTGGAGAAACCAGTACGCGGCCGGGTCGGTCAGCCACCGGTTCCTCTACGGCAGCACGCTGTTCGAGCCGAAGAAGCGCGGCGTTTTCGGACCCAATACCGCCAGCGGCACCGCCCATATCCACGATGGCATGTCCAATACGATCCTCGTCGGCGAGATGCAGCGGCTAATCCCCGACCCTGCCGCAACCGGCTACGTGCAGTATAATGCCACCAGCAACGACGGCTGGGCTCTGGCCGGCGCGGCCACGCTGTTCACCACGGCCGTTGCGTTGGAAGGCGGCGACCAGGGGCAGCCGGGTGGGCTTAACAACGGATTCTTCGAATCCCCCGGCAGCGAACATCCCGGCGGCGCAAACTTCGCCCTGGCCGACGGCTCCGTGCGATTGCTGAGCGAAAACATCGACTCCCAAGTCTTCGCCTGGATGGGTAGCATGGCCGACGGACAACCGTTCGCGCCGCCTTGAGGGGCGGACGATAAACAACTTCCGGATTCTTGATGGAATGCAATCGTGATTGCGGAGTATTGGAATGATGGAGTACTGGAGTATTGGAAAAGCCGGACATTGCCCACTCTCATTCCACCATTCCGATTGGCTAGCACCAAACGGATTTCGGGTGTGTTCGCGTTCATCTTGGCATCTGACGCATCCACAGGTAGCCCCTTCGGGGCTATTGGCGAACAAGCCCGCTTTCTATTACTTCTCGTTGTTAATAACAATCATGCAGCAAAGTCGTTTGGCGCGTACAGGAGAATCACACCATGCAAATCGTCGTGCTCGACGGCTATACGCTCAACCCGGGCGACCTGAGCTGGCAGGGTCTGCAACGCCTGGGAACCTGTGAGATCTACGACCGCACCCCCTCCGAGTTGCTCGTCGCCCGTGCCGCTGTGGCCGAAATCGTGCTGACCAACAAGACCGTCCTGTCGCGCCAAGCGATCGAGCAGCTACCCAAGCTGCGCTACATCGGCGTGCTGGCGACCGGGTATAACATCGTCGATATCGAGGCGGCCGGCCGGCGGAACATCCCGGTGACCAACGTGCCGACCTACGGCACCCGGTCGGTGGCGCAGATGGTCTTCGCACACCTGCTGAACTTGGCGCAGCACGTCGGCCATCACGCCCGGGGCGTGGCCGAGGGCCGTTGGAGCGCCGGCAAAGACTTCTGCTACTGGGACTATCCGCTTGTGGAATTAGACGGCCTGACGATGGGGATCGTCGGCCTGGGCCGGATTGGCCGGGCGACGGCCGCGCTGGCCCGGGCGTTCGGCATGAACGTGCTCGCCTGCGACGCGGCCGCTTTGCCCGACGTGCCCGATGGCGTGGCCATGGTCGGCCTGGACGAGCTGTTCCGCCGCAGCGACGTGGTGAGCCTGCACTGCCCGCTGAGCACCGAGACCGAAAACCTGGTCAACGCCCGGCGGCTGGCCTTGATGAAGCCCACGGCGATGCTGATCAACACCAGCCGCGGTCCGCTGGTGGACGAGAATGCCTTGGCCGAGGGGCTGGGCTCGGGCCGCCTGGCCGGGGCGGGACTCGATGTCCTCGGCAGCGAACCGCCCAAGGCCGACAACCCGCTGCTTAAGGCCAAGAACTGCTCGATCACGCCCCACCTCGCCTGGGCAACCAAGGCCGCCCGCGCCAGACTGCTGGAGACCGTCGTCGAAAACGTGAAGACATTTCTGGCGGGCAGGCCGCAGAACGTGGTCAACGCCTGCGCCGCCACAGGGCGAACAGACCCAGCGGAATCAGGCTGATAAGCAGCACCAGGCTCGCCGGCTCGGGCACCACGCGGGTGAAAGAACCGCTCGCTTCGCCCAAGCCGGTACTCCGCAGCGATGTCGATGTGTCGACCTCGATCGTCAGGTCCACATCCATCGATAGCGTGGTGTCATATGTCGCCGTTACGCCGTCGAACGACGTCAAGGCGACGGTCACCGTTCCCGTCCCGGGGGAAAGCAGCGCCGCAAATGGCTCGGCGGCAAAATCGTGTTCCGCCAGCAACTCCGCAACCCCGCCTTCTACCTGGCGCCACGCCTGATACACACCGGCATTGACCGCACCGCCGTGATCGGAAGCCGGGAACGTACTGCCCGTTACCGTGCTGGGACCAACGCTCCAGGCGTATCCTCCCATGCCCGTCGCCGTGACGGTGTGTGTTTCGTCAGGACCGCTGGGATTGATGAACGTGTGGCTGAAGAGCAGATCGTTGGAGGTCCACGAGCCGCCGATTATTTCGATACCCGTCACGGCCGTCGGCTCCTGGCTGAGCGGATCAAAGTCGATTGTCAAGGCGATTTCCACGTCGCCGGTAGGTCTCGACGTCTCGTCGTCCGACCACAACGGACTCGTGAAGGTCATCACGAACTCGTTTTTGCCGGGTCCTTCGTCGATGTCCAGCAGTGCGGAAATTGTCTCCGCTTGGCCGCAGACGGCGCACAAGGCGACCAAGAACCCCGCGGCCGGCGTAAGCCACGCAGCGATAAAGCGAGCCGGACGGTTGCCGTACTCCATAGCGCGTCTCTCCCTGAGATTAGCCCTACACGTCGAATAAACTCTCCAATTACCCTAAGCTTTTTATGGTAATCCAATCCGTTTGCATTTGCAAGCATTCACCCCCCCGAACGGGCCGCGCACCTCGATTATCGGTATCTGCTGAAGAGCGACAGTCATCGGGCTGCGACAGCAGAACATGGGCATCATGTGTATTGTGGGGGGGCCTTGGTGCCCCTGTCGAGGACCGGAAAGTCTCCCGGCTTGGCGGCAATCCGACAAACGATCGCCAGATTCTGGATTTCTTCTCAGGGGCCCCTTGTACGCTTCGGCCGTTTACCTTTATACTAAGATGCTTTGGCCGTGGAGCGGAAGTGACGGGTAATTTGCGATGAAGGTCCGTGCCAGCGTAAAACGAATTTGTGAGAATTGCAAGATCGTCCGCCGCCGTGGCGTGGTGTACGTCGTGTGCACCAATCCGCGCCACAAGCAGCGTCAAGGTTAAGCCGGCGCGATAAGGAGACTGGGAACATGCCGCGTTTGCTGGGTGTCGACATTCCGAACGACCGGCCGACGGTCGTGGCGTTGACTTATCTTTACGGCGTGGGGCCCAAAACGGCGCGAGTCTTGTGCCACGGGGCGGGTATTGACCCGCGGGTCCGCGCGCGGGATCTGCGCGAGGACGAGTTGGCTCGCCTGGCGGCGATCCTGGACAAGGACTACGTAGTCGAAGGTCAATTGCGGCGGCAACGCAACCAGAACATCGTGCGGTTGCGAGACATCGGTTGCTACCGGGGCCTGCGTCACCGTCGCGGTTTACCGGTTCGCGGTCAGCGCACGCGAACCAACGCGCGGACGCGAAAGGGACCCAAGAAGACCGTCGCCGGAAAGAAGGGTGTGAAGGATTTGCGCTAGTTTAAATCATTTGTTTTGTCAGTCGGAGTCTTCAAACGGTGGCAAAGAGCAAACGACGCAAGGTTCGTCGCAACGTGACGGTGGGGATTGCCCACGTCAAGGCGACATTCAACAACACGACGATCACCATCACCGACACCAAGGGTGACACGCTCTGCTGGTCGAGTGCCGGCACGAGCGGGTTTAAGGGCAGCCGCAAGAGCACGCCGTTCGCCGGCCAGTTAGCCGCCCAGCAGGTGGCCGAGCGGGCGGCCAAGTTCGGCATGAGGGAGGTCGACGTGAAGGTAAAGGGTCCCGGTAGCGGTCGGGAGAGCGCGATCACGGCGCTGCAGGCGGCCGGGCTGAAGATCAAGTCGATCGAAGACGTTACCCCACTGCCTCACAACGGATGCCGCCCCAAGAAACGACGCCGCGTATAATCGGGAGTGAATAAACGTTATGGCTCGTCAGACCGGACCAGTGTGCCGAAAGTGTCGCCGAGAGGGCGCCAAGTTGTTCCTTAAGGGGCCGCGGTGCGATACGCCAAAGTGCGCCTTCGAGCGTCGCGAAACTCCACCGGGAATGACCAACTTCCGGCCCGGCAAGCAGACCGATTACGGCTTGCACCTCCGCGAGAAGCAGAAGGTGAAGAATTATTACGGGGTGCTGGAACGCCAGTTCCGCAAGTATTTCTCTATGGCCGAACGTGCCAAAGGCAACACCGGCGAATTGCTGATGAGCCTCCTGGAGCGCCGGCTGGACAACGTGGTGTGCCGTTTGGGGTTCGGCCAGTCGCGGGCGCAGGCCCGCTTGCTGGTCAATCACGGACACATGACGGTCAACGGGCGGCGGTTGGATATAGCCAGCTATCTGGTCAGGCCGGGAGACGTGATCGGTGTGAAGGACCGCCCCAAGAGCGTGCAGTTGGTCAAGGCCAATTTGGAGGAGAGCGACGGCGAAGTCCCGGATTTTCTCAGCCTGGTGGAGGAACCGCTGCCGACCGGACACGTGCTCCGGCTGCCGGAAGCCGCCGACGTGTCGATTCCCGCTCAGACCCAACTGATCGTGGAGCTTTGTTCCAAGTAGCCGCGTTATCACCCGGCAACCTGCTTACTTTCGCAAGTTATTGGATCGGAGGCTTTCTATGCGTATTCGATGGCGCGGACTAGAGTTGCCCAGTCAGGTTACTGCCGAAGGGTCCACCCTTTCGCCCACTTACGGCAAGTTCCGTGCCGAGCCGTTCGAGCGCGGCTTCGGCGTGACGGTGGGAAACAGTCTCCGCCGCGTGCTGCTCTCCAGTTTGGAAGGCAGCGCCGTAACTCAAATCAAACTGCACGGGGCCGAGCACGAGTTCAGCACGATTCCCGGCGTTGTCGAGGACGTAACCGACATCGTGCTGAATATGAAGTCGCTGGTGATTAAGAATCACAGCGATCAGACGCGGGTGGTGCGGGTGGAAAAGAACGCCGCCGGCGTGGTTACCGGCGCCGACGTGCAGACCGACAATCAGGTCGAGGTAATCAACAAGGATCACGTCATCGCCACCTTGACCGAGGACGTGGAGTTCCTCCTGGAGATGGTCGTGGAGAACGGTCGCGGATACGTCCCCGCCGCCGAACACACGCCCCAGGCCCAGGAAATCGGCATCATTCCCATCGACGCGGCTTTCAGTCCCGTGATCCGGGTCCGCTACGATGTGGCCGAAACCCGCGTCGGCCAGAAAACCAACTACGACAAACTGGTGATAGAACTCTGGACCAACGGCTCAATTACCCCCGAGATGGCCGTGGTCGAAGCCGCCAAAATCCTCCGCAAACATCTAAACCCGTTCATCCAGTACAGCGAACTGGGATCGGCCGTACACAGTGAAGCAAAGCTGTTGGGAAGCATCGCCATGGACCAAAACCTGGAAAGCAAACTCTCCATGACCATGGCGGAGTTGGAGCTATCGGTCCGGGCGACTAACTGCCTGGAGTCGGAGGGGCTGCTCACCGTTCGCGACCTGGTCATGCTGGAAGAAAGCGAATTGCTCGATGTGCGGAACTTCGGCGAAACCACGCTCGCCGAGGTGCGTGAAAAGCTTTCCGACATCGGGCTGCGATTGGGAATGCAAATACCCCGGCTGCCGGTCGCTCCCGCCTAACTCGCCTTAATCCCGCACGGGAACCAGAACAAGCACAACCGCCATGCGACACAGAAATCGAGGCCGCAAGCTCGGCCGCAACCCGAATCATCAACGCGCCTTGCTGCGGAACCTCGCCAGCGCACTGTTTCTGACCGAATTGAACGACGACGATCGGGCAGATGCGCCGGGGACGGGGAAAAAATTCACCAAGCGCCTGGCCAGCCTCTCCACGCCCAAGGAGTCCGGACGCATCGTCACCACGCTCTCGAAGGCCAAGGAGGTCCAGCCGCTTGTGGAGCGATGCATCACCATCGCCCGACGCGCGCTGCCCCACCAGGAAAACGCCGATCAGCTCGAGCCGAACGTCGACCGCGACAGCGAAAAGTGGCGCGAATGGCGCCGCAGCGAGGCATGGGGCGAGTGGAACCAGGCTATCGCCCCGGTCGTCGCCGCCCGACGCCGAGTACTGAAACTCCTCGGCGACAAGCTGGCCGTCTGGATCCTCTTCGAGAAAATCGCCCCGCGGTTCGAGGACCGCAACGGCGGATATACCCGAATCCTCCGCCTCGCCGACCCCCGGCTGGGTGACGCGGGGACACGGGCGATCCTCGAATTCGTCGGCACTCACGACCGCGTCCGCAAAGCGGCCCCCAAGCCCACATTCGAGGACGATCTCGACCAGTCCGATGTCCAGGATGCCGCCGAGCAACAACAGCCGGCCGCCCCCGAAAGCGACGAAACCGTTCCGCCCGAAGAGGAACAGACGCAAGAAGACGTTTAGGGGTGCGATTTTCGCTGGGGACTGTCCCGATTTTCGCGCAGCGAAAATGGGACTGTCCCCCTCCCGATTCGATAACGCCGCGGATGCAACGGCGGGAACGCCCCGCTCGATCCCGGCGGCCGATTTCGATATGCGCAACACTTTAGCTGTCTGCAGTACGATGGCCTTCCAAGGCCGTCGCTGTGGCATCGCAGGCCCTCGACGGCCTTGGAAGGCCATCGTACGAAGTGTTTCGCCATTCGGCTGAAGTGTTACCGCTATGTCAACCGCCCGGCAAAAACAATCCCCCAACGCCCGCCAACGGGGCTTCGACTTCAACGCCCACGTGCGGCGGCTTTGCGACGATATCGTCTTTCGCCTGCGGCAGTTGCGGCACATCGACATGGCCCGCGTCGCGCTGAGCTACTCGCAGACCCGCAATGTCTCGCAGTACGGCATGTACGCCTCGCTCACGCCGATGCGATTCGCCGGCGGCCGGATGCACAAGATTCGCGGCGGGGAGAAATGGGGTGTGCAGCGGCTCTACGACGGCGACGGCCGCGAAATGCTCTACATCCTCGACTTCTACCTGCCGCGGTTCCTCGAGTTGGGCTTCCGCGAGAAACTCGTCACCGTCGTCCACGAGTTGTGGCACGTCGGGCCGAAATTCGACGGCGACATCCGCCGCTTCGCCGGCCGCTGCCAGGCCCACGGCTCCTCACAGGCGGGCTACGACGCCCAAGTCTCCGCGCTGGTCGACCGATACCTCGCCAGCAACCCGCCCGGCTCCGCCTACGCCTTCCTGCGATACGACTTCCGCCAGCTTGTCGCCCGCCACGGCCGAGTCTTCGGCCAAAAAATCCCCAAGCCGAAGCTGCTGAAGCTGTAGCGCAGGCCCGCCGCCCGTTCCAGTCTGCCCGCGGAGATCGACCTCGTGGAACACGGGTTAGGGGCAAGGGAAAAACAAGTTGGGGACTGTCCTCATTTTCCCGCAGGGAAGACGGGACTGTCCCCTTCCCAAACCGGACAGTTATTCCTTGCCCGGCCCTGACCCGCTCCGCCGCGTCCACAAGCAGACCCAGCGGGCAGGCCCAACGGCAAAACCAACGCCGGCGAACCAGCGCGGCGATCAGCACGGGCAGGCCGATCAACGCGACAAGTCCCAGCGACCGCGCCGCAACGGCGGAGCAGATCATCACCAGCGGACTGGCGGCCGGCACGATCACGGCCGCGGCCGGCCACGGCAAGATCGGCAGCAGAAGCACGATCGCCATCGCCAGAAAACAACAGCGTACAATCACACGCAAGGTTCGCTGCTTCATGCGGTTGGCGGTCGTAAGAAGATGCGCGAAAGCGGGCTTGTCCCGATT
>Ga0180429_10004491_pt1 | contig 11150 bp, 9 predicted proteins | sample SS_ome_FD_132428 | JGI IMG/M metagenome (GOLD analysis project Ga0180429, IMG submission 132428) | Hypersaline lake sediment archaeal communities from the Salton Sea, California, USA - SS_1_S_1 metaG | ecosystem: Environmental > Aquatic > Non-marine Saline and Alkaline > Hypersaline > Sediment ... | reverse complement strand
TTATCCACCAGAATAAATTCACGCCCAAACTCAAGGCAGGCAGCGCCGATCGTGCCTGAGCCGGCGAAGAAATCAAGGACAACGCCCTGCGGTGAAGAGGATGCCTGGATGATGCGGCGAATGATGCCAAGCGGTTTCTGGGTGGGATAGCCGGTCTTTTCGTGGCTGTTGGTGCCAACGATAGTATGCCACCAGGTATCGGTAGGCAGTTTTCCGCGCTTCGCTTTTTCTTTACTGACCAGACCGGGCGCCATATAGGGTATGCGCGCGATGTCATCGTAGTTGAAAATGTAGTTATCCGGATCCTTGGCGTACCAGAGGATGTTGTCATGCTTAGCCGGCCAGCGTTTTTTGGTGCGGCCGCCAAAATCATAGGCCCAGATGATCTCATTCAGGAAGGCATCACGCCCAAAGATATCATCGAGCAGAATCTTGCAATAATGCACCTCGCGGTAGTCGATATGAAAATAGATGCTCCCATTCGGTTCCAGTAGCCGGTAGGACTCACGCAAGCGCGACTCAAGGAATGCCAGATAATCATCGAATGTATCACGATATCCTTGCTCGCCCAGCACCTCGGTGGCATAACGCTTACCCTGAAATCCGGTGCGATCACCTTGGTCCGATTCAACCGTGCGCAATTGCTTGCGGGATTGTTTGCGGCCGGTATTGAACGGGGGATCGATGTAAATCAGTTGGATCGATGCGTCAGGCAGCGTCTTGAGTATTTCCAGGTTATCACCATAATAGATTGTTCCACCCATCGCTTACCCCGCGATCCCGCGATACCCAGCCAGGAGGAACGTTAACGCCAGATAGACCAGGTATGCGGCGCAGATGCTGATGAGACCCACATAGACCTTGTTCGTAATGAATTTTCGGCCGCCCCCAACAAGGGTTGAGAGCGTCAGATTCCAGAGGAAATCCGCGCTGATATGGCCGAAGAAGAAACCGGCGACAATGACCCAGCCCGCGGATTTAGCTTGCAGAAGGAAGACGGCAGCGGCTGTCATCCACCAGGCATACCAGAAAGGATTACTGAGGGAAGTGGCGATGCCAAGTCCCATCAAACGAAGCGGGGAGATAGCGGAAGCTCCTTCTTCTTCTGAAGGCAGGACCATCTTTCCTTTGAATACATCCAGGAACATGGAAACAGCCATATAGAGCAGCAGCAACCCGCCAAGAATAGCAATGAGGGTTTGTGCAGAGGGGGCTGCCAGTATGGATGAAAGCCCAAGCGTTATCAAAATAACCATCAGCAGTTCGATGATCGCATGCCCGACCGATACAAGCAGGCCGGTTTTCCAGCCCAATCGTGGCGCCTGGCTGATGATTGCAGTCGTGACGGGTCCGGGGGTGAGCACTGCGCCGATAGCCATGGAAAATGAAAAGAGATAGACAGCGATGAATGAATGGGTTGGCATAAGCATGGGAAGAATTTTAACACAGGGAGGGTTTAAAACACACAGAGGGCGGTGACCCCGCCCTCTGGTTATTTTAAGCTTTTCTATTCCATCGGGTTGGTCCAGTAACTGACCTGGTCGACATTGATGGTCAGGTTCTCCGTGTTATCACGGTTGATGAACAGGCCGAAGAAACCTTCGGCGTAGGTATCATCAACGAACTGCTCAACCAATTCACCGTTGATATAAAGGGTGATGGAATGATCGACCAGCATGACGCCAAGCGTATTCTCCGCATCTTTGCCCTTGAGGACATACTCACTGCCCTTGGGATAACGCAGCCAGGTTGTCTGGCCATTCTCACCGGAAAGTCCGTCCCAGACACGCAGGCTGTATTTGCCATCACAGGTCACGCCGAAGAAATAACCCTGGTTATAAGCAACCTGTTCGGGAACTCGGAAAACGAGCCCGTAGCCATCGCTGGTGCTGCAAGTACCCATCTCGACAACTGCTTCGATATAGGCATCACCGAGTACCTGTGTGGATGCGATACGCCAGCCCATCACTTCAGAAAGCGCTCTGAGTTGAAGCGCGCCATCATCGTAAGTAGCAGCCATATAGTCATCCGTCTCGAGATTCCAATAATATTCACCTGGTTCCATATCATCCTGCCAATCGGGCTCGCCCAGGAAAATGCCGGGATCATCCGAAACCACTTCCGGCGTTTCATCCGCCTGTGTCTCTTCTTCCGCTTCCGGCGTTTCATCCGCATCGGCTTCATCAGCTTCTTCGGTCTCTTCTACTTCGGGCGTTTCCTCTTCCTCGGGTACAAGGGTATCTTCCGGCTCAGGCTCTTCAGTCTCAACGACTTTGGCTTCCTCAGTGAGTTCAGCAACCAATTCCTCTTCGACTACCGCTTCTTCAACGGTATCCTCTTCCAGCAATTCATCGACGCGCTGTTCAAGATAGGCGTCTCTCGCATCCTGGAAACGTTCAGCCAGCGCGCAACCTGAGAGCAGGAAGGCACCGACCAGTAATACAGCGATCATTCTCTTTTTCATGATTTCTACTCCTTTTTCATACCTTATGATTTATAACCAATCTGGCGCAGGAAATCCTTCCGCCAGGCAATATCTTGTTCCTGTTCAATACCCGCGGGTGACGCGCCATCAACTACGCCGAGGACCGCCCTGCCCTGGCCACTTTCAGCCAACAGCACCTCGACTGGATTGGCGGTAGCACAGAAGATGCCGCACACTTCCGGCACCATCTTGACCGCATTAAGTACATTGATCGGAAAAAACCCTTCAGTCAGGAAGATGAAAAAGCTGTGGCCTGCACCAACCGCCAAGGCGTTCTTCTGTGCCAATTCAATCATAGCCTCATCCGTCCCTGACCAGCGCACCAGGCATTTGCCGGATGCTTCACAAAAAGCAATGCCAAATTGTATGCCGGGCACTGTATTGACCATGGCTTCATGCAGATCTTCAACAGTTTTGATGAAATGCGACTGTCCGAAGATGAAATTCACCGCTTCGGGCTTTTCGATCTGTACTGACCTTATTTCCATACACACTCCTAAAATACACTATACCTTAGAAAAGGTAACATTTATATTGCAAGTTTAATACCAATAATCAAAAATATTGTTCACATCACCCATAATTCTAATCAAAAAGCCCCATAATGACTATAAGGTAAAATTAGGCACAATTTGAAAGGACTCATCCATTGTTTGAAATCGTATTCTTAGGCACATCCGCATCCGCGCCCTCCACCCATCGCGGGCTGCCGGCACAGGTGATCAAACATAACGAACACCGTTTCCTGCTGGACTGCGGTGAGGGCACCCAGCGGCAAATATTAAAATCCGGCATGGGATTCCGCAAGCTGAACCGGCTGCTGATCACCCACGGCCATCTGGACCACATCCTGGGGATCGGGGGATTGCTTTCCACCTATCTGCGCTGGGAGGCAATGGACAGCCTGGATATTTACGGCGGGCAACACGCATTGAACCGCATTCATGACCTGATCTTCAAGGTTGTCATTCGCGGGATGTCAGCGCCCTTTCCGATCAACCTGATACCCGTTGACGCAGGCCCGGTCATTGAGGAACATGACGTGACCGTCAGCGCTTTTCCCGTCAATCATCGCGGTCCGGGCTGTTTCGGATATATCTTTGAAGAAAAAGGCAAGCGTCCATTCCTGGCAGAGAAAGCAGAATCGCTGGGCATTCCAAATGGACCCTGGCGACGCGACCTTGTGCATGGCATCGATACCAAGCTGCCCGACGGGCGAACGATCAAAGCAGATGATATCCTGGGACCTTTCGAAAGGGGCACAAAATTGGTAACTGTAGGGGACACCGGAGAAACTGAATCCCTGCTGCCCTACTGTGAAGGTGCCGATGCCATAATCTGCGAAGCAACCTACCTGGAAGAAGAAGCGGAAATGGCGGCTCAATTTGCGCACTTGACCGCGAAAGGAGCGGCGGAACTCGCCGTACGCGCTGGCGCAAAACAACTATTCCTAACGCACATCTCGCGCCGCTATCGGGAAAAGGATGTGGAGAAAGAAGCGCGGTCTGTTTTTCCGGATGCTGTCGTAGCTCGCGACCTGGACAGCTATCAGGTCCGCAAGAAATGAGTAGTTTCCCAAATTTCAAGCCCGTTTGACATAAATGTATCCGCATGTTATAAAAAGGGCGATTAACAATTGAGTGCCCCGAAAGGTTCTCTTATCCAGAGAGGTGGAGGGATCGGCCCTGTGAAACCTCGGCAACCGGTAAAAATGCAAAAACATTTTTCCATGGTGCTAAATCCGGCAGATTATTCTGGAAGATGAGAGGTACTGCAACGATGTTTGCGACTGCCCCTCTCTTTACAGGGGCAATTTACTTTAAAACGGAGGTTTTAACTTATGGAAACAATGATGAACGCGGATAAATATCTGTTCACATCCGAATCGGTGACCGAAGGCCACCCGGATAAGCTCTGCGACCAGGTAAGCGATTCCGTACTGGATGCATGTTTTGAGCAGGATCCGAATTCACGGGTCGCCTGTGAGACGGCGACCAAAACCGGCTATGTGATGATGCTGGGTGAGATCACCACCAACGCCAGTGTAAACTATGACCAGGTCGCGCGCGACGCGATCAAAGAGATCGGGTATGACAATACTGATAAAGGCTTTGACTATAAAACCTGCGGTGTGCTGGTAGCGCTATCACAGCAATCCGCCGATATCGCGTTGGGTGTGGATAAGGCGCTGGAAGCAAAAAGCGGTGAGATGGCAGACGCTGACATTGAAAAAGTCGGCGCTGGCGACCAGGGTATGATGTTCGGTTTTGCCTGCAGGGAAACCCCGGTTTTGATGCCGATGCCGATCTATCTGGCCCACAATCTGACCCGCCGCCTGGCTGCCGTTCGCAAGGACAGCACGCTGGACTGGCTGCGACCTGACGGAAAAAGCCAGGTAACCGTGGAATACCACAAAGGCGAACCAGTGCGCGTGGATACCGTGGTGATCAGCACCCAGCACGCGCCGCAAATCTCTCAGGATGATATCCGCGACGCAGTCATTGAACATGTGATCAAACCGATCATTCCTGATGGGATGCTGGACACGAAGACCATTTATCACGTCAACCCGACTGGACGCTTCGTAACCGGCGGCCCGATGGGCGACGCGGGCGTAACCGGACGCAAGATCATCGTTGATACCTACGGTGGAATGGGACGCCACGGCGGCGGCGCGTTCTCCGGTAAGGACCCGACAAAGGTTGACCGTTCCGCTGCCTATGCCGCACGCTGGGCCGCAAAGAACGTGGTGGCAGCCGGATTGGCTGACCGCTGCGAAATTCAGGTAGCATACGCGATCGGTGTAGCACGCCCGGTGAGCGTGAATGTGGAGACATTCGACACAGGCAAGATCCCTGACGAAAAGATTGCCGCGCTGGTGAATGAAACCTTTGACCTGCGCCCAGGCGCGATCATCCATGACCTCGACCTTCGGCGCCCCATCTACCGCAAGGTAGCAGCCTATGGTCACTTTGGACGGGATGACCTTAACCTGACATGGGAACAAACAGACAAAGCGGACGCGCTCAAAGCTGCAGCTGGCTTATAAAAAAAATCAGGGCTGGAAAATTCCAGCCCTTTTCTTTTTAATACGATCCGGATTCTTCGTCATCGCCAAAATCAAGCACCGGACGGACGCCAGTGCCATCCGTGGGAGTGCCGATGATCTCCTTTTCCTCCAGCCGATCAATCATGCGAGCCGCACGCGTATAGCCGATCTTGAGCTTGCGTTGCAGCATGGAAATGGAAGCTCTTTCTTCCTCCCGTATGATAGCAATTGCATCATTGAGAAGCGGGTCTTCGTCCGGTTCCGGCGCTTTATCAAATAAAGGCACCTGGGTAAGAGTTGCGCCATCATCCACAGGCTGTTCGGCAGGTTGCGCTTCTTCCATTGCCGGCGTTTCTTTAACTGCCCCATTGCTTCCATTCAGCGCGATATCCTGCTGGGTCCAGAAACGCACCACCTTGCGGATCTCATGGTTGGTCAGATAGACACCCTGCAGCCGTTTTGGAGCCGCGGCGTCAGGCGCCTGGAAAAGCATGTCTCCGAGGCCAATCAAGCGCTCCGCGCCGGGCTGGTCAAGGATCACTCGTGAATCCATCAAAGAGACCACCTTGAATGAGATACGTGCCGGAAAATTGGCTTTGATCATACCGGTGATGACATCCACGGATGGGCGCTGGGTGGCAATGATGACATGAATGCCTGTCGCGCGGGCAAGCTGGGCAAGGCGGTTGAGATTGCGCTCGGTCTCATCAGGCGCCAGCATCATCAAATCTGCCAACTCATCAATAAGAACAATGATATATGGCAGGGTATTGGGATGCTGGGCATTGTAATCTTCGATATTGCGCGCCCCTACCTCTGCAAACTTTTTATAGCGGCTGTCCATCTCACGCGACATCCACTGCAGCGTTCCGACCACTTTTTCCGATTCAACGATCACTGGCGTAAGCAGATGGGGGACACCATTGTATCCTGTTAATTCAACCCGTTTGGGGTCAACCATAACAAAACGCAGTTCGTTGGGGGTGTGGGTCATCAGCATGCAATTGATGATGGCATTAATGCACACCGATTTGCCGGAACCTGTCGTGCCGGCGATCAGCAAATGGGGCATCGTGCTCAGGTCAACCACGGCTGGTTTTCCAGCAACATCCTTACCCAGAACAAATTTGAGAAAGGCTTTTTTCCTGCGAAACGCTTTGCTTTCCATCCCTTCGCGCAGGGTGACCAATTCCGCTTCGGCGTTGGGCACCTCCAGGCCGATGTAGCGCCGGCCGGGCACAGGCGCTTGAACACGAATCCGCGGGGCTGCCATAGCAAGGGCGAGGTCATCCGTGAGTGATGTGATCTTATTGACGCGTACGCGCATCCGTCCCTTGCGTGTTTCCACAAAATCCGGTTCGATGCCAAATTGTGTGAAAGTCGGACCTCGATGGATCTCGACTACATGTCCCGGCGCATTGAAGGAAGCAAGCGTTTCCTCGATAATGTGTGCCCGTTCCTGATCAAGCCCCTCGGTAACAGCTGATTTCGTGACCGGGTCAAGGATCTCGCCGATAACCGGCAGCTGCCAGTTAAGGCGATTCTCAGCAGCGTGATAGATCTTTTCAATGGTGACACCATCTGGCAGAACTTTCTCATCCACAGCTGCCGGTTTTGCAGGTTCTTTGGGTTTTGGTTTCAGGTTTGCGAGCGGTTTCTTGCGCTTTCCGTCAAAAATCTGAAAACCTTCCGGCTGGTCCCCGTTTTCAGGAAAGGTGATTTTTTCCTTTGGTTCTTTGCCCACCGCGGACGCTGCCGTGCGGGAAACTTTGCGCGTCGTCTTGCCGATGGTCTTTCCGGTTTTTGTAACCCCGCGCGTCGCTCCACGAAAGAGATCAGGGATGGACACATCAAAAGTAAAAGCAAGCGCGACCAGCGACCAGGCGATCAGAACCACAAAAGCGCCCCAATCGCCAAGGGCAACTACCAACAGACGTTCAAAGACCGCGCCGATATAGCCGCCACCCCCACCCTCCTGTGCCAGATCCCATCCCCCGCCATAGAACCAATGCAGCCAGGTGAGGATATTCAAGTAAATAAAAATGATACCTAAAAGGCGTTCCAGGGAAAGCATGGGGAAACGCTTTTCGTTTCTGAAAATGAGCCAAAATCCGATGATGAATAGCACGATCGGGAAGATGAACGCCCCGGAACCGGCGATCCAGGACATTATCAGCAGCAGCCATCCCGTGAGAGCGCCATTAGATCTGCCAAAGAAACCCAGCAGCAAAATAACCGCAAGGATCAGTAAAAGCGCGCCTATGATATCCCGTTTGCGCTCTTTGGAAATCTTTGCCAGCTTATTGCTCAGGGTGGAACTGCTCCCGCGGGATGATTTCTTGCGAGAGCTGGAACGCCGTGATGATGTCCGTTTCTTGGAGGTCGATCGTTTAGCCATAAATTCCCTTAAAACCGAATAATTGTTCTAATTATAGCACTTTGAAGTTATTGTTTAACGCGCTGTTTTCGGCGAATAATGATTGCCGCAATCGCAGTAAGCAATGATGCCGCGAGAAGTGTAATCTCCAGAGTTTGATAGGACAAAGTGCGTTTTTCTGTTGGCTGCGGTTCCTGCGGAAGCGCACGCGGTGTTTCCTGCTCAACGACAATACCCTGTTCATCCGGAGGCGCGACACCCAGAACAGGGCCGGTATCCTGCTCCGCTTTGGACTCCAGATCCTCACTTTCCGCAGTCAGCTCTTCCTCGGTGATTGCATCAGCCTGTGGCTCTTCCTGGAGAGATTCTCCTTCAACAATAGAAATATCTGGCAGGATCACGCCAGGTTCACCATCTGGCATCTCTTCCGGGCTGCCCCCGCCTCCGAGCCCCATTCCCGGCGGCGCGGGTTCGAAGTTGAATGGTTGGATGGTCTCTTCCTGCTTTTGCGCGGGCAATGATTCCATCATCGGCGCTTCATCCGCAGACAGGCTTTCCATGCGGGCTGATTGCGGGACAGCAAGCGTTGGAAGGAATAAATCCACAGCCAGGATCGCAGCCAATAGCGCGGCAGAGATGCCTGACATCGCACGCAGCCCTTTCACCAGCCAATTCGGGCGGGCAGCCAGCGCTTCCTGGCGGGTGAGCGTGTATTGATGTGGCACTTTCAGTTCCGGCAGCGTCTGCAGCAGGGATTTTGTGATCCGAAGCGATTGCAGCGCGCGGGCAGCTTCGGGGTTAGATTCAAGCATAGAACGCACTTGCTCCCGCACCCGTTCAGGTTGTTCATCGTCGAGGTAAGCGGAAAGCAACTGCCACTGTTTTCTGGTTAAATGCATATCGTCTGTCACTGCGTTCTCCTATCTTCTTGACGATATTTAGCAGGTAAAAGTTCCGCGAAACCTTGCAGACAGCGCTGCACTTTCTGGCGTGCGCGTGCCAGGCGGCTGCGAACCGTTCCGAGCGGCGTATCCGCGGATTTGGCGGCACCTTTATAGTCCATTCCCTGCACATCCACCATGATTAAGACAGCTTTGAATTGGGCCTGCAGTTGATCGATACAGCGCTGGATAACCGCTTCCAGTTCGCGGTTTTTAACGAAATCCTCCGGCAGCACGCCATCATCGGTCAGCCAGACGGGATCTTCAATTTCTTCACCGGTATCAGAATTTATCGGATGCAGGTCCTGGGTAGGTTTCCGCTTCGTCCTGCGCAGCGCGTCATAGCAATTATTGGTCGTTATGCGCAACAGCCAGGCGCGGAATGATCCGCCATGAAAAGAGCGGATGTGCTGGTAAGCATTAATGAAGGATTCCTGGGTGACATCATCGGCAAGCATGGTATCGCTCATCATGCGGCAAGCAAGATTGTAAACCTGGGTCTGGTAGCTCAGGACAAGCTGGTTAAATGCTTCCAGATCACCTTTTTTCGCCTGTTGAATTATTTTCTGCTCATCCATTGATCATCCGTTGCCCTGTAACCGATTATATCGCAGGCAAGATGCCCCGGGGTTTCGTTTGCATTCTCAGCATTTTAATTTTACACTTATGGATATGGAGGGTCAATTCAGCAGGTTCATCGGGGTGGAAGTGCGGGCGGATAAAGATTATCCCTTCACATACGCCGCAATCGATACAGAGCTGAATGTACGCGCGCTTGGGAAAGGCGATCTCCAGGACGCGTTCGCGTTCCTGGCCGGCCAGCACAACGCCCTGGCAGCAGTCAATTCACCGCTGACAACAAATAAAGGGCTGCTCAAACGGGAAAAGATCCGTAAGCGATTATCCGTAAAATCACACCTGGGCCGCTGGGCAAATCTACGGCTGGTTGAATATGAATTGCTCGAGCGGGGCGTGAATGTACCCAGGACACCGCAATCCATTGAACACAGTCCGCGCTGGATGAAGCTCGGGTTCCGATTATTCGCGGAGCTGAGGAAATTGGGATATGCGGATTATCCGCACGAGAGCGCACAGCTGCAGTGTTTTGAGTGCCAGGGGGAAGCGGCGTTCTGGCAGCTGCTCGGCCACGTACCATTGACCGCTGACACGCTGGAAGGCTGCATCCAGCGCCAGGTGGTGCTCAAACTAGCCGGCTTACAGGTGCCAGATGCCATGCGCTTCTTCACAGAGATCACACGCCACAAACTTCTGCGCAACCAGCTGCCAACGGAAATGGTGTACAGCGCGGGTGAACTGAATGCACTGGCAGCAGCATACACCGCCTGCCTATGTACGGGGGAGGATGAAGAGACCATCCTGATCGGGCATGAAGAAGAAGGTACCGTTCTGCTGCCTGCACGGGCAATTTCACAATAGAATAGACAACCAAAAAAGGAAGCTTCATGAATTATCGTGACCAGGAGAAAAAGCGTATCATCGCTTTACGTAACGAGATATTCCGTGACGCGGGCGGCGGCACATATAAGGGAAAACAATATCCTTTTGTGCTTGAAAATCCAACGCTGAACCTGTGGGATGGTATTCGCGAAGATTGTTACAGGTACTTTGAGGATAACAAAATTACCTGGTGGGGTGGAGAGAAAGAGGGAGTAACCGGACATCTTCTATCCTCTCAGGTTGCCTGTCTAAACCACCTATACCCGGTACGCCAACGGAAAGACCTGGCAACCGCAATCCTGAAAACGCTCCGTAAAGATATTTCCAGCGCTGTACGGATGGATAGTGGGTTTGTTGAATTTGAAGTCGTCGGACACGAGAATTATCTCGGCGAACGCTCACACAGCCGCGGGATTAACGCGACTTCGATCGACGCGGTGATGGTGGGGAAAAAGAAAAGCGGCGCGAATATCCTGGTATTGATCGAATGGAAATACACCGAGGAATACGGATCAAATGACCTTTACATCCCCGCCAGGGCTAAAATCTATGATCCATTACTTGCGGAGAAAGGCTGCCCCATCCTTGCAGAACCAACACGTGACCTCTACTATGAGCCGTTTTATCAACTCATGCGGCAAACTCTGTTGGGGTGGTTGATGGTGAAGATTGGTGAATATGGATGCGATGAGTTCATCCATGTGCACGTGATCCCTGAAGAAAACACAAAACTGCTGGAGACCGTCACCGCACCGTGTTTAACGGGAACATCAATGTCAGATGCGTGGAAGCACCTTTTGTTACATCCTGATGCCTATTCCGTAATTTCACCGGATGCGT
>Ga0180429_10004488_pt1 | contig 11153 bp, 10 predicted proteins | sample SS_ome_FD_132428 | JGI IMG/M metagenome (GOLD analysis project Ga0180429, IMG submission 132428) | Hypersaline lake sediment archaeal communities from the Salton Sea, California, USA - SS_1_S_1 metaG | ecosystem: Environmental > Aquatic > Non-marine Saline and Alkaline > Hypersaline > Sediment ... | reverse complement strand
CCCCGTTATCAGGATCGCCCGGGTGGCTACCTTCGTATCCTCAAGTGCGGATATCGTGCCGGTGACAAAGCGCCAATGGCTTATGTAGAACTGGTTGATCGTCCTGAACCAGAAATGGAAGCTACTGAGGATTAAGCGTCTACTCAGCAATATTTGTTATCCGGCGATGCCGGAGACTAAAACCGGGCTGGTCCCGGTTTTTTTGTGCCCGTAATCTTCATGTGACGGTTTTAATACAAAAACAAAATTTCAGTTTCCAGGGGGTTGGGAAACACAATATCTGGTGTTATGCTCAGGCTCATATGTACAAGAGTCAGGGGGCAGCCTTTGTTGGTACCAAGACCGGTTGTATATTTTTTCAACGATTTTGGGTTACATGGACCTTACTCCGGGCAGGTCGAGGCTGTTATTGCTCATCGAAGCCACGCTTATTTCATTAATCTGCTTTCAAATGCCCCGGCGGCTGACCCTTTTCGCTCTTCTTATCTTCTGGCGGCGCTATACCAGGAATTACCGGTCAAAAAAGGGTATTTTCTTGCCGTTGTTGATCCCGGTGTTGGTAGTGACCGTAAGGTAATCACTTTTCAAATTGGCAAGATGACATTTCTAGGGCCGGACAATGGTCTTTTTTCACGTCTTATTGCCAGGCATGATGTAAAGAAAGTTGCACTTCTCAACTATCCCAGCAAAAGAATCTCCAATAGCTTTCATGCGCGTGACTGGTTTGCTCCGGAACTTACCCAGCTCATAAATGGCGAAGCGATGGATTTTCAACTCTTGGCTACCGTTAAACTGGTTGGTAGTGATTGGGCAGAAAGCCTGAATGAGATTATTTATGTCGATCATTATGGAAACCTGATTACTGGTGTGCCGGCACAGGGAATTGCAACCGATATGATCATCGTGCTGGGAGAACGTGAGATTTCCTATGCACGTACCTTTTCCGGGGTTCCGACTGGAGCATTGTTCTGGTACGAAAACTCCATGGGACTAATAGAAATTGCAGCAAACAGCGCGAGCGCGTCTGAACTGACCGGCTCGGGTATTGGTAGTGAAATTTATTTTTCTGACAATGTTAAATTATGACCAACCAGTAAGAGGACTAGATCATGACAATGAGCATTTGTGTCGGCAGTATCATCGATACACTGAATAAACTTCGTCCTTTCTTTAAACAATTTCCTCTGGATCGTATAGAAATCGATCTTTTTCCAGAAGGTGAACCTGAATATTATTTTGCCTTTGATCTGAAAACATCTGATCAGGATTGTGAGCGTTACTTGCAAGACTTATATGATGCGAGACTGGATATTCAACTGGTTTCCTCCGATCGTGAACAAATGACACAGACGCTGTATGACAAAAGTAGAGAACTTGCCCAGTTATTTTATCCCGTTGAGCATGCCTGGAGTGTCTGTACGGTAACTTTTGCGCCAATTGCAGAACTTTACAAGGAACTTGAGGATGTAGATCATCTACCGGAAGGATGCGCTGCTTCGCAGGAAACGGGTTTTCGAATCGCTATGGAGGTACCTGCCAGGGAGTCCAGTAATGAAGTGCAGCTTGAATTGTTTTACGGTACGGCTTCATTACTGGTCGAAGACTTCAGTCTTAAAAATGGTACCTTGCATTAGGCTATGACAATGTATCGAATCCTTCAGCTTGATAAAGCCGGTAACCCAACAGCCTGGCTGACACAAAGGCAGGCGATCATTCTCACTGCCAGTGATCATATCATTGCCAACCTGGGACAGACTGAGATGGTTTTTCGTGGAGGTTATAACCGTGCCCTGGGTAAGCGGTCTGAAATCGTAGTCGGCTCAATTCTGCTGACAAGGCAGCGAGTCGACAACAGGCGTCACTCAAAACATTTCGAGCCACCACTGACAAATCGTGCTCTGTTTGCAAGGGATGGTCATGTTTGTATGTATTGCGGAGAAACCTTTGCAGATAATCAACTGACGCGCGATCATGTGATTCCGGTTTCAAAAGGAGGACCGGATACCTGGTCAAATTGTGTGACAGCATGCGCCAGATGTAATCACAGCAAAGGGAATCGTACACCGGAAGCGTGGGGAAGATTGCTATTGGCCGTGCCATTCAAGCCGAATTGGTCTGAATTCCTTTACCTCAAGAATCATCGTCAAATTGTTGCAGATCAACAGCAATTCCTGCAGGTAAGATTTCCCGAGAATAGTCGCTTGTTGCTGTCGTGATTTAGCTACTGATGTAAGGCCAGATTTGACTCGAGTGCCTTTCCGGGGGTATCTTTGCACACGTGTCACGGATCGACACGAAATTTTTCAAGGAGAGAAAAATGTTAAGGAAAACACCTTTGGGTGCGCTGCTCTGCGCACTGCTGTTATTGCCGGTTCTGGCAAATTCCACCCCCGTTTTTATCAATGAATTGCACTATGACAACTCGGGCCGCGATGTAGGTGAGGCCGTTGAACTCGCCGGTGTTGCAGGTACCGATTTAAGTCATTGGCAGTTGCTTTTCTATAACGGTAGTAATGGTACTGTTTATAAACGTGTTCCGTTAGATGGGATGTTTGATGATGAGTCCAATGGCCATGGCTTCATGTCATTTGATGTGAACGGTATCCAGAATGGCTCACCGGATGGCATTGCACTGGTAGATGATATGGATTCAGTGTTGCAATTCATCAGTTACGAGGGCTCTTTTGAGGCGGTTTCGGGATTGGCAGCTGGTTTGTTCAGTACTGATATCGGAATTTCAGAACCTTCATCGACGCTCGCGGGCCAGTCACTGCAACTGACAGGGCAAGGCTATCAGTTCAGTGACTATTTCTGGGAGCTTGATGAGTCCTCTTTTGGCCAGTTGAATGTAAATCAAGTCTTTCCTGATAGTACAGCTGCAGTATCGGCTGTGCCAATTCCTGGCGTTGCACCGTTGATGCTGCCAATGTTGCTTTGGATGATGCGTCGTTCGATGGCCTGACAAGCAATAAGCTTTAAATCAGCATATTCTTCAAAAAGCGACCGGTATGCGATACATCGTTATTGGCGACTTCTTCCGGTGTGCCGGTCGCAATAATTTCCCCGCCCTTGTTGCCGCCTTCCGGGCCAAGGTCAACGACCCAGTCTGCCGTTTTGATGACATCGAGGTTATGTTCGATAACCACAACGGTATTGCCATGATCCCGTAAACGGTGCAGTACCGTCAGTAACTGTTTAACATCATGGAAGTGCAAGCCGGTGGTAGGCTCATCAAGAATATACAGCGTGCTGCCAGTGTCGCGTTTGGAAAGCTCGCGCGAAAGCTTGACACGCTGCGCTTCACCACCGGAAAGGGTTACGGCATTCTGACCCAGTTGTATATAGCTCAGACCAACGTCCATGAGGGTTTGCAGTTTACGCTTGATCGATGGTACGGCGTCAAAAAATCCCAGGGCATCCTCGATGGTCATATCCAGTACTTCGTTGATGCTCTTGCCCTTGTATTTGATTTCCAGGGTTTCCCGGTTGTAGCGTTTGCCCTTGCACACATCGCACTGCACGTAGATGTCGGGCAAAAAGTGCATTTCCACCTTGATTGCGCCATCACCCTTGCAGGCCTCGCAACGTCCACCTTTGACATTGAAACTGAAACGTCCTGGCTGGTAACCACGTGAGCGGGCTTCAGGTACACCGGCGAACAGTTCGCGTATGGGAGTAAACAGCCCTGTGTAGGTGGCTGGGTTGGACCGGGGAGTACGGCCGATGGGTGACTGGTCAATATCCACTACTTTATCAAACTGCTCGAGGCCACTGATGGATTTATGAGCAGCAACGGTATGAGTTGCCTTGTTGAGGTGATTGGCTGTCAGCGGATACAGCGTGTCATTAATCAATGTGGATTTACCCGAGCCGGAAACACCTGTGATGCAGGTCAGCAGGCCGGCATAGATTTCAAGTTCAACATTTTTCAGATTGTTGCCACTGGCTCCTTTGAGTTTGAGTACCTTTTTTTTGTCAAATTCAGTGCGTGCAGCTGGAATTTCGATTTCCTGCCGGCGACTCAGATAATGTCCTGTGAGAGATTCCTCTGTGGCGGCAATGTCTTCTGCTGTCCCCTGGGCAATAATCTGCCCGCCATGAACTCCGGCCCCGGGGCCGATATCAACAATATGGTCAGCTGTGCGTATTGCATCTTCATCATGTTCGACCACGATCACGGTATTGCCGATGTCACGTAGGTGGGTGAGTGTTTTCAGCAAGCGTTCATTGTCGCGTTGATGCAGGCCAATTGAGGGCTCATCCAGCACATACATCACGCCCACCAGGCCTGCACCGATCTGGCTGGCAAGGCGGATACGCTGTGCTTCACCGCCAGACAGGGTTTCGGCACTGCGATCCAGTGACAGGTAATTGAGCCCGACATTGACCAGAAAGCGCAAGCGATCGGTAATTTCCTTGAGTATCTTCTCAGCTATTTTTCCCTGTTTGCCGGGCAGCTTCAGATGCGTAAAGAAGTCCAGGCTGGTTTCGATCGCCATGTGAGTGATCTGGGGCAGATTGTGGTCAGCAACAAAGACATTGCGTGCACCACTATTGAGTCGTGTGCCTTCACAGTCAGGACAGTGCTGAGAGGAAATATAGCGTGTCAGTTCGTCACGAACAGCATTGGATTCTGTTTCACGAAAACGGCGTTTCATGTTGTGTAGAATGCCTTCGAACGCATGGTTCTTGCTCACGCTGCGGCCTCTGTCGCTGAAATAGGTAAATTCAATGGTTTCTGAACCGCTGCCGTTTAGAATCACATCTCGGGTTTTTTCGGGTAATTCTGCCCACGGGGTTTCAATATCGAAACCATAGTGGGCGCCTAATGATTTGAGCATCTGGAAATAATAGGCATTGCGTCGGTCCCAGCCACGAATTGCACCACCAGCCAGCGACAGTTCAGGGTGGGCGACGACTTTTGATGGATCAAAATATTGTTCAACACCCAGGCCGTCACAGGTGCGGCAGGCGCCAACCGGGTTGTTAAACGAAAACAGGCGCGGTTCAAGTTCTTCGATGGAGTAGCCACACACAGGACAGGAAAAGTTGGCTGAAAAAACCAGCTCTTGTTGTTCGCTGTCCTTGTCCATCCAGGCAATTCGTGCAATGCCCTCAGCCATGTTGAGCGCGGTTTCGAAAGATTCTGTCAGGCGCAGACGCAGGTCTTCACGTACCTTGAAACGGTCTACGACAACTTCAATAGTGTGTTTTTTTCTCAGCTCAAGATCAGGTGCATCGTCGAGATCATAAATATCTCCATCAATACGGGCACGAATAAAGCCCTGGGTTTTCAGTTCCTGTAGCAGCTTGTGGTATTCGCCCTTACGTTCGGAAATGACCGGGGCCAGCAGCATCAGTTTGGAGCCTTCTTCCAGGCTTAATACATGGTCGACCATCTGGCTGATGGTCTGCGCTTCCAGTGGTTGGCCATGTTCCGGGCACAAAGGTGTTCCGGCACGGGCAAAAAGCAAACGCAGGTAGTCGTAAATTTCTGTGATAGTGCCGACGGTGGAACGTGGATTGTGGCTGGTGGTTTTTTGTTCGATCGATATGGCAGGCGATAGTCCTTCAATATGGTCGACATCCGGTTTTTCCATCATGGATAGAAATTGTCTGGCGTAGGCCGATAAGGACTCAACGTAACGCCTTTGACCCTCGGCGTAGATGGTGTCGAATGCCAGCGAAGATTTCCCCGAGCCAGACAGGCCTGTGATCACGATCAGTTTGTCGCGTGGCAGTGTCAGGTCAAAATTTTTCAGGTTGTGGGTGCGGGCACCCTGAATGTGAATGTGATCCATGGTTTTTTCCGGGCAGACATGCAGCCCTTCAATATACCGAAAAACGGGATTTGATTCAGCTTTGCATTCGTGGCGAGTATGGTTTTCTACGCAGTGCAAATTTCTGCTAAGATCCTTATCCTTAAATTATCATTTCAAATGAAGTTTCCATATTGTCCCGTCACGCCAAAAAATCCGAACCACTGACGTCAGTTGAACACAAGGCCATAACCGGTCTGGCTGGTATTTACGGTTTTCGTATGTTGGGCCTTTTCCTGGTTCTTCCTGTTTTTGCCCTTTATGCGGAAAAACTCGAAGGTGCCACGCCTTTGCTGATAGGCCTGGCAGTTGGTATGTACGGGCTGACGCAGGCAATTCTGCAAATCCCTTTTGGACTGTTATCTGACCGTATCGGGCGCAAGCCGGTGATTCTGGGTGGCCTGGTACTGTTTGCACTGGGTAGTGTGATTGCCGCAATGGCAGAAGATATCTGGCTGATTCTGGTAGGCCGGGCCATACAGGGCAGTGGTGCGATTGCCGCAGCCGTTATGGCGCTGGCTGCTGATCTGACACGCGATTCAAAACGTACCCGCGCCATGGCAACCATCGGTATGACTATTGGTGCAGCTTTCGCCGTTTCCTTAATGGCCGGACCCTTCCTCGATCAGCTGATCGGTATCAGTGGTATTTTCTGGATGACTGCCGTGTTTGCGGTGCTGAGTATACTGGTGATTTTGTTTGTTGTGCCAACACCGGAAAAACAGCCGGTGCACCGCGAAGCCCAGACTGTACCGGAAGCATTTTCCCGGGTACTGAAAAACACTGAACTTTTGCGCCTGGACTGGGGGATTTTCAGCCTGCACCTGATACTCACAGCAATGTTTCTTTCCATCCCCTTGCTATTGAGGGACCTTGGGCTGCCCCAGGCGGAACATTCATTGCTATATCTGGTTGTTTTGGGAATCTCGGTTGTCATTATGGTTCCGTTTATCATACTGGCGGAGAAAAAGGGTAAAATAAAAGCTGTTTTTTCAGGAGGTATTGCGGCGATAGCACTGGCATCGCTGTTATTGTTTTCTGCCGGGACAAGCTGGTTGCTGGTAGCGGTTTTTCTGGCATTGTTTTTTACCGGTTTTAATCTGCTGGAGTCTTTATTGCCCTCCCTGGTCTCAAAGACTGCCCCGGTTGATGCCAAGGGCACGGCCATGGGCGTTTATTCAACCGGGCAGTTCCTGGGAGGGTTTCTGGGAGGTTTGAGCGGGGGGCTGGTTCATCAATATCTGGGATATGAATGGGTGTTTGCAGTCTGTCTGGTAATTGCGCTGATCTGGCTGGTTGTGGCACTGACCATGAAGCATCCAGGACAGTACAGCAGCCGGGTGATTGATCTGGATGGTTTTCCGGAAGATAAAATCAGGGGGCTTTCTGCCAGACTACAATCCCTGACAGGAGTTGTAGAGGCGGTGGTCATTCCGACAGAAGAAGTGGTTTATCTGAAAGTAGATCGCAAACAGTTTAATGAGAACGAGCTGGAAACACTGCTCGTTGGTTCAAATTAAGTATTATTAACTCGTTATGGAAGACGAAATCAGGAGGAAATATGCAAAGAGGTGTTAACAAAGTCATTCTGGTCGGTAACCTGGGGCAGGATCCGGAAGTTCGTTACATGCCGAACGGCAATGCGGTAGCGAATATTACAGTTGCAACCAGTGAAACCTGGAAAGATAAAAACACAGGTGATAACCAGGAAAAAACCGAATGGCACCGTGTCGTGATGTTCAGAAGACTGGGTGAGATTGCCGGTGAATACCTGAAAAAGGGTAGCAAGGTTTATATCGAAGGTAAGCTGCAAACCCGTAAATGGCAAGATAAGAATGGCCAGGACCGTTACACGACAGAGATCGTTGCTGACCAGATGCAGATGCTCGATAGCCGTGGTGGCGGTGGCGCCCCGATGGACAACAGTTCGTTTGATCAGTCGTCGCAATCATCTGGCGCACCGGCTGCCGCACCTGCCGCAGGAGCTGCCGGGTTCGAGGATGATGATATTCCGTTCTAGGGAATAGCCTTAGGGGGTAACTGCATGAAAAAGACATATCAAAAGGTCATCTTTCTACTGCTGGTTTTTTTTGCGCTACCTGTCTTCGCGCAGCAAGCTGGCAAGGTTATTCCCGAGGCAACTGATCTCAAGACTTTAGCTGATGTGGCTCATAAACATCGGTTGCCCATCATGTTGATGGTGTCGCAGGAAGATTGCCCCTACTGTGTACTGCTTAAAAACGATATTCTTAACCCGATGATGGTCAGTGGTGACTATGTCGACAGGGTTATCATGGCCGAACTGGTTATTGATCTTGGTGGTACCATTACTGACTTCGATGGCAAGACTGTCAGTCCCAGGGATGTCGCCGTACGTTACAATTCCACCTTTAGCCCGACGCTGTTGTTTCTTGATGCAGACGGCAGGCAGGTGCGCAAACGCATGGTCGGCGTCAATACCATTGAAATGTATGGTTATTATGTGGACGAATCGATTGATGCGGCACGCAAAGTAGTTCGAAGCCAATAACAATCTCAAGAGGAAATCACAAATGAAGAAAAAGATCGCAGGTATTGCAGGCGGCTTCCTGCTGGCGTTGTGTGGAGCTGTTGCTGCCGAGCCGGTAAAGATTGGCATGGTAACCACCCTTTCAACCAAGGCTGGTTATCTGGGGGAAGATATTCGTGATGGTTTCAAGCTGGCTATCGAGCAAGGTGATGGCAAGCTTGGCGGTGTGCCAGTCGAATTGATGGTTGACGATGACGGGCGCAAACCCGGCAAGGGAAAGCAGATAGCCGATCGTTACATGAAGCGTGACAAGGTCAAGATAATGACCGGTATTGTGTTTTCAAATGTCGCCATGGCAGTTGTGCCAAAAGTTGTTCGCAGTGATGTGGTTTATATCAGTTCGAATGCCGGGCCATCGGCTCTGGCCGGTAAGGGTTGCCATGAAAACTATTTCAACGTTGCCTGGCAAAACGATAACCTCAGTGAAGCAGCAGGTAAGCATGTTGCTGAAAACGGCTTCAAGAATGTCTATATGCTGGCGCCAAACTATCCAGCGGGAAAGGATGCAATTTCCGGTTTCAAACGTTTCTACAAGGGCAAAATTGCCGGCGAGGTTTATACCAAGCTAGGCCAGTCTGACTATGCTGCCGAGCTGGCTGCGCTGCGCGCTGCAAAGCCGGACGCGGTGCTGTTTTTCCTGCCAGGTGGCATGGGTATTAACTTTATCAAGCAATATGCGCAGGCGGGACTGAACAAGCAGATTCCGCTGTTTGGTCCTGCTTTCTCATTTGATGAACGCATTCTCAAGGCCGTGGGTGATGCAGCTGTCGGTGTTGTCAATGGTTCACAGTGGACGCATGATCTTGATAATGATGCCAACAAGGCTTTTGTCGCGTCATTCAAAAAAGCCTATGGACGTACGCCAACCCTGTATGCAAGTCAGGGATTTGATGCGGCTAATTTAATCGGCAGTGCCTTAAAAGCGATGAACGGTGATTTGTCTGACCTGGCGGCATTCCGTAATGCTGTACGCAGGGCAGATTTTGATTCAGTCCGTGGGAGTTTCAAATTCGGTAACAATCAGCATCCGGTGCAGGACCTGTATGTACGTGAAGTTGTTAAAACGGCTGATGGTCAAACCACCAACAAGACCCTGAACAAGGTTTCTGAAAATCATGTGGACGCTTATGCTTCACAATGCAAAATGTGATTGAAATCGCTTTCTGATCGGCCCGGCATGATTGCCGGGCGTTCATGCTACTGTAATGCTCCTGTTCATAGAACAAATACTCAATGGCCTGCAACTGGGCATTATGCTTTTTTTAATGTCGGCGGGTCTGACACTTATTTTCGGCATCATGCGTATCATCAACCTGGCGCATGGCTCTTTCTACATGATTGGTGCTTACGTTGCGGCTACCGTTGCCAGCTATACCGGGAGTTTTCTGCTTGGGCTGCTGGCGGCATTACCGGCAGCGGCGCTCAGCGGCATGCTGGTGGAGCTTGTCGTGTTTCGCAAGCTCTATGACAGGGATCATCTCGACCAGGTTTTGGCAACCTTTGGGCTGATTCTGTTCTTCAATGAACTGACCAGGATTATCTGGGGACGACAGCCGCTGTTTATGGATGTGCCTTCCTGGTTATCTCATACCGTCGAATTGATTCCAGGCGTACCTTATCCATCCTATCGTCTGGCCATTATATTTGTCGGCATCATGGTGGCATTACTATTGTACCTGTTGTTTACCCGAACCCGTCTGGGTATGCAGATCAGGGCTGGTGCAGCAAACAGGGAAATGATTTCAGCGCTGGGCGTTAATATCAAGCTGCTCAATACGCTGGTGTTTGGGCTGGGAACATTACTGGCAGGGCTGGCTGGAATTATGGCTGGTCCAATACTGGCGGTTGAGGCCGGCATGGGAGAAAGTATTTTAATACTGACTTTTGTAGTCATTGTTATTGGAGGTATTGGCTCTATCAAGGGTGCGATGATCGCGGCAATTCTGGTGGGGCTGGTGGATACGCTGGGAGGCTTTTTATTGCCTTCATTGCTGAGACTGTTTTTACCGGCAGCTACCGCCGATGGGGCTGGTGTATCACTGGCTTCCATGTCAGTTTATATCCTCATGGCGGTGATACTGATCTGGAAACCACGTGGCCTGTTTCCGGTGCAGGGATAAATCATGTTATTCGATACCTCGCGGTTTAAAACGCGTACAGGCGTGTTGCTTTTAACAGGCTTGTTATTTTTGCTGTTGTTACCACCGGTAACTGCAGTGATGGATGAGAGCTACCTGGTTTCCTTTTTCAGTCGCATCCTGATTTATGCACTGGCAGCTGTCAGCCTGGACCTGATTCTTGGTTATGGTGGTATGGTCAGCCTCGGACATGCTGCATTTTTTGGTATAGGGGCTTATGGAGTTGGCTTTCTTGCCTTTCACTTTCAGGAATCAACGCTTTTTATCTTTGGATTCGAGGGCACGGATAACGCGCTCATCAGTTGGCCATTTGCCATCATTTTTTCGGCAGCACTTGCAGCGATCATTGGCGCATTGAGCCTGCGTACCAGCGGCATCTATTTCATCATGATCACCCTGGCCTTTTCGCAGATGTTTTACTATCTGTTCGTTTCACTGGAGGCTTATGGTGGTGATGATGGCCTGAGCTTATGGTCGCGAAACCGTCTTGGCTCGCTGGACCTCAGCAATGACACGGTTTTTTATTATGTCTGCCTGGCCAGTCTGCTGGTATTTCTGTTTATCAGCTGGCGCCTGGTGCATTCGCGTTTTGGACGCGTTATTCGAGGTACCAGGGAAAACGAATTG
>Ga0180429_10004486_pt1 | contig 11156 bp, 6 predicted proteins | sample SS_ome_FD_132428 | JGI IMG/M metagenome (GOLD analysis project Ga0180429, IMG submission 132428) | Hypersaline lake sediment archaeal communities from the Salton Sea, California, USA - SS_1_S_1 metaG | ecosystem: Environmental > Aquatic > Non-marine Saline and Alkaline > Hypersaline > Sediment ... | reverse complement strand
TGGGCATCCGCCCCGCCCCTGGCCCTCCTGGCCAGCTCAGACACCTTCAGGGTCCCGTCCACTCCTGTGGATGAAAGCAGGGTCTCGCCACGGGCCAACGTGGTCCGGGTCTCACCCGGATACGCCGGAACCCTGGGCGTCCATGTGTTGGAAGGTCGATTCTTCGAAGAGGGAGACGGACCCGACAACGAGCCGGTGGCCGTCGTCAGCCGATCCCTTGCCGAGGCCCACTTCGGAATGGAAAGCCCCATCGGGCAGCCCATCCGGATCCAGAGCACGCCACGCCGGATCATCGGAGTCCTGGCGGAAGTACGACAAGAGATCTTCCGGGTAGACGGCGCCTCCAACCCGGGCACCGTCTACCTGCCGGTGGACCAGGGAGCCGTCGGGTCCCTGACGCTGCTCATCCGCGTGGATGGAGACCCCAGGTTGGTGGCCGAGCCCCTCCGCGCAGCCTTCCAGCGTACCGACCCGGACGTAGCGTTGGCCCAGGTCTCGACTCTGGAGGAGCTTCTCGACCAGTTCTACGTGGGGATTCGGGTGTTCAACGCCGTCCTCTCTGGCTTCGGCGTTCTGGCTCTCCTCCTGGCGGCGTTGGGCGTCTATGGGATGCTGGCCTATTCGGTAAGCAGGCGTCGACGGGAGATCGGGCTCAGGATGGCCATAGGAGCCGAAACCCACCGGGTGGTGGGAATGGTCCTCGGAGAGGGCCTCAAGATGGCCGGAATCGGCCTCCTGCTCGGGGCTATTGTGACAATCCCCGTCGGCGTTCTTCTCCAGAGCCTCTTCCAGGGCGTCTCCACCCTTCAGTGGGAAACCCTCCTGTTCTTCGGCTCCGTCCTCCTGGGAACCACCCTCCTGGCCAGCGCGTCTTCGGCTTCCGGAGCGGCCAGGGTCGATCCGGTGAAGACCCTGGCAGGGGAATGAGTGATTGCTTTCCAGCGGAGGTCGGCGGCAGTTTCATCGGAGGAGGCGCCCGCCATGACGACAGAACAACGTAGACGGAGCCGGGACCGAAGCTTCTGGATCCTCTTCTTCACAGGCTGGGTCCTGTACGGCGGCCTCATGGCCTTCACCGCGGTGCTCGAAGGGCATCCCCTCATCGCTCACACGTCTACCGCGCTGCCGCCTACGGCGCTGGCCGTCATCATCGCCTACCACCGGCGCCATTTCCTGAAACCCGAATGGCAGATCTGGAAGACGGTGGGGGTCCATCTCGCCATCGGCATCGGGTATTCGGTCCTGGGGGCACTGGGAACCGTCGGACTCGTATTCCTCTGGGGAGACCTCGTGTCGATCTTCCCGGGCCAGTCGGCCGGGATGGCTGTAATCCTCTTTTCGACCTACTACTTCCTTCTCTACGCGGTCCTTGCCGGCTTCATGATGTGGTCCGAGTCCCTCCATCGAGTCGAGGAGAGCAGAGCGCTGGCGGCGAGGGAATCGGTACTCCGTGCCGAGGCGGAGGCGAAGGCGGTCCGAGCCCAGTTCAACCCCCACTTCGTGTTCAACACGCTCCACTCCCTCATGCTACTGGTGCGGGCCGATCCCAAGGCCGCCGAGCGGGCCATCGAAGACGTGGCATCTCTCATTCGCTATGCCTCGGTCCTGGATCGGAGGGACCAGGATGTCGTCTCCCTCGGAGAGGAAGTGGAGATCGCCCGACGATACATCGGCCTCGAAAAACTCCGGCTCTCCGATCGGCTGAGCGTCGAATGGGATATCGAGCCTGAAGCGGAACGGATGTCCGTCCCGCCGTTCTCCCTCCAAACCCTCCTTGAAAACGCCATCAAGCACGGGATCTCACCCAAGCCGGAAGGCGGCACCATCTCGGTGACCGTGCAGCAGCAGGGCGAGCACCTGGTCATCCGGGTGGAAGACGATGGAGCCGGTGCCGAACCCGCCACCGTTCGGCAAGCCGAAGGAAAAGGGCTTCACCTCCTCCAGAGCCGGGTCTCCACACTCTTCGGGGACCAGGCCTCGCTCACATGGTCCACATCACCTGGAGCCGGTTTTTCCACCTTGCTCCAGGTACCTGTCTCCCAGGCCCGGAAAGCCGCCCCGGCCATTCCTTTCCTGGACGGGAGCCGAAGGCCGATCCCCCCCGAGAATGCTCGGCAGCCCGAGGGACCCCACGATGAGAATCCCCGGTCCGAGCCGGACCCGGATAGGGGAACACCGTGACCAGCCCGGACGGATTCGGAATCGCCAAGGTCCTCATCTGTGAGGACGAACCGCTGGCTGTTCGCGCGCTCCAGGAATACCTGAAGGACGTGGAATGGATCGAGATCGTGGGGGATGCCCGCAACGGCTCAGACGCGGTGCGCCTCATCCAAAAGCTCGAACCTGACCTCATATTTCTGGACGTCCGGATGCCCGGGCTCACGGGCCTCGAGGTCCTGGAAACCATCACCCATCATACCGCCGTCATCTTCACCACCGCCTACGACGAGTACGCCCTTTCCGCCTTCGAGTTCGGCGCTCTAGACTACCTGGTGAAGCCCTTTGGCAAAGACCGTCTCATGGAGAGCCTGGACAGGGTCCGAGTGCGGTTGGTAGGCGAAGGGATGACGGGGAAAGGGCGGAGGGCGGGGCCGGGTTCTTCCTACGCCTCGCGACTTTTCGCCCAGCATCGGGGTGGGATCGTTCCGGTGCCCGTGGATCAGATCGTCCGGATCGATGCCATCTCCGGGGGCGTGTCCATGATCACGGAGGACGGCACCTTTTCGTCGGATGCGTCACTGGGGGAGGTCCAGGAGCGGCTGAATCCGAAGGAGTTCATCCGGGTCCACCGCGGGCACATCGTGAACCTCTCGCATGTGGCGAAGATCGAGAAGTACGACGAGCGCCGCTTCCTGATCCGTCTCGACGACGGGAGCCGCATCGTGGCGAGCCGACGCGGTTCCCAGGCCCTCAGGGCGATGATGGGCTGAAAGGCCCGGCACACCGGAGCGGAAGCCGATGCGCCCCCGGTGCGCTTACGCAGCGCCCGGATCGCACGACCCCTCAGTCGGTATCGGGCGTTGCCTTCCGCTTCCTCCTCAACGCCAACCTTCCCGGCCCGGCGACCATCAGCCCGAGGAAAACCACGGCGAAAGCAAGGTAGCTGCCCCAGGCCGCGAAGCTGGTGCCGTAGTCGTAGAAGACCCACCAGACAGCGACGAAGGTGGCCGCCACCAGGAAACAGACGGGCCGGAAGAGAACGCCCAGGATGATGACGGCCCCCAGCACCCCTTGGACGAGCGCCATCACATCGAGTAGCTCCAGGTTCTCGGGGATGACTCCGAAGATCCCCCCGATGTCGAATGGATCGGTCGGATCCGGTTCGTACTCAGGCGGGACTCCCCACCCCCACCCCCCTCCAAAGATCAGGGGACTGCCGGGAAAGAGGAGCAGGCCGCCAAGGGCCAGCCGGAGGATCGTGAGCCCCCACCCCTCGCTACGGTCCCAGAAGCCGGGCCTCGGCACCGTCGGAGCCGGAACCGAAGCCTCGTCCTCCCGCCTCTGTTCGGGTGGGGGCGCGGCCCGGACCTCCTGTTTCTGCACGGGCTCGGGGGCCGTGTGCTGTCTTCCCGCCTCATCCCCGGCCGAAGGAGCCACGGCCACTCCAACGGGTTCCGGTGAGACCGGGACGGGTCGGGGCGGGGGGGAAGGAGCCGGTGGGGCCTCCGCCGGAATCCTCTCACCGCAGTAGCCGCAGAATCGGTCCTCGGCGGCCAAGGGCGCTCCGCACCGGGGGCACTTCCAGTCGGCCTCAGCCATTGTGGCCTCCTCCCTTCACGGGGTTGCCACACTGGGTACAGAACCCCTTGTCGAGGTCCAAGACCGTACCGCACTGGGTACAGAACTGCTGGACCCGCCCCGTCGGGGGCGAGAGCGGCGGAAGGCCGGGCTCGGGAGTCAGGGTTTCGCCTACTTCCCTGCCGGCGGCCTCGATGAACTCCGGAGCGAGCGTCGGCTCCGACGGAGGGGCGGAAACCGTCGGGGCATCTTCAAGCGGCTCCTCCACTTCCTCCCGAACGTCCTCGAAGCGAAACCCTCCCTGGAGCCATTCGAAGGCCATGGCCGACGTGACGTCGTCGATGGACACCAGGAAGTCGTTGGCCGTCACGTCCTCGAACTCGTAGAGAAGAAGGGTTTCAGGCCCCCGAGCCAGGGCGAAGTGGTCCAGGCTCCAGGCTCCGGTCTCGGCATCCAGGCTCCGGGTGGACACGGCCGAGAATCCGGTGCAAGTGCCTGCCAGGAGGCAGATCTTGTGAAGAAGCGGTGTGACTTCGAAGAGACCTTCCACTTCAAGAAGGAGACCGTTGTCAGCCAGTGATTTCAGGGCCGGGGCCAGCGTCTCCTCTCCGAAGTCGAGCTCGATGGGCGACATCAACCGTGCCCGGGTCACCATCCAGCGCAGGTCCCCCGATTCGTCGGCCCGGCTGGCCAGGCCCACGAGGTCGTCGGGCTGGAAGGTGGGTGCTTCGCCCAGAGGCGGGTCGTGCCTCAGGACCCCTTGGAGCGCGTCGGCCTGAACGAAATCGGCAATAGCGACGAGGACCGAGAACTCTTCACGTCCCAACGCGAGGGACACCCCGAAGTGATCGACGGGTCCGAAGAGGTCCAGGTGGGCGGCGGAAAAGTCCAGCATGGCCAGCCCGTCCACCGGCCAGGCCAGGCGATGCATACCCGTTTCGTCTTCCTGGTGGAATGCGAAGTCCAGGTCCGAAGCGCCGCTGTAGAGCCAGAAGAAATCCGGCGGCTCGGGTGGAGAGGCGGTCACCAGGCCCACCACCCGCTCGGGTACGGCGATGCGCTGAACGGCGGACTTCACCGCGTGTCCCGTTTGGGAGGCCACCTCTCGGGCCGATTCGTCCACCTCCGCCGCCGAGAGGCTCCGGAGAGGCGACCCCGACGAAGGCTCGAGCTCCGATGCCTCCAGGATCCCGGCCATCTCCGGCCCCCGGAATGCGAACATCTCCACTTCGGGATTTGCTAGGTTCTTGGCTTCCATCATCGATCGTCTCGGTTCGGTTTCTCGGTTCAGGCCCCACCCTCGGGCTCGTCGGGGAAGAAGTCGAAGAATCGGCTATAGAATCGGGAGCGGGGCGGCTCGGGCCTGAGCCACTCGGGCTGCCCGGTGTCGGGCCCCTCGAGCCCGGACTCACCGAAATCGGGCAACTCGAATTCCGGCACCTCGAATTCTCGGCTGACAGTCTCGGACAAAGGCGCATCCGGTACCGTGGATTCGGGCCGACTGGCCTCGGGTCGTATCGCTTCCGGCCGGGTCACATCGGGATGCCCCCCATCCGGTCGAAGGTCAAGGGGCCGACTTGCCTCGGGTCGCGTATACTCCGGCCGCGTCGTCTCGGGCCTCCCTGCCTCCGGCCTCGCCGCATCGGGCCGGAGATCATCCGGCCGAGGAGCGGGCGCATCCGGAACCGGGTCCGGCGGGGGGGCCTGGGGTCTCACCGCCGGCCCGGGGTCAGGCGACGGAGGGGGAGGGGGTGACGAGGTGCCGGCCGGCGGCGGATGGGAGGCTGACCCTGGCCCGGCGGGCGGCCCCGGATCGGGCGTCACCGGCTCCGGCAGGTCGGGCATCGGGTCCACAGGCGGGGGCGCCTTGGTTTCCACGCTGGGATCCGGCGCCCCATACCGCCGGTCCACATCGACATAATGGGGAGACCGGGTCGGATCCTGGGGCTTCAATGGTTCGACGGGGCCCAAAGGCTCACCGCGGCGAATCTTGGCCCGCCCATCGATGTAGAGGTCGAACTCCGACTCGGTGACCCCGCGCTCGTACATGGTCCGCTGCTGGAGCGCCACCGCCCGTGGGTCATCGAGTGGCGTGATCCCGATCCGATGATCGAGCTCGCTCTGGAACCCGGGAGAAGAAGGATCACCCCACACGCCCTCGGCCTTCATGTTATCGACGTGGAGGTCACGGACCTCGGCGATCCTCCGGTCATTCGCCTCCATGATCGCTCCCTTGACCTTGTCGTGAGCGGCTTTGAAGGTCGGGTTCTGGCCCCTGGCGTCGTCCAGCAGCTCCTCGAACGGCGTTCCCGATCCCACCGCACCTCTCTCTCCCGCGCCCGCGGCTCTGGCGCGGGCCTCGATGGCGGCCTTGGTGTTGGTCACCTCCGGGGTCGGCTTCCGGCCGAATCCATGAACGTTCCCGTCGGCGTCCACGAACGAGCGGATGTCCCGCTTTTGCAGGTACTCGTTGAGCTTCTGACCCCCTGGCGTCTTCAGGGTCGGACCCGTGTCCCCGACCAGGCTCCGCAGGTCGGGCTCAGAGCGTATGGGAGCCGGCTTCGCCCGGGATTGAACCACCGCTCCTCCCCCTTCAGGCCCATCGAAGGTCGTCCTACCGGGGGCCCGTGACTGGGGCACGCCGCCCGATCGGATGGACGTATCGGTCGGAGCCGACGCCGCTCTCGATCGGGCAATCTCGATACGACGGCCCGGGCTGTCCAAGGCCGGCACGGACTGCTGCATCGAGTTCAGCTTCCGGCATCCCTCGTCCAGGTCCATCCCGGTGAGTTGTTTGAAGCGGGCATTCCCCGTTCCCGGCGCCATTCGGTGATTGCCCACATCGTCCATGATCTTCATGGCCTCATCACTGAACACCTTCGGCCGGCTGGCTGTCGGATGTCGCTCGAGCATGGGTTCAGTGAAGCGCTTGTAGTCCTTCTGGGCATGGTAGCACTTGGCGCTGAGGTCGCCGCCGGTCTCCTGCGTCCTCTTCCACTCCGCCACTCGGTGCATGTGCTCCCCATCCGTGGGGCTTGTATCGCGGACGTATTCGGGCCGAAGGGCGTCCTTGGGGTCCATCCCTTCCGGAACGCGGTAGGCGGCCGGATGCCCGGAGCTCACCACGTGGATGTCCTGCCGCCCCGCATCGATCCTGAGCTTCTTGCAGGCCTGGTTCACGGTGCCCTGGAGTTGGGTGTCCGTCACACGACGACCCGTGCGCGTATCGATGATCCGGCTGTTGGGATTCAGGTCCAGGTCCATCCCAGCTTTCCCATGGCTGCTCACCGGCTCGAGGTCGTCCGGTGTCAGCCGCCGGTACTTGCCGGGGGCTGTTTCCACCACCCAGGGCTTCTCTTTGTTGATGATGTCCACAGTGGTCCGGCGCACCGGGTCGGTTCGGTACCTCTGGGCGTCCACTCCCCACTGGTGCTGCACGTCGGACGGCGCCTTCTTCATCTGCATCTTCACGTGGGGGTCGGAGAGGCCCCGGTTCACCGCACGGCCCACTCGGCGCTCGGCATCCAGCTTCGCCGCCATGGCTTCGCTGATCTCCTGGGGATTCCCTGATTGCTGGGCGGCCCTCAGCCGCATTTCGGCCTGTTCCAGGCGCACGTGGTTGTCGTTCCAGCGAGCGACCTTCCTCCCGGCCACCATCTGCCGTTGAGTGAACTGTCGATCGAGCATCTGGTCGTACTTGGAAAGCCCCCCACCTCCACCTCCGCCACCGGCACCGCCTGCATCACCCGCCATCTTCTGGCGAATCTGCCGGAACTCCTCCGGATGTTGCTTGTGAAGGCGATCCCATGCTTCGGCTTCGCCTTTTATGCTGCGGGATCGGATGACGGGCGCGTCGGCGCTGAATGCACCGGTGACTCTGGCAGCGATGCGGGATCCAGCGCGAGCGGCCTGGTACTGCATCTGGGCCGAGCCGGCCCGATCCATCTGAGTCTGGTAGTACTGGGCCGTGACCCGTGCCGCCGACACCTCCCAGTCCCGGGTTCTGTTGGCCAAGTCACCCCGGAGGTGGTTGATCGACACGGCCCGGTGCCGCTCGGCTTCGATCCTCTGTTCAAGGACCTTGATGGCGACGGCGTCATCCCGCCGAACCGCTTCCACGAGCTCGTCACGATAGACCTGGATGGCATCCATGGATTCCCGGAACTGGGCATCCAATCCAGGCATCTGCTTCGCTCTCAGCCGCATCGCGTCGGAGGCGGCCTTGAGCTTCTTGAAGGAGGTGCCCAGCGGGCCGTCGCCATTCTTGTCGGCCAGGTTCGGTTTGAAGACGTGACGGATGGGATCCCAAAACATCTCCCGGCCGGCCTGCCAGACCTTTTCCCCGGTGATGGTCTTGTTTTTCCGGATGTACTCGGTGTGCTTCCTCCCTCCCTCGGAGCTGTCAGTCACTCGCCCCGTGAGATCGAACTTGGCGTCTCGCAACCGGCGGAAGTTGTTGAGCTCCGTTTCCCGCCGGGACTTGTAGTGCTCGGCCAACCACTTGTCGCCAGCTTCTTCTGCCGCGTTCTGGCTCGCCCTGAGGTCCCGATAGCGGTTCAGTAGGTCACTCTCCATGGTGTCGAGCTGATTCAACCGCTGGTCGAGCTTCTCGTAACCCACGTCGCTGGGCCCTATGAGCATGCGATGCCAGAAGCCCGGATCCCCTTTCCGTCTCTGGAGCTTCAGGACGTCGGGATCTTCGGGAGGTATCTCGAGGAACTCGGCAGGGGGTGGAGGCTTTCTCCAAGCGTCCCTGTATCGGTCGAAATCGTAGCCGTCCTCGCGGGCCTTCTGTCGTACGTCGTCCTGCCACCGCCTCGTCTCCCGGTCGTACCAGGCCTGCCGATCACGCTCCAGGGCCTCCTCCCAACGGTGGATAAGGAGTGCCGCATCGGCTGCGTCCATCCACTCGCCCTTGTACCAGACCTGGCCCGGCTCGCCGCCTTCGTAGTTGCCGTCGTGGACGAGGAGCTCCTCACCTGTCTCCGGATCCGTGAGGGGCCCGTCCTTGGCAAGATCCCATTCGACCGTCGTCTCCCAGTCGACGTCCGGCTCTTCACCAAAGAGACCACCGTCGTCGGGGCCGTCCTCGGGGCCTGCGTCTTCAGGCCCGTCACCGTCTCGAGGATCGTCAGGGCCCGGGGACTCGTCCGATTCGGGCGGAGCTTCCTCAACCACCGGGCCCGTCAACGGCATCAGTCCGCTGATGAGCGGCCCGCCGATCGCGGGTCCACTCAGGCCTTCTCTGAACGCCGGCCGTTTCAGGTAGGTGGCCACCTCCATGTCATGGCATGACACGTCGGGGTTGGGGCGCAGATAGAAGGCCGGCTTCTCCAGGGTCGGAGCCAGCGTGCCCATGGTGAGCGCACCACCGACGCCGGCGCCGAGGATGGACGCCAAGAACTCCGCCATTGGATAGACCGGTTCGGTGCCGCCCGGCATGAGGGAGCCCATTCCGCCGGAGGCTCCGGCCTGTGATCCACCGGCCGGGGCCCCGGCGCCTCCAGCCGTCGATCCGGCGGGGCCCTTTCCGGGCTCCCCATACTTGGCGCCATCGGCCGTGGCCGCAGCTTTCCGGAAGAAGAGGAGAGCCAACGTTTTCCTGACCGCCAGGCGGAACACCCTGGCCAGCATTCCCGGCAACAGACCCGCCACGACGATGGAGCTGTAGGCCAGGCAGTATCCGGCGACACCACCCCAGTAGTTTCCGTCGCCGAAGGCACCGAGAACCGCCAGCCCACCGGTGGCGGCGCTTCCGTAGATGTCGTTGTAGATGAGCTTCTGTATCAGGTCACCGACCCCGAACGTCACGGCAGACAGAATGCCCAGGAACGGATTGAAGTAGGAGATGGCCCCGAGGAAGGGATAGATCATCCGGTCGGTGGCGATGTGCCCCAGGTAGGTGGTCTGCAGGCCCCTGTAGAAAACGAAGGCCAGGAGCACCATGAGCATCACCGGGTGGATCTTCTGGAGGCGTTCGATCTCCAAGAGCCATTCCCATCGCTTCAGCCACGGGAACTTCCTCAGGAAAAAGGCCGCCAGCCCGCGGATGGGACGGGTCACGCCCTCGGCGATTGCCTCCACCTGTTCGCTTCCAGGGATCTGTCGGAGAAGCGCAATGACGGTCTGCTGAACCCAGACGAGGAACTGGGCAATGTTCACAAAGACCTGCTTCATGGGGTCCTCGCTTCGGCCACCGGCCCGTTCCGGGCGGAGGAAGAATGGAAGATCTCTTTCCATGGCGTCCACCAACGGAGAGGTGGGCAGGAGCCGCAGGGATCGGGGCTCCGGTGGTCCAGCTCGTGGGGTTTCCGGACCGGGTTCATTACGCAGCCCTCGGTGGAGCAGTGAGCCAGGCCCCGAAGGTGCCCCAGCTCATGGGCAATGAGGTTGTGGACGCGGATGGAAACAGAAGAATCCCCTCCGGGCCTGGGCTCGACCCCGGCCCGAACCCCGACCCCCGGTGTCTGGGTCGCCTCGGATCGGCTCGGGCCCGTGTCCGCGTCCAGCCCTGCCAGACTCACCACTGCCACGCCGCGTCTCCGGTCGCTGAAGCCCATAAGGGAAGCGCATTCCCGAGTCGCCAGGGGATGAGCTGTGACAGCGATGACGGGTGGGCGCTTGCGGAGTTCGAGACCCTGCGCCGCGACCTCCTGGAGGATGCCCAAAAGGGTGTGGACCATCACCCGACCATCCGGGCCGATGACACTGTGGGGAAGCGGAAATCGCCGCGTAGTCGGAGGAAGCCCGAGGCTGCCTGGATCAGGCGTTTCCCCGAGGAGAACGATGGTCGCCGGCTCGCCTCGGAGTCGTCCTCGAGTCCCGGGGTTACTTCGTCCCCCGGGCCGGACTCTCACGGCCCCCCTCCGTCCGGTCCTGCCTGTGTCTCCTCCGCCCCGACCCGCCACAAGCGGGCATTCGGATAGAACTCGGGGAGGTATTCTCGGTAGAGCGTGATGCCCGGGACCGGCGTGCCGTCTTCGAAGGTGGCGGCAGCCGTGGGCCCATCGGCCACATGCCGCACCGTCACGATCCTTCCGCCGACCTCATCGGTCAGGGGCCCTCCGAGGGATGCCAGCTCCTCCAGCGGATAGCCTTTCCCCTCACCATCGACCCAAACCATATGGACCAACGACTTGGGAGCCAGCCCGTCGGCTTCCGGCTCTCCCGGATCCCTGTAAGCGAACGGATGGCCACCCCATCTGGGCCGCATGACGACGGTGTTGGGATGCTGCTCGTACCAGTATTCCCAGGTGACCTGGTAGGAGTTGATGAGCTCCAGCTCCGTCCCGTCCAGCTCCCCTTCGATGGAGCCCTTGGCGAGCTGGGACCATTGGGTGTGGGTCTCCAGATCTTCGACGATGAGGCTGAACTTGTAGAGGTCCGGATGGAACCGGAGTGTGAGGGCCTGCCCGTCG
>Ga0180429_10004483_pt1 | contig 11161 bp, 5 predicted proteins | sample SS_ome_FD_132428 | JGI IMG/M metagenome (GOLD analysis project Ga0180429, IMG submission 132428) | Hypersaline lake sediment archaeal communities from the Salton Sea, California, USA - SS_1_S_1 metaG | ecosystem: Environmental > Aquatic > Non-marine Saline and Alkaline > Hypersaline > Sediment ... | reverse complement strand
GATGCCGGTCTCTTTGTTGTTGGAACCTTGTGCGCCGCAGATCCACATGCGGATCTCGGAGGAAGCGTTGCCGCCCAGGACGGGCCGGTCCTGGACCAAAACGGTTTGCAGCCCATTGCGAGCGGCCGCCAGGGCTGCACACAGCCCGGCCATGCCGCCTCCGACAACGCACAGATCCGCATTCAGGGCGGTTGTCTTGAACTCCCGGGACGTGTCGTCGGCGGTCATGTTCGTGCTCATGTTCTATCTCAACAAGGATGGTCCGTTTTGTTGCCGCGCGTGCCTCCACGGCCGCACTGGTTGTTTCGCTTCATGCACAGCACAGCGAAGATCGTGCCGGAGATCAGCAGCAGAACAGCGCCGAAGCCGCCGAGCAGAGCCCGTTCTTTTTGGTTCCAGGCCATCAGGGCGAACATCAATGCCGCGCAGGTCGCCAGGCTGCCGCTGACGATCATGGCCGGCATGTCACTGGCCTGCTGCTTAGCGCCGCTGCTCTGTGTCTCCTGAATAAGTTGATCTACGTTGTTCCAACCGTCGGCGGTCGACTTCGCCATGTACTGCAATATGAAAAGGACGATGATCGGGACGACGATGCCGATGACCAGGTCCACCGTTGTCCCGTTCGCGTGGATCCAGTCGGAGACGCCTTGCGTCCCTTCGGTTACCAGGGGGCCCTCCGGCGCCAGGCCAAGCTTGGCGACCACGCCTATAGCGAAGCTGATGCCGGCCGTTATCCAGATGGCTTTGATATCCACGCGTCGGCTGAAGAGGCCCCAAATCGTCGGCGCCAACAGGGGGCCGACCATCAGGCTGGTGGTGGTAATGATCAGCTTCTCGGCGCCTCCCAGGTACGGGATGGCCAGAGCGACGCCCACCAGCACGGCCCCGAGCAGCGTCGTGAAGACGCGTCCCGCGCCGATCAGGCGCTGCTGTGATGCGCGAGGCGAGAACAGCCGCCGGTAGAACTGATCCGTAAGCACGCCGGCAAAGACGTTGAGCTGCGAACTGACCATGCTGGCGGTGGCCGAAAACATGGCGGCCACCATCAGCCCGACCATTCCCGTGGGCAGGACCGCCCGGCACGCCAGGATGTAAGCCTGTTCGGGATCGGCCGCCGGGTTGATGACGCGGTAGAGCATGGGCGGCAGGAGCCATAGCAGCGGACTGACCAGATACAAAGCCCCAAACAGGTAGGCGCTCTTCTTCGCATCCTCCTCATTCGGAACGCAGAGGAAGCGCTGCGCAAAGGCCCATTCCGCGCCGACCATGAAGAAATGGATTATGACCCAGCCGAACATGAAGAAGCAGGTGTACTTATCGGTGGTCAGCGCGAAGAAACCCTCGGGTGCTTTGTCGACAAAGGCGGCCACGCCTTCCACCTCGCTGAAGGCCAGGGGAATGACAAAAAAAACCGCCAGGTTCAGGACGATGAACTGGAGAACGTCCGTCATCAACACGGCCCAGAGCCCGCCGGCCATCGTGTAGATCACCACGATCCCGCCGAAGATCAAGACGGCCCAGGCGAGCGACAGATCACCGGTTGCCGGATCTCGCAGCGGGTTTCCTTCCGCCAGCGGCATCATGGCCACAAGGATAACCGAGAGCGAGTACAGGGAAACGGCCACACCGATAATACGGAACGCCATCATGGCCCAGGTATAGAACTGCACGGCGGCAGGGCCGAAACGCAGCTCGATGAACTGGGCGGGCGTTTTCACGTCCAGACGCTTCCAACGCCCGGCGACGAACGCGCCGACCAGCAGGGCCGACACCCCGTAACAGAGGTTGATGATCACGGCGACCAATCCGTGTTTGTATGCGATGCCACCCCACACGACAAAGGTGCCCGCGGAGAACATGGTCATGAAACCGCTGAGTCCGGACGTCCACCAAGGGGACTCTCCGCCGGCCGCAAACATGTCCTGAGCCGTTCGATTCTTTAGCGCCAGCCCCACGCCCACGGCGAAGATGCCGAGGAGATAAAGGAAGAACACGGTGAAATCTAGTGTATGCACGCTCTACCCGGCAGGACTACCTGCATTCCTTCTTGCGGGAAGCAACAGCCACCCTCGACAGAAACACCGAACTCAGTAGCATGATCTTCTTCTCGTACTCCCTTGGGGGCCATCTCTTTACGGTGTATCCGACCCTTCGGCAACCTCGCGCACCGCTTCGCTCAGTTTCTCGCGTTGCGACTGGTAACGCTGTCTGTTGTTTTTGCGGTAGTTCTCAAAGAACTTGATGTGCTCAGGGGCCTTCGGCTCGAATCCGAGGTCGCCGGAATGATTGATCCAGTCTTCAAGCCGGAGACTTAATCCTTGTTTCAACGCTGCGAGCTTCGGATCGGCGGCAAGATTGTTCAATTCATGCGGGTCCCGGCCGAGATCGTACAACTCCTCTTCGGGCAATGGGTCAAGAAGAAGCTTGCAGTGCATCGGGCCAAGCTCGCCACGCTCGGCGAGTTGCCTGAGGAGGTGGTACATCGGGTGCATCGCCTTACGATACTCTGTCGAGGCGCTATGAACGGAGAGCGACGTGTTGAAATTGCGGATGTACTTGTACCGCCCGGTGCGGATCGCGCGGCTCTTCAGCTTGGATCCGCCGTACCAGTCGGCCGCGGAAAACACCTCGCCGCGCCGCTTGGCATTCGGGCCGAGAAACGCTCGCCCGTGCATCCATTCGGGAACCGCGCCACCGGCACAGGCCACTGTCTGGGCCGTGACGTCGATGGCGGCCAGGAGCCGGTCGCTCGCCGACCCGCGTTTGAAATCCTCCGGGGGGTTGCAGGTTTTTGGCCAGCGAATGATCAGCGGTTGATTGAGGCTGCAATCGTACAGGAAGCACTTGCCCCGCAGGAAAGCCTCGCCGTGATCCGACAGGAAAAAGACGATGGTATTGTCGGCCAGCCCTTCGCGCTCAAGCCACGCCGTCACGCGGCCGACGTTCCGGTCGAGATGCTGGATCGACTCGAGGTAATCCGACCACGCCTGTCGCGTGACCGGGTGGTCGGGGTAATACGGCGGGAGATCGACGTCCCTCGGATCGATCGGCCGCGTAGCGTCTTGCCTGAACGGTCGATGGGCCATGGCAAAGTTGAATTGGGCATAAAAGGGCTGATGGGCTTTCAAGCCGGAAAGCCTGGTCGTGTCCCAACCCTTTCCCTCGAACTGGAAATTCCAGTCGTCTTTGCCCGTCGATCCGATTTCGCTATCCCGAATGTTCCCGGTATGGTAACCGTACTCTCGCATGAGGGCGGGAAGCGGCTTAACCTTGCCGGGCAACGGACGCATGAATTGCTTGGGTGGCCGCATCGTGACCGAGCCAAGTGTCGTTTGCGTAACGCCCGTTATCATCGCCGTGCGATTGGGCATGCATACGCTGGCGGTCCCAAAGACCCTGGTAAAGCGCATGCCGTCGGCTGCCAATCGGTCAATGTTCGGGGTGTGGACTGACGTTCCCCAACAACCGAGGTCCGGTCCCATATCCTCGCCAATGACCCAGATGACATTCGGACGCTGTCTGTCGTTCGCTTCCGCGGCCCATGGCAACGAGAACGCGGCCAGATGGATCATCGAACCAATGGCGATGACTCCAAGCATTGTTCCGTGTTTCACGTTACTCTCCTACGGACTATCCGGCACTTCACTTCCGCGACTGCTCCACGTCAGTTTGTCCGATCTTCCTGCGTACCCTAGCCGGCGATGTCTGACCATTCCCGTTGGCGCCATCGCGAGCATACCAATACGTGGTAGTTGCGTAATCGACGGTGCCGCCGGACCGCCAGTTCATCAGTTCCATGTTCATCCTGAAGCTCTTTTGGAACGGAATCCGGTCGAGCATTCTGGTCCTGGTGTTCGTCGTGTGGCCGCTGCCTTTGTTTGCGTCACCGCGCGGTTGGGCATGAAAGGGTGCTTCGAACGGCGCCGCAGTGCCCCAGGCGTAACCGAAATAATCTTCCGTACCGGTGCCGAAGTGCGAGGGGAACAACTCGCCGTCGACATAGATCTTCTCATCGCCTTCGCCCCACCACGAGTTCTTCGAGACCAGCGGCCGATTGAACACCGCCATCGTATCGCCGACGTAAACGCCCTTGCCCCGAACGGTGACGTAATTCCACTCTTCGCCCAGGACGTAGTTGTTACCGAAAACGGCGATGTGGTCGTCGCCCCGCCAGGAACTGTGGAAATACATGGTGCGGTCGGTCCAAGTCCAATCGGCGACGCCGATATCGCCCAGTTCGGCGGTTACGTCGGAAGTCCCATGGTTGGTGACGGCGATCGTTGCCGTCTCGCGAAAGGGCATGGGCCACCAGCAGGTCATCCAGCCGTCCTTTTCGACCTGACGCCACCAGCCTTTCAGCGGATTCAGACCGGGTCCCGATCCGAAGAACCCGCCGACGGGCGCCCACACGCGCTGCTTGCCGTCGAAGTCGGCCCGGATGACCGTCGAACGCATCGCCTGTTCGATGTCGTCGGCGTCAATCTTGACTCGCAGCAGGCATATCGCGCCGCCGCCGGCAATATCGCGCCGGATGCTTTCGCCCGGCTTGAGAAGTTGCTTGCCACCACTGATTGTTCGGGCAGTTGATAAGCTGTTGTTCTCCGGTGCGACCAGTTCCCGCTGCACCTTCTCGATCAGTTGGGCATTGGAACTCAGATCGTCCCCGGTGAAAGACTTGACGTCCGTGCCCTCTGGGTACTGGATATAATTGATATTGTAGTAGATGTTGTCGCCGAATTTCTTGGTTTCTCTGGCATTGGCCCCGTCGTAAGTGATTTTGCAGTGCTTGCTGAACGGGATCGGCATGTAGAGGTTGCACCCGGCGGCCCGCTTAGCGCTCAGCGGCGGTCCGACAATGCTGGCCGATTTGCCGGCCACCAGTTCGTCTCCCGTGCCTTCGAGCACCGGCGTGTCGCTGCCGTCGATATAGACACGTATCGTGCCATCGTATTTGTATTGCGTGATCCACCAGCGCACAATCGCGCCGGGCCCGTCAACATTGAGCATGACCCACTCGCGCCGATCTCCCACCTTGTCGCATCGAATAAAGTTCGAGTAATCATCGGTCGAGAACCACTCGGGAGTTCCCGGCTGCCGCGAGTTGCGGTTATAGCTGCTGGCCTGTTTGCAGACAAAGGCCGGCTCGGGAAACTCGGCGATGCGCGAGCGCACAAGCATCTCCGCCAACAGTCCGCCGAAGTTAATCGTCTCGGCACCGGCAGCCGTTGCCGACAAAAGGCCCAATATGGCCGCCATGAGAATGCGTCCGTATTTCATCGCGTTGCTCCTTTTCTGCAGCTACTTCGACAATCGCACGAAGACCACTAGGGCCAGGTGCGGGCGACCTCGTTGAACTGTAGAGACACGAGTTTCACCTCGCCGCCCTTGGTGTAGAGATTCAAACTGGCGTCGTCCGGCGTAAAGGCGAATTGTTGAGAATAGGAAAACACTCCTCCCGCGGAGAAGACTTCGAGTTGGCCCCAGTCGACGAGCATACGGATCGTCAGGCGCCCTTTTTCGTCCGGCTTGAGACTCTTGCCCATCAGCGTCTGCTTTTCGATATCGTAGGTGATTACCTTGTTGGCAATTTTGAACTCGATTGCCTTGGCAGTTGTGCCGCTAAGGTCGAAGGCGGCGATCAAGTCGAATGTTTTTGATTCCGTACCGTCGAAAAGGTTCGTGCCGCTCGCGGCATCCGTGACCGTCTTGTCGCGCCACGTCTTCGTCCCCTTGTAGATTGTATTTATCGCAGGAATGGGCGTTCGGGTGATTCGCATTTCGCCATCATACGTGACCAGTCCGACTTCGACGGGGAACGTGGCATTTCGCTCCCACGGCTTTTCGCCGATGCCACCGTTCCAATGATCGTTCCAGGCGATCTGGATCAGCTCCTTGGTCGGCAGGTTCGGGCGGAAGAATGTTTGCGCGGCGTAGAAGTCCGGGCCGCAGTCCATGACGAGCTTGTCTTGCTCCGGCGTGAATGTCTTGCCATCGAACTGGCCTACAAGATAGGAGCCGTTCGCGTCTTGTAGGGCCCACTTCATATTGTTCTCGTTACCGTCGAGTGGAAGTTCGTAGACGTCGGGACATTCGTGCCCGAATCGAATGTTGCTCAACCGTTCCCATTCGATCAGGTCTTTCGATCCGTAGAAGGTGGTGCCTCCCTCGAAGATGGCCAGTATCCATGTTTCGGTCGGCTCATACATGAAAACGCAAGGATCGCGCGGGCTGGTCCCGCCCGTCGGGTTGGCGACCGGGTTCGCCCTGTAATCGTGCCACGATTTTCCGCCGTCGTTACTCCAGGCGAGGCAAGTGCCGCACTTGGTGCCCGTGTAGATGGCGACCATCGCTTCTTTCGGCGACCCGGTGATCTTCTCGGCAACGTCACCCGACACAACAACTCCGCTGCCCGAATAGACCTGCGACCCGCTCACGTTCCGGACCGCTTCCACGGGCAAGAATGAGTCCTGGGGGATGAGCGCGACTCCCTCGTCTTTCCAGTGCAGGAGGTCTTTGCTTGTGGCGTAACCGCCGTGACGGATTCTCTTGCCCCATTGATAGATCATGTGGTACTTGCCGTCGTGGTACATCAGCGCGTTGACATCGTTCATCCACTCCGTCTTGGGACTGAAATGAAACTGTCCGCGGAAGTTCTCCTTGTAGTCGATCCCTTCCGGGTGCGGGTCGAACTGCGCGTAAGATGTGGTTGCCTGTAGCGCCAGGCCGATAGCCAGAGTGAGAATGAGTTGCTTCATCGTCTCGTTTTCCTTTGTGTTAGTTGCCTTTGTATACGCCGTCGTCTTCTTGGCTACGAGGTTCGATCCAGGCGTTGTCCATGAGTTCGTCCAGCTTCCTCGCGATATCGGGATACTGGTCCGCAAGGTTGTTCTTCTCGGCCCGATCGTTGCTCAGATCGTACACCTCAACTTCGCCGGACTCGTGCTTCATGCCTTTCCACTTGCCGCGGTGCTCGGCAGTATTCGGATTCACCTCGAACTTTCCGTTGCGGCGGACTCCTTTCCATTTGCCCATCCGGACGCCTTCATTATGATACCACGTGTCGTCCCAGTACATGTACTCGTGCAGTTTCTGCTCGCCTTTGTCCAGGAGCGTGGGAACGATCGAAATCCCGTCGATATCTTCCGGCACCTCCTCCGAAACACCCGCCAGTTCCGCCAGCGTGGGCATGACGTCGGGGAAATACCAGGGCAGGTCGCTCACCGTGCCGGCTTTGATCTTGCCGGGCCAGCGTGCGATCATCGGCGTGCGAATACCGCCTTCGTACATCGAGCGTTTCTGTCCCTTCATTTCGCCGCACGAGCTGTGGATGCCCTCCCACCGTTGGGCCCCGCCGTTGTCGGAGCAGAAGAAGATGATCGTGTTGTCGTCGATACCGAGTTCCTTCAGCAGGTCGATAAGCTCACCCACTTGCCGGTCGATCATGGAATTCATGGCTGCGACCACGCGGGCGTCTTTCGGCCACGGTTTGTCTTTGTAAAGTCCCCAGGCGGGGTCGTCCTCAGGAATGTCATACGGGCCGTGCGGGAGCGTCCACGGGCAATAGCAAAAGAACGGGCCGTCCTGGTTGTCCTTGATGAACTTGATCGTCTCGTCGTAGATCGCGTAATGCGTGTAGCGGCCATCGAGTTCGACCTTCACGCTGTTGCGGAAGAGGTGCGTGTAATAGGAATGGGCGTGCCACTGGTTGTAGTAGCCGAAAAAGACATCGAATCCGTGTAGCTCGGCCGCCCCCTTCTTTCCCTGATTGCCCAGCCCCCATTTGCCGAAGCCGCCCGTCGCATAGCCGGCCTTCTTGAGCACGTCGGCGACAGTGACTTCCCCGGGCCACAGTGGAATGCCGCCGCGGTTGTCTCGAACCGGGGTGTGTCCCTTGTGGTAGCCCGTCATCAGCACGCTGCGCGAGGGCGCGCAGACCGTGCATCCACCATAGCAGTCGGTGAACTTGACGCCCTCGGCACACATCTTATCGATGTCTGGTGTAAGGATCGTCTTACTGCCGAAGCAGCCCAGGTCGTGATAGCCCAGGTCATCCACCATGATGAAGATGATATTGGGCTTGCGACCGGCGGCATCGTCTGCGTTCGCGCACAGCGGCAGGCAAAGAGCAAGTGCTGCTGCGGCCACCAACTTCAGGGCACTTCTACGAGTGAGTTCACTCATTGCTGTTCTCCTTGTTCTTATTGTACGTAAGTCAATAACAAATGACGGTTTGCTACCTCTTCGTCCATGGCGTTGGTGGTTCCGTCGCGAGAGCTTCCTCAAGCGTCGGAACCGGTCTGAAGTTGGGATGGTCTCGATGTTCGATACGAATGCGGCCCCAGTACGAACCGTAGTACACTGCGTTCGCGTCAACCCAGGTTGCAATCTTAACAAAGTCTTCCAAAGGCAGTGTTTCCTCCATCCCGCTGCACCCCTTGTTAATCTGCTTCATCAATGGGGATGCGTGCGACCCGACGGACTTCGCTGGCAAATACTCACTGCCGCCCCAATCGCTGCCCTCATCCGTTGTTGTCACATATCGAAGAAGTGTCTCGTACGATCTGGAAAAGGCCTGTGTCAACTCGCCTCTCAGGTCGATGCCGGCTATCTTCTGTTCGCCGCCATGGCACTTCACGCAATGCCGGTCCAGGACGGGCTGTACGTCCGTTACAAAATGGATCGGCCTGGCCGCCGTCTTGTCGCCGGGCTGCGGCTGAGGATGGACCGGGGATTTCTTGTACGCTATTGCCAAGGCGGGACGATTGGGAAGAGCGTCTCGCGGCGTCTCGTGACATCCAATACAAGCCCGACGTTCCCCCGGCATATAGTTCACGTACGTCCTCTCACGCTGCAATTCCTGGTATTTCTCGTCAAGTGCCTCGAAGTAGATATTGCGGCCCGCGGGCACATAGAAAAGCGCGCTTCCATCCTCCTCGACGGGCACGACGCCCCGCAGTACCTTGCCGGCAAGCACACTGCGCGGGCTGATCAAATTCACCAGATTCTGACAGGGCGACCATAGCCGCCGACACGACCATGGCCGTGGCAGTTGTTCGAGAATTCGGATGTACTTCACTTCTCCGGGCTCAATGCCTTCCATGCCATGATAAATATTCCGCACGAGACAAACAGCCAGCCCCTTTTTCGCAAGCTCGGGATCGAGAGTGCTCGGCACAACGAGCGGCCGCTTTCTGGAAACGAGCGGCGTAGGCTGCCAGAGGGAATGTTCGTTGCTGGCAAGCAACGGCCAGTGATTGCCCGAGTCGTCCAACAACATCAACTCGTAAGCAGTAGGATCATTCCAGGCTCGGTCCCGATTGTGTGACACCAGAAACAGGTCTTCCGCCAGCGGGTGTGGATCCATGTAGAGCGGCCCATTTCCATGACGTGCCCAACCCCGACCGAGAAAATGGTTCCACCCGGGCTCCTGGCGAATATCGACCCACCAGGTAACGAAGTGCATCGGATCTCGTGTGCGGATATTCTTCTTCGTGTCGACCGTGATGACCGTTCCGATTCCGCTCTGTGGATAGTGGGGCGTGCCAAGCATCACGAATTTGTGCGGCTTGCCCGGGATCGGGCGTCCGTGCAGCATGGTTGGCGGGAAGGGAATGTCGTTTCCGTAGATCTCTATGCTGCCGCTGCCGTCGGGTTTCATGGCCCAAAGACATTTGATGCCAAGCTGCCCCTTGTCCACGTACTCCCAGCGGCTGTAGGTGATCCAGCCGTCCGGCAGCACCGCCGGGCTGAACTCGCTGACGGCGCTGAGGGTCAATCGCCGCATGTCCGATCCGTCGGCATTCATCTTGTGAAGAATCGGTGCCGTGAGATAAGTGGAACACAGGACGGCATGTTGCGGGCGCGTCGAAGTGAAGATGATCGAGCCGTCTGGCGTATAGCACGGCTGCATGTCATCGGTCTGGTAGAAGTAGTTTCTTTGGTTTCCGCCGCGGGAATGTAGATCGTATCTGGCGATCCGTTGCTTCTCGTCCGCGGGTGGGAAGGTCAACTGGCGGAGGCCCGTCCCATCGACATTCACCTCGAAAATGCGGAATCCTTCGATCGGCGCCTTCTTCCAGTCGAAGACGAGTGTCGTGGCGTCGAAAGAGAGCGTGAAACGCCCGAAGATTCCGCCGGCCATCTCGCTGTCCTCGGGAAACAGATCCTCCACCTCGCCTGTTGACAGGTCGACAGTGGAGATGTTCCCGCCATAGCGAGAACAGCCGTCGAGAAAGTCCGTGTAGAAGTGCGAGCTGTGGTAGGTGAGACGTTTGATGAAGATGATCTTGTCGCACGGAAGTTCGGGTCGCGAGGCGGCGTCGCGGTAATGGTATGGGAGTTCTCCGTCGGACTTCGCCTGTTCTTCCCGCTCGCCATGATAAATCGTCGTGTCCAGCTTGAGGTTCTTCGAGTTCTTGAGGAACCACTCGGCAGGCCGACCCTCAGCAGGAGGACGCGGCGTAAACCGCGCGGGCTGCTCGTAGAACCGGGCAAGAGGATCCTCGGCCGCCGGGCCGGAATCTGCCGCACTGCCGGACCGCACCCCCGTTTGTCGACCTTGCGAATCTCTTGATTCCCAGCAGGACTTGAGCTTGGTCACCCGGAGTGAACGGACCTTGACGTTGCCACCCTTTGCGTACAGATCGAGCCCGGTATTGAGCTTCTTCGGCAGGTGGCAGCACGGTAGCGCGACCTGGCCGTCGTTCACAAACGTCTCGATCGAGGTGCGGTCGACGAGGATTCGAAGTGTGAGTACGCCATCGATTGGGGAAATGTTGGCATTGGCGCCCGGGCATACGATTTGGTTGTTTGAGTAGATGACGGCCGTCTCGTGCAGGCGGATTCCGAACTCTGTGGCGTGGCCCGGTTCGATGGTCATCTCGATATCAAACAGCTCACCGGATATTTCAGCGAGCGGATTGTCGCCGGGCTTGAGCACGTGGTTCTCCAACGAGAACGACTTGGTGTACAGGCTTCGGATCGCGTCGATCGGGTACGTGAACAGACGGACGCCATCGGCCGTCGTCCTGAGGGTCAGTTCGCTGGGGAAGGTCATCTGTTGATTGAACGGCATGCCTGGATACGCGCCACCGTTCATCCAGCCGATTTGAACGCGCCGCCGGTCGGGCGTCTCCCAGGACTGGGCGGCATGGAAGTTCTT
>Ga0180429_10004482_pt1 | contig 11166 bp, 8 predicted proteins | sample SS_ome_FD_132428 | JGI IMG/M metagenome (GOLD analysis project Ga0180429, IMG submission 132428) | Hypersaline lake sediment archaeal communities from the Salton Sea, California, USA - SS_1_S_1 metaG | ecosystem: Environmental > Aquatic > Non-marine Saline and Alkaline > Hypersaline > Sediment ... | reverse complement strand
TTGCGGTTGGCCGGTACGGCAAAGCAGGCTACTGACTCGGCAATGGCCAGGTCGGAGGGGGTGTCGCCGATCCCGGCCAGGCGGTCGCCGGCCAGGCCGGTCCACTCTTGGAAGCGACGAATGCCCGTGCGCTTGGAAACGAAGGTCAGATCGCAGTTGATGTAGTTCCAGGTGGGCGAGACGCGGATGGGGTAGTCTCTCTCTTCGCAGTGGGCGCGGATCGGGTCCACCACCGTGGCGAGGAACTCCGGATCCTCGTGGTAGGGCGAGAGCGAGGCGGTCTTGCCGGGTTGCAGGCGCACGCCGTCGGGGCCGAAGGTCTCCTCGATGAAGTCGGACAGCTCGCGCATGGCCACCAGGTGCTCGTGGGTGATGCCCGGATCGATGCGCCAGTCGTTGGTGCCGGCGTGATAGAGCCACACACCGTTCTCGGCCACCACGGGCAGTTGCAGGTTGCCGATCAGCCGGCTCAGGCAGTCGGCATAGGACACCGGTCGCCCGGTGCACAGGGTGATGAAGGGCCGGTCGCCCACCTCGGCGGCCCGCCGGTTGTACTCGGCCAGGCGGGTCATGCCGGTCGTGTCCAGGGGCCCACCGGCCTCGCTGGACAGACAGCCATCGACATCGCACAGCACCGCGTCGTACCGCCGCTTCTCGCTCGTCTGGATCACGCAGTTCCCTCAATCAGTGGTGGCGCGGAAGCTGGCCGGCCCCGCCCACGGGCCGCGGCTTCCTACAGCTGGGGCAGTTTGTCGAGGCCGAAGTACTCGCGGTACGCCTCGACGAGGGCGTAGTAGTTCTCCTTGGGGATGTCCTCGTGCACCGAGTGGCTCAGGTGTATGATGTGCCCGCCGGGCGAGCGGCGCCCGTAGTCCAGGCACTCGACCACCTCGGCCTTGACGTCGGCCGGGGTGCCCTGGCACATGGTGTACCGGGCGTCCATGTTGCCGATGATGCAGACGCGGTCGGCCACGCCCGACTCGATCAAACGGGGCCAGGTCATGCCCGCGGCCTTGTCCACCTCCTTGTACCCGTCGATACCGGAGTCGAAGAAGAACTCCTGGGCGATGGGCCAGTGGTTGCCATCGGAGGTGTACACCGCCCGGGCGCCGGCCTCCTGGATGACGCGGGTGTGCTCCTGGATCACGGGCAGCACGAACTCGCGGTACAGGGCCGGCGAGACGAAGGGCCCCTTGTCGCAGCTCACGTCGCCGCCCATGGCCACGACGCTGGCGCCGCCGGCCACGGCCCGCCGCGTCAGCTCCAGGGCCGGCAACTTGTGCATCTCGATCCAGCGGCGGCACAGCTCCGGCGCCTCGATCATCCACATGAGGAGGAAGGGCGGGTAGAAGGCCACGCCCGTGCCGGCGCCGATCTCGGCCATGTGCACCCACTCCACGCCGTCGGCTTCGGCGCGGGCGCGGATCTTCTCGACAAACAGGTCGCGCCCCGGGCCCCGCTCGGGGCAGGTGCCGTCCCACTCCTCGAGCTGGCGGCGCGTGGCCTCCTCGTCGTACCGGTGCGAGTAGCTCTGCTCGGCGGCCGGGTCCTCCAGCACCACCAGGTCGGTCTTGGGATCGCGATGGTACTTCACCCCGCCGCGGGTCCAGGTGTTGGGGCCGGTCTTGACGGGGCGCTCGCCGCCGGCCGACAGGGGGCCGTTGAAGCGCACCATGTCCACCTGGAAGTACCGGTTGATCAGATACTGGGAGTCGACGCACAGCTCCAGAAGCTCCGCGTCGGTGATGCCCTCGGCCAGGGCGTCCCAGTACAGGCCCGCGTCGGTGGCCGGGGTGCGGCCGCACATGTCCCAGTAGATGGGGTGGAAGGGCGAGTAGATCTCGAACAGGGGGGTGCGGTCGGGCTCGCGGAAGGCGAAGGCGTCGGCGATGCGCTGGGTCGGTGTCGACATGGTGGCTGCTCGCTCTCCCCGGATGGATGGGCGTTCGACGCGGTGCGACCCGGGCGCGGGGCGCCTCCGGGCCCACGCCCGGCGTGGGTTGATGCCGGCACGTGTCGCGGGGTGGCGCGCGACGGGGCCGCCGTGCCTATCTTGAGGTCCATTCTATGGAGGGAGGGAACTGCTGGCAATGGATGCTGTGGCCCTGGCGTGGCCGTACCTGGTATCGGGCGTGGTCTTCGGGCTGGTGGCCGGCGTATCGCCGGGCCCCATGCTGGCGCTGGTGATCTCCGAGACCCTGCGGCGGGGCCGCCGGGCCGGCATGCTGGTGGCCCTGGCGCCCTTGCTCAGCGATATCCCCATCGTGGTCGCCAGCCTGTTTCTGCTCGCCAGGCTGGCCCAGTCCGACCTCGTCCTGGGCGCCATCGCGCTGGTTGGGGCGGTCTTTGTGACCCACCTGGCCTATGGCAGCCTGCGAGCCAAGAGCCTGCAGGTGGCGGACGAGGGCGGCGCCTCGCGCTCCCTGGCAAAGGGCGTGGCCCTCAACCTGCTCAATCCGCACCCCTACCTGTTCTGGATCGCCGTGGGAGCGCCCACCGTGTTGGCCGCCGCAGAGGGGGGTGTGGTCCCGCCGGCAGCCTACCTGGTGAGTTTCTACGCGCTCCTGGTGGGCTCGAAGGCGGCCGTCGCCCTGCTCGTGGACCGGTCCCGGGCGGTGCTGACCAGCCGCGGCTATGTGTGGGTGGTGCGCGGCTTGGGCGTGGCCCTGCTGGTCTTCGCGGCGCTCTTTGCGCGGGAAGGGCTCACGCGTCTGCTGGGTGCGGGCGTCTGAGTCCAGTGCCCCGGCCTTTGCGGGACCCCCGATCGCCGTGTTTATTCGACCTATGCACCTCAACTGCCCGCGCCGCCCCCCGCTATGTCGGCCCGTCAGCAGCGCCATCTGGCGCGCGCCGGCCGGGGGGAGCCGCGCGCCGCGCGCCGCGGCGCACCTGCTGATGGCAGCCCTTCTCCTGGGAGCTCTGGCCCGCTGTGTCCCGCGCGCCGATGAGGTCGCGCTGGAGACCAGTGAGCGCTCCTTCGGCAACCCGGAGCGGGGTTTCTACCTGCACCGCGAGACCCACTCCAACGAGTACCGGGCGCTGGAGGCGGAGGCACTGCAGGCCCTGCGCCTGGAGAGGGGCATCACCCTGGTGTATCGCGGCTTCATCCTGGACGATTTCGCCGACGCGCCGATCAGTGAGGAGTATCTCGCCCGCGTCGACGCCGACTTCGCCGCCCTGCGCCGCGCCGGGATGAAGGCCATTGTCCGGTTCGCCTACACCACCCAGGTCAGGACAGCGCCGGGGTCCAGCTGGCCTCCTCTGCGGCCCTATGGCGACGCCCCCCTGCCGCGCGTACTGGAGCACCTGGACCAGTTGGAGCCGCTCCTGCAGCGCCACAGGGCCGTCATCGCGGCGGTGCAGGCCGGCTTCATCGGTCTGTGGGGGGAGTGGTTCTACACGGACCACTTCGCCGGCGACGACCTGGACCACCCGAGCCCGGAGCAGTGGGAGGCCCGCCGCCAGGTCGCCCAGCGTCTGCTGGCAGCGCTGCCCCCGTCCCACGCCGTCCAGGTCCGCACGCCACTGCACAAGTGGATGCTGGTGGGGGACCGCACGCCGCTGTCTCCGGCCGGGGCTCACACCGGCACCCTGCGGGCCAGGCTCGGGCACCACAACGACTGCTTCCTGGCCAGCGACACCGACCACGGCACGTACCGCGAGCCGCAGGCCGACCGGGCCTTTCTCGAGATCGACTCGCGCTACGTTCCCGTCGGGGGCGAGACCTGCAGTCCCAATCCGCCGCGCTCCCAGTGCGCCGGCGCACTGGCCGAGCTGGAGCGTCTCCACTGGTCGTATCTGAACTCGGCCTACCACCCCGACGTCCTGTCGAGCTGGCGCGACGGCGGCTGCCTGGACGAGATCGAGCGGCGCCTGGGGCATCGCCTGTACGCCGTGGGGGCGAGCTATGCGCGGCAGGCGCGGCCCGGCGTGCCGTGGCGTCTGCAGGTCGAGCTGGCCAACCAGGGATTTGCGGCCCCTTATCTGCCGCGAAGGGTGCACGTGGTCCTGCGGCACCGCGGCAGCGGCCGGGAGTTCCGCGCCGACCTGGGTCTGGACTTGCGGCAGGTGGGGCAGGATGGGAGCCGGCGCCTCGACTGCCCGCTCAATCTGGACCGCGACATGCCCCCAGGGGAGTACGCCGTCTTGCTGCACCTGCCCGACCCCGACCCCGGCCTGGCCGCACGTCCGGAGTATGCTATTCAGCTGGCCAACCGCGATGTGTGGGAGCCCGCCACCGGGTACAACCGCCTGCCCGCGAGCATACGGGTCCTGGAGCCGGCGTGGCTGAGCTCGCGCGTCGAGGTCAGTTTGCGGGAGTCACCACCTGCAACGCGCCTTGGAGTGCCTGTGGAGGGACGGTATATTGACGGCTCTGGCGATGCCGAAGGGTCTCCCTGAATCCAGCCGCAATCGACCTGCCCAGCAGACTAGATGACCGATACGCCGGACGATCACGAGCGCCGCACGGCCTCCTTGGGGCGGCGGCTGACCACACCCGTCGCCGCCCTGTCGGTAGGGGGAGTGATACTGGCCTGCGTGCTCTGCCGCGCCGTCGTTGAGCGGATGGGATGGGCCAGCGCTCCGGCCCTGCACGGCTTCCTGCAGACGGCGTCCATCACCCTCGCCGTGGTCATCGGCGCCCTGTCGATCATCCGCTACCTCGCCACCCGCACCAGCACAGTCTTCCTCCTTCTGGGCGTGGGCTTCCTAGGCGTCGCCGTCCTCGACGCCTTTGACAGCGCTCTGACCGGTTTCCACGCGCAGCGCGCCAGTCTGGGCTTGGGCTGGACCGCCTCCCGCCTGTTCCTCGCCGCCGTGCTGGGGCTGCGCGTCGCGGCGTGGTGGCTCGAAGGCAGGGGGCCCGCCGAGGTCGAGGGGCGCCGCCCACACGCCAGAACCGTGGCCGTCGGGCTCACCTCCGCCCTCTTGTTGGGAGCCTGGGTCACAGTCCTGTGGCGGCCCGACATTTCCCTGGCGATTCCCGCCCTTGGCATGCCCCGGCCCGCCGCGCTGATACCGGCGCTCGTGTTCGCCACCTGCTTCGGCTGCCACTGGCGCCGCGGCCTGTGGCGGGACGAGGCCTTTGAGCACGGCCTGCTCCTGTCCTTTGCCGCGGCAGCTGCAGGCGAAGCGCTCTTTGCCGCCTTCTCGTCCACCGCCCTCGATACCCACGCCACGGCGGCCGAGATCGCGCGCCTGCTCAGCTACGCGTTGGCCTTTGGGGCCGTGGTGGCCAGCACCCACGACCTGTATCTGACCGCCACTCGTGACTCGCAGCAGCTGCGCCAGGCCAATGATGCCCTGGTGCAGGCATCCGCTCTGCGGCGCGCCAACGCCCAGCGCCTGCGCGCCCACCAGCAGGTCAGGGAGCAGGTCTGGAAGATGTCGCGCGAGGAGGATCTGCTCTCCGTGCTCGTGGAGGTCGGGGAGGCCCTGCGGACGCTCGACATCAATTTCGATCACTGCAGTATCAACGTGGTAGAGGAAGGCTCGGCCCTGGAGATCAACTCCCACACCCTCGACCGACTGGGTCTGTGGCGGGTCACGCCCACCGAGAACGCGGAGGTGGTGGTGGCGGTGTGGCGCGATCAGGAGACGGACTACAGGCCCGACCTGACCGCCAGCGATCCCCACGGCGAGAGAGCCCGGCTCTCGCGCCTGTTCGACATGCCGATACGGTCGGTTCTGGACGTGCCGTTCGAGCGCGGCACCCTTGCCCTCAACAGCGTGCGCGCCGAGGCCTTCAGCGACAGCGACATCGACAGCGTCTCCCAGGTATGTGGCGTCCTCTCCGAGGGCTTCATGCGCCTGGATGACATCCGCCGCCGCGCTCAGTCGGAGGCCCTCTTCCGCAATCTCGTCGAAACGCCGGACATGGTCGCCGTGCTGATGGACGGCGGCGGGAGCATCCTGTACGCCAGCCCCAAATTCGAGGACTGGACCGGCGTGTCCACGGAGGAGCTCCTCGAGGACTCGCGTCACGCCACGAATCTGATCCACCCCGACGACCTCGAGGCCCACCACGAGGCCGTGGCCCGGGCCCTGGGGGGCGAGGCGGTGATCGAGCTGGAGGGGCGCTGGGTCAGACCGGGCACAGAGGCGACGCGCTGGGCCTCGTTCTCCTACTACCCCATATGCGACGCCCGTGGACAGGTGGTACAGGTGCAGGCGGTGCTGCGCGACATCACGGAGGCCAAGCAGGTGCGCGGCGAGCTGGAGCGTTTCTTCAGCCTGTCGGAAGAGATGCTCCTCGTGATCGGCTTCGACGGCAAGGTGCGGCGGGCCAATCCGGCCGTCCAGCGCACCCTGGGCTTTGACGAGCCCGAGGTGGTCGGCGAAGTGTTCACCAACTACGCCCATCCCGACGACCGCCGCGGGGTGCTGCGGGCGGCCGGCCGCGTATTCCGCGGCGAGTCCGAGTCGGCCATCTTCGAGAACCGCTTCCGGTGTCGCGACGGCAGATATCGCTGGCTCATGTGGACGGCCGCGGCCTACGCGGAGGGACAGGTGATCTACGCCGTGGCCCACGACGTGACGGCGCGGCGGCAGTGGGAGGAGGAGATCCAGAGCGCCAAGGAGGCCGCGGAGCAGGCCAACCGGGCCAAGAGCACCTTCCTCGCCAACATGAGTCACGAGCTGCGGACACCCCTCAATGCCATCATCGGGTACAGCGAGATGCTGCACGAGGAGGCCAGTGAGGATGGCCACGACTCGTATGTCGCCGACCTCGAGCGCATCGGCACGGCGGGGCGCCACCTGCTGGAGCTGATCAACGATATCCTGGACCTCTCCAGAGTCGAGGCCGGCCGTGGCGAGCTCAAGCTCGAGACCTTTGAGGCCCGCGATGTGGCTCGGGAGGCGGCGGCGCTCGCGGAGCCCGTCGTGGCGCAGAACGGCAGCCGTCTGGTGGTGGACATCGACCCCCAGGCCGGATCAATGCGCTCGGACCAGGGGAAGGTGCGCCAGAATCTGCACAACCTGCTGTCCAACGCGGCCAAGTTCACCTCCGAGGGCGAGGTCGCTCTGCGCGTGCGCCGCACCGGTGAGTGGGTCTCCTTCCAGGTATGCGACACCGGGATCGGCATGACCGAGGAGGAGGTCCGGCAGGCCATCGAGGCCTTCCGACAGGCCGACGCCTCCTCCACGCGCCGGCACGGGGGCTCCGGTCTGGGACTGGCCATCACCCAGGCGTATGTCGACCTGATGGGCGGCACGATGGAGGTGGAGAGCGAGCCCGGCGTCGGCACCACGGTCACGATGGCGCTGCCGGCAGACTCGTCGGCGCCGTCCGAGGGCGCCGCTCCAGGTGTCGGGCCGGATGGGGCGGAGAGCCCCCTGCAGACCCGGGACTCCGCCGCGTCGAGGGGTGGGGCGGGGGACGCCGTGATGGACCGCGGTGAGCTGCTGGAGGCCGTGGATCACGATCTGGAGCTGCTGGCCGACCTGACCGACATCTACCGGAGAGACTGGCCCCGCCTTACCGGCGATCTGCGGCAGGCGGTCGAGGGCGGCGACGCCGACCAGGTGCGGAGCGTCGCCCACAACCTCAAGGGCATCCTGAGCACGCTGGCGGCCCACAGGGCGGCCTCGCTGGCCAAGGAGATCGAGTCGCTCGGCAAGCAGCAGGAGCTGGGTGGGGCCGGTCCGCTGGTGGCGCAACTGGAGAAGGCCACGGCCGAAGTTGAAGCGCAACTGGTACGCGAACTGTCCGCAACGGCGCAGCCGACCGAGCCGCGCGAGGAGACTACGCATTGACACAGAAACCGTCGCTGGACCCGGAGGCCCTCTCCCGGCTGCACAAGCTGGGAGGCCGCGACCTGGCCGGCAAGATCGTGGCCATTTTTTTGGGGGCCGCCCCCCAGAAGATGCAGGAGGCCTCTCAGGGCCTGGACCAGGGAGATCTGGAAGTCGTCGAACGGGCCGTGCACTCCATGCGCTCCAGCGCCGGAAATGTTGGAGCCCTGCGTCTGTCAGAGCTGGCCGAACAGGTGGAGGACCGGGCGGAAGCCGGTCAGGGAGACGGTCTGGGGGGCCTGCTCGAGCAGATGCAGGCCGAATTCACACAGGTCCAGGAGGCCCTGGACAAGGCCATGAAGGAGCTGCCATCGTGACGCGCATCGCTCTGGTTGAAGACAATGCCGACAACCGCCTGCTGGTCCAGGCGATGATTGGGGACGCGTACGAGATCGACGAGTACGAAGCCGGCCAGGAGGCGCTGGACGGCATGAAGGCGTCGCCGCCGCAACTCGTGTTGCTGGACATCTCGCTGCCCGGCATGGACGGCACCGAGGTGCTGGCCCAGATGCGCCAGCATCCGGCCCTGGCCCAAGTGCCGGCCATCGCCCTCACGGCCCACGCCATGGCCGGAGACCGTGAGCGCTTCCTCGAGGCCGGTTTTGACGACTACATCACCAAGCCAATCATCGACGATGCCGCCGTCAAGGAGGCTATCGAAGCGCTACTGAACCGGTAGGTGAGACGCCGCCCCGTCAGGGGGCGTCTCCGAAGTCGGCTATCTGTCCCTCTTCGCCGTAGTCGCGCGCCGCGTATCTCGACGTGGCCTCCATCCGTGAGATGATCTCGTCGATGGCTGCCACGCCGCCCACCACGGTCTGCAGGCGCCGCTGCAGGGCCTCAGTCAGCTCCGGGCTGCGCTGGGCCAGCTGGGCCGCGGCCAGGATGGTGCCCAGGGGCTGGCGTATCTCGTGCGCCGCTGCCCCGGCCGCTTCGACCAGCACCTGGTCGCGCTCCGAGCGCAGCACCTGGCGCCGGAGCTCGACCACCCGTTCGCCTACTTTCAGCCTGGCCCGCAGTTCCTCTTCGTCAAAGGGCTTGACCACGTAGTCGTCGGCGCCGGCCTCCAGACCCGCTACGAGGTCGCCCCTCTTGCCCTTTGAGGTAAGCAGGATCAGGTAGACCTCGTCGGCGCGGCCCGAGGCGCGGACGCGCCGGCACAGCTCGGGGCCGTCGGCGCCCGGCATCATCCAGTCGAGGAGCGCCAGCCGGGGGCCGTCAGCGGGGCTCAGGAGTTCCCAGGCCCTGTCCCCCCCGTCACACAGCAGCGGTTCGTACCCCCAGGCCTCGAGTTGCGCCCTGAGAATCTCCAACAGCACGGGATCGTCGTCTGCGGCGAGCACTCGCATGGAGGGCAGCGCGCTCAGTCTGCTGCTTCAGGGGACGGCACGACCAGCCCCACACGGGCCAGGAGCTTGTCCGCGTCCACGGGCTTGACCAGGTACCCGCTGATCTTGAGCGCCATGGCGCGGCGCACGTACTCTGCCGAGGCCTTCACGGTGAGCATGACCACGGGCAGGGTGGCGGTCGCCGGGTCCTGGCGGAGGGTCTTGACGACCTGGAAGCCATCCAGCCCGGGCATCACGATGTCCATCAGCACCAGGGCCGGGCGGGAGCGCCGGATGCTCTCCAGGGCCTCCCGTCCGCTGCTGGCCGTCTCGACGCGGTAGCCGGCCTGCTCCAGTATGGCGGAAACGATCAGGCGCACGCCCTCCTCGTCGTCAACGGCCAGGACGTGGCGGCTGCCCCCGAGCTGGCGAGACTCGATGGCTCCGGTGACCACGCTGGACAGGTCGTCCAGATCGACGGGCTTGACCAGGAAGCCGGCCACGTCACGGCTGGTGAGTACCTCCTGGCCCTCCTCGTTCATGTACCCGGTGATGATCACCACAGGCCGGTCGATGCCGCTCTCGCGCAGGGCTGCGATGAAGCGCCAGCCATTCATCTTGGGCATCATCAGATCGGTGATCACCAGGTCGATGCCGTGCGCCGCCGCGGCCCGCAGACCCTCGTGGCCGTCGCTCGCCGCCACGACGGCGTGGCCGTCCTGGCGCAGGGCTTCGACCAACAGCTCGCGCAGGGGGGCCTCGTCCTCCACCAGCAGCAGCGTGTTGCCGCTGGGAGACCCGGTGGGGGGCAACAGGGCGGGCGCGCTCGGAGGGCTCTCGGGAGCGGCCTCCGGCTCGGGGGCGAAGAGGGCATCCATGGCCGCGGCCGCCTCGGCCTCGGGTTGGGGCGGGGCCACGTCCGGTGCGGCTTCCGGCGCCGTCGCGGTCTCGGACTCGCTGGTCTGGGGCTCGGCCTCGTCGATCTCGGGCTCGGCGAGGGGCTCCACCTGCGGCCCCTGCCCCGGCACCTCCTGGCCCGCCTCGCGCAGCTCCACCTCCAGCGCCTGGAGCCGCTCCTCCATGTCGTCGATCTGGGCCGGCTGCGGCGTGCCCTCCTCGCGCGACTCCTTGAGCTGGTTGAGCACCTCCCGCTGGCGGAAGGCCACGTAGCGCAGGAGATTGTTGCGGACCACGCTGTCCAGATCGCCGAACTCGACGCCCAGGAAGAAGAGGGGTCTCCGATTTCTGGCCCGGGATTCGGCCGGGGGGGAGGTCGTCGTCCGCACCTTGCCCGGCACGGCGCGCACCGGGCGGCTGCGGTCGTTGCCGGACTCATCCGGAGGGAAGGGCAGATCCAGATCGACCTGCACCTGGCTCTCCGCGGGCACGCGCTCCAATGCCTGCAGCCGGCACCCGCCGGCGCTTATGTCGGTGACGATGGCGGCCAGGCGCTGGCCGCCGCCCTCGTCCTCTACCAACAGGCGGGCCGGTATCTTGGTGTGGACGCGGAAGAACTCACGCCGCGGGGTTCGCCGCACCTGCTCCGGTGGTGGACGCTTGAGCAGCAGCGCCGGCACGCGGCCCGCCTCGCGTCCGACCACGCGCGTCTTGAACAGGTGGTCGGCGAAGTCCTTCCAGATGGCCACGATGACTTCGGTACCCTCGTCGATGTGCACCGGCCGGCGCTGGTCGGCCGGCATGGCCACCGAAACGGTCGGGAAGGGTCTCCAGCAGGCCGGAGCGGCCGCCGGGGCCGTCACGGGTGTCGCAACGAAGGGCGTGGGTGCGGCCGCCGGCGCCGCCACCAAGGGGGTCGGGGCGGCCGCCGATGTCGCCGCCAAAGGCGTCGGCGAAGCCGCAGGCGCAGCAACCAAAGGCGTGGGTGCGGCCGCCGGAGCCGTCGGCAAAGGGGTCGGGGCCGCCGGCAAGGCGGGCGCAACGGTGGGCAAGGGCGCCGCCAAGGTCGTAGGGGGCATCACCGGCCTCTTCGGACGCGATCGCGACGAACCCGAAGAGGCAGCCACTAACGCGCAGGAAGAAG
>Ga0180429_10004477_pt1 | contig 11170 bp, 10 predicted proteins | sample SS_ome_FD_132428 | JGI IMG/M metagenome (GOLD analysis project Ga0180429, IMG submission 132428) | Hypersaline lake sediment archaeal communities from the Salton Sea, California, USA - SS_1_S_1 metaG | ecosystem: Environmental > Aquatic > Non-marine Saline and Alkaline > Hypersaline > Sediment ... | reverse complement strand
GACCACCGGCAGCACGCTGGCCGCCAATATCAGCACCGGCGCTTGGAAACGCGCGCGAATTCCTCCGTCGCCGGCTCGCCTCGCGAGCAGCGAGGCCATAATCACCAGTGTGCTCACCCGCGCGACTTCCACGACCTGCAGGGATTGCCCCAGAAGCCAGCCGCGGGTTCCCCGGCTGCCCGGCAGGAAGAGCACGGCCAGAAGCAGCAGCAGACTCATTCCCCATGCCCATGGAGCCAGGCGCCGGACAAGGCGAAGGTCCATGAAGGCCAGGGCCAGAAGCAGCACCGCGCCGACGAGCACCTGCATCCCGCGGCGAAGGAGCATGCGCGTGCCCTGTTCGGGACCGCTGTGAGTCTCGGACGAAGAGGCCGAGTAGAGCATGATGGTTCCATAGACAATCAGCAGCAGGAGCAGTAGAAGAAGAATGGGGTCCAGGTTTGCCAGCGCGCGTCTCATGCGGACTCCCTCACCAGTCGCATGAAGATCTCGCCGCGCTCCTCGAAATCGCGGAACTGGTCGAAGCTGGAACAGGCCGGCGAGAGGATGAGCTTCTCGCCCTCGCGTCCTTCCGCTCGGGCGGCCTCGAGGGCTCCGGCCATGTCGCCGACCTCGCGGGCCCGATCGCCGAAGGCCCGCAGGATCGCCGGCGCCGCCTCGCCGATCGCATAGACCCTGCGCACCTGAGGCAGTCCTCGCGAGAGCAGTCCGAAATCGCCGCCCTTGTCGCGCCCTCCGGCGATCAGCAGGATGGATCCCTCCAACCCCGACAGGCTCGCCAAGGCGGCCTCCACGTTGGTGGCCTTGGAATCGTTGTAGCAGCGCAACGGGCCGAAAATTCCCGCGTACTCCATCCGGTGCGGCAGTCCCTTGAACTCCCGCAGGGCCTCGGCCGCGGCGCCTGCCTGAGAGCCGAAGGGCAGGGCGAGGGCCAGAGCGGCCAGTGCATTGGCCAGATTGTGACGGCCGAGGACGCCGAGTTCACCGGCCGGTAGGATCGTCTGCTCCCGTCCTTCGTAGCGCGTGCGGAGTTCTGTCCCGCAAAGAAAGGCGCCCTCGCCTTCGAAATCCTCGAAAGAGAAATAGAGACGCCGCGAGGGATGGTCCGCCAGTCGCGCCTCGAGCAGCGGATCCCGCGGCAGGACCAGCGCGTCTCCGGCGTCCATGGCCGAAAAGCAGCGCAGCTTGGCCCGGGCGTAGTCCTCGAAATCGGCGTAGCGATCCAGATGGTCCGGCGTGAGATTGAGCAGGGCGGCGGCCCCCGGATGAAAGCGCTCGAAGGTCTCGGCCTGGAAGCTCGAGACCTCGAGCACGTGCAGATCGGCCTCGGGATGCTCGAGAACGAGCTGGCTGGCGGGGCTGCCGAGGTTGCCTCCGGCGGGAGCCCGTCTGCCGCCGGCCTCGAGGATGCGCGAGAGAAGGGTCGTGGTCGTGCTCTTCCCGTTCGTCCCGGTGACGGCCGCCACGGGCGCGGCCGAAGACCTGAATGCCTCCTCCATCTCACCGGTCACGCGCAGGTCCCGGGCGCGGGCCGCGAGTACGGGAGGCGAATTCTGGGCGACGCCGGGACTGATCAAAAGCGTGTCGAATTCCGCGAGCCAACTCTCCTCGAAGTCGCCCGCGAGAAAGGGAAGGGCGCGAAGGTCCTTGGGCATGTCGGCGGGGCCGAGTTTGCGGTCGCAGAGCGTCACGGCGCGGCCGAGGCCCGAAAGGAGCCGGGCTGCCCACTGGCCGCTCCTCGCGACTCCCAGAATGAGGATGCCTTTGCTCACCTCACCTCAACTTCAATGTGCTCAATGCGATCAGGGCGAAGAGCGCCGAGAGGATCCAGAACCTCACGACCACCTTCGATTCCGCCCAACCCTTGAGTTCGAAATGATGATGCAGGGGCGCCATCTTGAAGATGCGCCTGCCCCCGCGCAGGCGGAAGCTGCCCACCTGTAGGATTACGCTCAGGGCCTCCAGGACGAAGACCCCGCCGATGATCACCAGGAGCAGTTCCTTCTTGAGCAAAATCGCCACGGTTCCCAGCGCGCCGCCCAGCGACAGGCTGCCCGTGTCCCCCATGAAGACCTCGGCGGGATGGGCGTTGAACCAGAGGAATCCCAGACTCGCGCCCACTACCGAGGCGCAGTAGATGGTCAGCTCTCCCGCTCCCGGAAGGTAGAGGATGTTCAGGTACTCGCTGAAGTTCTTGTGTCCGCTGAGGTAGGCCAGGGCCGTGAAGGCGAAGAATACGAAGGCGTTCACGCCGATGGCCAGGCCGTCCAGACCGTCGGTGAGATTGACCGCGTTGCTGGTTCCCGCCACGACGATCACCACCAGCAGGATGTAGAAGATGCCCAGCTCCAGCAGCGCGCCCTTGAAGAAGGGGATCTCCGTGCCCACGCCCAGACTGCTCTCCAGCGGGAAGTAGTAGAGGAAGGCGCCGAGCCCGAGGCCGAAGAGAAGCTGACCGGTCATCTTGTAGCGGCCGACCAGGCCGCGGCTCTTCTTCTTCACGAGCTTGAGGTAGTCGTCCAGGAAACCGATGGCGCCGGTCCAGAGCGTCACCGCCACCACGAGCTGCACGTAGCGGTTCGTCAGGTCGGACCAGAGCAGCGTGGGAAGAAGGATGCCCGCCAGAATCAGCAACCCGCCCATGCTCGGCGTGCCCTGCTTGGCCCGGTGGCTCTCGGGCGTGTCGGGCCGCACCGATTCGCCGAGTTGCATCCGGCGCAGGAGGCGGATCATCCAGGGGCCGAGTAGAAAACAGATCAGCAGCGCGGTGATCAGGGCGTAGGCGCTGCGGAAGGTGAGGTATTTGAAAACGCGAAAGGCCGAGAACCACTCTTCGAGATAGGGATAGAGATGATAGAGCATCTAGCGGACGGCCTCCCTGATTTGTCCCGACAGACGCTCGAGCGCCCCGATGACCCTTTCCATTTCCAATCCCCGAGAGCCCTTCACGAGAATGACATCTCCCGGCCTCAGCCGCTCGATGAGCGCGCTCGCCAGGGCCTCATGTTCCTCGAAATGCTCCGCGCTGGCCAGACCCTTTTCCCGGGCCGCCTTCGTCATTTCCGCGCTGAGCGTCCCGTAGCTCATCAGGGAGATCGTCCCCGCCTCCGCCAGCTTCTTCCCGAATTCCGCGTGCGCCATCGGCCCGCTCTCACCCATCTCCAGCATGTCTCCCAGCAGGGCCCATCGCCGTCCGGCGGCGGGATAGTCCGCCAGCCAGTCCAGGGCCGCCCGAAGGGAATCGGGATTGGCGTTGTAGCTGTCGTCCATGACGGTCCACTCGCCGAGACGGTAGAGGGCGCTGCGATTGCCCTCCGGCTCGACCGCTTCCAGGGAGGCGGCGAGAGCCTCGGGATCGGCGCCGTGGAAGCGCCCGGCGAGCCAGGCCGCTCCGGCCTGAAGGATCGAGTGGCGCATGGGCGAGCGCAGGCGCAGCTTTCGCCCGTCCAGCCTCATCAAGCGACCGCCGCCCTCGGGCCCCAGGTCCTCGAGGCGGAGATCGTTCCGCTCGCCGAAACCGAATGCGCGGACGGCCCGTGCCGGGCTGACCGCCGGCATGGCGGCGGCGTAGCGATCGTCGCCGCAGACGAGCAGGAGCCCCTCCGGCGGCAGGGCCTCGGCGAGTTCCCTCTTCGCCCTGGCCACGCCGGCGCGGTCGCGCAGCTGTTCGAGATGGGCCTCGCCGACATTGGTGATCACGCCGCCCGCGGGTTCGAAGAGTTCGGCCAGCCTGGCGATCTCGCCGAATCCGGAGCAGCCCATCTCGTTCACGAGAAACTGCGTGTCCAGGGAAAGGTCGAATAAGCAAAGAGGCAGTCCGATGAGATTGTTCAGATTGCCGCGGCTGGCCACGGTCTTTCCCACCACCGACAGAGCCGCGGCGCAGTAGTTCTTGGTGCCGGTCTTGCCGTTGCTGCCGGTGATGCCCAGGGTCCAGGGAGCCGCCTCGCCCACGCGCGCGGCAGCCAGGATCTGCAGACTGTCGAGCACATCGCTGACCAGGATGAGCTTCTTTCGGGGATACCGGCGCGACAGGTCGGCGAAGACCTCCTCGTCCGAGAGCAGCGCGAGGGCGGCCCCGCGCTCCAGCGCCTCGGCGGCGAAGCGATGGCCGTCGGTCCGCTCGCCGGGCAGGGCGAAGAAGGTGTCGCCCCCGCCTGTCCTGCGCGAGTCGATGCTCGCAGCGCCCAGCCGATCGACGCGGGGGCCCTTCTCCGTCAGGTAGAGTTCCGCGTCGCGAAGTATCGAAGAGGCCCAGTCATCGCCGCTCATCGCCACCCCCTAGCCCGAAGGGCCTCGCGGGCCACCTCGCCGTCGCTGAAGGGATGCTTGAGGCCCGCGATCTCCTGCGTTGTCTCGTGACCCTTGCCCAGCAGTAGGATCAGGTCCCCCTCCGCCGCCTCATCGATGGCCGCGAAGATGGCCTCGCGTCGATCGGCGATGCGCTTCCAGGAAGCGGCGCCCGCATCGAAACCCGACTCCACCTCGTCGAGGATCTTCTCGGGATCCTCGCCGCGCGGATTGTCGCTGGTCAGATAGATGATGTCCGCGCATTCCTGGGCCGCCTTCGCCATGAGCGGGCGCTTGCCGCGGTCGCGGTCGCCCCCGGCCCCGAAGAGCAGTCTCAGCTTCCCCTCGCACATGGGACGGGCCGCTCGGCTCACGTTCAAGATGGCGTCGGGCGTGTGGGCGAAGTCGAGGAGCACGGCCGGCCCGCTTTCGGTGTCGAGCCGCTGCATGCGACCGGGCACGCCGGAGAAGGAGGCCAGTCGCTCGCGCAGCCTATCGGGACTCTCGCCGAGCGCAAGCGCGAGGGCGAGGGCCCCGGCGGTATTCATGACATTGAAGAATCCCGGCAGGGAAGTGCGGAAGCTCCATCGATTCCCCGCCCATTCGAGCTGGAAATCGCTGCCCGAGACCGTGCAAATTGCTTCGAGGATGCGCGCATCGCTTTTGGCGGCGGTCCCGAACGTCCGCGGACGGTCCGCAAGCTCGTCAGCCAAACGCAGCAATCTCTCGTCGTCGGCGTTTACTACGACCGGCGCTCCGGGCTCGAGATGGTCGAATAACCTGGCCTTCGCGCGAACGTAATTTTCCATGTCGCCGTGGTAGTCCAGATGGTCGCGGCTGATGTTCGTGAACAGCGCGCCCGCGAGCCGGCATCCGGCCAGGCGCTGCTGGTCGAGGGCGTGGCTGCTGGCCTCCATCGCCGCGCCGCCAAGCCCCGCCGCGCGCATCTCGGCGAGATAGCCCGCCAGGCGCGCCGCGTCGGGCGTCGTGTGGCTGCTGGGAAGCACGCGGCCGCCGACGCGATAGTCCAAGGTGCCGAGGAGTCCCCAGGGCGCCTTGTCGCTGGACATGAGATACGCGAGAAGCGCGGCGCTGGTGCTCTTGCCGTTCGTTCCCGTAACCGCCAGGAGCGGCCAATCCTTCGTGGGATTCCCCGCAAGAAGGTGGGCGGCCCGACCGGCCGCTAGTGTTGCATCTTCGCAGAAGATCGCGGGCAGATCCGCAGCCAACTCCGATCCCGCGGGCGCCAGAACGGCGACGGCCCCTGCGGCCAGAGCCTGGGGGAGGAATTCGAGTCCGTGGTTCCTCAGGCCGGGCAGCGCGGCGAAGAGATCGCCGGGTTCCACGAGCCGGCTGTCGATCTGAAGACGACGAAGCTTCGCCTCGCCTAGCAGCTCGCAGGCGGGCAGGGCTTCGGCCAGGCGGCTCAGGGTCCAGTCCTTCATCCTCGGGTCCTCTCTCCCAGAATGACACGGATGCTTCCGGCCTCGGGGGGATACTGCCGTAGCACCACTCCGGCGCCCTCGGGTTTGAGGCGATAGCCGCCCTCCAGGGCCTTGCGCCGGGCTTCACGCAGGGTACATCCCTCCAGACGGGGAGGTTCCTCGACGCGTTGAATCGGGTCGCCGAGCACGAGCCTGAGCTTCTCTCCCGGCGGAAGCGGAGCGCCGGGGGCGGGCTCTTGAGCCACGACGCGCGTGCCCCGCCCGCGCAGCAGCACGGGCAGGCCCGCCCGCAGCGCCTCGCCTTCGGCCTTGGCGGGTTCCATGTCGAGATAACTGCCCACCTTGGGACCGGCGGGCATGGCGGCGAACTCCCCGCCCGCGCCCTCGGGCAGGGGCAGAAGGTCGGTCGCGATGGCGATGCCGCGGATGATCCTGGCCACCGCGGGGGCTGCGCTCTGCCCGCCGTGATGAAGGCCGAAACGCGGCTCGTCGATGAAGACGCCGATGACTAGGCGAGGCGCGTCGGCGGGAACCATCCCCACGAAGCTCGCCAGGTACTTGCCGCGCATGACACCGCCCTCGTCGAACTTCTGGGCCGTGCCCGTTTTGCCGCCCACGCGCAGGCCTTCCACGATCGCGGCGGTGCCCGTTCCCGCGAGGACGGTCTCCTCGCAGAGACTGCGGATGATCGCGGCGGTCTTCTTGCGACAGACCTTCCTGAGCAGAGTCGCCTCGCTCGTGTCCAGGCCCCGCTCAGGATCCTGCACGCCGCGGATGAGCCTGGGCTTGTAGAATTCACCGCCGGCGGCTACGGCTCCGATGGCCGCGGTGATCTGAAGGGGCGTCGCGCTCATCTCCTGGCCGAAGATCAGGGTGAGCTTGCTGCGATCGGACCAGGCCGAGGGCGGCCGCAGCCTGCCCGCCTGCTCGCCCGGATACTCGAGGCCGTAGATGTTGCCGAAGCCCAGGTCCCGGAGCGATGAGTGGAGAACCTCGCGACTGAGGCGCTGGGAGAACTTGGCGAAGCAGATGTTGCTCGAGAGCATGAAGGCTTCCCGAAAGGACCGCCAGCCGGGGTGCGGCTTGTCGTCGCGAATCGTGAAGCCCTCCACCTCGGCGCTGCCGTCTTCTGCATCGACCTGGCTGTCCAGCGTGAGTCCCCCGCTCTCGAGCAAGGGAATGCTCGTGACGGCCTTCAGTGTGGAACCCGGTTCATAGACTCCCTGAAGCGGAAGCAGCTTCCATTCCTCGGCCCGATAGGTACCGCCCCGCTTTGCCGGCGCCGGCCAGCTCGCCACTGCGAGGATCTCGCCGCTGCCGGGATCGAGGACCACGGCGCTGCCGGCCTTGGCATCGCTGCCTCTCACCGCCGCTTCCAGTTCGCGTTCGACCAGGGCCTGCACCTTGAAGTCGAGGGTCAGATAGACGTCCGCGCCGCGAACAGGCTCGCGCAGGGTGCGATTGCGGGCCGAGGGACGCACGCGCCCCATGTCGTCGGTCTGGATCTGCGCCTCGCCCGGCCGTCCCGCCAGCGCCTCCTGTAGGGAAAGTTCCAGTCCTGAGGCTCCATCCCCCTCCGAACCGAGAAATCCCAGCAGGGCCGCGCCGATGCGTCCCTGCGGATAGAGTCGCTCGGAGACGATCTCCAGATTGAACACGCCCGTGGCCTCCAAGCTCTCCTTCTGGAGGCTCGTGAGGCGGAGATTCTCGTCCAGGATCACGTAGCGTTTTTTACTTTTCAGGGTCTGCTCGATGCGCCAGCGCGTCTTGTCCGTCAGTTCGACGAGCAAGGCCACCACGGCCTCCCGCTTCTCCGGCGCCAGCGCGCGGATCCAATTCGGATCGGTGCTCAGCCGAGTGCTCTGGTCGCTCACGGCCAGGGGAAGCCCCTGTCGATCGAAGATGTTTCCGCGGGGAGCCGGCAGGCTCACCTTGCATTCCCACTGCCGCGTGGCGCTGCGGCGATAGTAGTCGTGGTCGAGGATCTGCATTTGGATGAGCCGTCCCAGAAGAAGCAGGGCCAGGGCGATGAAAATCCCCCCCAGGAGTCTCAGGCCATGGGGGGGATTGGAGGGCATCGGCGAAGACCTCTCGGCGGTGAATCAGGGGTTGGACGATGCGAGCGCGCTGGGCACGATGATCCCCAGGCTGGCCAGCCAAGCCTCGTAGCGGACCGACGGGCGCGGCCCCTCGGGAAGGGGATCCGCGGGCACCATATAACGACCCGCCAGATCCAGCGAGGGGTTTTCCTCGGGAAGCAGGCCGGCCATGATGAAATCGGGCTGGCGCTTCTCTGCCACCTGCGTGCCCAACAGCCTGACGCGGCTTTCGAGCGCCGTCTGCTCCTCTGTGAGCGCGTCCAGATCGCTGGTCAGCTTCCAGGTGCGGTTCTGCTGCCAGATGAGCACCAGCATCACGAAGAGGATGAGAAAGGCGACGAACCAAACCTCCCTGCGGCGAATGAGTTCGGGCCGGGAAGCTCTCTCCCCACGGCGCGAGGCGGGGTTCCATCTGCGGACTTGGGGCATGGGTCCTGTGGCGTTCATGCCGCGATCCTCCTGGCCGCGCGCAGACGCGCGCTGCGGGCTCTCGGGTTGGCGTCGCATTCCTCGGCATCGGGGCGCAGGGCGCCGCTGCCGAGCATTTCGAAAAGACGTCGATGCCCGCAGTTGCAGACGGGCAGTTCGGGGGGACAGATGCAGTCGCGGCTCTCCCGCGCGAAGTAGCGCTTCACTCGGCGGTCCTCGAGGGAGTGGTAACTGAGGATGACCGCAACGCCTCCCTCGCCCAGGGCTTCGGGCAGGGCGACGAGGGCGAGATCGAGAGCATCCAATTCGCCGTTGACCGCGATGCGGATGGCCTGGCTGGCGCGAGCCAGCTCGGCGATGTGATCGCGCTCGCCCACGGCGTGGCGAAGCGCAGCCTTCAGATCGGCGGTGCTGCGGAGTTCTCCGCTATCGCGGGCTTCGATGAGTGCCGACGCCACGCGTCCGGCGCGGCGCACCTCGCCCAGTTCCTTGAGCAGGGCACGCAGGGAGGCGGCGTCGTGCTTGGCGAGTAGGGAGCCGGCGTCCTCGGGAAGCGCGGGATCCATGCGCATGTCCAGCGGGCCGTCCTGCATATAGGAGAAGCCGCGCTCGGCACGATCGATCTGCATGGAACTCACTCCCAAATCCAAGAGGACTCCTCGAAGGCCCTCCGGAACCCGATCCCTGATACCCGAGAGCAGGTCCGCGAAGTTGCCGGGTAGAAGATCGACCCGATCGGCGAAGGGAGCGAGATGTCGTTTGGCAAGCTCAAGGGCCTCGGGATCCCGATCGACGCCCAGGACGCGGGCGTCGGGCAGGGCCTTTAGCAGAGCGGCGCTATGACCGCCGGCCCCGAGAGTCCCATCCAGGTAGATTCCCGGTCCGCCCCCTGCGAGAAGTCGCGTTACCGCCTCGCAGAGGACGGGCCGGTGATCCATTGGAATCCCCCAAGCGGCAAACAGGTGCGGAGCGGCCTAGATGCCCAGGCCGCTCCGTTCTCTCTCACCCTCTTGCCAAAGTAATGAGGCGGCGGAAGCGCCGAATGTACCCAGTGCCGCACAAGCCTCTGAAGGGTAGATCGGGACTGTCCCGGGGACGTCCCCCGCCGCCAGAATGTTCAGCAGGTAGGCGCTCGGCCCGCAGAGGGCCAGGCTCCCGCCCAGCGCGTGAAGCTGGCGATGGAAGGCGAGCAGCTCGGGCAGGACGCTATACTTGATGTGCGTCACCATGCCCAGGTCCACCACGAAATCGCGGTTGCCGTCGGCCATGCGGCCGAGGATCTCCGCCTCGATCTCGCTCTGCAGACGGTTGTCCCAGGTCTCCAGGGGTCTCAGGAGAACCGGATCCTGCCATCTGTCATCCATTACCGTCATCGCGCTTTCTCTCTCTCTCTCACTCTCCGGCCTCAGCCCTCTTTTGGCCGGCGGACAGGCCCGCGTCGTTGAGCGGGCCCTGCCGGCCTGAGGTGGGCTAGAGGCGGTGTTCCATCTTGCGGGCGATCTCTTCGGCCGCCGCAAGACGACGATCGAAGTCCACAGGATTCCAGACCTCGATATGGTCGAGGAGGCCCACCAGGACCGCCTCAGTCTCGATGCCGTACTGGGCCAGATACTCCTTGGGCACTCCGACGCGACCCTGCTTGTCGAGGGTCAGCAGCCTGGAGTTGCTGCTGTACCAGCGGATGGTTTCTTTCCGGTCCGGCCCGACCGGCAATGCCAGTAGTTTCTCCTGGAAGGCCCTCCAGCCCTCCGGTGCGTAGAGCAGAAGACAGCCATCGGGACCCTTGGTGATGACGAAGGATTCCCCGCCCTCCACGCCGAACTCACGGCGAAAGCGGGCGGGGATGTTGAAACGCCCCTTGTCGTCCACCTTGCTTGAGTAGTTGCCGTAGAAGGGGCCCATGGTCGCCTTTCGCTTGTCCGCTTCAGGGATGAAGGAGAGTGTCTAATGCCCCACTTTCCTCCACGACGCGACCATATCCCCCACAAACAGGGAAGTCAACACCCATTTGCCACCGGGAGGATTATTTCGTTAAAGAGTTGCCAGAATGGAACTTGAAAGTTTCAGCAGGGACTGGAGCGGCACATTGAGCACGATTGGCCTCGGACAGGCAATCTGTATTCTCCCCCACCAGGCCCCATTCATAGGGCACTTGCAAAGCCAGGGATCTTGGGCGAGATTGAACAAAACTCATGGAGGAATTTCATGTCCAAGACTCTAGAAAATCTGAAGGAAGCCTTCGCCGGCGAGAGCCAGGCCTTCCAGAAGTACACGTCCTTCGCGGAAAAGGCGGATAAGGACGGCCTGCCCAACATCGCCAGGCTCTTCCGCACCACGGCCCAGGCCGAGCGGCTGCACGCGGCCGGGCACCTGAAGGCCATGGAGGGCATCGGCAGCACGGCCGAGAACCTCGAGGCGGCCATCGGCGGCGAGACCTACGAGTACACGGAGATGTATCCGCCGATGTTGGAAGAGGCGGAGAAGGAGGGCCACAAGGCCAAGCGCATGTTCGCCTGGGCCGTGGACGCCGAGGAGGTCCACGCGAAGCTCTACGCGCTGGCGCTGGAGGCGGCGAAGAAGGGCGAGGATCTCAGCGAGACGGAGTTCTATCTCTGTCCGGTCTGCGGGCACATCGAGTTCGGAGGGCCGCCGGAGAACTGCCCCATCTGCGGAGCGCCCGCGGCGAAGTACGTGCAGATCTAGTAGCAGAGACAGGGCAGCCCCTCATCCGCTCCGGCTTCGAACGTCGCGGATAAGGGACTGCCCTGTCTCATTCGCTAGCCTGCCAAACTCTCTGTACAGGTGTGCATAAGGATGGTCACTGTCCCCGGGTGCAGCATCGTATTAGGTATATTAGTCAGATCGACAATTACCCCCTTTCGTGCGTCATGCTAGAATTCCGGCGAG
>Ga0180429_10004474_pt1 | contig 11172 bp, 15 predicted proteins | sample SS_ome_FD_132428 | JGI IMG/M metagenome (GOLD analysis project Ga0180429, IMG submission 132428) | Hypersaline lake sediment archaeal communities from the Salton Sea, California, USA - SS_1_S_1 metaG | ecosystem: Environmental > Aquatic > Non-marine Saline and Alkaline > Hypersaline > Sediment ... | reverse complement strand
TTGTTGCTCCACTGCCATTCGCAGGGCTTGGCTTATTTTTTGGTATTTTACAATCATATATATTCACTGCGTTATCCGCGTTATATATCGATACCGCGGTAGCAATGGAAGAAAATTAGGAAGAAGAGGAATTGAATATGGAAATTAATAATCCTGAGTTTGTGATTACGTTTACAACAATCTTAGTAGCTGGTGTCGGGATCATCATTGGCACTGCCATCCCTTCGATCATGGAAGGCCGTGCCGTGTTGAAAGCGCTTGATGGGATGACACGCCAACCGGAATCAGCAAATGATATCCGAACCACATTGTTGATTGCGATGGCATTGTTAGAATCGGCATCTATCTACGTTCTGCTGGTTATCCTGATCCTGTTATTTGCCAACCCGCTGTTGACGCAATTTTTTAGTTAAACGATGTTAGATATAAACCTGACCACCATCCTGTTTCAACTGGCAAACTTTGCCATCATGGCGGTGCTGCTGTACTTTTTACTATTTAAGCGGGTATCAGCGCAAGTGCAACAGCGTAAGGAAAAATTGTCACAGGTTGAAGCAGAAACTATGGCGAATTTAGCTGCATCCGAACAGGCAAAAGCCGAAGCCGAAAAACAGATCGCAAACGCGCAATTATTAATTGATGAAAAGATCTCGCATGCAAAATCGGAGTTGGAAGTTAACCGGTTCCAGATCATCGATACGACCAGACAGGAAGCAGAGCGCATTATCCGCGATGCTGTCAGAACGGCCGAGGTCGAACAGCAGCAATCACTGCAAGAATATAACGACACACTCACTGCCGCCATTACAGAGATCGTTAAAAATCTACTGCACCAATACGCTCCGGAGGTAATTCACAACAGTCTGGTGCAGCAGACAAACGAACGTATCTGGGAATTAGGCAAGAAAGAAATGGATCGTGTTGAAACCATCCGGCGATCACTTAAGGACCGGGAGCCCACGTTGTCCCTTGAAAGCGCATTTCCCCTTACCAAAGAACAACAGGCGAACCTGATCCGTACATTTTCTGCGCTGGCAGATAAAAATTTGAAACTGGATATGTCTATCAATAAGGGATTAGGGTCCGGCATCCGTGTCCGTCTGGGTGACTTCATAATTAATAACTCATTGGATGCCCTGCTTGGTGATATTGAAATCCAGGCAAAGCAAGAAGTGGCTGATTTCATTGCACAACAAAAGGAAAAATGAACGAAAAGATCAAAGACAAAATGAATGCGATCAAAACCGATCTCGGTTTTGACGCCTTTTCCAGTGATATTGCTTCGCATGTCAACACGGTCAAGAAAGGGTTAAAAGGTAAACAGGCTCCACACGCGCTGACCGGGGCGATCATTGAAACATTGCGCAATAAAAGCGCGGACATGCAGAGCACGGTTCAGTTTGAAGAGGTTGGTACCGTCCAGCATATCGGTAACGGCGTTGCAAACATCTCCGGCTTGTCGCAAGCATCTATTGACGGCCTTGTGAAGTTCAAGAATGGCACTGAAGGATTGATCCTTAATCTTGAAATGGAAGCGCTCGATGTGATCTTGCTTGGGAAAGATGAAGGCATCCAGGGTGGCAGCCTGGTAACACATGGGGAAGGCCGCCTTAAGGTTCCTGTGGGCCCCCTGATGCGCGGACGGGTCATCAACGCCCTCGGAGATCCGATTGATGACGGTGAAGAGATTGAAGGGCAGGAACAGCGATATATTGAACGGCCTGCACCTGGTGTCTTGCAGCGAACACCTGTTTCTCAACCATTACAGACCGGCATAAAGATAATCGATGCTTTATTCCCGATTGGCAAAGGGCAGCGTGAATTGATTGCAGGTGACAGGCAGACAGGTAAAACCACAATAGCACTGGACGCGATCATCAACCAACGCGGAAAAAACGTGACCTGCGTCTACGTTTCGATTGGTCAGAAAAAATCCTCCCTTCTGGCGGCAATTGACACCCTAAAGAAATTTAAAGCAATGCAGCATACCATCGTTCTTAGTGCATCTCCTGATGATCCACCAGCCCAGAAATATCTGGCACCTTTCAGTGGGATGACAATTGCAGAATATTTTCTGGATGCGGGTGAAGATGTTTTGATCATTTTTGATGATCTGACAAAACACGCAGATGCCTACCGAGAATTAAGTCTATTGCTCCGCCGCCCGCCAGGACGGGAAGCCTATCCCGGAGACATTTTCTATCTGCATGCACGCCTGCTGGAACGCGCCTGCAATCTGCACAGCGATGCAGGTGGCGGCTCAATTACCGCCATTCCCATCATCGCAACACAACAGGGGAATATCTCTGCTTATATTCCAACCAACTTGATCTCCATCTGCGATGGGCAGATCGTCTTGAGCAAGGAACGATTTAATAAAGGATTTAAACCAGCAGTAAGTGTTGGCATTTCTGTCTCACGGGTGGGCGGATCTGCCCAGAGCGACCTGATCCGTTCGCTGGCAAACCGTTTGAAATTAGATCTGAGCCAATTCGAAGAAGTTGAAAAATTTACCCAATTTGGAACTGAACTGGACCAGGAAACGCAACGCATGATCCAACGCGGGCAGCGTCTGCAGAGCATCCTCACTCAGGGCATCCATCGCCCACTGCAGGTAAGCGAACAGGCAATCATCATTTTCGCTGCCATTAATGGGTATATTGATCAAATTCCCCTCTCTAAAATAAAAGATTTTGAAAAACAACTCCTTCGTTGGTGCCATATACAATACGAAGACCTTGTCACTGTCATGCAGGAAGAGCAGGAATTAACGGATGACATCAAATCTAATTTAGCTGATTGTTTGGATGCTTATATCCAATACAGAGAAGAGAAGGAAAATAGCGATGAATAAGATGGTAATGGCAGTCATCCCCCGTGATGAAGCAGAACATGTGCTGGATGCGTTAATTAATGCTGGTTTTGCAGCAACCTTCATGGAAACCAAAGGTGGTATGCTGCGGCAAACACAATACACCCTCTGCACAGCTTTTTCAGCAGAGAAGTTAGATCAAGTGTGCATGATCATTAAAGATAACTGCACTACAGACATCGAATTAGATGAAGACGACCTCACCAAACAGGAGATTCTCAATTCTTCCGGCGTACAGAAAATAGGCGGTGCAGTTGTTTTCGCCTGGGACCTTGATCGCCTGGAAACCTATTAATGAGCCAGAACTACCAGATCGTCGAGCGCAGAAAAGATAATATTTCTTCGATCGAACCGCTTATCTCTGCGATGCGCACCATCTCTCTTTCCCAGTGGCGGATGGCATTAAATCGCCAAACTGAACTTGATGCTTTCCTCAATGAGCTGAAAATAACCAGTGATATCCTGAACACAAGTGCAGGGAATGTCTATGCGCAGGATATGGAAATCAATCATGACATCTTGATCATTTTGGGAAGCAACCGTGGGTTGTGCGGGAATTTCAATAAACGCCTGCGCCATTTTATTCAAGCTGAAGAAATTGATCAGCGCAGCTATAATCGCATCTACCTGGTTGGCAAGCAGCTTCCGGCGCTCTATAAAAACATCGAGCATTGGACCACGATCGACCTTTCATTTCCAGATTTTACCGCCATTCCCTCCGCATCCTCACTTTTTTCCTTAGATACACCCAATACGCTTGCAGGCTCCTCAGTCACCGTTGCATATAACGCATACCTCGGCGCCAGTCGTTTTGATGCGGCTAAACAACAAATATATCCTCTTCAGCCATCAAACCGCTTAGAAAGCCAATCAGCGTATTTAAAAGCGATTATAGATACTGATGCTCATAATATCCGCAAAACAATCGAGTTCATGCAATTCAATAGTCACCTGCAGGCTTGCCTGTATTCTTCCATGGCCAGTGAGCACTCTTCTCGCTTTGCACTGATGGAAAACGCAGACCAGAATATCGAAAACCTGATCACCGAACTGGAGATTATCCTCCAGGATTATCGTAAAGGAAAGATCACCACCGAAACCCAGGAATTAGCCGTTTCCTCTGGATTATTAAAAACAGATTAACAGGTCTTTTGTAGACGATCAAATTTGTTTAACCGCTCTTTTCCTGCGGATATAATCAGTTCTATATTCATATAATTGGGTCAGATAAAGAATGCGAACAAGAAACTCTATCATCATTATCGGCGGGGGAATTGCAGGACTGGCAGCTGGTTGTTACGCGCAAATGAATGGCTACAACAGCCAGATATTTGAGATGCATAACCTGCCGGGTGGCTTATGTACCACCTGGGAGCGCAAAGGGTATATCTACGATGGTTGCATTCATTACCTCTTTGGTTCGGGTCAGGGGCAGCCTTTTAATACGATGTGGCAGGAGTTGGGTGCAGGCCAGGATACGAAATTTATCAACCATGATATATATCAGCAGGTCACAGACGGCGAAAATATCCTTACTGTTCATGCTGATCCAGACAATCTTGAAACGCATCTCTGTGCACTCAGTCCCGCAGACGCCAGACTGATACGCGCGTTCTGCAGCGGTGTACGAAAGTTTGCACACTTTGATATGGCAGCGATGTATCAAACTCCAAAGGCACTCATGAAACCAAAGGATTGGGCAAAATTGGGGAAAAAGATGCTGCCCTTTGTTCCCACCATGGCAAAATGGGCAACCCAATCAACCAGCCAGTTTGCCCAAAAATTTAAAAACCCATTTCTGCGCCGTGCTATTGCCCAAATGTTCTCCTGGGAAGAAGCACCGGTAATGATGGGGATGATGCTGCTGGCGTATATGCACACCCATAATGCAGGTTTTCCCCTCGGCGCTTCACTTTCGTTTGTCCAGTTGATTGAAAAAAGATACAAAGCATTAGGCGGCCAGATTCATTATGAAGCCCAGGTGGAAAAAATTCTGACTGAAAATGGGCGTGCGCACGCTGTTCGCCTTTACAGTGATGAGATTATCGAAGCTGATATCATTGTTTCCTGCGCAGATGGGTACGGAACTATTTTTGATATGCTTGACGATGATTACACCAACCACAAAATCCGCCGCATGTACGACGGCCATCTTCCCACCCACCAGATGTGCCAGGTCTCAATCGGCGTCAATCGCGACCTGTCGGACCAATCCCATTGGACAACCTACTTGATTGATCAACCGATCCTTCTAGCAGGTGAGGAACGGTTTGAACTGGGTGTCAAGCATTACTGCTTTGATCCTTCTCTATCTCCAGCAGGAAAATCTGTGGTGGAATTGATCGTGCGAACCAACTATGCCTACTGGCAGCGCATCTATGGCCGCCGTGTGTATGATACAGAACAGACACAGGTTTCGGATATCATCATCGACCAGCTTGAAAAGTGGTATCCAGGCATTCGCGCGGACATAGAATTTGTGGATGAAGCCACCCCGCTCAGCTACGAAAGGTACACCGGAAACTGGATGGGCGCGACTACCGGCTGGCTGCTGACAAAAGAAACCACCCCTATGATGATCTTTGGCGTCCCAAAAACCTTGCCACATTTGCAGGATTTTTATATGGCAGGCCATTGGGTTGAACCGGGCGGCACAGTGACGCTTGCTGCTGCCTCCGCTAAAAACGTGATCCAGCAGATTTGCGCCGAAGACAGGATAGATTTCACCAGTCACCCAGCCTGACCCATTTTCTCGGTTTTAGGACTGTATTATTTATATAAACCTATCCGCAAAAAATAACTGGCCATTATTTCCAAAAGTATTTCACAATATTGTTTCCTGTTGTATATTATAAATAGGAAATATTTTACGAGAGGATGGTTATTATGGCTGAAAAGATAAAAATTGGGATTATCATTTGTGATCGCTACAGACGTTGCGCGGGCGGAAAATGCCTGCGTTCTATGCGGGAGAAAGCCGGTGCCTTTAGCATTTATGCTAGTAAAGAACTTGAACTGGTGGGCTATACCACCTGTGATGGTTGCCCAGGCGGGAATATTGAATATGCTGGTGAGGAAATGGTCAAAAATGGTGCACAGGCGATCCACCTTGCAACCGGTCTCGTTGTTGGATATCCGCCCTGCCCCTATATTGAAACATTCAAAACATTTCTGGAACATCGTTTCAATATCCCCGTTGTGGTTGGCACCCACCCCATCCCGGCAAAATATCTGGCAATGCATAAAAAACTTGGTACCTGGCAGGATGCAACCTGGAAACCACTCATTGCGCCAACCATCGCAGATGCAGAAACACGCATCGATTACGATTAAATTTCTTATTGGATGTGAAATTAAATGAAAAAGCTTGCACTTAAGATACCATCTTCTTTATTGGTCGCAATCGCCTCTTTGATGACTGTCCTGCAAATGATTTTTGCCTTTATTTTTCGCGGACCGCCATCAGTGATGTTCGAATGGTTCGGGTGGATCTGCCTGTGGAGTGCCGGGATCTTTGGAATGATACCGATCTTTACATTTCGCCACAAGGGAGATGTTCCCAAAGGGAAAAGTTACATCCATACCTCTCAGCTTGTTACCAGCGGCATATATGGCATCGTTCGCCATCCGCAGAATGGTACTGCATGGATGCTGATCAATCTGGGATTGATGCTCATCGTCCGCCACTGGACCAGTTACGTGCCGGGCGTGCTTTCGATTTTTCTAGCATATATGGATACATACCACGAAGACCAGCGCTGCATTGAGAAATTTGGACCCGCATACATCCAATATTTTTCACAGGTACCGCGGATAAATTTTTTGTATGGCATCTATCTATTGATAAAAAACCGATAACTGAAAAGCAAAAAGCGATGTGCTTCACTACCAAAATCAGGACATGTTGGGGTCATTTTCCAAATCGCATTTAAAATATAAAATGGAATTGATTAGGATTCCCTCATTATGCGATCTTCGATGAATAATGCAATTCCTGCTTTTTCAGTGTGCTACGTTGTTTTTCGTACGCTCTTAATGATAATACTGAACAGGATATTAGGGTTGAAAGATGCGAAACAAAGTGCTCCCGCCAAAGGAAAAAACCATCATTTTCAGTATCTTGCCGATCGCACACCATAAAAGGAACCGCAAAATGGGCATTTGTAATACACCCGCAGCGATACCGGCCAGGTCGAATATTGGATTGGGAATAAAGGCAATCACCAGTACAGTAAGGTTCCCATACCGAGACATCCAGTCCACCACACGGTTATACCAGTCCTGCCTCGAAACAACAAATTGCCCGCTATATCCGGCCAGGTATCCGGTTAATTCCCCCAGTGCAGCGCCGCAGCCCGCTGCAATAGCGACAAGCAGGGGATCGTAAACCATTCCCATTGCTGATGTGAATACAACACCGGGCAATGGCAGGATGATCGTTGCATTGGCAAGAATGGAAATTAAAAAAACGCCAAGGTATCCCAGGCGCGCAAAGTATTGGATTTGGTCCCGGTTCAAAACCAGGATGATGGTGGTTAGGATCAGGGCAATAAGAAGAAATAGTCGCAGAAAAGAGATCGGCTCCCGTTTGCCTTTTTTTGTCATTCCGATCTCTGTAGAAGGGTTTCGATGCGGGCAATGACCATGTCCATCGCTACTTCATTGAGTCCCCCTTCAGGTATGATCACATTGGCATAGCGTTTGGATGGCTCCACAAACTCAAGGTGCATCGGGCGCACTGTGGTTAAATATTGATGAATCACATTTTCCGTTGTTCGCCCGCGTTCAGTGATATCACGTGTCAATCGGCGTATGAACCGGATATCCGCGTCTGTATCCACAAATAATTTAACATCAAATAAGGCTCGCAAATCAGGTTCAGCGAATATTAATATACCCTCAACGATAATGACACGATGTGGCTCAACGCATATCGTCTTTCCGGTTCGGGAATGTGTGCTGAAATCATAGATCGGCAATTCAATTGAATGTCCGGATTTTAGTTTCTGGATATGCGCAATCATTAATTCCGTTTCAAGCGAATTGGGGTGGTCAAAGTTAACGGCTGCTTTTTGGTCTGGGGGAAGATCTCCTAATTCTCTGTAATATGCGTCATGGGGAAGATATGCAATATGATCTTTTCCGACTCGTTTAAGGATGACATTTGCGACGGTTGTTTTTCCGGATCCGGTCCCGCCGGCTATACCTATTACGAGCGGCTTTGAATGCGTTTGCATAACAAAAATTATACATCAGAGAATAATTAACATACTCTGTTACAATAAATTTCCCTGCCATAATAATAATTATGATCAATCTTGAGATCTCCCTTTTCTACCATCTAAGACTTAAAGCTGGCACAAGCCCGATTTTTCTGCGTGTCCAACAGGGCACGACCATCCAGCAGGTAAAAAACATTTTAGAAAAGGAATATCCACGCCTGACAACGCAACTGGATAATGTGATGATCCTTAAAGGCAAAGAGATCATCCTGGAAGATGATGTGCTTGACGAGGATGCAAAGATATCATTCTTAACACCAATTGGAGGAGGTTAGACCATGAACATAAAAACATTCCTGACCATACCATTTTTAGCCCTATTGCTTATTGCACCTGCTTGCGGAAAGAAGGATAATGAGCCCCTTGCCACTGTGGATGAATCACTTTCAACAAATGTAGAAGAAGAAACAGAAATTCAAGAAGAAATTCTGCAGAAAACAGCATCCGGGCCGTGCAATAACATACTTTTTCCCCTTACAGACGGGAATGAATGGGTATATGAAGTTAAAACGGTTGATGAAAATGGCTCTTCTTCCACCGTTGAATATGCCTGGTCCGTTTCCGAACAGCAACCAAACAGTGTAACTCTGGGTACATTATTCTATGATTCTGGTACCGTAGTTTCAGCCGATATTGAATGTGTTGATGGAGCGGTGGAGAATTTTCCGCTAACCGTCTCAAATATCGTTATCGGTGATATGGAGGGTGCGATCACTTACACCTATGTTTCTGGTAAATACCTTCCTTCACAAAAAGAATTAGAAGCCGGAAATTGGGAAAATAGCTGGCAGACGGTTGTAAATTCATCCGGAACAATCACTGCTGCATATGAAGGTGAAACGATGACGATCATCCTCGAAAACAGCCCGATCACAATGAACTGGCAAATTCAGGAACGAGATACCAGCGTAACCGTTTCTGCAGGCAGTTTTGATAACGCAGTTCGGATCAGCCAGGAATTAATTTATGAGATCAATTCACTCACTGTCAATATCAGCGGCACACCGATGGAAATTTCCACCAAGATGACTTTTGATTCCGATTATTGGTTTGTCCCAAATCTGGGCCTTGTAAAAACAGAAATTAGATCTGCAAATATAGAATTGTTCGGTTCACAATTTCCGGTTGATATGACCGGTGGATCTGTGCTTAAAAGCAGCAATTTACTTGACTGAGATATAGGGAAAATCCGTTAAACAAACACTCGCCTAAAAAAGCGAGTGTTTTTCATTGGCTTGGAATAGCACTGTCAAATACAGCCTGGCAGCTGGTATCCGGTCGGTACCACTTTGATTCAGCATATCCAGCCTGAACCAATTCCAGATTGATGAATTTTCCATCGGCAACAACATACCGTAATAACCGGTCATATTTATCTGTATTGGATATATCCTTAAACAGGTACAGTTTGTTTCCCATTAATAATTTTCGATTCGCGATCGTCGCTTCGATCGCTTCATCCCGCTGCGGGCTGTCATATTCAGGCGTGTTAATGCCTATGTAGCGCACCTGCATTTCCTTTCCATCCACGATCACCTTGATCGAGTCTCCATCAATCACATCGATCAGCGTTGCGACCTCGTAATCCGATAAGTTGGGAATACAATCAATCTCCGCAATCCCATTAAAAAGATTGTCTTCTTCAGATATGGGTGTTTTTATCGATGCTGTCAGCGCCTGGTTTGATCCATCCCAGAATTGTTCACAGGAGGTCATAAGAATTAAATGAATACATAAAGAACAAGCGAATAGTACTTTTCTTCGCAGTTTTTGTGTAACCATCAGGATCGTTCCCCTCCCCAAATACATCCCTTGTTAATCCAATATCTCATTCAGGAAACTGGTACCGATCGAGGGTGGGGTTAGTGAAAATGCTTCAGCGATAGTCGCTGCAACATCTGCAAAAGTTTCGCGGGTGCCGAGGTTAACATTATTCTTCACCTTCGTGCCAAATACAAGTAATGGAATATATTCTCTTGAGTGATCTGTGCTCTCGGTAGTGGGATCAACCCCATGGTCTGCGACAATGATCGCGATTTCGCTCTCTTTCATCTTTTCACGGATTTTTGGAACAAAGGCGTCAAATTCCTCCAGTTTTTTCGCATAACCCGCAACATCGTTGCGGTGGCCATAGGTCATATCAAATTCGACCAGGTTGGCAAATAATAAACCGGTGAAATCCTCATCCATAAAATCGATCAATGCCTGGATGCTTTCCTGGTTGAACACCGAATGATGCGTCTCGCTGATTCCGCGATTCCCAAACAGGTCATCGATCTTGCCAGTTGCATACACCTCATGGCCATTCTTGATAAGTGTATCCAACATGGTGTCAGAAGGCGCCAGTATCGGATAATCATGGCGGCGCTTGGTTCGTGAAAAAGTCCCGGCATTTTCTCCAATAAATGGCCGTGCGATGACCCTGCCTACCGCGTGTTCACCTCGCAACATTTTCCGTGAAATATCGCAAATGCGGTAAAGTTCCTCAATTGAAATGATCTCTTCGTGTGCAGCAATCTGAAATACAGAATCGGCTGAAGTGTAAACGATCGGTTTTCCGGTACGCATATGTTCCTCACCCAGCTCTTTAATGATCTCGGTGCCGGATGCAGGTTTATTCCCCAGTACTTCATATCCGGTCAGGCTGGTAAATTCATCAAGCACTTCTTTTGGAAATCCGTTTGGATATGTTGGGAATGGTTTCTTCACTTCAATGCCCATCAATTCCCAATGGCCGGTCACAGAATCCTTTCCTTTTGAAAGTTCCGCACACTTGCCATACGCGCCTTTTGTTACCGTTCTTGGAGGAACACCTTTTATTGGAGTGATGTTTCCCAGCCCTATTTCACCCATATGCGGGAGATTAAGGCCGCCTGCAACTCTTGCCGTGTTGGATAAACTGTTACTTCCAGTATCACCATACTTATCAGCATCCGGTAATTCTCCTGCCCCAACGCCATCCAAAACAATAACAGCGATTCGTTCTATTTTCATAAGCTTTTCCTGTTTTAGAGAGAT
>Ga0180429_10004473_pt1 | contig 11173 bp, 8 predicted proteins | sample SS_ome_FD_132428 | JGI IMG/M metagenome (GOLD analysis project Ga0180429, IMG submission 132428) | Hypersaline lake sediment archaeal communities from the Salton Sea, California, USA - SS_1_S_1 metaG | ecosystem: Environmental > Aquatic > Non-marine Saline and Alkaline > Hypersaline > Sediment ... | reverse complement strand
TGGTGAAAGAGGACGTCGTCCGGCTTGTAGGATTCCCTGGTGCACAGATAGGCGAAGACCTTCACGGTCTCCATGGGCATTTCGGCGAAAAAAGGCATCTGCCTCAGAACCTCCAGGTTCCCCTCGAATTCGCAGGAGGCGGAGGTCTTACTGCTTTCCGTGGATGAGCTCATACAATATCCCCTTTTTCGAAAGGAGCTCCTCGTAACTTCCCATCTCCACGATCCTCCCGGCCTTCATGACGGCCACCTTGTCGTAATCCTTGATGGTGTCCAGCCGGTGGACGATGGAAATGAGGGTGCTCCGGCCTTTCCACTGGCGGCTGAGCAGGTTCTGAATGCGGCCCTGACTTTTGTTGTCCAGGGCCGACGTGGCCTCGTCCATGATCAGCACGTTGGGCTCCTTGAGAAACACCCGGGCGATGGCCAGCTTCTGGCGCTGCCCCCCGGACAGCTTGTCCCCCTTGCTTCCCACCTGATACTCCATGCCGATCTCGACGATGGCTTCCAACAAATCCTCTTCGATGAGCAGGTGGATGATGCTTTGATTGATGCGCTCCTGAGCCTGGTGCTTGTCCGTGGTGGGCTTGCCGAAAAGGATGTTGTTCAAAATGGTCTGGGAGCTCAGATAGCGGGACCGCTCGTAGAAGGAAAAGGCGTGAGGGCTTTCCTTGGAGATCTTTTCCCTGAACCGGGAGCGCGCCTGGAGAACGAGCTCCTTGAGGGCCGGAGGCAGGGCCGCCATTTTGTGCCGGGCCGGAGTGAAGCGCAAAGCCAGCTCCAGCAGTCGCTTTCGATCTTCGTCGACAAGGTCTCCCGCCTCTCGACCGGTTTTTTTCATCCCTTCCACCAGGACCTTGTACGACTCCAGCTCTTCGGGACCGATGGGACTTTGCTCGAAAAAGACGCCTTCGGGAGGCAGATTGCCCAGGATGTCCACCGTCTGGCGCGCCAGTTGCCCTCCCAGCTCCAGCAAAGGACGGACGAGGCCGGCCTCTTCCAGGAACCGGCGAAACAAGACGTTGTCCGGCAGTCGGTCCATGCGGAATTCCGGATCGCGGGGAGAGCCGAAGGTGAGGTTCTCGGACACGGTGGAGTATTCGAGATACCGGTCCTCCTCGAAAAACTCCACGTACTCGGCCAGCTCCTCGCCGAAATCCCTCTGAAAATTCTGCCTCACCCTCACCACGCGCTCCACGAGGTCCCCGTAGCTCTCTTCGTCCAGAACCGTGTTGAGGCCGAAGCGGAGAACGTCCACGAAGATGCCCGTCTGCTGAAGGACCTGGATCATGTCGTCCAGGCTCGGCAGGGACTCCTCGGCAAGAGGCTCCCCCTTTTCCAGACGGGAAACGTAGGAATAGAGGAGATTCTCGCGAATGGTGCCGTCGAAGATGAAAGGGCTCTGGGACACGAACCCCACCGTGGAAGCCATGTCCTTTTTGGTGAGCTCCGCCACTTCCTCGTCGCCGATGAGCACCCTCCCGCCCGTGTACTTGTAGAGCTGGCCCACGCACTGGGCCAGAGTGCTCTTGCCGCTTCCCGAAAAGCCCACCACCGCCAAGTGCTCCCCGGGCTTCAAAGCCAGGTCCACGGAATCCAGAAGCCGGATGCCCCCCTCCACTTCGTAGGACAGCTTCTCCACCCGCACGGAGCCTTCCAGCTCGTAGGGCTCCCGGTCGCGAGGCTCCAGGGCGTGCTCGGGCATGTCGTCGAAATACTCCATGGTCCTTTGGTAGCGCACCATGGAATCCTGATAGGACTGGTAGAAATCGATAAGCTCCTTGAAGGGGTCGTAAAGCTTTTCCTGAGCCGACAGGAAAGCCACCAAGGCCCCCAAGTCCAACCGCCCCTTGATGGTCAGGTATCCTCCGAGAATGAAAATGAAGAAGGGACTGAGGTTGGTGAAGAAGTTGTTCATCACCTTGACCCCGTCCTTGTAGAGGTTCCAGACGATGCGGATGTGGAGCAAGCGGTCCACCAGGCCGTCGTATTTTCGGTTTTCCAGGCGATAGGAGCCGTTGGCGTGGATTTCGTGGATGCCGGTAACGGCCTCGCCGATCTTGTTGGAAATGACCCGGGTGGCGTCCACGCGCTTCTTGTTGGCCTCGTTGACCCGTCTTTGCAGCCAGGGAACCAGCACGAGAACCACGGGATAGACGCTGAGGGACAGGAGGGCCAGCCAGGGGTTGAGGGTGAACAGGTAGGCCCCGAAAGCCAGGAGCGTGAGGACGTTGATGACGGGAACGGCCACGGCCATGCCCACGAAGTCGCCTGCGGCGGCCAGCTCGTTGACCAGGGCCGCCACCACCATGCCGGGCTGGGTGCGCCGGAAGAAAGGCAGGGGCAAGGTGAGCAGATGGTGGTAGAGCTGCTTGCGCATTTCCGCCAGCGCCCTCTGGCCGATGATGGTTTGCAGGGTGTTGACCAGGTATTTGAGACCGCTCGCCAGGACGACGGCCGCCAGATAGAGACCGCAGTACAGAAACAGGGCGTCGATCTCCCGGAAGCGAATGGCTTCGTTGACGATGCGCTTCTGCATTTCCAGAGGCAGCACCCGGGTGAAGACGGTCACCACGATGACGGCCAGAAGCACGACCTGCAGCTTGACGTTGGCGGAAAAAATCCATGAATAAAGGCTTCTTCGAACGACGGGAACATCGGCTTTGCCCATGGCGGGAGCTCCTTCCTGAATCGCTGAACGCCAAGCACCTTATTTCATCCGGAGCGGTTATGCAAGGCGGGAATGACATGGGAAGCCCGCCACATTCCAGTTGAAAACTCCGGTATCCGCCATTATCATGGAAAGCCATTGTCCCGCTACGGTAAAATCAAGGAAAAGGGCTTATGAAACTTTGGATTTTCGCCGTCTCCTTCCTTTCGATCCTTTTCATCGCCTCTCCGGTCCAGGCCCTGAGGGCTCGAACGGTGGAAGGGTATCCGGCCTGCGTTTCCGAAGAGATGCTGGAAGCCTTCGTTCAGCACTACATCGCAGGCAACGAATCCGAAACCAAAAAGTACCTCGATCAGAGAAAGTGCATGATGCTGGGAGAAGGGACCGTCGTGGACGTGATTCAGCCATCGGGAGCGTTGAACGCCACGGTGGGCTTTCTTTTGCACGGAGGGGCTTTCTACACCTGGAGAGACGGGGTGGTCGTGATCCCCGAGCCCAAAAGGGCTTCTTCCCCAAGGCGGCCTTCGGCCCACCGAAAGCCCTCTCTTCCTCCGGCTTCCGCCGTTCGGGAAGCGTCCCCGCAATACCCGCCGCCTCGATCCGATTCCCCTCCACCAAGGGCCCCCGTCGTCCGCCCCCGCCCGTCTCCGTCGTATCCGAGCTATTTCAAGACCGAATGAAGCCATGGCCTCCCTCCTTGTCGAATAGTCTTGACTTGGATGGAACATGGTTTAAGTTGACGGATGCGGAAACCGAACGTCAACCCCAGGCAAACCGAAGAATCGAGGTGAAGCTCATGACGGACGATATGGAAAAGCAGTTTCGGAAATCTTCCGAAATGGCTCGAAGACAGTTTCGCAAAGACGTGAACGGCTTCAAGCAGAGGCGCCGACTGGAGCTTGAAGACCTTCTGAGGACGGAAAGGGAAAAGCCCGAAGATCTGCAAGATCCCCAAAAAATCGAATGGATTCTCAACGAGCTCCGGGATGCCGAATGATTCATCCCAACCCGCTTGAAGCCTTTGGCGAAGCTCGAGCGCGGTTTTCCCCCGGCTCCGGAGGAAGGTCCACCCGTTTCCATTGGACCAGGAGGACGCGAAAATGAGCTCGAAACAAACATGGGGCTGGATTTCTCTTTTGATGCTTCCCTGTCTTCTTTCAAACCCTCAAGCTTGGGCCACCGAATCCTTGAAACAGCCACGAATCCTGTCCGATTCCCTGAAGCGCTCCGTTCAACAAGTGATCGCCTCCAAACCGGAAGACCTTCTGGTCGTTCTCAAGAACGGTCTGACCGTTTTCATACACCGAAGCACGGAAAGCAACGTGGTATCGGCCCGGGTTTTGGTGAAAACGGGGGCTATCTACGAAGGCCGGTTTCTCGGAGCCGGCCTTTCCCATTACCTCGAGCACGTCGTTTCGGGAGGCACCACCCGCTCCTTTACCGAAGCGGAAGCCCGGGAAAGGCTCAAGCGGTTGGGAGGGGCGAGCAACGCCTACACCTCCTACGACCGAACGGCCTATTACATCGACACGTCCGCTTCTCTGTGGAAGGAAGCTCTGGATCTGCTCCTGTCCTACGTGAGCGAATGCGCCCTGGATCCAGGGGAAGTGAAGCGGGAAAAGTCGGTGATCCAGCAGGAATTCAAGCTGGGAGAAAACAATCCCCAAAGGGAATTGTGGAAGCTTTTCACCGCCACCGCCTATCGGGCCCACCCCGTGGGGATTCCCATCATCGGCTACGAAGAGGTCTTCGTTCAACAAAGCCGCGAGGACCTCCTGGAATACTACCGGTCCAAGTATCAGCCCCAAAACATGGTGGTGAGCCTGGCGGGGAGCGTCGATCCCCTGCAAGTGCTGGAATTCGTCGTCGAGAAAAGCGATGCCTTCCAGCGGACGGCGGCTCCTCCCGAAGCCCTTCCCGCCGAGCCGGAACAGATCGCCCCCCGGCGAGCCGAGAAGGAAATGGAATCGGCGCGACTGGTGAGCGCCATGATCGGCTTTCCTTCGGTTCCCCTGGATCATCCCGATCTCTACGCCCTGGACGTGCTGGCCATTCTCATGGGGGACGGACGGACCAGCCGGCTTTACCGTCGCCTCAAAGACATGGAGAACAAGGTGCTGAGCGTCGGCACCTCCAGCTGGACGCCGGACTTCGTCCGAGGACAGTTCATCGTCTCCGCCACTCTGCCCGGGGAAAATTGGCCCGGAGTGCTGGAAGACATCCGGGACGAGATCGAAAGGCTCAAAAACGAGCCCCCTTCCATGCGGGAGCTGGAAAAAGCCAAGAAAAACGTCATCGCCCAGCAGGTTTTCGGCAACGAGTCCATGTCCGCTCGAGCCTCTTCCCTGGCTCGCTCCTATCTGGCAACGGGAGACCCTTATTTCGACGACAAGTACGTGGAAGGCATCGAGAAGGTGAGCCCCGAAGAGGTTCGGCAGGTCGCCCGCAGGTATCTCGACGCTTCGCGCATGAACGTCGCCGTCATCAAGCCTCCCGCTGCCTCGACCTCCCCGGAGAAGGATCCGCCGACGGAGACGACCCCGGCGGCCATGGGCGCCGAGACCGACGGAGTGCGGGTCAAGGAGCTTTCCAACGGCCTCAAGGTGCTGGTCAAAGCCGACGACGCCCTCCCCATGGCTTCCGTCCAGCTCTACGGGCTGGGGGGGCTTTTCATGGAAAACGGCGACGAGCCGGGATTGTCGGCCTTCACGGCGGATCTGCTCACGGCCGGCACGAAAAGGCGATCCAAGCAGGAGATCGCCGAGGCCGTGGAATCCGCGGGGGGCAGTCTTTCCAGCGGAGCCGGAAACAACACCTACCACGTCACCCTCCAGGTCCTCCAACAGGATCTCGACATGGCCCTGGACATTCTCTCCGACGTGATTCTCGACGCCACCTTTCCTCCCGAGGAGATCGAGAAGCAACGGCGGGAGACCCTGTTGGCCATTCAGCGGCAGGATGAAAACTGGCAGGCGGAGATCATGCTGCTCTTCAAGCACGAATTCTTCCCCGACAATTCCTACGGGCACAATCGACTGGGAACGGAAGCCTCGGTGAAAGGGTTCACTCGCGAGGACTTGAAGCGATTCCGCGACCGAATGGCTCGTCCCGAGCATTCGGTGCTGGCGGTTTACGGAGACGTTCGCCCGCAAGAGGTGTTCGAGCGCATCGAGAAGGCGTTCGGTTCCTGGGAGAAAGGCTCGGGGGACAAGAAGGAAAGGACCAAGCCGGCCACCGGTCCTCGATTGACGGAAAGCCGTATCGTGGAAAAAATGACGGACAAGAGCTCGGCGGCTCTATTCGTGGGAGCCGAAGGACTGTCCATCGAAGACGAGGACCGCCCGGTTCTGGACGTGCTGGACAGCCTTCTTTCGGGCATCGGTTATCCCGGCGGGCGGCTCCACGAAGCGCTCAGGGGAAAAGCCGACTTGGTGTATCTGGTGCACGCCTTCCCCTTCTACGGCTTGGGCACGGGGTATTTCGGAGTCATCACCCAGACCACCATGGGAAACTTCGCCGAAGTGAAGGAGATCATCATGAGCAATCTCCAGCGCCTGCGGGACGAGCCGGTTCCCGCCGGGGAGATGCGGGACGCCGCGGAGATGGCCGTCACCATGCACCACTTGAGTCTGGAAACCCTTTCCTCACAGGCTCAAAGCGCGACCGTCAACGAGGTTCTGGGACTTGGCTGGAATTACGACGAGCGCTATCCCGATCTGCTGCGCACCGTGACGGCGGAAGACGTGCAAGAGCTGGCGAACAAGCTTTTCGCCCATACCCTCGCGGTGGAAGCGATTCCCGAAAATCCGGTGGAAGCGATCATTCCTCCCGAGCAGGAGCGTCATACGCACGTGGATCACTGAGATCGGCGCGAGGAAGGGGCTCCGTAATAAACGCGACCGTCCACCACCAGTCGCTCCAGCCGGTTTTCCGCTTCCTGCCGCTTCAGCGTCTCGTGGAGCTCGTCGGGGGAAACGCCCAGGGAGGCAGCCATTTCATCGGCGGTGCAGGGGCGTCTAAGGACCATTTCCAGGACGCGCCGAGCCGCCTCCTCGTCGTGACGGATGGCGCAGCTCCCTTGAAAGGCGCCGACAATCGTGGTTTTTTCCGCGGGAAAGTAGGCCCGGACCTCCTCCATTCGCTCCCGGGTCAGGCCCCGGATGCCGGGACGGGCGGGAGGGCGCACGACGGTGTTCAGCTCCACGGCGTCGGGATTCAAGCGATCCACCATCCGCCGAATTCCGCGACATTCCCGAGGGTGATCGTTGTAGCCGGCAACGAGAAGGACTTCAAGGAACAGCTCCCCGCCGTATTCCCTGCCGAAGGCTTCGAGCCCTTCCAGGATCTCCGAAAGCTTCAAAAGAGGGTGAGGGCGGTTCACGGCTTTGAACACGGCCTCTTCGACGGCGTCCAGGGAGGGAACCACTCGATCCGCCGCCAAAAGGTCCCGGCGCACCCGCGCGTCCCACAAGAGCGACCCGTTGGTGAGAGCCACCAAGGGGCGGGAGGGAAATCTTTTCTTGACGGACCGCAGGAGCTCTCCCAGAGGCTCGTACAAGGTGGGCTCCCCGGCGCTGGACAACGTCAGCGCGTCCACCCCTTCCGGATAGCGGGAGAAGTGATCCTCCAGCTCCCTCACGACGACATCGGGATCCACGAAGGTCCGGCGTTCGAGGCTCAAATGGTCGGTTCGCCCCGATTCGCAATAAACGCAGTCGAAAGTGCAGGTTTTGGGGGGAACCAGATCGATTCCCAAAGAGCGGCCCAGGCGACGAGAGGGAACGGGACCGAAAACGGTCTTCATCGACGCTTTTTCCCTGCCGACATTTGAATCATGACGTTGTTCTTCTTCTGAAGGTAAACTTCGCACTGGGAGCATTCCCGCCCTTCCTCCTTGCACATTCTCGGAACAAGGTCCCAGCAAGGGATGGGAAAGTTGAGAATGGCGGGGCAGTTCCTGCGATCCTTTTTGGAGCATTTGCGCACTTCCCAGCAGGGGGCGATGGTCAGAAGCTTCTTGACCCCCGCGATGTTCAAGCCTTCGTCGTTCAAGAGCTCTCTCAGGCATTTGAGCCACTGCAAGTCGTTGTTCGAGTAGAATCGCTTCCCTCCTCGGCGAGCGGGCTTGACCAAACCTTCCTGCTCGTAAACCCGCAGAATCCTGGGGTGGATGTTCAGCAGCTCCGAAACGATTCCGATAGGATAAATGGCTTTTTGACTGGCGATTTCCATAACGGCCTCCTCGATGAAAGGGACCAGGGAAGAAAAAGCGTCCGAATCCGGGACCCGCGGAAGCTTTCGGCTTCTCCTGGCTCGGGGGAAAAGGGAACGGGCCGCAAAGGCGAAGGCTTCCTCCGCCTTTGCGGAGCCCCCCGGGGGGACGCGACGGTCGGGATGGCTTTTCCTTGCGGCGATTCGCGAAGCGAGGCGCAACCGCGACATCGAATAGTCGATGAAGTTCTACCCTGCCTTTCCCGTACTTGGAGCCGATACCGTCGAAGCACCTTATATAGCAGCCTACTCCTTGTTGGCCTCTTCACAAAGCTCTTGAATGTGCGCGGGAGCCACCTCCAAAAGCTTCTTGATCCCCGCGATGTTGAGCTTCTCCTCCGTCAGGAGCTTTCTCAGGCACTTGAGCCACTCCAGATCGCGGTTGGAGTAGAACCGCTTTCCTCCTCTCCGATGAGGCTTGATCAATCCTTCCTGCTCGTAAATGCGCAGGGTTCTCGGGTGAATGCCCAAAAGCTCCGCAACGATTCCAATGGGATAGACCGCTCTTTGGCTTTCGATGTCCACAGGCTTCCTCCTCCTCGAGAGATCAAAAGGTTAAATAAAAAACAAGATCTTTTAAAACCTGGACCATCAGTTGTCAACCCAATTCAAGCCCTCTTCATTTTACCACAGGGTCCGATGTTTTCACTTGCCAATTCCAGGGAAAATAAATTAACTTTCGGATCTTGACCGTTGCGGGGAGCTCTCAAAAGATAGCTCCCGCTAAGTTGCAATATAATCATATTTCAGAAAAATAAACAACCCAATTATAAACTTAACGAGATGAAAATGCTCAGCTTGTTCTAGGTCGAAATTTTTTTGAACTTCCTTAGCCCGCCACAAAGGTCAGGAGAGGAGAGCCATGCGAAGTGACGTTATGAAGAAAGGTGTTGAAAAAGCCCCTCACAGATCCCTTTTCAAAGCCATGGGGTACACGCAAACCGAGCTGGACCGCCCCTTGGTGGGGGTGGTGAATTCGGCCAACGAGATCGTTCCCGGACACGTCCATCTGGATCGCATCGCCCAAGCCGTCAAGGCCGGCGTCTACCTGGCCGGCGGCACTCCCATGGAATTCTCCACCATCGGCGTGTGCGACGGCATCGCCATGAACCATGAAGGCATGCGCTATTCCCTGGCCAGCCGGGAGCTCATCGCCGATTCCGTGGAGATCATGGCCACGGCCCACCCTTTCGACGGTCTCGTTTTCATCCCCAATTGCGACAAGATCGTCCCCGGCATGCTCATGGCCGCCATGCGCTTGAACGTTCCGTGCATCGTGGTGAGCGGAGGCCCCATGATGGCGGGGCGCGTGGGCGACCGGCAGGTGGATCTGATCTCCGTCTTCGAAGGCGTGGGGGCTTTCAAATCGGGGAAGATCGGCGAGGGCGAGCTCGCGGAGCTGGAAGAATGCGCCTGCCCGGGATGCGGCTCCTGCGCCGGCATGTTCACGGCCAATTCCATGAACTGCCTCACGGAGGCCCTGGGGCTGGGCCTTCCGGGAAACGGAACGCTTCCCGCCGTGTCGGCCGCCCGCGTCCGTCTGGCCAAGCTGGCGGGCATGAAAGTTCTGGAGCTGATCCGCGACAACGTCCAGCCCCGGGACATCGCCACCCGGGAAGCCTTCGAGAACGCCATGGCCGTGGACATGGCCCTGGGGTGCTCCACCAACACGGTGCTTCATGTTCCCGCCATCGCCCACGAAGCGGACATCCGACTGGATCTCGACCTTTTCAATGCGGTGAGCGCCCGCACTCCGCATCTTTGCTCTCTGCGCCCCGGCGGGGACCACTTCCTCACCGATCTGGACGAGGCGGGAGGGGTCCAGGGAGTGATGAAGGAGCTCGCGGCCGCGGGTCTTGTGGCGACGGGAGCGCGCACGGTTTCGGGGCTCACCGTGGGAGAGAACCTGCAGAGGATCGAAAGCGTGGATTCCCGGGTGATCCGGCCCGTGGACAATCCCTACCACCGGGAGGGAGGCATCGCCGTGCTTTACGGCAACCTGGCCCCCGAGGGGGCCGTGGTGAAGCAATCCGCCGTCGCTCCCGAAATGCTGTGCCGCAAGGGCAAGGCACGCATTTTCGAGAGTGAATCGGCGGCGGCTTCGGCTATACTGGAAGGAGAGATCCGGCCGGGGGATGTGGTGGTGATTCGTTACGAAGGCCCCAAGGGGGGGCCCGGCATGCAGGAGATGCTCACCCCCACGGCGGCCATCATGGGCATGGGATTGGGCAAGGAAGTGGCCCTGCTCACGGACGGTCGCTTCAGCGGAGGCACCCAGGGGGCGGCCATCGGCCACATCTCCCCGGAAGCCGCGGCGGGAGGCCCCATCGCCCTGGTGGAGGAAGGAGACGAGATCCTCGTCGATATTCCCGCCAAGAAGCTGGAGCTCCTCGTGAAGTCCTCCGTTCTGGAAGAAAGGCGGGCCCGGTGGACACCCCGGGAGCCCCGGATCACCCGGGGATATCTGGGACGATACGCCCGCATGGTCACTTCCGGATCCCGGGGGGCCGTGTTCGAAAAGTAGTGACGAGGCCCATGCACGGATCCATGCGAGCAAGTTGACGCCCCCCCGGGAGGGAGGACATCTTGCCCTCGAAGCGCATCTTTCGAAAGCTTGTGGCCGAGGGCGGAAATGCTCCGTCTCCCGGGAGCGGTCTTCTTGCTCGCGTTGACAAGGGAGCTTGGAGCGATCTTCAAAAAGGATTCTCGCTCCGGTTTTCCCGAAATGACGGCATCGTCGAAAACCCGTAACAACAAAGTTGACGGAGCAATGACGCCGTGGGCTACGTTTTCACAACCGAAGACGCTCAGCGCTACGAGGACTGGCTCCAAAGGGAGCCGGGACGGAGCGCCTTCGCCATAGAACAGGATCTCCTCTACCGCATGTGGCATCCCTTGTCGCCTCAGCGGCTCCTGGAGGTGGGCTGCGGATGCGGACACTTCCTCCACGAGCTCTCCCAGCAGGGACACCAGGTCACCGGGCTGGACCCTTCTCCGGCCATGCTCCGCTTCGCTCGAAGGCGCCTGCCCCGGCGGGTGCGTCTCCATGAAGGCTATGCCGAAGACCTGCCCTATGCGGACAACGAATTCGACACCGTCGCCCTCGTCACCACCCTGGAGTTCACGCAAGACCCTTCGGCCGCTCTGGAGGAGGCCTGCCGCGTGGCACGCTCCCACGTGCTTCTTGGAGTGCTCAACAAGTACTCGCTCATCAGCTTCCAGAGAAGATTGG
>Ga0180429_10004471_pt1 | contig 11179 bp, 10 predicted proteins | sample SS_ome_FD_132428 | JGI IMG/M metagenome (GOLD analysis project Ga0180429, IMG submission 132428) | Hypersaline lake sediment archaeal communities from the Salton Sea, California, USA - SS_1_S_1 metaG | ecosystem: Environmental > Aquatic > Non-marine Saline and Alkaline > Hypersaline > Sediment ... | reverse complement strand
CGCCGCAACGGGCGACCTGGGGCACGACGCGGAGGCGAAAATCTACGAAGTGAAACCCGGCTTGGATGAAGTCACGGCCCCCCTGGTCGGCGTCGACCCGGGACCATCGTTCCACTTCGTGCTCAATAACAAGGTCTTCAAGGACAATCGGATTCCGCCGCGGGGCTACACCCAAACTGCCTTCGACAAACCCGGCCTGCGGTCAGTGGGAGCCAGCTATGCCGATGGCCAATATTGGGATGACACAAAATACCGGCTGCCCGGTAACACCGACCGGGTCACGGTCAAATTGTATTATCAAACCGCCTCAAAAGAATATATTGACTTCTTAGCCGCCAACGGTGGTCTGGATGGCGAAAGCCTGGGTCAACTGTGGAATTCGTCCAAAAGCCCGCCGGAACTAATGGCTGCTGCCTTCATCCCGGCCCACACATATTATTTTCCGCTCATCTTCAAAGAGGGTAATTAATCGGAGCCAAACATAAAGGACGATTGTGATGACGTGGTATAATAATATACACAGTTCATGCAATCAATGCTCGCGATGCGGAGGTAAGACAATGAAAAAACATAAAGTATTTTTTAGATGGCTGATAATGCTGGTTTTGTTTGTGCTGATGGCGCTTCCAGCCGCGGCTCAAACCGAAGCGGGACAGCCCTACATCGTGCAGCACAGCGACAGCCTGTGGAAGCTGGCCGAAAAATATTTGGGCGACGGTAATCTGTACCCGCAAATAATCCAAGCCACCGCGGCCCAAGCTGCGACCGACACCTCATTCGCGGCCATCGGCAACGCCGATGTTATTCAGCCCGGTCAAAAAATCTGGATACCCGCCGCCACGGATTTACCCCCCGTCTCCGAGCCGGCAGCGACCGCAGTCATCCCCACCAGCGGCAACGGGCCAACCGGGCACATCGCCTTTAGTTTCTGGAACAATGCCCCCGGTCGCTGCACGTATGAAATCAACATCATCGAGGTGCAGGCCTGCCTGCAAAGCCCGGCCGACTGCCAGGCCAGCCGCCGCATATTTGCCCTCAACAACGCCAGCGAGCCGGCCCTTTCGCCGGACGGGCAGCAGTTGGCCTTTCGCGGCTGGGGCGCCATTCCTGATGAACTCCAGCCGGGGCAAGCCCATCCCTACAAAGATTGCGCCGCCCCCCAGGCCGAACGCTGGCTGCAAACCACTTTGCTGGATGGCACAAACCGGCGCAGTATGACCGGCTTTTACGAGGACTCCCACCCGGACTGGTCTCCGGACGGGCAAAAAGTGTTGTTTGACAGCGGCCGCAATGGCGACGGCATCACCCGCATCATGATGTTTTATGCCGATGGCTCCGGCGAGGAAGAACTACGCATCGCCGGGCAACAACCCTCGTGGGCCGGGGATAACGACCGCTTTGTTTACCGCGGCTGCGACAGCACCGGTAATCGCTGCGGATTGTGGCAGGCTCGGGCTGTGCCGGTTAAATCGTGGGAAGCCGGAGCCAACGTAATTGGGCCGGTACTGGAAGAGCCGCCCGCGGCCCATCCCGACTGGTCGCCCACCGGGGACACTATTGTGTACCAAAGCCAGATTGACGGCAACTGGAATCTGTATCTAATCGAGGCCGACGGCTCAAACCGGCGTCAGTTGACCAGCGACCCGGCCATCGAGGGGCTGCCGGCCTGGTCGCCAGACGGCCAATGGATAGCCTATCTGTCCAACAAAGGTGATAACTGGGGCCTCTGGATTGTCGGATCTGACGGAGGCAAAGCCCGCCAACTGTTTGCCTTTGATGGCGGCCAATTTACGCCGCGGGCGGTGGCCCCCTACGGCACCCGCGACTGGCTGGATGAACAAATTTCTTGGGGGCCATAAAAGTCAATTTGATTTCCGGTCGGCTGCAATTTTGGCTATAATGAGGGGAGCACCAGTTTTGGAGCTGGTTAATCAGGCCATCTCATTGAGTAAGGACCATCACCATGACTGACACCGATGAAATCATCGAAGACACCAAACGCTGTCCGTTTTGCGACGAAGTAATTCGGGTCAAGGCGGTTATCTGCAAGCATTGTCGCCAATGGATGCCCGGCTACACGTATGAATCGGCAATTCGGGATTTGGTCATCCAAAAACAGGAAACGGAAATACAGACCGGTCCTGAACCGGATGCCCTCAGCCGCGATGAACAGTACGAACTGGCCCGGACCTGGGCTAAGGCGGGTCGGAAACAATCGTTGCAAGGATTTGATCTGATAGCCCGTGATTTAAGCGGATTAGATTTGCAGGGGGCCAATTTAAGAGGGGCCGATTTGAGCGAGGCCGATTTAAGCGGCGCCAATCTGGAGCAGGCTGACCTGCGGGGGGCCAATCTGTTTCGGGCCAACCTGCGGGGAGCCAAGCTGCCGCAAGCCCGGCTGGAAGAGGCCTATCTAAGGGAAGCCTTGCTGGAGTATGCCGATTTATCCAACGGCAAACTGGCCAACGCCAATCTGCGCAGCGCCTCGCTCAGGCACACGGTTCTTTATCGGGTTGACCTTGACCGGGCCTATCTGAAAACAGCAGATTTACAATATGCCAATCTCAACCAATCGTACTTAAAAGACACCAACCTGGCCTCCACCAAAATGGAGGAGGCAACATTAATAGGGGCAGTGCTGATTAGAGCCAATTTTACCGAATCTGACATTGACCGGCAACAATATCAACAGGCCCACACAATCGAGGCTATAATTTTACCGGATGGTCTTCAACTGCAACCGTAACTCACGTTGGTTCAATGCGCCGCACTTCGAATGAATAACCGTGCCAGCCAACCACAACCAGCGCCGTTTCTTTGCTGCCGTCTTCGTGATGCACGGTTTTGTATTGCACCTGGGGAGGCTCGCCGTATTGACCTTCGACCAGATTAATGGCATACAGCCCATCCGGTGCTTCGACCGTATGGGAGGCAACCAACTGTCCTCGAATATAAACAGCAACCTGATAGAAATTCATGGTCAGTACGGATTTCTGATGTAGTTCAGCAGTTACAATTTAACTATATCCGCATTTATTATTGTTGACAAGTCGGACCGGATTACCGGTAAATATCCGCAATCATTATTCAAAAAAGGGGGGGAAGGCCGATGTCTGCCTCAGAACAAAAAAAGACCCTGTTTATTGCCTGCGGCGCGCTGGCCAAAGAGACCAAAGAGATCATCAAAAAACATCAATGGCCGGTTGATCTCAAAGCGCTGCCGGCCTTGCACCACATGACCCCCCACAAAATCACGACTGATCTGGATAAGATGCTGACCCGCTGGCAAAACGATTACGAAAAAATTATTGTGGTTTACGGAGAATGTGGGGCGACCGGCATTGACCGGATGTTGGCCAAACACAATGTGGCGCGGGTTAGCGGACCGCACTGTTACGATATGTATCTGGGCAGTACCGAATTCAACCTGATGATGGAAGAAGAACCCGGCACCTTCTTTTTGACCGACTGGCTGCTGCGAGCCTATGAAAAAGCAGTGCTGGGGGGACTGGGGCTGGATAAACATCCGGAACTAGCGCCCCTTTATTTTGGCAATTATCACCGCCTGGTCTACATCAGCCAGAACCCCACCGATAAGTTGCTGGTCAAAGCCAGAACCATTGCTGACTCAATGGGCTGGGAGTTTCAACACCGTCCCACCGGCTATGGTGATTTGGAGACCCGGCTGATTGAGTTGATGAAAAACGGGACCGCCCCCCAAAGCAATTCTCAATATAACCAGACCTGACAGGTTTTGGTTAATATTTGTCCGAGCAAATGCTGTTTGACCGAAATTTCAAAGGTTGAAATGCCCCAAGCGCAAAAACCTGTGAGGTCTTTGCGCCAAAATGAGAATTACTGCACCCCCAAGAATAACCTTTAAGGTTGTACCCGAAGATCGGTGATCCGCACGTGGTCGCTCTGGAACTGTCCGGCCTCATCCAGAATCTGAAGCCGCGCCCCGGATTCCGGTTCATACAGCCCCACCAGTAAATCATAATGACCAGCCAAATCAGCCGGCAAAGGCACAGTGTGCCGGTCAACCACCTGTTCACCGGGCTGCCAGGCCGGCGTGGGGAAGAACCCATTCTGCGGCCTGCCGTCTCGCTGGGCGACGATGGTATTATCGGCCTGCACCAACTGGACAAATACCGTAAAATCAACCTCAATGGGAGCCTCGACCTGCCAAAACAGGGTCAGCTCCAAATCATCGCCGGGCTGTAACGGTTGATTGAGGGCGTAGCCGGTGAGGGTGATTTGCCGATTGAAATCTTTGTCCAACGGCGTTATCTGCACCTCAGAAGAGACAGCCGGGGCGACATTGACCCCATCCCGCCGGCTGAACAGGACCAACGGTTGGTCCATAGCCTCAGCCTTGAACAGTCGCCGCCGGACATAATTTTGCTGAAACCAGTCCATTTGTTGCACGCCATCCAACCACAAATACCCCAGTAAAATTAAATCGGGCTGGTACTGCCGAATCGCATAGCCAAAATCACCCTGGGCAATATGTTCAGACACATCCGGCTGGGCTAACCCCACAATATCAATAATGTGGCGTCCGGACCAGTAACCGATGTGTCCAATATCAATTGTTGACAACGTGGCTTCGGGAGAAGTGTGTTGGGCAATCCAACGAGCAGGGGCCGGGTAAGAACGGGCTTTCCAATCGGGGTGTGCCCGCACTACTTTAGCCGACATCGGCCCCAAAACCCACAGCATTTCAGCCATCACCAATATTGCAATGGGGATGGCGATGAGCATTCGCCGCCGCCGCAAAACCAGCCAGCCGATGCCTTCGGCTGCAAATTGAATCCCGCGGGCGGTCAACAGCGCCGCGCCGGGCATCAGGGGGGCATAATACCACTCGGCAGCCGGTACGTTGAGGATGACAAAAACGGCGCCGTACAAGACATCACGGCCAATCAAAATCAGCCAGGGGCGCTCTTGCCACAGAGCCGGGACCAGCCCCAGCAACAAAAAGAGCGGATAGGAATAATAGACCAGACGATGGTCGCCATGCGTCCAATCTTCGATGTGATACTGCATCCCTTCGATAAAGTTCATCCGCAGCCAGTTAAAATCACCCTGGGCGGTTTTAGCGGCCAACGTAGCCGGAAACGGTGAACCGAAATAGAACAGGGCGAACAGATACCAGCCCGCCGGAACTGCAATGGCCGGTAAAATGAGTCGCCAGGATAACCGCCGCCGGGCCACCACGTCGTAGCCCAACAACACCGCTACGGACAGGGCCGCGTCGCCGCGGGTCAGGGCGGTGACGCCCACCAGAACGCCGGCCAGACTATACCGGTCATACACGTAAGCTGCTACCGAGGCCAAAATCAGGGTGGCGTACAGGTAACTTTCCATACTGAAGGACATCACCATAAAGGGGGCAATCGTCACAAACAACGCCCCCCCGATTCCCGTCAGTCGTCCGGTTAGCCGCCGGCCAACGATATAAGCCAAAACCGGCATCACGGCCGCCAGAGTCAGGTTGAGCCACAAAGAGGCCACCGGCGCGCTGCCTAAAATCCACACCCCCGGTACCAGCAACATTGTATACAGCGGAGTGGTCGTCACCTGCACCCGCTCGCCGGGGTTGAAAACAAAACCGCGGCCAAAGGCCAGGTTCTCCGCAACCCGAAAGGTAATCATCGCATCGTCCATCACGATAACGCTGGCCCAGATACCGACCATTAACCCCACCAGGGCCAGCCCTATGACGATAGCCGCATCCCCCGGATTTTCTTTTAGCCACTGTTTCCAATGACGAAATTCAATCAAGTAAATAATCCTCTTTTTTCAAAAATAGACGGCAATGTAAAAACACAACAAAGCCAGGAGATTCGGAGGCAATAATCTCCGCCCCCTGTTTCCAACGGAAGATTATACTCCAGTTCAGGCACATCACCAATTTCAGACTTGACTCGTTTGGACTGCCGGGGACAATTTCTGGATTTGGAGAGTAACACAATTTTTTGCGGTGGCTACGCCAAATGCGCCAGCAACCGGCGCACGCCCAGCGGAATTAAATCGCCGGCCGCGCCGGAACCCTGGCCGTCCATGCCCACCAAATAGCAATTGCGGATGGGGGTCAGCGGGGAGAGGCGGTCGTCGCCGGTTTGACCAAAGGTTTGGCCGGATTCGGTGCCGGGCCAGCCGCCGGTGAAGAACATCGGCACAGCCCATGCCACCACCTCATCATAATGGGGAAACAGTTGGCGCAAATCGGCCAGAGCCAGCTTTAATTCGGCGGCGCGGTCCGGGCCGGACAGCGGGAAAAAGGCATCGGCCAAATACAGCCCGGCGGGAGCCAGGGCCGGATTGAGGACGGTGGGGCTGAAAATGCCGACCACCCGGCGCAAATTCGGCGTAATGGTGATGGGGGCCTCGGTGAAAAGGGGGCGGCGGGTGGCGCAGACCAGCGCGGCGCACTCCACGCCTTTAAGGCTTTGCAACCGGGCCAGATAGTCCGGCGGCAGGTTTTCCGGGCCAAGCAGTTGGGTCAGCCGGGCCGGGCCGCCGTTGTGGATAACCGTATCGGCGGCGATGGTGCGGCTATCGGCCAGAGTCAGGCCGCGGGCTGTGCCGTTTTTCACCAAAATTTGCGTCACCGGGGTGCGAACAAACAGCTTGCCCCCGGCCTGCCGCAACGCCGAAACCAGGGTCTTGATGATGCCCCGCACCCCGCCCCGCGGCATCCCAAACTCCAGCCCGGCGGCCCGGCCATCGAGGGTGATGCGGATGAACTCGGCGGCGGGCATGTGGCGGGCGAACAGGCCGGAGGCGGTGGCAGCCAGGGCATCAACCGCGGCCAGTAAATCCGGATTGGCAGAAAATTGGGCGATGTAATCGTAAGCGGAAACAGATTTGAGGCCGTCCTCATCCAGCCGCTTGCGACCGGTCACAACGGCCTTGAGCCAGGCTTTGCGGTCGGCGGGGGGCAGCATCTCGAGCAGGCTGGCGAAGCGGCGACCATCGGCCAGGCGCAGCGAGTATTGCTCCGGCAGGTTGGCCTCTTTGAGGGTGGCGTAAGGTAAATCAATACCCAAATCGGACAGGAAACGGCCAATGTGGCTGGGCGGACCAAGGTTGGTCCAGGCGCCGGTGGTTACGGCTGCGCCGCGATAGGGCAATTCGGTGTAACGCCCGCCGGGGAAGCTCAGCTTTTCAAACACGGCCACGCGGCGACCGGCTTGGGCCAGGGCGGCGGCGGTCATTAACCCGCCCAGCCCGCTGCCGATGACCGCCACATCATACTGAGCCTCGAGGCGGGGGCGGTACGGCTTGAGCGGCACATCGGGCGTGAAGCAGTCGCTGGGGCAGGCCGGCACACACAAATTGCAGTCGGTACAGCGAGCCTGGTCCAGAGTCAGATTACCATCGGAGGCAAGGGCGTCGTACGGACAGGCCAACACACAATAGCCACAGCCGGTGCAGCAGGACTGGTTAAGTTTCATCAATCATCATTCCGTACTCATCATTTGATGAGGCTCCACAGTTTTTCCAAGTTGCGGATGTCGTCGGCGGGGTCATCGTCTTTGGGGGTTTCCAGCAAAAAGGGTCGGTCTTTGAAGCGGGCATCGTTAAGAAAATACCCAAACGGCTCCAGGCCAATACAGCCCTCGCCGATGTGGGCGTGACGGTCCACGTGGCTGCCCAGGTCTTTTTGGGAGTCGTTGAAATGGAACACGGTCAGCCGGTCCAGGCCGATGATGCGGTCGAACTCGCTTATCATGGCCTCATACGCCTCCGGGGTACGGAACTCATAGCCGGCGGCCAGGGCGTGGCAGGTATCGAAGCAGACGGACAGCCGCTCGCTCTGCCGGGTAGCGGCGATGATTTGGGCAATTTCCTCAAACGTGGAGCCGAGCGTCGTCCCCTGCCCGGCGGTAATTTCCAGGGCCACTTTGACCGCGTAACCGGGCAGGCGCTCGTGAACGGTGTCCAGCCCTTTGACCACGCGGGCAATGCCGGCCTCAACCCCGGCTTTGACGTGCGCGCCGGGATGCAGCACCAGCCACGGAATTTTGAGCTGTTCGCACCTTTCCAGCTCCACCACCAGAGCGTTGACCGATTTCTCCCAGACAGCCTCGTCGGTGGCGCCGATATTGATAAGGTAGCTGGAATGACAGACCACCGGCTCGATGCCGGTTTCGGCCTGCCGTTGATGATAAGCATCAATATCCTTTTGGGGCAGGGGTTTGGCTTTCCACTGCCGGTTGGATTTGGTAAAAATCTGAAAGGCGGTACAGTGCAGGTCTTCGGCCCGGTCAAAGGCGGTATGTACCCCGCCGGCTACGGATAAATGAGCGCCAATTAACATGGTTCCTCCTTGGGGAAATGAGCGAATTTACGAATAGACGAAATGCGAATAAAAGATAAATGCTTGCCACCCTGCAACTTTGTTACTTTGCAACCTGGTCTCTCAGGGCGGCGATGATTTGCTGGTCGGTGCGGGGAAAGGCGAAGCTGTCCAGTTGGTTCGGCGTCACCCAGCGCCAATCGGCCACCTCCAGTGCCTGCGGCTGACCGCGCCGCAAGCGACAATGAAAGGCGTACAGAGTTATTTTGAAATGGGTGTAACTGTGCTTCACCGTTGTCACCGGCTCGCCGACTTCAATCTCTACCCCCAGTTCCTCTTTGATTTCCCGCGCCAGACATTCCGGCAGCGTTTCGCCGGGCTGCTGTTTGCCGCCGGGGAACTCCCACAACCCGCCCAGCATGCCCTCCGGCGGGCGTTGAGCAATCAGCAATTTTCCGTTTTCATGAATGACTGCGGCGGTTACGTCAAAATGAGGCAATGCTTTTTTAACCGGCTTCACCGGCAACTCAGCCTCGATGCCCTGCAACCGGCCCCGGCAAAACCGCTGCACCGGGCAAAGCAGGCAGCGGGGCGACTGGGGCAGGCAAACCAGCGCGCCCAGTTCCATCACAGCCTGAGTCCAGTCGCCGGGCGCGGCAGGGTCAACCAGGGCTGCAGCCGCCTCTTTGACCTGCCGGGCGGCGGGGTTGCGGGTGATGTCGGTTTCAATCGCAAACAGGCGGGCCAACACCCGCTTGACGTTGCCATCCACGGCAGGCACGGCTTCGCCAAAGGCAATCGAGACCACTGCCCCGGCGGTGTAGTCGCCAAAACCGGGCAGGGCGCGCAACTCGGCGTAGGTGCGGGGAAATTGACCACCCCACTTCTCTACAATTTCGCCGGCGGCTTTGTGCAAATTGCGGGCGCGGGCGTAATAGCCCAGCCCCTCCCACATTTTCAAAACCTCGTCCAGAGAAGCCTCGGCCAGATGCTCCACCGTGGGGAACCGGGCCAAAAAGCGGTGATAATAGGGAATCACCGTGTTGACCTGCGTCTGCTGCAACATCACCTCCGATACCCAGACCCGGTAAGGCGAGGTTTCGCCCCGCCAGGGCAGGTCGCGACGGTGCCGGCGGTACCAGGCCAACAGCGCGGCACGAATATCGGAAAGGTTATTGAGAGACAGATCGGGCTGGGATAATAACATGAGGGTAATTCAAAATCTTTTCGTCTGAGGTCACAAGCGCGCAGTTATACACGCGTGCGGTAGCCACAATAATCTGGTCCGCAGGATCACGATGAAACTTGCCGGGCGAACAAGTTGACTCAACTGCTATTTCCGGGGTTAGAGGAAGCAGATGGACACCAGGGTAATTCAATGCCTGGTCAAACCATGCCTCCAATGGATTGGGTAATTCTAAACGACCGTACTCTACTAATTTGGCTATCTCCCAACACGAAATCGCGCTAACGCCAATAACGTCTGTTTCACTGGCAGCAATGACCTCGCTCTGAATCCGGGTGAGGTGTTCATCCTGGTGCACCCACCAAACCCAGATATGGGTGTCGAGTACAATCATCGCGATACATCCCAGTCATTTTCAGCAACGCTTTCAAATGGGGCTAGATAATGAACAGGTTTACCCCGTAGCGGATAACGATCTGCCCCCTCTGTTTTGTCAGTCTGGCTGAGAATAATGACTTCGATTTTTTCGCCAATACGCAAGGGCAATCCTTTGATGGTCAGCGTACCATCCTGCACTATCACGGTTTCAACCCGGTATGCCTGCATTTTTCTCTCCTCAATCGCATTCAAAGTGCCACTACTGGTCATTATCATTATACCTCAAAATTCGGATCTGTGTCTCAAGCCGTGAAAACCTGATGGCGCTGGCGGTTCTTTTCGATCCGGTCCAGCATGACGGTCACACCGATGCCGGGGCCGGTGGGCACGGTGATGGTGGAATCTGCGGTATTCAGGTGAAAGGCCGGTTCGGCGATGTCCTCGGCAAAATAGCGCTCGGTGGCGGAGATGTCGCCGGGCAGGCGGAAGTTGGGCAGCGTGGACAATTGCAGGTTGGCGGCCCGCCCGATGCCGGTTTCGAGCATGCCGCCGCACCACATCGGCAAATCGGCTTCAAGGCACATCTGGTGGATAGCAAGGGCATTATTGAAGCCACCCACCCGGCCCACTTTCATATTGACCACCCGGCAGGCGTGCAGCTCGATGGCCCAGCGGACGTGGTTGGGCGTATGCAGACTCTCGTCGAGGCAGATAGGGGTTTTGATTTGGGCCTGCAACTTGGCGTGGTCGGCGATGTCGTCATGATGAAGCGGCTGCTCAATCATCAGCAACTTGAGGTCGTCCATTGCTTTGAACAGGGTCGCATCGTTCAGGGTAAAGGCCGAGTTGGCGTCAACCATCAGCCTGATGTCCGGGTGGCGGTGGCGCACCGCGCTGACCGGCTCCAGTTCCCAGCCCGGCTCAATTTTCAGCTTGATGCGGCCATAACCCTTTTCGACAAAACTGTCAACCCGGCGTAGCAGGTCATCAAGTTCAGGTTGAATGCCAATGCTGACCCCCACTTCGACCCGGTCGCGTTGACCGCCGCCCAACATTTGGCCCAGCGGAATCCCCTGCGCTTTGGCCAGCAAATCCCACAACCCGTTTTCCAGGGCGGTCTTGGCCATCGGATGGCCGCGGACGTGACGAAAATAGGCTGGAATTTGCCCCGGCGAAACGATGTCCTGGCCCAGTACAGCCGGGATCAAAAAATCGCTCAGAATGTGCCAGGCGGTCTGGTTGGTTTCGTAAGAGTAGCCGGGCACGTTGTCGGCGGTACATTCACCCCAGCCGACCAGCCCCTCGCT
>Ga0180429_10004469_pt1 | contig 11180 bp, 6 predicted proteins | sample SS_ome_FD_132428 | JGI IMG/M metagenome (GOLD analysis project Ga0180429, IMG submission 132428) | Hypersaline lake sediment archaeal communities from the Salton Sea, California, USA - SS_1_S_1 metaG | ecosystem: Environmental > Aquatic > Non-marine Saline and Alkaline > Hypersaline > Sediment ... | reverse complement strand
TCCCAGGGTCACGGCAAAGCCCTTGATCGGGCCGGTGCCGAATTGAAACAGCACAATGGCCGCGATCAATGTGGTGACATTGGCATCTAAAATGGTCAGCGCAGCTCTGTCAAAACCGGCATGCACTGCAGCGGACACCGTTTTCCCCCATCTAAGCTCCTCTCTGATCCGCTCAAAAATGATCACATTGGCATCCACGGCCATACCGATGGTCAAAATGATACCCGCAATGCCCGGCAGGGTCAGCGTTGCCTGAAATGCCGCCAGGCCCCCGCCGATGAGAATGATATTCAGGATCAACGCCAGATTGGCGATCAACCCGGATGCCCGGTAATAGATCGTCATGAACACAAGAATCAGCACCCCGCCCACCAGCATGGAGAACATGCCCATGCGGATGGAATCCGCGCCCAGGGTCGGGCCCACGGTTCTTTCTTCGATGATCTCCACAGGTGCGGGCAGAGATCCGGCCCGCAGGGCAATGGCCAGATCCTTGGCTTCGTTCATGGTGAAATTGCCGGTGATCACGGCTTTGCCCCCGGCGATCCGGTCCTGGATGACCGGGGCGGAGTACACGGTATTGTCAAGAATGATGGCCAGACGTTTCTTGATGTTTTCCCCGGTGATCCGGTCAAAGATATGGGCGCCTTTCCGGTTGAATTCAATCCCCACCTGGGGCTGCTGAAACTGATCGAATTCCACTCTGGCATTGACCAGCAGGCTGCCGTCCAGAAGCACCTGTTTTTTGATGACATGGGGAATTCTGGTGGTCTGCCCGGTCGAAGGGTCGGTCTTGTTTTCATACAAAAGGACACTTCCCACCGGTAGATTGCCTTTGACGGCGGCCTCCACGGACGCTTGCTCATCCACCAGCTGAAAGGTCAGCTGGGCGGTTTTGCCGATCAGGTCCTTGGCCCGCTCCGGGTCATTGATACCCGGCAGCTGGAGCAGGATGCGGTTTTTACCCTGAATCCGTATGTCCGGTTCGCTGACACCGAATTCATCGATGCGGTTTCGAATGGTCTCAAGGGCCTGATCCGTGGCCATTTTGCGTATCATGTCCATTTCATCGTCCGGCAGCCTGAGCTGAAACTCGACAGCACCGTCCACAACGGTTGCGGTTCCCACTTTCAGGTTGGAGAATTCTTTGGATATGGTGCGTTCGAACGCAGACCTGGCTTCCTGGTCAGGCAGTTTTGCCAGCACCGTATTCCCCTGGCGGCTGATTCCCTGATGCAGGATATTGGCCTGCCGCAATTCTTTCTTGATTTCATCGGCGGTCCGTTCCAGTTCCGCTTCCACCGCTTTGATATTCTGAACTTCCAGCACCAGGTGCATCCCGCCCTGCAGGTCGAGTCCCAGATTGATTTTCTTATGGGGCCAGGTATTGGTGAACGTGGGCATCAGGTAAACAATGGCGAACAAAAGGACAATCAGGATCAACCCGTGCTTTAAAGTAAACAGTTTCAATCTTCAAGCTCCAGAACAATGAATTATTTTTTCTCGGATCTGACTGCGGCTTCAGGTTCGGAAACCACGGCCGCCACATTTCCCCGGGACACTTTGATTTTTACTTTTTCGGCAATTTCAAGGCCGATGGTGGTATCATCAATGGTTGTGATCGTACCGTAAATCCCGCCGGAAGTGACAATCCGGTTTCCTTTTTTCAAATTTGAAATCATTTCCCGGTGCTCTTTGGCTTTTTTCTGCTGGGGACGGATCAAAAGAAAATAAAAAATAGCGAACAGGATAATGATGGGCAAAAATCCTGCCAGACCGCCTGCGGCCTGGCCGCCTTCAGCGCTGCCCATTGCAAATGCTGTACTAATCAAGATGGTTCCTCCTTTAAATGATTTAAGATGTCAAATTGTCTTAGATACACAAATCAGAAAGGGATGTCAAGAATCGCCCTCCGGTTAATTATTGGACGCTGTCGGAGATCCGGCTCTGGCCCGGAACCAGTTCCGGATCGATCTCAATGGCAATGGAAACCTCCCGTTTGGATTCGATCTCCAGAAGATCCTCTCTTTTTTTGTTGAGAATGTAATACGCCACTTCCCGGGGCAAATACACCTGGAAGTGTTTGTTTTCCGCCTTCAAGGTCTTCAGGTTCAACTGGCGCAATACGGCAAGCCCCTGGGTCTCCACAGACGGAATCTGCCCCCGGCCGTTACAGTGACGGCAGGCTTCATAACTGCCGAAGGTGATGGAATGCCGGATGCGCTGCCGGGACATTTCCAGCAGGCCAAACGTGGTGATTCCTCCGACTTTGTTCTTGGCCTTGTCTGTTTTCATATTTTTTTTCAGGCATTTGGTGATATCCGCTTTGTGCCGTCTTTCCCGCATATCGATGAAATCCACCACAATCAGTCCCCCCATGTCCCGCAGCCGCAATTGCCTGGCGACCTCTTCCGCCGCCTCCAGGTTGGTGTGATAGGCGGTTTCTTCAATGTTTTTCCGCTTGGTGGATTTGCCGGAGTTCACGTCAATGGAAACCAGGGCTTCGGTCTGTTCGATCACCAGAAACCCCCCGGATTTGAGCGGCACATCCCGCTTGAAAATGGAAGCGATCTGTTCTTCCAGCTGATATTTGGTAAAAATGGGTTTTTCCCCTTTGAACAGCTTGACGATCTTTTTCTGTTTAGGGGCAATCATGCCCATGAATTCCCTGACTTCCTGAAAGGTGTCCGGGTTGTCGATCAGAATTTCAGTAATGTCTGTGGTAAAATAATCCCTCAGAGACCGCACCGCAAGGTTCTGTTCTTTGTAGAGCAAGGAAGGCGCGGGATTGTCAATGGCCAGTTTGTCGATATTTTTCCACACCCGCATCAGATATTTGAGGTCCGCGGTCAACTGGGTTTTGGTGGCATTTTTTCCCGCGGTTCTCACGATCATGCCGAATCCTTCCGGGATTTCAATGGTTTTCAACACTTTGGCCAGCCGCTTTCTTTCATCTTCTTCACTGATTTTGCGGGAAACCCCTTTGGTGGTGCTGCCGGGCATGAGTACCGCCAGGCGGCCGGGCAGGGAGATATAGGTGGTGAGCATGGCCCCTTTCTGGCTGATAGGATCTTTGACCACCTGAACGATCAGCTCCTGTCCTTTTTTAATCAAATTGTACAGGGCCTTTTCCCCGGACTCCACGTCCTGAAAATAATCCGGATGAATTTCATTTTTCTGCAGAAATCCGTTTTTTTCAGCCCCGTAGTCCACAAACACCGCCTGAAGGCTTTGTTCTACACGGGTGACGATTCCTTTGTAAATGTTTCCCTGGGTGACTTCACGGGCCCTGGTTTCAATGTGAAACTGGTCCAGTTTGCTGTCTATGACCGCGGCGATGCGGCTGACATCCGGATCCAGGGCGTTGATCAGAATTTTTCTTGTCATGGTTTCACTCTTTTCAAAAAATCGGGTTGGTTCCTGACCGCCGTAACCACAGTCACCGGCATGTCAGGAAAAATCCATCTGTTTGAGGATATCATACCAGGCGAGAATCCGTTCCACATACCGGACCGGTTCCCATCCCCGGGCATATCCATGTTTTGTTTTTTTGTAAATTTCGGGTTTGGACAGCAGCGGCAGCGTCTGTTTCAAGGAATTCCACATCCGGGGGTCAAGCCCTTTGTCTTCGGCAATGGCCATGGCATCCAACACATGTCCCCATCCCACATTGTAGCTGGCCAAAGCGAACAGCAGCCGCTGATAGTTGTCCTCGATCTCTTCGAACCGTTCATACATCTGGTTCAGGTATTTGATGCCTGCCTGGATGCTCTGAATCGGATCCAGCCGGTCCTCGATCCCCATTTCACTGGCTGCCGCCCGGGTCACCTGCATGAGTCCTTCCACATGGGTCCTGCTTTTTGCCGCCGGATCGAACCGGGATTCCTGGTAGACCACCGCTGCCACCAGGCGCCAGTCAAATCCATGTTTTTCCGACTGGGATTCAATGATGTCCCGGTATTCGGGCAGATGTTTCTGAATCCTTTTATGAAAGGTTTTTATTTCCGAAACATTGAATTCTTTGGGCTGGCCGTAATATTTGTTCACGATTTCCTTGAGTTTTCCGGTTTCCCGGGCATACAGAAAAAACCGGTTGATTTCCTGAAGCATTTCCGAATCATCCTTTCGCACGGCCCAGGCAATGGATTCTTTTCTTTGGATCGGAATGCCCACGCGGATATCAGGCATATACCGCTGATTGAGCCGGGCGATATTGGAATCGGCAATGGTGAATTTGATCTCCCGGTCATGAACCATGGCAATCAGATCTTCGGTGGGCACGTTGTCATGCAGGATATAACGCACGTCAATGCCGGATGCCTTGATTTCCTCCAGCCGGTAGTGATAGGAAGTGTCCCGCCTGACATGAACGGTCCGGAAAGCCAGGTCTTCAACATCTTTGGGTCCGAACACCAGTGAATGATGAATGACCTGCTGCTGAACCTCCATGTAAGGAATTGAAAATGCGACTTTTTCCACACGTTCCCGGGTGATGGACATGCTGGCCCCGACAAAATCTCCTTTTCCCAGATTCAGATACGTCAGCAGGTTGTTCCATCCCGGGGTAACGACATCCAGATCCACATGCAGGAACCGGGCAAACTCTTTGGCCATCTCATATTCGAATCCGGCGGGTTCTCCTTTGTACAGATAAAAATTGTTCAACGAGCGGGTGGTGATCAGGCGCAGCACACCGGATTGCTGAATCCGTTCCAGTGTGCCGGGCGTCGGCCCCAGAGCCCGGTGATGGAGCAGATAGCTCAAATAGACAAAATAAGCGCACAAAATCAGCAGACCCAAAAAAACAGACTGTTTCTGAAAAAATGATTTCATTGACACGCTTTATGCTTCATTTTGTCGGATTTCCAGTTCATCCACATTGCGGTATCTCTGCGGCAGCAGTTTTCCCCTGTTGCCGCGCTTTTTAACATAATCCTTCTGGTTACCCGGTTTGAGTGTCAGGGAATGCTTTTGGGAATGTATAACAATATTGGCATGTAATGGCAATGTTTTCAAAAACTTGAGTTTTTCCGGATCTGAAGAGCGCTGTTCTTTTGCAGGAATGGTGATGAGTTTGTTTCCCTGGCCTTTTTTCAACCGGGGCAGTTCATTCAAGGCAAAAATCAGCATCCGGCCTTTGGTGGTAATTGCGACTACCGCGTCGGTCTCTAACGCCGTCACCGGGCAGGGGGGCATCAGAACCGCCTCTTTTTTAAGGGTGATGACCTGTTTGCCGTTTTTGACATGGGTCACAACATCGGCAAACGCGACGACAAATCCGAAACCTGTGTCTGATGCCACCAGAAAATGAGAGGAAAGGGTTTCCGAAAGCATGAAACAGATCCGGGCCGAATTCGGCAGCGACAGGTGACCGGTCAACGGTTCACCATTGCTCCTGGCGGACGGCAGCATATGGGAATACAGGGTATAGCTGCGGCCCAGGCTGTCCAGAAACACGATGGGCTTGTCACTGCGGGTCCGCAGATGGCACAGCAGGGCATCTCCGGATCTGAACTTGACGCTTTTCGGATCGATGTCGTGGCCCTTGGCAGACCGGATCCATCCGTTTGCAGAAAGAATAGCAGTCACCGGCTCCACCTCGATGATATCGGTGACGGAAAACGCTTCCGCCTCTTTGCGCTTTTTGATCGGGGACATGCGTTTGTCCCCGTATTTTTTGGCATCAATTCGGATTTCTTCGATAATACAGGCCTTGAACGCGGCTGGATCATCCAGCAGGGTCGATATCTCTTTTTCCTTTGCTTCCAGGGTCTGGATTTCAGACACCACCTGGATCTCCTCCAGTCTGGCCAGCTGGCGCAGCCGCATCTCCAGAATGGCATCCGCCTGTTTCGAAGACAGACCAAAGGTGGCCGCCAGATCTTTTTTCGGGTGGTCAGACTCCCGGATGGTCTGAATCACTTTGTCCAGGTTCAGAAAAACAATACGGAATCCTTCCAGGATGTGGAGCCGCACCTTTACCCGGTCCAGTTGAAAATTCAATTTTTTTCTCACGGTCTGAAACCTAAAATCCAGCCATTCCTGAAGCAGGGTTCTCAGGTTTTTCACGGCAGGCCGGCCGTTCAGGCCGATCATGTTCATGTTGAATGAATAGGATTTTTCCAGATCCGTGGTGGCGAACAGATGATCGGTCAACGCGGTCAGGTCCACCCGGCTGGACCGGGGGATCACCACGAGACGGGTGGGATCCTCATGGTCGGATTCGTCTCTGATGTCACTGACCATGGGCAGTTTTCGATCCGCCATCTGGGAAGCGATCTGTTCATAAATTTTTTCAGCTGACGTATGATAAGGCAGGGCGAAATACACAATATCCCCGTCTTCGATCCGGAACCGGGCCCGCATTCTGATGCGGCCGGATCCGGAATCATACATGGTTTTGATCTCATCGGCCGGGGTGATGATTTCAGCGGCAGTGGGAAAATCCGGTCCCTTGATATGTTTGAGCAGATCCTCCAGACAGGTGGTATCATCTTCAATAAGGGCCACCAGGGCTTTGGCCACCTCCCGGAGATTGTGGGGCAGAATACTGGTGGCCATGCCCACGGCAATGCCGGTGGTGCCGTTGAGCAGCAGATTGGGAAGCCGGGCCGGCAGGATCCGGGGCTCTTCCAGGGTACCGTCGAAATTGGGGGCCCAGTCCACCGTGCCCAGGGTCAGTTCTTCCAGCAGAAGATCCGCGTACCTGGACAGCCGGGATTCAGTATACCGCATGGCGGCAAAGGATTTGGGGTCATTGGGGTCTCCCCAGTTGCCCTGGCCCTCCACCAGGGGATATCTCAAGGAAAACGGCTGGGCCATCAGCACCATGGCTTCATAACAGGCCGTATCCCCGTGGGGATGAAATTTGCCCAGCACATCCCCCACGGTCCGCGCGGATTTCTTGAATTTGGCTGTGGCGGAAAGGCCCAGCTGGCTCATGGCATAGACGATGCGCCGCTGCACCGGTTTCAAGCCATCCCCGATATGCGGCAGGGCCCGGTCCAAAATCACATACATGGAATAATTGAGGTAGGCTTTTCTGGCAAAATCCTGAAAAGCGACCTGTTCATGCGCTTCTATTTCTGAAACCGGTTGATCTGTCATGTTATTCGATCTCTTTGATATTCCCCTGGGCCTCGATCCATTCTTTCCGGTCTCTGGCCCGTTTTTTTCCTAAAAGCATGTCCATGGTTTCAATCACATCCTCCAAAGAGTCGGCACCTTCCACGGTCAGCTGCACCAGGCGCCGGGAATCCGGGGCAATGGTGGTTTCCTTGAGCTGGGCCGGGTTCATCTCTCCAAGCCCCTTGAACCGCTGCACGTGGATTTTGCCCGGTTTTTTCCGGCGGTTGATCCGTTTGACGATGCTTTGTCTTTCTTCATCATCCAGTGCGTAAAACACCTCTTTGCCCACATCGATGCGGTACAGCGGGGGCATGGCCACGAACACGTGACCCGCTTTGACAATGTCTGGAAAATGCCTGAGAAACAGTGCGCACAAGAGCGTGGCAATGTGAAGTCCATCAGAATCCGCATCCGCCAGAATACAGATTTTGCCGTACCGCAGCCGGGACAGGTCCGCCTCTCCGGGCAGAACCCCCAGCACCTGGACAATATCTCTGATCTCTTTAGATTCCATGATGGCGGCCGGCACCATATCCCAGGTGTTCATGATTTTGCCCCGCAACGGCATGATCGCCTGAAACCGACGATCCCGGGCCTGCTTGGCCGATCCGCCGGCGGAATCCCCTTCCACAAAAAACAGTTCCCGCCGCTGCAGGTCGTCACTGGTACAGTCCGACAACTTGGCCGGCAGGACCCCGCCGCCGGCTGCCTGCTTCCGGGGCACTTTTCTGGACTTTCTCACCCGGGCCCGGGCCTGGTCCATGACCAGCTCCGCCAGGGCTTCCCCCCGGTCCACATGCTGGTTGAGCCACAGGCTGAAGGCATCTCTCACCTGCAGGGTCACCAGACCGGCACAATGCCGGGACGACAGGCGCTCTTTTGTCTGACCGGAAAACTGGGCCTCGGACAACTTCACCGACAGCACATACCCCACCGTGCTCCAGAGGTCTTCAGGCGCCAGGTACAACCCTTTGGGCAGCAGGTTCCGGAATCTGCAGAATTCCCGCAGCGATTCCAGAAGACCGGACCGGAACCCGTTGACATGGGTGCCCCCTAAACGGGTGGGAATCAGGTTGACATAGCTCTCTTCCAGGGTATGACCGGGTTCGGTCATCCAGTTCACCGCCCACATGGCCTGAAAATCATCGGTCCGGCACTCGCCTGTAAACGGTTTTTCAAACAGGGTGTCCTGATTTTTGAGGCTTTCGGTGAGATATTGATCCAGGCCATAATGATATACCCATGTCTGTTTCTCACCGGTATTTTCATCCACAAAACTGGTGGTCAGACCGGGGCACAGCACTGCTTTTGATTTCAAGGCGGTCTGAATGGCGATTTTTGAAAAAGAAGCCCGTTCAAAAAATTTTGTGTTGGGGAAAAAAACAACACTGGTGCCGGTTTTGTCCGGTTCCGCGTCTGCGACCGTTTCCAGGTCCCTTGTCTTGATACCGTTTTCAAATCCGATAGCATATTCACGGTCGTTCCGGAAAATGGTGATATCCAGGCGGGACGACAACGCATTGACAACCGATACCCCGACCCCGTGGAGCCCGCCGGAAAACGCATAATCCTTGTTGGAAAATTTGGCGCCGGCATGCAGCCTTGTTATGATCAGTTCCACACCGGAGACCCCTTCTTCGGGATGCACATCCACGGGCATGCCCCGGCCGTTGTCCGTCACTTCCACGCTGCCGTCGGATTTCAAGACGACCTCGATGGTATCGGCGAATCCGGCAATGGCCTCATCCACGCTGTTATCGATGACTTCAAACACCAGGTGGTCCGGACTGGTGGTATCGGTATACATGCCCGGCCGGCGTTTGACCGGATCCAGCCCTTTGAGCACCTCTATGGACCGGGCGTCATACCGGCCCGGTTCCCTGAAAGGAACGGATTTTAATTCAAACAGATTCGTCATTGGATGGCAATCATCAATATCAAGTCCTGATTCATTTTCAACATTTGGATCCTGTGTCCGAACACGGGAATTTTTTCCTATACCATACAAAATTGGTTCGGGCAAAGCTTTTAATGGCTCTTTCCTTAAAGTGAAGCACCCCCGGGTCAAAACCAGCTGGCAATTCCGGGCGGAATATGGTAGTGTATCATACACAAGGAAAAATTACCCTTCAACCCGTTGTTCTCTTCCCGGCAACGGGTTGTTTGACTTTTAACATGGAATCATTTAAAAGAAGAAAATTTTTTTAAGGAATGACAGTCGGATTGAACAGACAGATACAATTATCCCATCAGACCATTGTCCGGAACGATCTGGGGATGCATGCCCGGCCGGCAGCAAAAATAGCACAGATGGCCATGAGCGCATCCAAAAACATATGGCTGTCTGATGGACACACACACGTGGATGCCTCCAGTATTATTGACATTCTGACATTGTGCGCCAAAAAAGGCGCCCGCATCCACATCCAAGCGGAATCCAGCCGGGACACGGCGATTCTGGAACAGATCAAAGCCTTTTTTGACAACGGGTTTGGAGAATTGACATCATGACGCAGAAAAAACCCCGCGAGCTCACCCTCAAAGGAATCAGCGGTTCCCCGGGCATCTGCATCGGCAAAGCCTATGTGGTGGACAGGGAAGGGGTCAATATCATTGAACGGTACCCGGTTTCCAAAACCATGCTGCCCAAGGAGATCGACCGGTTCAAACATGCGGTGGCCGAAGCCAAAAAAGAGCATGCCAAAGTCATCAAGGCCCTGGACAAAGATGTCAGTGAAACATTGAACATCCTGGAAACCCATATGGCCCTGTTCAAGGACAAAATGCTTTACGGCCGGACCATCGAAACAATCCAGAACGAACAGATCAACGCGGAATGGGCGTTGAGAAAAATCTCCCGGCAGATCAGACTGATGTTTCAACAGGTGGATGATCCGTATCTGCAATCCCGGGTCAATGACATCGTCCAGGTATCCGACAAGATCATGTCCAACCTGCTGGGTGCCCGGGACATTAAAATTGCCGACATCAACAAACGGGTCATCATCGTGGCCCACGATCTGAGTCCGGCGGACGCCAGCCAGATCCAGCTGGAACGGATCAAAGGGTTTGTCACCGACCGGGGCGGCAAGGATTCCCATACCGGAATCGTGGCCAAATCCCTGAAAATCCCTTCCGTGTTCGGTCTGGCCCGGGCCACGGACAGTATCAACAATGATGACATCCTGATCGTGGACGGGTCTGCCGGCATCGTCATCATCAATCCGGAAGAAAATACCCTGTTCCGATATGAAGAACGGCTGGCCCGGTTTGAAGCCTACCGGGCTGATATCGAACGGGAAAGTCATCTGCCGGCCATCACCCGAGACGGGGTTCCCTTGAACCTCATGGCCAATATCGAACTGGTGGAAGAGGTGGTGTCTGCCAAGGATAACGGGGCATCCGGTATCGGACTTTTCAGAACCGAATTTTTGTATCTGGATCTGAAACGGTTCCCCACGGAAGAGGAAATGCTGGTCAAATACAAGGAACTGGCTGAACTGATGACACCGCAGCCCGTGACCATCCGCACCCTGGACATCAACGGCGACAAGTTCAATCCCTATATCGACCCGGTGGAAGAAGCCAACCCGGCTTTAGGGCTCCGGGCGGTGCGGTTCTGCCTGGAAAACACAGATATTTTCATCACCCAGGTCAAAGCCATCCTCCGGGCTGCGGCATTCGGCAACATCAAGCTGCTGATCCCCATGATCTCGTGCATGGAAGAACTGATCCAGGTCAAACAAGTCATCAGCAGGGCTGTTCTGGAACTGGAGCAGGATCACAAGGTGTTCAACAAGGATATTCCGTTAGGCATCATGATCGAGGTGCCCTCTGCCGTGCTCATGGCAGACGCGCTGGCCGGACAGGTGGATTTTTTCAGTATCGGCACCAATGACCTGATCCAGTACTCCATGGCCATTGATCGACGAAACCGCCGGGTGGCGCATCTTTACCAGGGACTGAATCCGGCTGTATTGAAGATGATCAAGATGACCTTTGAAGCCGCCCAAAGAAACAATATCGAGGTGATCATGTGCGGTGAGATGGCC
>Ga0180429_10004467_pt1 | contig 11181 bp, 8 predicted proteins | sample SS_ome_FD_132428 | JGI IMG/M metagenome (GOLD analysis project Ga0180429, IMG submission 132428) | Hypersaline lake sediment archaeal communities from the Salton Sea, California, USA - SS_1_S_1 metaG | ecosystem: Environmental > Aquatic > Non-marine Saline and Alkaline > Hypersaline > Sediment ... | reverse complement strand
GCTTCCTCCACGATGAGCGGCGCAGATCTCGCCGAGGCGTCCTGCCTGACACCGGTGACCATCCAGCAGATCTCCATGCCCGGCTCGCCGCCGGCGATACGGAACCTGTTGCCCGCGACTCGCTCTGCGACGTGGAGATTCGGGGCAGGAGCCCCGACGGCTGTCAGTTGATAGCGAATGTCGTCGTTCAGCGCCTCGAACCAGTCCGGGAGCTCGACCCACGCGGCGCCCGACGCGTCGAGCGCCACGGTCCCGTCGTAGACGTTCTTCATCTCGTCGCTCTCGACGAACGAGTGTCTGAGCACGCTGCTGGCCGGGTCGAGAGGATGGTCGATCTCGAAGCCTCCGCGCGTCGGGTTGAGCGTTCCCGTGACGCGGACGTCACCTGAGAAGAAGCCGGCCCAGTCCGTGGACCCGTTCGCAGCCGTTCCGTAGACGCCGTAGTTCGTTCCCGTCCCGCTCGCGTTGCCGTAGACGCCGTACGCGTTCCCTGAACCCGCTGTGACCTCGCCGACCGAGCCGTAGAAGGAGCCGCTTCCCCAGGGCTCGCAGAGCCCGACGACTCCCGCGTAGCCGCCCTTGAAGTCACCGCCCCGGCCGTTGCCGGCAGAGAGCGCGCACTCGCCCTGGACCGCCGCCGTGAGGTGCTGGGGTGAGGTCGAAAGCGACCTGATCCCCGCGGCCGTGGTGAGCGACTGGTCATAGTGCGTCACGTTGATGCCGTATCGCTCGCCATCGTAGGCGTCGAGCCAATACGGGCCTTTCGCGCTGACCCTACCACCGGCGCCGAGGGTCCATGTGATGGCTGAACTCGACGGGCTTGTTCTCAAGACCGTGATGATGTCTACGTCGTCGTCCGTCGCTGTCGGAATGGCGATTCTGATCATGCCGTCTGATGAATCGAGCGCAACGGTACGCTCGAGCTCGAGCATGTTGAACGAGTGACTGGAGGAGGTGTTCACGAGTTTGAGCGTGGGGAGGGCGCCTGCATTCTCGACGCGGAGCTTCGCGTCGGACGTGTCGGCGCCGATCGTCACGCGGCCGCTCGTGTCGCGGATGGCCGAGTTCCCGATCGACGTCGGGCTCGTGAACATCGGGATATAGCCCCCGAGTCCGCCGCCACCGACTCCTCCGGATGCAGGCGGCTGCCACGAGCCGACTCCGGAGGCGTTGCTCGTGAGCACGTGACCGTCGACCGGCGAGTTCGTCATCTGGATGTCGGTCGCCTTGACCGTCCCCGCGACGTCGAGCTTGACGGAGGGACTTGCCGTACCGACACCCACTCGACCGTTCGTCCGGTGGATGTCGTCCCCGTCGACGGTCCAGTCGCCGTCGCCCTCAACAGCGGAAGTCGCATGGAACGCGGCCGGTACGCTCCCGAGCTTCATGCGGGGCGTGAGGAACTCCCCGTCAATCATGAGCTCGAGGTAATAGGGAGGCGCATCGAAGGAAGGGAGTGCTGCGGTCGCGCCCAGTTCGAGCACGAACCACCCTGACGCGACGTCCGTGTCCGCGTGGACCTCAGGTCCCCAGATGGGGCTGCCGCCCGACTCCTGTGAGAAGATGGACGCCTCGATGCCGACGGTTCCGTCGATCGGCTCTTCCGATGGGTTGCCGGCGAGGTACCCCTGGTACCACATCACCGGAGGGACCTCCCGGGCATCCTCAGCCCCGAACGCGGCGGCGCAGAGGACAGCAAGGAACAGACACGACAGAGCAGATAGCCTGAGGTTCGTCCGGGGCGACATGACACCCTCCCTCCAGAGCGAGCACCGACATGGTCGGTCAGAATGAGCCCGGTTCGGTGGCGGCTCAGCGTACTCGCTGAGCCGCCACGTGCCAAGTGTCATTCCGCTCGGCGGAAGGATGCACTACATCTTGAGAAGGCTCTCGTATCGCTCCTTCGATATCGAGCCCGACTCGACCGCGTCCTTGATCGCGCAGCCCGGCTCGTGCGTGTGGCTGCAGTCTGCTCCGAAGCGACACGTCCCGAGGAACGGCCGCATCTCCGGGAAACACGCCGCGATCTCCGCGGGATCCTCCATCGGCGCGAAGACCTTCATGCCCGGTGTGTCTACGACGGCTCCTCCGTTCCGGAGGGGGAAGAGCTCCAGGTGGGTCGTCGTGTGCCTTCCCTTGCCCGAGCTTCCGCTGACCTCCTGAACCGCCAGACCGAGGCCGGGCTCGAGCGCGTTCAGAAGCGTCGTCTTCCCGACGCCCGACTTCCCGACGAACACTGACGTCCTGTTCCGCAGCACCTCACGGAAGGCCTCGACCCCTTCGCCGGAAACAGCAGATGTCAGTGCGACCTGGTATCCTATGTCCTCGTAGATTCTCCTGTGGCGGTCGATGTCGCCGCTCTTCGTGAGATCGGTCTTCGTGATGCAGATGACCGCCGGGATCCCGGCCGCCTCGGCTCCCACGAGGTACCTGTCGAGCAGATGCCACCTTGGCTTCGGCTTGGTCGCCGAGATGACCGGGATGATCTGATCGACGTTGGCAACGATCGTCTGCGCGAGGTCCTTCCCGCCGCTGTAGCGCTTCGCGTCGTTGATCTTCCGACCGAGCTCGTTGCGGCGCGGCAGCACCTCTCGAATCTGGCCGTGACCCGGTTCGGCGCGGACCAGTTCGACCTCATCGCCGATGGCGACGGGATCGACCAGCTTGATGTCCTCGACGCGCTGCACCGAGTGGTGGCCGAGCGACGCAGGGTCGGCTGTGGGATAGAGCAGTCGCTTCCTGAGTTTGTTCGAGATCGTGCATCTGATGGACCGACCGTCGACGCGGACGTCGTAGACGCCGCGTCCCTTTCGAAGGACGGTTCCCTTCAGACGATCAGCATCGTTCTCCGCGCCACCTGAGGTGGCGCCGTTCTTCACTGTGTGCATCAGTTCGTGCTCCCGTTGTCTTGACTGGAGTGTCCGCACCGCGGCGCCGCCGCGATGGACTGACCCGGGAGCGGGAATGCGCGGGCAGGACACCGGCAAAGAGGCCGGTACCTGCGTCATCTCATGGAGGGGTGTTCAGTCAGTGGCCCCGGACCACGAGGTGCGCTCCCGCTCGGTCGATTCTCGCTCTCTCCAGCATCGGGCACCTCCCTTCCGGGTTCTCGTGGGGAACAGAGTCGTTCAAGGCTCATTCTCGTGCTCGCCGACGTTTCGAGCGTCTCGCGTACGTCGGACGCGCATCAGACCTGTTTCGTTGCATGATATTGCCGGAAGCTGCTCTTTGTCAAGGGGCTGAGGCACCGGGCTTGCTACGGAGGAAGCCAGCGGGTCTGAGGAAGGGCCTGCCGGAGCGGCCGGCTTCAGAGGAGGCTCTGCACCGCCCGCGAACGCGCAGTGCTCGGTGGTCCAGCAACACGACGGGGACTCAGCAATGGGCGGCACGAAGGCCGATCACATCGTCACAGGGGACGCGGCGCGGTTCTCGTGGCTCCAAAGGAGCTCGCGGCGACGCGGCCTGCTGGATGTCGCCGCGTTCGCCGGAACGGTGGTCCTCGCCGCGACGATGCACTGGCAGGCGCGCGATCTGGTGTGGGCGCTCTGGGTCTCCAGCCTGGTCGTCGGGTACGCGACCATCGTCACGACGATCGTGCGCGGCGTCAGGGAGCACTGGGAGGGGCTCAGCATCCTGGCGCTCCTGGGCGGGCTCGGACTGCTCGCGTTCTTCACGTTCCACTTCGGCATGTTCCACTTCGTCCACAGTGTGTTCCTCAACATGTTCTTCCCGCTCTACGGCGACGGCACGGGGTTCCCCAACTTCGCGAGGACCGTGGGCGTTGCCATCGCATCGTACTGGCCTTTCGTCATCGCCTCGCTCATCTCGCGCCTCGATGATCTCGATCCGGGCGCCCCTGCGGGCGAGGGAGGGGAGAGGCTCTCAGCTCCCTATAAGAACGTCATCAGGATGCACGTTCTCATCTTCGTGTTCGCCGGTCTCCACGCGGCGGGGCTCTCGCGATACGCGATCTACCCCGTGCTCGCGGCGTACTTCTTCCCCTGGGGCGCCTTCAGGCGCACGAAGAGGGCAGCTCCCTCGAGCGACTGAATGGCTCTCGCATGGCACGCGTGCGCGCTGATGCTCCATGTCGGGCCTCACTCAGTGCGGTCTCCCGTGAACGGCTCCCCGTCCAGCGCGTCGAGGGCGTCCCTCAGTTCCCGTCGATCCGTCCGTCCAGCATCCGGATCGTCCGCCCCGCCATCCCGCCGAGACGCTCGTCGTGTGTGGCGATGACGACCGTCAAACCGTCGGCCTCGCTCAGCTCTCTGAAGACGCTGAAGACGGCTTCCGAGTTCCTCGAGTCGAGGTTCCCCGTCGGCTCGTCGGCGAGAAGGAGCCCGGTCGTCGTCGAGAGGGCCCGCGCGATCGCGACGCGCTGACGCTCGCCGCCCGAGAGTTCACCCGGCAGGTGGTCCGCTCGTCGCTCGAGCCCGACCCGGGCGAGCAGCTCGACGGCGTCGTCGCGTCCGAGGGGAGTGCGTGCGAACATCGACGGCACCTGCACGTTCTCGACAGCCGAGAGTTCGGGCAGAAGCAGGAACTCCTGGAAGACGAAGCCGATGCGGCCTCGCCGCAGAGCCACGAGCTCACTCTCGTGGGCGGTCGAGACGTCCCGCCCGAACACCTCCAGAGTGCCTTCCGAGATCGCGTCCAGACATCCGATGAGGTCGAGCAGGGTCGTCTTTCCGGACCCGGACGGTCCCAGGAGCGTGATGAAGTCGCCGCTCTTGATCTCAAGGTCCACGCCATCGACGGCAGCGATGTCCTCAGCCGGCGTTCTGTAGATCTTCCTCAATCTCCTCGCCCGGACGATCGTCTCCTGGGCGGTTGGAAAGGAGCCTGTTCCTCCCGCCTGCAATCCGCTGATGTTCTGGGTCGTAGCTGTCATCCTGTGCTCCGTATCGCTTGAACCGGCTTGAGCTCCGCCGCGCGGGATGCCGGGTAGATGCCTGCGACGAGTCCCGTCAGCACCGCACAGACGAGCGCCGCCGCGACCAGAGGAAGCGTGACGATGATCAGTCGGCCGCTCGGTGCGTAGGGGAGGATGCGGCGGACGAGAAGCTCCGCAAGTCGCCCACCGGTGACGGCAAGAACAGCGCCGGCGACTCCACCGAGAAGACACACCAGCGTCGTCTCCGACCACACGATCCGGAAGACATCGAAGCGCGACGCTCCCATCGCCTTCATCACGCCGATCTGCTTCGTCCTCTCGAAGACCGACATGAGGATGGTGTTCATGACCCCGATGATCGCAACGACCACGGCGACGACCGCGATCGAACCGGCGAGAACGCGGGCCGACGATATCAGGTTCAGGATCGTGCCGCGGACCTGTGCCATGCTGACGACCTGGATTCCCGGCTCGTCGTAGAGGTCTTCCTCGAAGGCTGCGAGCTGGCCCAGGTCCTTGAGACGAATGCCGATGCCGCTGATCTTCGACTCGTACCCGAACGCGCGTTGGGCCGTGGCGAGCGGGACGAAGATCGCTCCGTCGTCCTGCGTTCCCGTTCGCTCGAGTACTCCGACAACCTCCAGTGCCCTGTCGATGCTCCTGACGTAGATGCGGTCACCGACCCTCCGCTGTTCCAGCTCCGCCGCTTCGTATCCGAGGACCGCCTCTTCAGCGGTCGGCGAGCTGAACCAACCGCCGGCTCGGAACTCGAGCCACGGTTTCAGGCGCCGCTGTGCTTCGTCGACGCCGACGTACATCGTGACGCCACCACCCTCGGGGTCGAAGTCGGTGACGACAAGCTGAGGGGCTATCTCGTCGATGCGGTCATCCTCGACGATCCGCCCGTAGACTTCCTCGTCCATGTAACGGAGTCCTCCGCCCCCCTTGAGCATGAGGGTCGCGGCTTCGTACGGGCATCCCTTGGCCGTGACAAGGACCTGATACCCCATGCGGTCGATGTCGGTCTGGAGCGAGCGCTGGTAGCCGGTATCGAACGCGAGCAGACTCACCAAAACAGCGACTGCGACCGCGACGCCGCCGACCGTCAGAGTCGAGCGGATCCGGTTCCTCAGCAGGAGCTTCCACGCCATGTGAAGAGGGTTCACCTGAGAACCACCCCCGATCCGATGACCATGGTGCGGCCGTCGCGAACGGCGACCTTGCCCTCGACCCTCGCCGTGCTTCCGACCTTCTGAGGGATGGCCAGACCGTGTGGAGCGATGTCGACGTGGATGGTCGCGGGGCCGTCCTGAAGCGTGAACCAGCAGCCGGACGGGCACTCGCCGACGATCTCGCCCTCGACCGTCACGCTCTCGCCCTCGAACGCGGCGGGGTCTGTAAGGATGTCGGAGACCGGGGTCACTGCCGCGCCGGACAGCGTTTCCCCGTACGACTCTCCGCCGCCGCACCCGGTGATGCCGGCGCTCAGGCCGAGCAGGAATACGAGACTCAGGGCCGTCCATGTCCTCATGATCCACTCCCTTCGGTGTCTGGGGGACAGGTCGCGTCGAAGTGGAACGCGCCCAGCAGGAACAGGTTCTTGGCTACTCCACGCAGAGTGCCTCGGAAGTCGGGCGTCACCCCGCCGGTCGGGTCCTCGATGTCAGCCGCGGGGCCGTCGCCCGTTTCGTTGAGTCGGCAGAAGTCTCCGATATCGAGGCCGACGAACGAGGTCAGGAAGCTGTCGCTCCTCAGGAGCTTCGCGTGAGGGGAGGACAGGCGCTGGTAGAAGGCCTCGATGATGGCGCCCTGGGCGTCGGTGGCGAGGATGATCTGCATGCCGCCGTACTCGCCGCGCTGGTTGACGCCGTGGACCCTGCCGATCGTGTCACTTCCGGCCAGCACCGTGTAGTAGGCGTACGGAACGTCGAGCGTCTCGTAGACCGGGTCGAGCGAGTCGCCCAGGAACGACTCCAACCTGAAGGCGAGCTCCTCGCCTCCGCGTTCCGCGATGGCGATGAAGTCGGTGCGGTAGTTCGTCGCCGTCGGAAAGATCCGGAGGACGTCCCGGTCCGGGTCATTCAGAGTGCAGCCGACCGCGGCTCGCAACGGCGGTGCGGTCGAGAGCCCGATGATGGCCAGCAGAGTGAGCAGAGCGAGCGCCGAACGTCTCATGGTTCCTCCTGAAGGTCTGTCCTCGTCATCGTGTCGCCGCAGAGGGCGCACGGCGCGAGCTTCCTCTCGGTACGCTCAGCGCACTCCGCGGGAGTAGGTGAGGAGCGTCTGGAACCTCAGGTCGTTGGGCTGACGCGACCTCGTCTCACCCACGAGGCCGGCCGACAGCTTCCACCGGTCGTCGAGTCGGTAGCCGGCGGCCAGAGCCGTGGACGAACCTCCTCCGTCGCTGTCTCCGAACACCCGGGCCTGCACGGCCAGGTCGACGCCCGGAAGCGTGGGAGGGTGGAGTTCGAGCCTCGTCAGAAGAGCCCCACGCCCGCCGCCGTCACTCGCGCCGAGCGACAGCTCGCTCAGAATAGCGACGGCGCCCGCGTCGTGTTGCAGGTCCGCCCCCAGTCTCCAGAGCGAGCGGGCGTTGCTCTCGTACGCAGGGAGTGGCGCCGTTCGGGCGTCCGGGGCGACAAGTGTCCGGCCCACGAGACCGGCGAGCGCGACGGTCGTTCCATGACCGGCCGGAGCGGTGTACCTCACACTCGCCAGATAGCTCCGGTCCCGGCGGTCGAGCGCCGCACCCGACCCGGTCTGGAGCGCGACGGTCGCGTCGCCGTCTCCGAGGAGCCACATCCACGCGGCTCCCCAGTCCTTCTTGAAGCCGATGTCCGGTCCGACCTGCGTCTGGAGCAGTGTCGCGTGCGTGTCGACGTCCGGCTCGAGCCCGAAGGCGGGGGAGAAGTGCCCCACGCGGAACGTCCGTCCGAGCGAAACGCGGTAGTCGAGCCACGCGCTGTGGACCTCGAGTCCAGGGCCGCCATCTCCCGGGCCTTCAGCATCGTGGCTGATGCGCGCCTGCAGGTCGTAGCGGAGGATGTCGCCGCGTCGGCCGGAGACCGTTCCGAACCACTCGAACCCGAGGGCGTTCCGTTGCGAGCCGGGAATCTCGCCTGTCAGACCGCTCTGATCGCTGACCTCGAGGGCCACGATGTACTCGACCGCAACGAGCGAGGTCGCCCCCGCCGTCCCGACACAGCAGGAGAGAAGCAGCAGGGCCGCCGGGGCCGCCGGCCACCGCAGGCTCATCGCATGGCCCGCTCGAGAACACGGATCAGCTCGTCCGTCTTCTCCGCCGCGTCCTCGTCGGAACCGCTCCGCATCGCGTCGGCGACGCAGTGGTCGATGTGCTTCTGGAGCACACGGCGCGCGACGGCTCCGAGGGCCGATTGCACAGCCTGGATCTGCGTGACGATGTCAATGCAGTAGGCCCCCTCCTCGACCATGCGCTGGATGCCCCTGACCTGGCCCTCCGCCCGCGCGAGCCTGGCGAGGTTCTCCCGATGCTCTGTACCGTGGCCCGTCATCGCTCTCTGGTCCGCCCGGCAGTCACTCATTGCATCCTCCCTGAATTGAGTTCACTTTCTAATATATACCCCATAGGGGTATATTGCAAGGACGTTCCTGCGCGTGTGGGGAAGTGGGGGTGTGGGAGGCTTCCGCTTCAGATGTGGTTCGCTCGGGAGAGGCTCAGCGTGCGTGGAGAGCGGCGTTCGTGGTTCTCGCCGGCGGAGTTTCACATGGGCTTCGCGAGTGCCATGACAGGAGCGCCGTCGCTAGAGCTTCGTGAGCACCTCGAGACGGTGTCTGGCGGTCTCCGCGTGATGGCACTCCGATGCCGTGCAGATAGAGAGGAAGCGCTCGTACTGCGAACGGGCCTTCGCCTGCCACCCCTTTGCCTCGAAGAGCTCCGCGAGCCTCAGGTGATAGAGCGGGTGGACGAGGAAGCGGTCCTTCGTGGTGTGGTCGACGATGAGAAGCTGCTCGTACTCCTCGATCGCGCGGAAGAGCTCACCGTTCGCGCCAAGTGCTCGGGCGCGAACGTCCTTGAGAGGTGGGAGGTTGTAGAGGACGAGACCCTCGGGGTCGCTCATGTATGGGATCGTCCATTGGGGCATCTCCCGCGCTGCCGTCAGGGCGTCTCTCGAGTCCCCCTCGGCCAGGAGAATCTCAGCCCGAAGCAGCGAGGCGTGTTCGGGGAGCAGCTGGCGCACGGCGTCGTAGCCCACCCATGCGGCGTCGGTGTCGCCGGCCGCGACGTCGGCCATCGCCAGAGCAAAGACGTGCGCGGCTCGCTGCGCCGGGACCTGCTCCAGCGATGCCTGGGAGTAGCTGGAGGCAGCCGGTATGAAGGCCGCCGGATCGTGGTCGATGGCCTCAACGCAGGCTGCGAACTCGATCCTCGCTACGGGTACTTCGTCGCGTGACAGGTGGATCCAGCCCAGCATGCGGCGCGCCTCGACCGTCCACAGAGCGCTGCCTTCGGCGTCGGCCTCGTCGGCCATCTCTCGGGCCAGCGCCGCGGCCTCGTCCGAGCGTCCGATCCAGCAGAGGTAGAAGGACTTCCACCGTTTTCCTTCGAGGCGCGTCCCAAACGACGGAGCCAGCTCCATGTAGCGGTCGATCCAGGTCAGGGCGTCGTCGTAGCTCTCGCGCAGCGCCGAGACGTACGCGAGCTCCCAACAGGCGTAGTAGAAGTCGGGTTTGAGCCGGAGCGCCTCTTCGTACCGCTCCCTGGCCTCGGTCAGTCGCCCCATGCGGAAGCACAGCTCGCCCATCGAGTCGATCGGATTGGCGTCGCCGGGAGAGACCGATGCGTAGCGGTCGAAGTACTCGGCCGCCTTCTCGAAGTCCTCGACGTCCGCGTACATGTACCCGAGCTGGTTGATGGCCCAACCGTAGCTTGGGTCGAGCTCGATGACACGCTTGTACTCCTCAACGGCCAGGTAGAACCTCTTCTTCGCCCTGTAGTAGCCGGCGAGGCGGTAGTGCACGCGTTTCTCGTCCGGGAACTCGCGCGCCATTCTGATGAGCGCCCGATACTCGTCGTCCGGATCGTGCTTGACGTAGCGAGCGTAGGCGGCGTCGATCGAGAGCCGCTCACGCCTTGACGCGTGCTCAGAGCACTGCTTTGCCTTTTCGATGGCCTCCCTGCCGGCGCTGATCTCGCGAAGGCGGTTGAGGACCTGTCCCAGGTAGAGGTAGGCCGACGCGAACTCGGGGTCCTCCTCTGTCGCCCGGACCAGAAGCTCGCGGGCGTCCTGATTGTAGAGCCGGTCCGCGGCATCGCGTCCCCTGAGGAACAGGCGGTAGGCTTCCATCGAGCTCGTCGTGGCCTCGGAGATGGGCGGGTGCTCCTCGGGCATCTCCTCGTCTGCGAGGCCGAGTCCCAGGAGGAGTTCAGAGGAGAGCTCGTCGACCTGCAGGTCGAGGATGCTGTCGATCCCCCGTCCGCGTGAGGTGGCGCTGACCAACAGGTTCTTCGTCTCGGCGTCGAGGGCCCGAGCGTCCGTCACGAACACGTCACCGGCCTTCGTGAAGCTCCCGACGATGATCGTCTCGACACCCTCCATCTTGCAGATCTCGGCTCCGAGGGCCGCCGGGAATTCGGTGACGTCCTCGTGCCCGAGCTGGTGGGCGAGGTCGTGCATGCGTTCCCACGTGACGACGCGGAGCCTGCTCGATTGCTCCAGACTCGTAATGAGGAGGTTCGGGAGCGCCTTCGAGAGGTAGCCGCACGACGAGTCGCCCGTCAGGTTCTCGAAGGTCGTCACGACGACCGTGCGCTGCTCCTTGACGGTGGGGGGAGGTGTGGTCGATATGGACTCGAGGGCTTTCAGCATCTCGCCGGCGTCGGCGTAGCGGTCACGCGGGTCCTTGCGGAGGGCGCGTCCGACCACGTCGGCGAGCGCATCGACGACCTCGGCGCGCGCTCTCGTCAGGGGCTCCGGTTCGAGGTTCAGGATGCCGTACACGACTGCCTGGTCGTAGTCGCCACGGAACGGTCTTGCGCCGGTCAGCATCTCGTACAGCACGACTCCGAGCGACCACACATCCGTCTGGGCGCCGGCCTGCTCGCCGCGAAGCTGCTCCGGCGACATGTACGCGGTCGTGCCGCTCGTCGTATCGATGTCGTCTGACGTGTTCTCGAAAGAGTCGGCGATGCCGAAGTCCGTGATCCGCACGTGCCCCGTCGAGCTCACCAGGATGTTGGCGGGTTTGATGTCCCTGTGGGCCAGGCGTTTCGAGTGTGCTTCGGCCAGACCCCGGGCGACCTGGAT
>Ga0180429_10004465_pt1 | contig 11185 bp, 11 predicted proteins | sample SS_ome_FD_132428 | JGI IMG/M metagenome (GOLD analysis project Ga0180429, IMG submission 132428) | Hypersaline lake sediment archaeal communities from the Salton Sea, California, USA - SS_1_S_1 metaG | ecosystem: Environmental > Aquatic > Non-marine Saline and Alkaline > Hypersaline > Sediment ... | reverse complement strand
GGGGGCTTGATCCCGGGTTGAGATCGAGGAAGAGATTTGACATTGGAAGACGACTCGTCGGCCAAAGGATTCAGGCAGTGGCTGGAGATGGTTTTCCGCCGGCTTGCGAGGTTGGAGAAGCCCACCGATTTCGAGAAGGAAATCGAGCAGCTCATTGACGAAGGGGAACAGCGTGGGCTGATCTCCGAAGACGAGGGGGAGATGATCCAGGGGATCTTCTCCTTTCGGGACACCGTCGCTCGCGAAGTCATGGTGCCGAGGACGGATACGGTTTGCGCGTGGGTCGGTATGCCCATCGACGAGATCATCCGGCTCATCGTGCATTCGGGGCACTCCCGCATTCCCGTTTACCAGGAAGAGATCGACAACATTATCGGAATCCTTCACGCCAAGGACCTTCTCCATTACTGGGGAAGGGACGACATCGATATTCGCCGGATCGTTCGCCCTCCGTACTTCATTCCCGAAACCAAGAAGATCGGCGACCTGCTCAAGGACCTTCAGGACAAGAAGTCCCACATGGCCATCGTGATCGACGAGTACGGCGGCACGTCGGGGATTTTGACGCTGGAGGACATCATCGAGGAGATCATGGGGGACATCATGGACGAGTACGATGCGGAGCCCCACTGGATCCTCGAGGACGAGGACGGCAGTCTGGTGGTGGACGCCCGCCTGGATGTGGAAGAGCTGGAGGACTATCTGGGAGTGGATCTGCCCGAGGGGAAGTTCGAGTCGGTGGGGGGGCTGTTGATCAACTTTCTGGAAAAGGTCCCGGCGGTCAACGAGGAAGTGGTGGTGGAAAACATCCGGTTGACGGTAGAGGCGGCCGACAACCGCAAGATCAAAAAGGTTCGGGTCCGTCGGATTGCTCCCGAGCCGGAGCAGCCCCGGGCTCTTTTAGAGCAGAGAACGGGTTCGTGAGCCCGTGAAGCTTCCAGCGATCCATCCCGCGAGCAAGCGCGTGGCGATCTCCTCCCGACGTGCGGGAAGCGTCGGACGGGGTGTCGCCTTGAGTGTTCTGAGCGGGCTTCTGCTGACTCTGTCTTTTCCCAAGCCGGAGGTGTTCTTTCTGGCTTGGGGAGCTTTGGTGCCTCTTCTCGTGGCGGTGAGGGGCTCGACCCCTCCCCGGGCTTTCGCGCTGGGGTGGCTGTGCGGTTTGGTACACTACCTTACCGCTCTCTATTGGATTCATCACGTGGTGGCCCACTACGGGGGCCTTCCTTCGCCCTTGTCCCTTGCGATTCTGGTCCTTCTCTGCGGCTATCTCGCCGTCTATCCGGCCTTGTTCGCCGTTGCGGCCCTTCGCTTGCAAAGTCGTCCCCTATGGAGGCTGGTGGCGTTGCCTGCCGCCTGGGTGACTTTGGAATGGATACGGGCCCATGCGCTCACGGGATTCCCTTGGGCAAGCCTGGGCTACAGCCAGACGCCCTGGAGCACTCTCATTCAAGCCGCCGATGTGACGGGAGTTTACGGCGTCAGTGCCCTGGTGGCTCTGGCCAATGTCTGCTGGGTGAATGTGATGGAAAAGCGCGGCGTCGTTCCGGCGCTTGTCGTTCCGGCGGCTTGCTTGGGGCTGGTTTTGTTTTACGGCGACCGCAGGCTCGAGCAGATCCGAGGGCTCCTCCAAAAGACGGAGGTTTGGACGGTCGGGGTGATCCAAGGGAACATCGATCAAGGGGTGAAATGGGATCCTTCGTACCAAAAGACGACCCTTGAGCGCTACGAGCGGTTGACCTTGCAGGCCTTTATGGAGGAGCCGCCCCCCGAGCTTGTGGTATGGCCCGAGACCGCCGTCCCTTTTTTCTACGGGTTGGACGCCGAGCGGAGCCAACGGTTGAAGCGGATCGTGCGGGAAGCCGGGAGCCCCTTGCTTTTCGGGAGCCCGGGGGTGATCGAGAAAGGGCGGGAGGTCCCCCGGCTCCAAAATCGCGCCTATCTGCTGGACCCTGAAAGGGGGGATTCGGGAAGTTACGCCAAGCGCCATCTGGTTCCTTTCGGGGAATACGTTCCCTTGAGCAAGGTGCTTTTTTTCATCAACAAGCTGGTGGAAGCCGTGGGGACCTTCTCCCCCGGGGACGATCCTTCTCCCCTGGAGCTCGAGGGCAAGGAACTGGGGGTCCTCATCTGTTACGAGGCCATCTTCCCTCGTTTGGCCCGGGAGACCGTCAATGGCGGGGCCTCCGTTCTGGTGAACATAACCAACGACGCATGGTTCGGAGACAGCGGGGCGCCTTATCAGCACTTGGAGATGGCCCGGTGGAGGGCCGTGGAATTCCGCCGCCCCTTCGTGCGGGCGGCCAACACGGGGGTGAGCTCCATCTTCGACGCCACGGGAAAAGGCTGCGGGCGGATTGCTCTCGATACGGCGGGATTTCTGGTTTGCCCGGTTCGTCCTTTGGAATTGAAGACGTTTTACGCACGCCGGGGCGACTGGTTCGCGTGGGTGTGCATGGCGGCGACTCTGGCGGCGCTTTTGCCGACTCCCCCTTCCAGGAAGACTTTCTTCCTCCGAAATCTTTAGGAAGCTCTCCATCCCCTTGTTTTTCTTCGGCGACTTCTCCGTCTTCGCACGACGACGCTTGCCGGGAGAGCCGGGGATGTGCTATTTAGGGCCTGAACGAAAAGAACGTTCAGGCAAAATCCGAATATCGAAATCCGTCTCATGGGGAGGCGTTTTCGCTCAGGCAGATTCAAAGCCGCCGACCAGAGAAGTTGTCATGTCCGCCGGGAGAGCCCCCGTCGTCGGGAAAAATCCCCGGTCCAGCATGGCTGTTTCCAGGGGCGGGGGCTTTTGGGGCAAAGGAGAGAACACAGGAGGTCTCAACATGAACGTCGAAATTGTGGAAGTCCGGGCTCGGCTCAAGGATATTTTTGAACGATTCAATCTCCTTGGAGGCTATCTTTGACATACCGGGCAAGCGCAAGCGATTCTCCGAGGTCGAGCAGATCATGCTCAAGCCCGATTTCTGGGAGGATCCCCAGGCCAGTCGCCCCGTTGTGAAGGAGAGGGCCACCCTCCACGATATGCTGGAGATGTGGAAGAAATTGTCGGGGGATCTCGAGGAATGCGAGATATTGCTTCAACTGGCCGAGGAAGAGGAGGACGAGGAAACGGCCCGGGAGGCGTTCCAGAAAGTGGGAGCGATGGAAAGATCTCTTCGGGACCTCGAGCTCAGGCAAATGCTCGGCGAGGAGAGCGATCGGGAGAACGCCATCCTGAGCATCAATGCCGGCGCGGGGGGGACGGAGGCTCAGGACTGGGCGGAAATGCTGTTGCGCATGTATCTGCGATGGTGCGAGCGCAGGGGATACGAGACTCAGGTGCTGGATCTTCTGGAGGGGGAAGAGGCCGGACTGAAAAACGTCACGTTCACCGTTGGCGGCCCCTTCGCCTACGGATATCTCAAGGCCGAATCGGGCATCCACCGGCTGGTGAGAATTTCCCCCTTCGACGCCAGCGGCAGGCGCCACACGTCTTTCGCCGCCGTCTTCGTTTATCCGGACATGGAGGACGATATCGTCATCGACGTCAACCCTTCGGACCTGCGCGTGGACACCTACCGGGCCAGCGGGGCGGGGGGACAGCACGTGAACAAGACCAGCTCGGCGGTGCGGATCACCCACATTCCTTCGGGCATCGTGGTGCAGTGCCAGAACGAGAAGTCGCAGCATCGGAACCGCGAGATCGCCATGAAGGTCCTTCGGGCCCGTTTGTACGAGCGGGAAAAAGCCATTCAGAACGAAAAGCTTCAGGAGCTCCACGACAATTTGGAGGACATCGCCTGGGGCAATCAGATCCGCTCCTACGTTCTTCAGCCCTACCGCATGGTGAAGGACCACCGCACTTCCGTGGAAAAAGGCGATGTCAACAGAGTTTTGGACGGCGACATCGACGAATTCATCGAAGCTTATTTGCTTAAAAAACTGGACGGTCGGAAGAAGTAGAGAGGCTTCGTCGGAAACGGAAGGGAAAAGGCGGCTTCCCGGGGAGCCTTCCGGCGGTCGAAGGATGGAAGACGAAACGCTCCGCGAAGTCCGTCATTCCGGCGGTCTTCAAGCCGGAATCCGGAAACAGCGCCCTGGATTCCGGCCGGGAACATGCCGGAACGACGACGGCGACGAAACGCTCCGCGAAGTCCTTGGGGATACGAAAAATCCCGATATGCCCGTTTGTGAAAGTGGAATTTCCGATTTCGCACGCATGGCGGAAAATCGACACGGTCTATCGGGATGCTTCGCGTCCCTTTGCCCTTGGGCGGACACTTACGGGGGCGGGGCCGCGAAGACGGGAGCGACCGGGTCCTCGCTCAAACCCAGTGACCCTCCACGTCCGGGGAGTTGGAATAGGAGTATTCTCCCTTGTTGAACTTTTCCACGGCTTCCTTCACCGTTCCTTGGGCCCCCGTGGCCACGGGAATGTTGGCGGCCTGGAGGGTTTGGAACGCCTTGGGACCGCAGTGGCCCGTGAGGACGGCGCCGGGTTTATAACGGGCCACCAGGGAGGCGGCCTGGATACCGGCTCCCTGGGGCGCCTGAAGGTTCTGTTTGTTTTCCACCAGTTCCGTTTCCCAGGTTTCCGTGTCCACCAGCAGGAAGTAGGGCGCTCGGCCGAAGCGGGGATCCACGGAGGAATCCAGGTCTTTTCCGCTGGTGCTTACAATCACTTTCATCATTGTTTCTCCTTTTCCGCTTCCTTGAGCAGGGGTTTCGGCCCGAAGCCCCGGAGATCGGCTCCCCGATGAAAGGGGCAGGAGGGCTTGTGGGGCTCCGTCTCCGGGGGGATCGGGCCGAAGCTTGAATATCGAGTCGTCAGTGGTCGCAGACGTTGGCGCCCGTGCTCAGAGTTCCGCTCAGGTATTGCTGCAGCAGTTCCTCGGGCGCCAGGGAGGGGGCCCCCGTGATCACTTTCCCCCCCCGTTCGTTGAAGAGGTTGATGGCGCGCTGGCCCATGCCTCCGGCGATGATCAAATCCACCCCCATGTCGCCCAGCCAGCGGGGCAGGACCCCGGGCTCGTGGGGAGGAGGCGTCAGGATCTCCTTGTTCTTGAGGGCCCCGTCCGCCACTTCCATGACGGCGAATTGCTCGCAGTGACCGAAATGGTTGGTCAGCATGCCTCCCGCCAGGGGGACGGCCATTTTAAAGTGGTTGTTCGCGGGCATGTGCGTCTCCTTGTCGCCTTCTTCTCTTTGATCCGGGGCTTCTTGGGCGGGCGTCGCTTTTCGGGATTCGCAGCTTTGGGCCACCGTGCTCACCAATTGCTCCAGGGCCTGGATGAAAGGGCCGCCCGAGGAATCTTCCAGGACGGGTCGTCCGGCGTCTCCGGCTTCCACCACGCGAGGATCGAAAGGCAATCCCCCCAGAAAAGGAACGTTCATCAGCTCCGAGGTCTTCTTGCCTCCCCCCTTGCTGAAAAGAGGGATCTCCTTGTCGCAGTGGGGACAGATCATGGAGCTCATGTTCTCCACCAAGCCCAGGATGGGCATCTGGACCTTGCGGCAGAAGTTGATGGATTTTCGAACGTCCGCCAGGGCCACTTCCTGAGGGGTCGTGACGATGACGGCGCGAGCGTCGGCGATGGTTTGGGCCACGCTCAAAGGCTCGTCTCCCGTTCCCGGAGGCGAGTCGATGACGAGATAGTCGAGATCTCCCCAGGCCACCTCGGAAACGAACTGCCGGATGACCCCGTGCTTGACGGGCCCTCTCCAGATGACGGCTTCGTCCCGATCCTGCATCAGGCATTCGATGGAAATGACTTCCACGTTGTGCTTGTAGAGGTTGGGAAGCAGTTGACGGGAGCTTTCGTCGGCGGGGCACATGCCGCTGATGCCCAGCATGCGGGGGATGCTCGGCCCGTGGAGGTCCACGTCCATCAGGCCCACCTTGTGTCCCATGCGGGCCAGTCCCAGGGCCAGATAGGCGGCGACGCTGCTTTTTCCCACTCCCCCCTTGCCGCTCATCACCAGCAGCTTGTTTCGAATCCGCCCCAGGTTTTCCTTGAGCTTCAGGTCTTCGGGGGAAGGTTTTTCGTGATGGCCGCACTGGCCTCCACCGTGAGCGTGACTGCAAGAGCTCATTGTCGATTTTCTCCTTGAATTGACGGTTTGGCTTCTATCCCCAGTCGCTGGATTTTGCGACGCAGGGTGTTCTTGTCGATGTCCAGTTCCCTGGCCGTGGCCATGCGGCGCCACTCGTTGCGCTCCAGGGCCTCCCAGATGGCCCGCTTCTCGATCTCCTTGAGCGTCATTCCCTCGTGGACGGGAGGGCCCCCCGCAGGGGCCAGCTCCCTCAAATGCTCCGGCAGATGCTCGGGCTCGACGAGCCTCCCCCGGCACAGGATGAACGCATGCTCGATGGCGTTCTCCAGCTCCCGAATGTTCCCCGGCCAGTCGTGGTTCATGAAAATCTCGATGGTTTCCTGGCTGGGACCCGCGATGCTCTTGCCGCGCAGCTTGTTGAACCGCTCCACGAAGTGATCCACCAGCAGAGGGATGTCCTCCTTGCGCTGCGCCAGGGAAGGCAGGACCAGCTTCACCACGTTGACGCGATAGAAGAGGTCCTTGCGAAAGTGGCCCGTCTCCACCAGTTGCGCCAGGTCCTTGTTGCTGGCCGCCACGATGCGAACGTCGGAGGGAACGCTCTTGGACGATCCCAGGGGCTCGTAGCAGTGCTCTTCCAGCACTCGGAGCAACCGGGTTTGAAAGGCGGGCGAGATGTCTCCGATCTCGTCCAGAAAAAGGGTCCCTCCTTCGGCCATGGCGAAGCGCCCGGGACGGCTCCGCCGCGCATCGGTGAAAGCTCCCGCCACATGGCCGAACAGCTCCGTTTCCAGAAGAGTGTCCGGCAGGGTCCCGCAGTTGACGGCTACGAAGGGGCCCCTGTCGCGGGGGCTCAAATTGTGGATGGCCCTCGCCAGAAGCTCCTTTCCCGTACCGCTTTCCCCTTGAATCAGCACGGTGCTTTCGCTCTGGGCCACTTCGGGAAGGATGGAGAACAGCTTCCGCATGAGAGGGGACTTGGAAATGATGTCCCCGAAGCAATAGCGCCGCTGAATCTCCCGCCTCAGCTCCTCCACCAGGCTCAGGTCCCGGAACGTCTCCGCACCGCCGATGACGTTGCCCTTCTCGTCTTTGAGCAGGGCCGTGCTCACGCTGATGGGGAGCTCCTTTCCGTCGGCTCGCAGGATCACGATGGGGCGGTCGATGACGGGCTCCCCCGTTTCCATGGTGTGGTGCAGCACGCAGGAAGTCTCGCACACGTTGGCTCGGAAGACTTCGCAGCAAAGCTTCCCCATGGCCTCGGAAGCGGGAATTCCCGTGATGGCTTCCGCCGCCCGGTTGAAGGACGTGACGCGCCACTTGGCATCCACGGTGAATACCCCGTCGGCGATGCTGTCCAGAATAATCCGGGTTTGCCGGCAAAGATCGTGAAGAGAAGCGTCCCGCGGATCTCCGGTCTCCCCGGTGGGCGGCTCCCCCGGAACGTCGCCATCGACGACGGTCAAGGAAGCCGCGTCGTCGGTGGACGCCGCCTCCTTGCTCCACAGGGCGCTCCCGCGCCATCGCTCGAGGGGAAGATTCATGATCGCTGCGTTCCCGAGGCTCCATCCAGGCGGTCGAGGGCTTTGCGCCATATGGCTTCGACCTGCTCCCGAATTTCCCCGTTTCCGTATTCCACGATGGATTTCCCTTCCACCTGGGCCCGCGTGAAATCGGGGTCGAAGGGAAGGTGCCCGAGGAAGCGATAGCCTTTGGAGCGACACAGCGACTCGATGTCCTTGGCGGCTTCCCAGTGGAGGTCGGCTTTGTTGACGCAGACCATGGCGGGAATCTTGAAATGCTCCGCCAGACTGCTGACGCGCTCCAGATCGTGGCGGCCCGAAACCGTGGGCTCCGTCACCACCAGCACCGCCGACGCCCCTCCGATGGAGGCGATGACCGGACAGCCTATCCCCGGAGGGCCGTCGGTGAGAATGCCTTCCAGCCCGTTGTCCTCGGCCAGCTGCCGGGCTTCCTTGCGCACGAGGGCCACCAGCTTGCCCGAATTCTCTTCGGCGATTCCCAGCCGGGCGTGGACCAAGGGACCGAAGCGGGTGTCGGACAAGTACCATTCTCCGCAGAGGCTTTCGGGAAAATCCACGGCTTTTTCCGGGCAGAAGTCGTAGCAAACGCCGCAGCCTTCGCACATCAAATCATCCACCGCGAAGTCCGGAGAGATGGCGTGAAATCGGCACCACTCCAGACACTTGCCGCATCGAGTGCATCGCTCCGCATCGATGACGGCCTTGTGGCCCGAGCGGAAGTCGTTGCGAGCCCGTACCCGGGGAGCCAGGAGCAAGTGCAGGTCCGCCGCATCCACATCGGCGTCGCAAAGGACCTTTCTTTCCGCCAGGGCGGCAAAGGCTCCCACCATGCTCGTCTTTCCCGTTCCCCCTTTTCCGCTGACGACAACTAGCTCATACATGCCTGAAGCCCTTCCTTCAATTCCCCGATTGTTGCCGGATGGTGGAGAATAGTCCGCGCATGTTCTCCCGCCACCGAGGGAGATGCTCCACCAGCAAATCGCCCCTCGCGTAGTGCTCCGCCGCTTTTCGGTCGAAGGGGATTTCCAGGAGGACGGGAATCCCTTCCCGCCGGGCGAGCTCCCGAACCCGGTCGTCCCCGATATCCGAGCGGTTGATGACGATGCCCATGGGCAGCCCGAGGACCCTCACCGCCCCTACCGCCAGCTCCAGATCGTTGAGGCCGAAGGGCGTCGGCTCCGTGACCAAAACAACATAATCACTGCCTCTGAGGGCCGCAATCACCGGGCACGAAGTTCCGGGTGGAGCGTCGATGATGGTGACGCCGTTGGAAGACGCCTGACGACGCACTTCGTGGATGAGGGGCGGGGCCATGGCCTCGCCCACCCGCAGGCGGCCGTGAGCGAAGGACACCTTCCCCCGGCTCCCGCATTCGATCTCTCCCACCAGGCGCCGGCCGGATTTCACGGCGTCTTCGGGACAGGCCATGAAGCATCCCCCGCAACTGTGGCAAAGCTCCGGAAAGGTCAGCGCATGGTCCTCCAGGATGGCGATGGCGTTGAAGCGGCAAACTTCCTGGCACTGGCCGCAGAAGGCGCATCGCTCCTCGTCGATCTCGGGAACTTCCAGATAGAAGGAATCCCGCCGGGTAAAGGCGGGCTTCAAAAACAAATGGGCGTTGGGCTCTTCCACGTCGCAGTCCAGGAGCTGGACCGACCCTTCCATGGCAACCGCCAAATTGACGGCGAGGGTCGTCTTGCCCGTTCCCCCTTTGCCGCTGGCTATGCTGATGATCATGAATTCTTCCCCTTCGCCTCTTCATTCGCGAACCATGGCTTGGCCGCATTGGGGGCATTTCACCTGGGGGCAGGGAATCCCGGCTTCGTGGGGCACTTTGGCCCCGCAGGAGGGGCACAAGCAGTCGCCTCCCGGTCCGGCCCCCGCGCGGCCCCTTCCGCCGCCGCCTCGTCCCTGACCTCGTCCTCCTCCTCGACCTTGTCCCCGGCCTCCTCCGCCGGCTCCTTCTTTTCCAGGCATGACCCGACTCCTTTCTTGGTAGGTTGTCCGTTCTATACAGGATTCCGCCTGCGCCGTCGATCTATATCGGCGCCGGCATCGGCAGCCCGGAAGCCAGAAGCAGGGCTGATCCAACTGCTCTCGGTGGTGGGCCTGCAAGACCGCTTCGACTTCCCCGGCCACTCCGTAGACGATGTTGAGTCCCAGCGCTTCGCCGTATCGAAGCAGCTCCGGGCTCAAAGCGCCGCAAATGAGGGTACGGACCCCCATTTGTTGAAGCATCCGCATCCGTCGGAAAGCGTCCGCTTCGGCCCATACGAGCTCTTCCCGCGGAACGTGCTCGTCGTCCTGGGAAAAAACCAGCACTCTGGAGCACCAGTTGAGAACCGGCGCCACCCGCGAGCCGAAAACCGGGACGGCCACCATGATCCTTTCTCCTCCCTTTGAATTGAAGGGTTCGCCCTTTTCCGGGCCGCTTCGTTGCCTTCCTTTCGGGCAAGCTTCGTGCCATGGAGAGCGTTCCTCCCCCGAAAGGGCCTGAAAGGCCGGAAAGAGGGGATGTGCGGGAAAGACAAGAGGCAGCTCGACAAGAAAAACGGGTTCGAAACGAACCCTTTCCGGAAAGACTCGGGGGGAGAATGGTTCCCTCTGGCCGAACCGCCCCTTTCTGGATACCGCTCGTTCCCCCGGGCCTCGCCGTCGAACGCTCCGGAGCCGTCGTATGGTCCCGCATGAGGACTGTTCCGCCAGCATGTCGTTGTAGAGCGTTCGCGCGTGGCTTTCAGGGTGTTGGGCCAAAGGGTCGGCCAAAATGGATGGCGTCGAAGTTCACGCTCCCCGTAGGGACCGAGTACGCGAGGTGGAATTCGTGAGCGGAAAAGGGCTTCAGGCCGCTGAATACGGCGTTGAGCCGGGAGAGCTCGCCGTCGCCGCCGGGGGCGGCCATGCCCGGATCGCGGAATTCAATGGGGTCCACGAATTGCTTGGCGAGAAAATACCACAAGCCTTCGATATCCGACTCCTCCGGAGCGGCGGGATCGAAATCCGTTGAGCGTAAAGAAGGCGACTTCCGGGGGCGAGTCCATTCGGGGAAAGCCGAGACCTTCTTCGTAGAATCTCACGGCCCTCGCGAGATCTCGAGCACCGAGAGTGATCATGCCGATCCCGGGCTTCGTCTTTTGCTGTCTCCTCCGCACCAGCGCTGAGATGGGTGTCCGCCGAATGGTGCATCGCATGGGCTATAGGTACGCGCTTCACCGAGCCGATTCGCCCGGTAAACCGGACCTGGTTTTCCCCTCTCGCCAGAAAGTGATTTTCGTTCACGGTTGCTTCTGGCATGGCCATCGGTGCCGCTACGGTCGCCTTCCGAAATCCAGACCCGAATTCTGGCAACCGAAGATCGAGGCGAATAAGCGACGGGACAAAATACAAAGGCGAGAACTAACGCGACAAGGTTGGGCAGTTCTGGTAGTATGGCAGTGCAAGTTGAAGAAGCCCGACTGGCTTCGCGATAAGAGCAATAGTAGGGCGTCAAAAATGACCGCAAACCGTTTCCCGGCTTTCGGCTTCGAACGTCGCCTTCTTCCGTCGAGCGGTCGCCGCAGGCTCCCGCGCGCCGCCGGAAGGAGGGCTCCCGGTCCGGGCTC
>Ga0180429_10004464_pt1 | contig 11185 bp, 7 predicted proteins | sample SS_ome_FD_132428 | JGI IMG/M metagenome (GOLD analysis project Ga0180429, IMG submission 132428) | Hypersaline lake sediment archaeal communities from the Salton Sea, California, USA - SS_1_S_1 metaG | ecosystem: Environmental > Aquatic > Non-marine Saline and Alkaline > Hypersaline > Sediment ... | reverse complement strand
GAACGCCGGCTGGGCGAGTACGGTCCCAACGAGCTGACTGAACGTGGATTGCGGAGCCCTTGGCGCATTCTCGCCGCGCAGTTCACTGAGGTGATGGTCATCGTCCTCATCGTGGCTGCGGCGATTGCCTTCGCCGTCGGCGACGTGAAGGACACCATCGCCATCTTGGTCATCGTCGTGCTCAACGCCGTGCTGGGCTTCACACAGGAGTACCGTGCCGAACGTGCGATGGCGGCCCTGAAGAAGATGGCTGTGCCGCGGATCAAGGTGCGCCGTGACGGACAGGTGCGCGAGATCTCGGCGCGTGAACTGGTGCCGGGCGATCTGTTCCTGCTGGAGACCGGGGGCGCTGTTCCGGTGGACGGGCGCCTGCTGGAAAGCGTGAACCTGCGGGTGCAGGAGGCCGCGCTGACCGGCGAGTCAGAGCCCGTCAACAAGTCCACCGCAGCACTAGGTGGCGAGCATCTGACCCTGGGCGACCGGCGCAACATGGTGTTCCTGGGCACCGCTACCACGTATGGGCGGGGGCTGGCTGTGGTCACGGCCACGGGCATGGAGACCGAGCTGGGAAACATCGCCGCGATGATCCAGGCAGTGGAGGGCGAGCGCACGCCGCTGCAGCGGAGGATGGCCCAACTGGGCAAGGGGCTGGCCATAGCAGCCTTGGTCTTGGTGGGCTTCGTCTTTGCGCTTGGCCTCTTGCAGGGCACCGATCTGAGCACGATGCTCATCGTGGCGATTAGCTTGGCGGTGGCAGCCGTCCCGGAGGGGTTGCCCGCGGTCGTCACTATCGCTCTGGCACTGGGAGCGCAGCGGATGCTCAAGCGGCGAGCCCTCATCCGCAGATTGCCGGCAGTGGAGACGCTGGGCTCGGTTACCGTCATCTGTTCGGACAAGACCGGTACGCTGACCGAGAACCGCATGACAGTGACCATATTGGACGTGGCAGAGAACACGGTGAGCCTGGAGCAGCAGCTGTGCGATACTGGGGCCTTGCTCAGGCCCGACGATGCCCCACTCGACGAGCCGTGCGACTCCCTGGCGCTGTTGCTGGCGGCATCCGCACTGTGCAACGATGCCACACTAGAGGCACAATCAGAGGAAGCAGACAGCTACCGGGCGATCGGCGATCCCACGGAGGGGGCGCTGGTGGTCGCGGCCGCGCGTATGGATCTGTGGAAAGAGCAGCTGGAGACGGCTCTCCCGCGCGTTGCAGAGGCGCCGTTCACCTCGGAGCGCAAACGCATGACCACCGTTCACAGCGCAGCCGCGGATACCAGGAAGCTTGTCGACGGCGAGACTGCGTGGGGGGATTGGCTGCCTGTCGACGCCAGCTCCTATGTGGCTTTCGCCAAGGGCGCGGTGGACAGTCTGCTTGAGGTGAGCACGCGTGTCTGGAACAACGGCCAGATCGAACCACTGGACGACGGCTGGCGGGATCGAATCAAGGCCGGCAACGATCGCTTGGCCCAGGAGGGTATGCGGGTGCTGGGGGCGACCTTCCGCCCACTTGATGAACTGCCGGCATTGGAAGACGAGGATGGCCTGGAGCGCGACATGATCTTCGTCGGGATGACTGGCATGATTGATCCACCCCGCCAGGAAGTGCGCGACGCTATCGCTACCTGCCGCACGGCCGGCATCCGCACGGTGATGATCACGGGCGATCATCCGCTTACAGCGGCCAGCATCGCCCGCGAGCTGCGGATCGTGGATCCGCAGCCCGGGGATAGCGGCACGCGCGTGATCACCGGGACAGAACTGGCCCAGATGTCTTCGGCCGACCTGGGAGCTGTGGTCGAGGATGTAAGCGTCTACGCCCGCGTTTCGCCGGAACACAAGCTCAAGATCGTGGAAGCGCTGCAAGGGCACGGAAACATCGCCGCTATGACCGGCGATGGGGTGAACGATGCCCCCGCGCTGAAGCAGGCTGACATCGGCGTGGCCATGGGGATTACCGGCACCGATGTGAGCAAGGAAGCGGCCGACATGGTGCTGACCGACGACAACTTCGCCACCATCGTGGCTGCCGTGGAGGAGGGGCGTACCATCTATGACAACATCCGCAAGTTCGTCAAGTACACCCTCTCCAGCAATGTAGGAGAGATCGCCGGGTTGCTGATGGCGATCGGTTTGGGCCTGCCCATCCCCCGTCTCCTGCCACTGCAGATTCTGTGGATGAACCTGGTCACCGATGGGCTTCCCGGCCTGGCACTGGGCGTGGACCCGCCAGACCCGGACGCGATGAATCGTCCCCCCCATCCCCCTCAGGAAAGCATCTTTGCGCGGGGAATGTGGCAGTACATGCTGTGGGTTGGCGGCCTCATGGGACTCATCACCGCGGCTATGCAGTTCCTGGTCTACCGGTCCGGCAATCCCGCCTGGCAGACGATGGTCTTCACCACGCTCTGCCTGGCGCAGATGGGCAACGCGCTGGCCATCCGGTCGGAGAAGTACTCGCTCTTCTCCATCGGTGTCTTTTCGAACCTAGCACTGGTCGGTGCAGTGATCCTCACCTTTGCCTTACAGCTGGCCGTGGTCTACGTACCCTTCCTGCAGGACCTTTTCCAGACCGTGGCCCTCAGCCTCCCGGAGCTGGCGATATGCCTAGGTGCAAGCACGCTGGTCTTCTGGGCTGTCGAGGCTGCCAAGTGGATCGCACGGCGGGATTGAGGATCCACGTTCAATAGAGCTTACAATCAAGTCTACCAAGTCCGCAAATCACAATGGACCGTGTTGAGAGCGCGTCCTCGGTCGCTCCAGGCCAATCAGGGTGCCGACGGCTTGCTCATAGGTTCTCCTGATCGACGCAGCAGGCGCGGGCGCTGTTCTAGCTTGATGCTCGTCACCGAGGCGTCGGCTCAGGCGCTAGTGATGGTCGGGTGTTGCATAGCGTCTAGCGATTGATGTCCGAACCAGGTGAGCGCGATAGCACTGTCACGCAGGAATGGAGGCCGCATGAACACCACGCCACGATCCGTTCGTTTGAGAGTACTGGGGGCAACTGTAGTACTGGTGGTTATTGGAAGTGGTTGCGCTCTAGCAGGACTTGCGACGAGCCCGACACCTGTCCCTGCCTTGCCTACGTCTGCAGCTGTACCCACAGCTGCAGACGCCCAGACCGTAACCCCCATGCCCCCGGAACCAGAACAGATCCTGCCACTTGAGGACGAGAATGCCGCGGCGTTTGCACTGCAGGAGCAGGTGGTCCTTGTGCAGCAGAGCTGTGCCCCATCGGTGGTCAACGTCACCAACCGAAGCATCGCCTTCGAGATGGGCATGCAGCCGATGCCGCGAGAAGGCAGCGGGACCGGCTTCGTGTATGACGATGAAGGGCACATCATCACGAATTTCCATGTCATCGAAGGCGCAGATCAGCTTATGGTGACGCTTGCCAACGGTCAGATGTATGAGGCCGAGTTGATCGGGCAAGACCCGACTGATGACCTGGCAGTCATTCGCATCTCCGCGGGAGAGGATCTCCCACCTGCCCTGCCGTTGGCTGACTCCGACCGCGTGCGCGTTGGTCAGTTCGCAATCGCAATCGGCAACCCCTTTGGACTGGAGCAGACGCTCACGGTGGGTGCCGTCAGCGCACTAGGGCGGATCATCCAGAGCCCATTGGAAGATCGGTTCATCGGCGAGGCAATCCAGACCGATGCGGCGATCAATCCGGGCAACTCCGGCGGCCCACTGCTCGACTTGAGAGGCCAAGTGATCGGTGTCAATTCGCAGATACTCAGCCCCAGTCGGGCCAATGCCGGTATTGGGTTTGCCGTATCCTCGAACACCGTGCGGCGTGCGGCTCCATCATTGATCGAGCGCGGGTTCTTCTCGCATCCCTGGCTGGGCGTCACCTCGGTGCCGCTCTCTCCAATGGCATCAGGCGTTCTACGCGAGGGCGGCGTCGATATCGATGTCGACACCGGGCTGCTGATCCTCGAGACCGTGCTTGATGGTCCGGCCGACCAGGCCGGCGTTAGGGGAGGTGATCGCGTGGTCCAGATTGGCGAATTCAGCATCCCGGTTGGGGGAGACGTACTGATCGCCATTGACGATCAACCGCTGCTAACGCCCCGCGAGTTGACACTCTATCTTGATACTCAGACCCAGGTCGGGCAGCAGGTCACACTGACCCTCGTGCGCAACGGTGAGGAACTGCTCGTAGACGCCACGCTGGGAGAGCGGCAACCAGAGTGACAGACCGTCTCGGGCACCTGCAAGCGTGGCTTGCGTGGCAAATGGAGTGCGCACGCCGCTAAGCGTACTCCAGGGTGATCCGCCGGCGATCCCCACTGATGCCAACCTGCAGGAGTGGGCATCCGCTGAGTTTCTCGCCGGAGACGGTGAGGTCACGGTGCGGGAGACGTTCCATGCGCAGTCACGGGCTGCCGTGGAACAGCAGCACCAGGGTTGGCAAGCTAGCTTGAATAGGTTTGCCGGCCACGTCGAAGTACGGGACTCCTGGGCGGGACGTTGTCCACCACGGCCGGCAGACGGCTTGCGCGGACTGTCCCTGAACTGGGTGGTTAGGCTGCGCGCGAGATGAGCGGCACTCAGCCAGCCTGTGGTTGTGTGGTGGTATGGGCGAGATCATATCTGCAAAGGACTAGAGTTATGGCCAAGAAGGGGTCAAGAGGATCTGGGAAGCCCATTCCGAAAGCCGAGTTCAGTCTGGAGCCATCGCCGGAGCAGCGCGATGGGTTGATCGTTGTCTTGAGAGATCGGTTCGAGGGGCATATGGACCGCCACAAGGACCTCGAATGGTCCGAGCTACAGACAAGACTGGAAGAATATCCTGAGAAGCTGTCCTCGCTGTTCGCGATGGAAAGCACCGGTGGCGAGCCAGACGTTGTGGGCTACGACGACGCAGCAGACGAGTACGTTTTCTTCGACTGCTGCGAGCAGAGTCCGAGTGGACGCAGGAGTATCTGCTACGACGGCGAAGGGCAGGCGGACAGGGAGAAGAAGGGCGTCTTCCCGGGCGGCAACGCGGTAGATCTCGCAGCCGCAATGGGGATCGAGCTCCTCGACGAAGATCAGTACAGGCAGCTGCAGGCACTCGGGGAGTTCGACACGAAGACCGAGAGCTGGCTACGCACCCCTGCGAGCATAAGAGCGCTTGGTGGCGCGATCTTCGGTGATCGTCGCTACGACCGCGTCTTCGTGTTCCACAACGGCGCGCCATCCTTCTATGCTTCCAGGGGATTTCGCGGCGCGCTCAGGGTCTAGGGAGCGGATGCCGAGGGGTTTGCCGGTGCATGGCCGATCGCGACGGGTGGCCTCCTCGATGCCGTTATCGCCTGGGAGGCGTCGTGGGCGACCAAGGCACGTACCTGCAGGACGAGGGGTCGGCAGACCGGCACGGCACGCTAGATCTCTTGTGGTCGCACGACAGCCTATCGTGCCGCGATTCAGCGAATCTGCCTTGCGTGAAGTTCCTGGACAGCAGCGCGAATTCGAAGAGGTGCGAGAATGCGAAGTGAAGCGAATACTGTAGACGAATACTTGGACGAGGTACCCGAGAACCGTCTAGAAGCTCTGGAACGGCTGAGGAAGCTGTGCCTTGAGGTACTGGATGGCTACGAAGAAAGCATGGACTATGGGATGCCAAGCTATCGGAACGAGAACGGAGACATCGAGGTGGCATTCGCAAGCCAGAGGAGCTACATATCATTCTACGTTCTCAAGGAGGCGGTTCTCGACAAGTATCGCGAGGCGCTTGCGGGCTTGAACCTGGGAAAGGGATGTGTTCGGTATAGAAGACCCGACCAGATCGACTTCGAGCTGGCAAGACAGCTGCTTGCTGAGAGCTACCATTCTGATGCTGAGATCTGCTGAAGGAAGAGCAGCCGATCGAGACGATGCTCTGCGAGGCGTCAAGTCTCCGCAAGAGGAAGTCGAGGCTTGCCACTTGCGGTAAAAGCCCGCAAAACCGAGATTCCCAGTCCGGTCAGCATCGCACTACGTGAGTCCTGGTCCGCACGCTGGGCCGGTGCTCGACAAAGAACGGGGCCCCCGACACGTCGGGGGCCCCGCTGCTAGCTCCGATTGACAGGTGGCCTCAAGCCTTGAGGCCCACGCCACGTTCTGAATGCTAAGGCACGACCTCGAACGCGCTGATCCGTTGCCGGACAGATGGCGGGACGGCCGGCAAGCAAGGCATGGGGCCGCGTGGCACCGCCGGTGTCGGCCAACGGGCCGAGGCCGGGATCGGCCACGACCTGGTAAGATGCTCCCGCAACGCATGTTACGTCTGTCATCACGTTGTTGTGGTCGGCAACCAGCGTCACCACACCTGGGCCGAAGGGCGCGAAGAAGCAGTTCTTTCCGGCGCTGGCTACGATGCTTTTGGCCAGCGTGAGTGTTGCGCTGCTGTCGCCGAACGTCCCCACAAACAGGTCAGCCGGGCCACCTGCCGGCGACACGTTGTCGGCCACGGTCACGCCGGTCAGGTTAACCGTGCCGTCGGTGATGAACGGCGCCCCGCCGCGCTATCCGGTCGACGTGTTGGCAATGATCGTGCTGTTGCCGATCTCGGCATCGCCCAGCGAGCGGATGCCGCCGCCGACGTCGTTGGAGACATTGCCGCTGATCGTGCCGCCCGCCAGTGCTGGATCGAAGACAGGCGTTGTGCCACAGGGTCAGCTGGTCGCTGATGGCGCGTAGCCGAAGTGGCGCTTGTACTCCCGGCTGAACTGCGATGGGCTGTTGTAGCCCACCAGGTAACCGGCCTCGCTGGCTCGCTTGCCCTGCCGGATCAGCGTCTGCGCCCGGTCCAGCTTCACAGACTTGGCGTACTGCAGCGGCGAGGTGTGCATCACAGCCTTGAAGTTGTCGTAGAAGGCGGGCCGGCTCAGGTGGACCATCCGTGCCAAATTGTCCACAGACACCGGCTGGTCCAGATGCTCATGGATGTGCGCCACTGCCTTGGCGACCAGCTGGATCGATCCCCGCTGCTGCAGCAGCGTCCGTAGCTCGCCGCCTCGTTCGCTTGCGAGCATCCGGTAGTAGATCTCGTCGATCAGCGTCTCGCTCAGCATCGCCGCATCCGTGGGCTCGGACGATGCTCTGAAGAGCCGGATCAGCGGATCCAGAAGGCTGTCGGTCAGCGGGAACGCCACGATCCCCGACGGGTCCACCGAGGCCGGCTTGACCGCGCCGCCATCGGCGCGGTCAAGCCGCAGCAGCACCTCTGCAAGCCGACCAAGGTCGATAGCAACACCCACGATCAGCATGGGCGAATCCGGACTGGCTTCAACAACCTCATTCACCACGGCCATCGGACTGAACACGGCGATGGCAGTTCCGAGGTCGTATCGATAGGTCCTGGACCCCACGTGGCACACCTTCTGGCCCTGCACCACTGTCCACAGCGCAGGGATGTCAACTGCCGGCACCTGCCCGTGGGTCTGAGACGTCCGGTACGTGCCGAACGTGCCGATGCTCGACAGGTTCAGTCCCTCACGAGGTGAGTGTTCCCTCACCAGTTGGACGAATTCTTCGAATCCCCTAGGCAATTGGGGCACGTGATTCTCCTCCGCGCGGTCGCCAGGCGCTTTGCTCTGCCGTGGCCTACTCGTGTTCATCTGTTGTTCAGGACGATTATACCAGAGAAACTCGCCTCACCGGCTCCAAAATGCAGTAATCGATACGATTGTGCAAGCCCGTCAGACATCTGTGTATTCCCATCGCCCGCCGCTAGGGCTATGATGCCACCAGAATAACCAACAGAGATGGGAGAGACAGATGAGCATGAAGTGGACATTCGAGAGCATTCCAGAGCTCAACGGCAAGGTAGCCGTGGTGACCGGAGCCAACAGCGGCATTGGCTTCGAGACGGCCAAGGCACTGGCCGAGAAGGGCGCCACCGTAGTGATGGCGTGCCGCAACCTGACCAAGGCAAACACCGCGGCAGATGCCATCCGGCGCGATGTGCCGGAGGCCGATCTAGAGATCATCCGGATCGACCTGGCCGACCTGGCCTCGGTGCACGCATTCGCTGAGGACTTCCAGGCCAGGCACGACCGCTTGGACCTGCTGGTCAACAACGCCGGCGTGATGGTGCCGCCCTACACTACGACCACCGACGGCTTCGAGTTGCAGTTCGGGGCCAATCACCTGGGACATTTCGCGCTGACAGGCCTCCTGCTGGAGACGCTGACGTCGACGCCCGGGGCACGCGTCGTCAACGTGAGCAGCGGCGCCCACCGATTCGGCGCGATCAACTTCGATGACCTCAACTGGGAGCAGGGCTACAACCCGATGAGGGCTTATAGCCAGAGCAAGCTGGCCAACCTGCTCTTCACGCTGGAACTCAACCACCGACTGGCTGAGTTGGGCACCGATACGATAGCGACCGCCGCACACCCCGGCTGGACGCTCACGGGCCTGCAGCGCGGCCCGGCGCATCTCCTTAGCCGAGTCATCGGCCAATCGGCCGATGTGGGGGCGCTGCCAACACTGCGCGCTGCAGTGGATCCTAGCGCTCGGTCGAACGACTACTACGGTCCGGATGGGCTGATGGAGATGCGCGGCTATCCCAAGCGCGTTAACACCAGCGCCGCGGCAAGGGACGCCGCTACAGCCCAGCGACTGTGGGCAGTATCGGAGGAGATGACCGGCGTGGCCTTCGCCTAGTACGCCTCAGGCAGTGGGCGGGATCCGGCGATGCGCTCCGGTGGGAGCCGGTGCTGGATCCACGCAGGGCGGGTATGACTCGTGTGCTATGGGCACAAGCGAAGCGGTTGCCCCGCCCTAGGCCACCCGCCAGTACTTCCGCATCGTCCCTTCGCCGGGCTCCTCGAACCGCGACCAGGCGAACCCGTGGTCGCCCAGGAAGCTGTGCCTGTCATTGTCCTTGTCGGCGTTGGCCGGACAGAGGATGACCATACCGCCGGGCCGCGTCACGCGGAGCAGCTCCACAAGCTCCTCCTCGCGGTGGTCGCCGAAGACGTGACCGCCCACGGTGACGTCGGCGAAGTCGCCTGAGAAGGGCAGGTCGGTGATCAGGCCATCGACGGCGTAGACGTTGGCCAGGCCGAGTTCCCCGGCCCTGGCTCGGATGTAGTCGCGCAGATTGGCGACCGGCTCCACGGCATAGACGGCCTTCGCCCCCTCTCGGGCTGCGACGAAGGCCAGCCGCCCGGTGCCGCTGCCGATGTCGATCACCGTCTTGCCCGCGAAGTCGATCAGCGAGAGCAGCTCCTGGTCATCCCACCGCAGAAAGGGCTGCGCGTCATAGGCTGCCGGGTTGAGGGCGTAGGTCAGCAGGTCGTTGAGTGTCTGCAGGATCGCCAGTTCCGCTTGGCGAACCTCGTCGGGACCTGGCGCCGCGCTTGCCTCCATGGCCATAACGTCATCCAGCCAGCCTGCCAGCTCCGGGCACTTGTGGCGCATGAACCACGCCACCGCGGGGTTCGCGCGCAGAGCGACCGCCAGCTCCGACTCCGGCAACCAACCGGGCAGCCAGCTCAGCTGGACACGCTCCAGCAGCAGGAGGGCGTTGAACGAGAGCGATGAAACGTCGATCCAGTTGGTGCCTTTCGGGGCCTCGATCCGGGCATACAGCTCCCGCACGATTGGGAAGCACTCCGCGGCGACGTCACCGGCGTCCACGGGGTTCCCGTCCCTAAGCAGGGTGGGGCGCCCCGACTCCCAGGCGACTTCGATGGCGTCCACACGGTAGACCATCTGCGGGGGTGTCGTACTCAGACTCACGACAACGAGCTGGCCCGGCTCGATGCGGACATTGTAGCTGACCATCAGCGCGGCGTAGTCCGCGGCGAAGCTCTCCCCGCCATCCAGCCACGCCACCTGACACCCGGTCTCAGTGCAGCACTCCGCCACTGCCAGTCGAAGATCCATCGGTGTGGTCTCCTATCACTCCGCTAGACTGCACGCGAACCTATCCTGCAGCCGCTGCCGGTCGGGGATGTCTCACAGTATCGTGCCATTGGTGTGATCGTCAAAAGGCTGAGTGTTGCACCGGCTCCCCGTCGCCACCTGGAGCATGAAGAGACATGCTCTGCGTTGACTGTGGTACGGTACCGAGCACGGTGGTCGTGACGTAGGCCGCGGCAGAGACAGGCTGGCTGGCACTTCGAGGACGCCATCGCCTACGGCGGCTGGTCACGCGACTTCGGTGGTCGGGACCACCATTGGGCCGCCCGCGGTCTGCCCGCGACGGTGACGCTGACCTGGGACACGCCCGTTCGGCTCGCCAGTGTGGAGGTCAAGTGCGACGCCAACGTCAAGCGCAACATCCTGATGCGCAAGGCTTCGCGGGTGGATGGGATCTTCCGGAACGATGTGCCGACGGAGCTGCTCAAGGCGCTGGCTGACGAGGTGTTGATGGATGGTGAGTGGCGGCGCGTGGGCAGCGTGACGCGGAATCGCGTGCTTCTGGTCAGGCTGGCGTTCGAGCCTGTGGAGACCACAGCTGTGCGCATCACCTTGCAGGAGACCTACGGCTACGGGACCGCCAAGCTCTTCGAGGTGCGTTGCTACACGGCGTGAGCGTAGCCGTGGACACAAGCCGCAGGACCGATCCCGCGTGCTGAACGGCAGGTTCATGCTGTGAAACTCGCTCTGATCCCGGGCGGTCGACCATGTCGCCCCAAGCAAGACAGCACGGGAGCCATCCCGTCCCTCCCAACTGAGGTCCGAGTGTGCTCGATCTACGGGAAGGGTTGGATGGGAGAGCGATTCCGTCCGGGGAACGGTCAGAATACTTCACCCGAAGGAGGAGCAGACCATGGAGATCGTGCTGGATACCGTCTTTGACCCAATGCACACGTGCGGTACAGCTAGTACCAGCCGAAAGCTCTGTGGAACGACGTGTTCGGCATGAGGATACGGAAAGGTGCATCAATGAAACGAAACCTTGCTGATACTGCAGGGGATCCGCACTCGGGCGCCACCACGCTCCCTACCCAGGAGACCAAGGCCACGCGCCTGCTGAGGGCCCGTAACGCAGAATTCGCACAAGAGATCATCAAGGTGACCGACGATGTGGTCACGGCGGTCGGCTATTCCGTTCAACCCGTCTCGATGATCATCGGCGGCGACGGCATCATCATCGTCGACACCGGCATCGACACGGCTTCGGCCGAGCGGATCCTCCACGACTTCCGAGAGATCACCGAGAAGCCCGTGACCTGCATCATCCTGACGCACGGACACG
>Ga0180429_10004462_pt1 | contig 11188 bp, 10 predicted proteins | sample SS_ome_FD_132428 | JGI IMG/M metagenome (GOLD analysis project Ga0180429, IMG submission 132428) | Hypersaline lake sediment archaeal communities from the Salton Sea, California, USA - SS_1_S_1 metaG | ecosystem: Environmental > Aquatic > Non-marine Saline and Alkaline > Hypersaline > Sediment ... | reverse complement strand
CATTTGGTGCCATTTCGAATGGCTTGCCTATTTCATACGCGTACGGGCGTTGTTCCCAGTCTCTGAGCGCCATAGACTTCGGCGGCAATCGCTTTCTGATACCGAGTGAACATCTGTGGTTGTGACTTGCCCCCACCACATCAAGCCAACGGCTAGATATGCCCAAACGCCTTACTTCACACACTACGCGAGAGAGTGCGAATTCGCCCGCACCAAAGTGCCTTTGAAAGTGACTTTGGGTGCCAAAACCAAGGGTTAGGGAAAGAAAAAAGGCCTGGCATTTCGGCTAAGCCTTTGTTTTGTATGGCGCGCCCGGCACGATTCGAACGTGCGACCGCTCAGTTCGTAGTTCTATCAGCCGAGCGCAACAGACTCTTTTTATTGATCTATTTGGCGAAACGTCCGTTGCAATATGCCTTACTAAGCACAACCGTGCCGGACCAATTCCGGCAAAAGTTCGTCAACCCGACTCACTCATGAGCCACTCACAAATCTCAAAGGGCGGACATTCGCGAGCCCTTCCCTACTTCCGCCACCGAGCCGAACTCGAGCTTTCACACCGCGCCATTGCAACAATGCCTGGTTAGCTGTTCTTTGTAGCGAGCGAGATCAACCTGCACTACGCGCTGCTTGATACCCCCGAGTTTTTCTGGGAGTCCCCCGAACTAGAAAACCTGTAAGCATGGCCATCAACTACCGGGACGTGCAGTCGCGCATCGAAGTGCTCAACCGCAAGGTCGCGATCATCCACGAGCTGCTCACCATGCTCGCGGAGGAACAGAAACACGGCCACTCCTCGCTGCTCGAGTGGATCATCATCTGACTGATCGCGATCAAGATCGTGATTTTCCTTTTCAAGGAACTGCGGCAGTTCCTGTAGAACATTGCTTTCATTACCCGTTGAGCAAACGGCGCTAAGATTAAAACGTAAGGGTCAATCAGAGGTATCCTATGGCCACGCTGACTTTTCTCGGTGCCGCACAGCAAGTTACCGGCTCGTGCTACCTGGTCGAATGCTGCGGCCAGAAACTGCTGCTCGAATGCGGCCTGCGCCAAGGCGAGGACCAGCGCGGCAGCGAAGAATACCAGCTACCGCCGCAAGTCCATCCAGCAGCCATCGACGCGGTGGTCATCTCGCACGCCCACCTTGATCATTCCGGACTCGTGCCATTGCTGGTCAGGGAAGGCTATAACGGCCCGATTTACACCACCGCGGCAACGGCCGACCTGCTGCCGATCATGTGGCACGATGCCGCCTCGCTGCTGCGCAGCGACTACGAGCGCAGGAACCGTCGCCTGCGCCGCGCCGGAAAACCAGAGCTTGTGCCACCGTTCGACAGCCAGGACGTGGAGCAGGCCCTGCAGCAGGTCGAGGGCATTGCCTACCGGCAGCGTCAGGACGTGTTGCCGGGCATAGACCTGCGCTTCGTCGACGCTGGGCACATCCTCGGCTCTGCGATCGTCGAGCTGTGGTTGCATGGTGAAAAGCAGCCGCGCAAGCTGGTGTTCTCCGGAGATCTGGGCAACAGCTGTGCGCCGCTGATGAACGATCCGGCAGTCGTCGAGGAGGCCGACGTACTGTTGCTCGAATCCACCTACGGCGACCGCAACCACCGTGACCTCGATCAAACCTTGGACGAATTCACCGAGGTTCTGTTAGAAGCCAGCCAATCCAGCGGCAACATCCTGATACCCGCTTTTGCGGTCGGACGCACCCAGGACGTGATCTACCATCTGGGAAAACTCAAGCGCGCGGGGCAGCTGCCACGGCACCGGGTATTCATCGACAGTCCCATGGCGATCCGGGTGAGCGAGGTATACGAACGCCACCAGAGCCTGTTCAACCATGATGACCCGCACTTCCGCGAATTTATAAAGGGAGGCTGGGACCACTGGCTGCCAGGATTAACCTACACCGCAACCCCCGAGGAATCGATGGCGCTCAACCGTGTCACCGAGGGTGCCATCGTGATCGCCGGCAGCGGTATGTGCACCGGCGGCCGGATCCTTCACCATCTCAAGCACAACCTGTGGCGCAGCAAGACCCAGGTGGTAATCACCGGTTACCAGGCGCGCGGCAGTCTCGGCCGGCTACTGGTTGACGGCGCAACCAGCGTGCGCATCTTCGGCGACGAAATCGCAGTCAAGGCGCGCATTCACACGTTGGGTGGGCTGTCTGCCCACGCTGGGCAGGACCAGCTGGTTGAATGGGCCAGGCAGTTCCGCAAGGCTCGGCCAAAACTCTTTCTGGTACATGGAGAAGTCGAGGCGATGCGGGCCTTGCAGAATCTTTTCGTGAGCGTGCATGGGTGGAATGCGCATATGCCCGTTATCGGTGAAAAGACACTCTTATAACGACCGCGTGGCGCGAACACCACTGGCATTCGTATGCCAAGTTGTTTGGCCAGAGCTAGGACTCCAGGCGGTGCAGCCGCATACGCAGATCGTGCAGTTCCTGCAGCAGCTCGATGGCTAGTGCGGCACCAGCGAGGTTGACACCGAGATCATTTTTTAGACGCTGTGCGCAGCGCACCCGCGCCACGCTCACGCCCCTAAACCGCCACTGGCTGGGATCGTGCCCCGAGGGATCGACGATCCCTTGCTCCACGAACTCGATGATCCGCTCTGCTGGCAACTGACAGGCGCGGCACAATTCAGCCAGGCTAAGATCCTTCTTCTCCTCCAGGATCTCGCCGGACAATAGTTCCAATATCGCTTTATCAGCCATGAGTCATACTCCCAGGTGAGCGCGTGGGTTGAATGGCATGGCGTCCCTGAACGCCTCGTAAGCCTTCTCGGCCACCTCGCTGTCGGCTTTCGGCAGAGCCACCTGCAGGACAACGTACAGGTCGCCGGGAACTTTCGCCGGAATGCCACGGCCCTTGAGGCGGAGCTTGCGCCCGGCAGCAGAATTCGCCGGGATCGTCAGTTCCACCTGGCCGCTGGGGGTTGGCACCTTGAAACTGGCTCCCAGCGCGGCCTCCCATGGGGCAACCGGCAGGTTCAGGTAAACATCCTTTCCCTCCACCCTGTAATAGGGGTGAGGGCGAAACTCGATCTGCAGAAACAGGTCACCAGGTTCACCCTTGCCGTAACCAGCCCCGCCTTGCCTGGCCAAACGAATGTGCTGCCCCTGGCGCACGCCTTTGGGGATGCGCACGTTGAGCGTGCGGCTCTTCAACACGGGGCGACCGTCTGCGCCCAGCTCCGAATGCTGCAACGACAGGCTTCTCGTGGCCCCGTGATAGGCGTCTTCCAGATCGATCAGAACTTTGGCATGGGTATCCTCACCACGTGCATGAAACTCCCTGTGGGTCTGCTGCCTGAAGTCACCACCAAAGCCGCCTTGGCCGAAAAGGCTTTCAAAAAAATCGCTAAAATCCCGGGTATCTCCACCAGTAAAGCCCCCACCGTGAAACTCGAACCCTTGGCTCCAATCCGGTGGCGGGCGAAAGTCCTCGCCAGCCTTCCAACGCGTACCCAGCTGGTCGTAGGCGGCGCGCTTTTCGGGGTCCTTCAATACCTCGTAGGCCTCACCCATCTCCTTGAACCGCTGCTCCGCGTCCGGCTCGGTACTCACGTCGGGGTGGTACTTGCGAGCTAATTTTCGGTAGGCGCGCTTGATCTCGTCCTGGGTTGCATCCCGGTTGACACCCATAACCGCGTAATAGTCTTTGTATTCCACGTTCGTAGTTTTTCCTTTATCAGCTTCCTGGCGCGGGTATTGAAAACCACCTGGCAGGGACCCCGTTTGATAACGCGAATGTGGGGACAAGAGTCATTTTTGGCAAGCGCCGACCACAGGGATATTCACTTTTCCGTCACTGCAACGAACAAAATAATGTTGTTCTTCTCGACAAAAACATTTCGTCCTCCCAGTCTTTTGAAAAGCTCCTAACATGCCCCAACTCAGGCAATCGGAGTAGCCGCCTCGCGGCACTGCTGCGACTCTCCTTTCCTCATCGGCATCCCCTCCTTGCTCCAGCCATCTGCTCAAAAAATCGCCTGCACGGCTCCCGATTTTCAGAACCGCTCTGAGATCGTCAGCTCCCCGAGGCCTCAATCACATCGTCCAGCGGACGCCGCATTGACATCGGCATCGGCGCTGCTTTGCCGAAACGGATAACCAGATCCGGCCGACGTCCGGGAATTTCAAGCCAGTCGGCAAAGGCAGGCCGCACTGCCGGTACCTCAACAGGCATGTTCACATGGGAATGGCGAATGCCGAGCGAGGTTGCCCGCAGTGCGAACCTTTCAAAGCTGCGCCCCACCGCGATCCAGCCTTCAGGGCCTTCCTGCGCCGCCACGAACACGGCAATCCCGGCAGACGAGCGAAGCTGCCTGGCCAGCTTCTTGTTTTCCACACCCTTCTTGAACGCCAGACGGAACATGATCGGACCGAGCCAGTCAGGTGCGCTCGGGTTGCCGGAGCACATGCCGAGCAGGCCATCACCTGTCTTCAACGCCGAGGCCGGATTGAACCGGATCCAGTCCGTGAGTTCGATGACAAAGGCCCCGTTATCGATCTGCGCGCTATTGCCTTGCTGGATGAATTGAAGCGCCTCTTCGAGCTTCTGTCGTTCGAAGATGAGGAAAGCGTCAGCACCCAGCACCTCGGCGGCGGCCGACCGCAAAGCTCCCGCCTCGGACGCCGACAATGGCGAGCCGTCGTACTCGGACCTCGTGGATTGTCGTTTGAGAATCGCCACGCACAGCGACTCGTCGCTGCGGGCACCATGCCCAAGGGACACACGCGCGCTGAAGCCCCGTGGTCCATGGTCTTGCACCGCTACATCGGCAGGTCGCCCGCTGGCATTCGCGGCAATCGCCAGGTTTTCTGCCGCACATCCGAGCGTGACATAGAGGTGGTGGTCATCCGGATCGACCACAGGGCAACGCCGCGAGAAGTCGGGACGGATTTCGACGGCGTCTTCTTCCAGCCGGAAGGTCCACGGCTGTGTGTTGTGCGAATTCGGTGCGAGCGTCGCGAAGCGGACGAAATCCCGCAGACCCGGTTCTGCAGGAAGCGGCGCGCGGATGGCGGCGACGGCCTTTTCATATTTGTTCATTAGCCCTCCCTGAGGATAAGCGCGGCGAGCCGTTCTTCGATCTAAAGATCGGCAGCCCGGCCGCTGTCGTTGATGCCGGTATCCGTATTGGTGTGGAACGCAGTCGCGATGTCACCGTCCGGCTAGTACTGATCGGCCAGAATGATCGCACGGGTTTCGGATATCAGTACGCCCCCGAAATCCTCTGCGCGCTGTTGGGCAACACAGCCGACCAACACCCCGAGCGCCTAGAACTGAGAACTGATTACGCGGAACGCCCCCATCATCCTTTCCCGACTGAACTAGGGGTCGGAACCACCTCGGTGACCGCGCCCGCCTTTGAAAACAGTGAGCTTCGGTTGAGCCACACAATGATGACCGCGGTCGCGATATAGACATATATGTCGTAAGGCTGTGCGTCTGGCCAGAGGGGATTGTTCATCTGAAAGTGGAACAGCATGGCGAGCAGAATGCTGCCGCGAGCATTATTGAATAACGACGTCAGGATGACACTGCAGGCCACTGAGCCGGCAAAGAATGGCATGAAGCCCCACTCCGCCTGCGGCGTGCCGCTCAGCAAGAAGGCCGGCAGATGCCAGATCGCCCAGATCACACCGAGAACAAGGCCGGCCCAAAATGGCACGAGCCACCGCTGCAAAATGGGCAGCGCAAATCCGCGCCAGCCGATTTCCTCTACCGGACCGAGGATGGCCATGAAACCGATCAGGGGCAGAAGCGCAGCGACTGGTTCCGTGAACATCGGCGCCGTCATTGCGTTGCCCTTGAGCGCCGCCCCCGCGAACGAAATGATCGGAAACCCTAACAGCAGGAATAAATACCACCAGGGCGAGGCCCGCCAAAGGTAGAGCCGCGACAGGAACCGGCCGATACCGCTCCAACCTGCCGTGAAGCCGATCACCAGCAGCGCAGCGATCGCCGGCGCATAGACCGCCAGGATGAACAACGGATGGCTACCGCTAAGCTCTCCGAAAGTTCCCACCACCCAATCGGTCGCGAAGACGAAGAGTGCAAAGAGCGACCAAGCCAGTCCGAATACGATCAGCAGAAAGAGAAAAAGCCGTTTCGAGGCGATCGCGTCCGGTTTCAGGCATTCCCGGTTCTTTTCCATTCGATTGCTTCCGGACATACTCACTGAAAACGACTCTGCGTATTCTGGGGGCGTAGTCAGAACATCGCCAGGCATTACGATGCTCTTGATCCCTGTCAGGGATGGCGGTAATTAGAAGGTAATCCTTTCACGTGGTAGCTCAGAAAAACAACCAGCGCGAACATGACCTGGCTCATCCACCTACTCGGCATCTTGCTCGCCGTCGTTGTCGGCCTCGCCGTCTGGCGGGCCCTTGACCGTCACGCCGACCAAACCGCCTGGGAACGCCTGACCACCGAGCAGGCCGGCGAGACAACCACCTTCGATGCTGCCATGACAGCGGGATTGCCGGAACCGGCTCAACGATATTTCAACTTCACGATCGCACAAGGAACACCCCTCTGCACCGCCGTAGAAATCGATATGGCAGGCGAAATTGGTCTAGGATCGAAAGACGCGCCCGGCTACCGCGACATGGCGGCAAGACAGATCCTTGCCCCGCCCTATGGACTTGTCTGGCGGGTGAAAACGGGCCCGATCAGCGGATCGGACGGCGCGTTGCCGGACAGGGCCTGGACCCGGTTATGGCTGTTTGATCTGATCCCGGTCGTGCGTGTGGTCGGTCTCGACCACCACCGCGCGGCCTTTGGACGCGTTGTCGTTGAAGGCGTGTTCTGGGCGCCAGCGAGCCTGTTGTCCCGTGAGTTTGTCCGTTGGGAACCGATCGATGAAAACAGCGCCCGCGCCACCGTCACCTTTGGCAATTTCGAACAGGCGGTCGACGTCACGGTCAACGAGGCGGGCGCGCCAACCAAGGTTGTGATCCAGCGCTGGAGCAATGCGAATGCCGAGCAGGTGTATCGCGAACAACCCTTCGGCGGCTACCTTTCACGGTTCCATGAATTCGACGGTTACCGACTGCCAACGCGAGTGGAAGGCGGCAACCTGTTTGGCACGCCTGACTATTTCCCCTTCTTCAAGGCAGATGTCACCTCAATCCGTTTTCCTCAGTGCGGTGACCCATGAGCCTTCTCGACATCAGCGTCATCGGACTTCAAATCATCCAACAACGGGGACGGGGCGAATGAGGAAGAAGCTGGGAATGAAGAGAAAGGTGGACTATCCCAATTGATTCCGATTTTTCATAAGGCATGGCTACAGCACAAAGATGTTCACGAATGGGCCAATGTTGCTTCTGTAGAACGGCACCAGTCTTCAGGAACTGATGGAACTGGGCGGTTGGAAGTCGTTTGAGATGGTGTTGCGATACGCCCATCTCGCGCCGGAGCATTTGGCAACGGCAGCCGCTCGGATCGAACGCGAGCTAGAGATCGTAGGGGACAACTCTACGATTTCTCTACGCTAGAAAAACAAAAGGCCTAGCAGAAATTGCTAAGCCCTTGTTTTAAATGGCGCGCCCGGCACGATTCGAACGTGCGACCGCCTGGTTCGTAGCCAGGTACTCTATCCAGCTGAGCTACGGGCGCTTGATTGGGAGGCGCGTATTTTGTTGATTTACTCGCCTTTTGTCAATGTCCAGCATTCAGGACAACACGATGTATGGCGGAGAGTGAGGGATTCGAACCCTCGATGGAGCTATTAACCCCATACTCCCTTAGCAGGGGAGCGCCTTCAGCCGCTCGGCCAACTCTCCAATTCTGTGCGCTGTTCTCCGTGACTCTTCGAGCCACCGCAGGGGAGCGCGTTACTCGGGCCAAGGCCCTCGCCCCTTCGGGGCCAGCGTCGCTTAGCTCCGCTGTTCTTCGCTGGCTACGCCAGCTGCGTCAGCCGCTCGGCCAACTCTCCAATTTGTTTCACGCCTTTACCCGAATGACCTTTCAGGTCACTTCAGGAATGAAGCGTTTGTTAGGCTAAACACTCTTAGCTGTCAGGCCCTGCTTCGCAATATTTCGATGTGGCCTACGATTGGATTACAACTTCTCCGTCCCCACATCGTTAGTTTTTTTGGGACTTGTTCGCGAAAACTCGGGGAAAAATACCTCTTTTTCCCAACCCGAACCAAGCAATTTCCTGCCAGTTAACGCACCAGCACAGGAATTCGAGGCGGAATTATACCCGGACTTGGCGCCCAAGGCAGTAGAAACGTTTTATTCGCTCCCGGATTGTTCGCTCTTAATCCGTTCGTAAATCTCTTCACGATGCACAGATACGTCGCGCGGTGCATTAACACCAATCCGCACCTGATTGCCTTTTACACCCAGCACAGTGACGGTGACGTCGTCACCGATCATCAAAGTCTCTCCGACCCGTCGTGTCAGAATGAGCATCGGTACACTCCTATGTCTTCGACAGTCCTGCGGTCCATCTCTATCCTTGCACCTTGGATTCTGTCGTCAGTTTGCCAACCAAAACCACCATATTAAGTATGGGGGCCAAGTTCAGTTTATCAACAACAGATTGCGGGAAGGAAGCAGGGTATTCAAGGTACTGCTTTTTATTCCTTGTCCAATTCAAAGGCTTCGTGAAGCGCCCGAACACCCAATTCCAGATACTTCTCGTCAACGACGACGGAGATCTTGATTTCCGATGTGGAGATCATTTGGATGTTTATACCCTCCTTGGACAAACACTCGAACATTTTGCTGGCGATACCAGCGTGTGATCGCATACCAACACCCACAAGGGATAACTTGACGATCTTTTCATCACCGACCACCTCGCGGGCACCCAATGCCTTTGCCGTGGCCTCGAGGATGTCCTTTCCCTTGTCGAATTCAGTACGGTTGACGGTGAAAGTGAAATCGGTCGTGCCGTCCTGCGCGATGTTCTGCACAATCATGTCGACTTCCACATTGGCGTCACCAACCGGACCGAGGATTTTGTATGCGACGCCCGGTTCATCGGGCACGCCGCGGATGGTCAACTTAGCCTCGTCGCGGTTAAAAGCGATACCGGATATCTTTGCCGCTTCCACGCCTTCCTCCTCGAGCGTAATCAGAGTGCCTTCGCCACCCTCCTCAAAACTGGAGAGTACGCGCAGGGGTACATTGTATTTGCCAGCGAATTCCACCGAACGAATTTGCAGCACCTTCGAACCCAGACTGGCCATTTCGAGCATCTCTTCAAAAGTAATGCGATCGAGTTTGCGGGCCTTGGGTTCGATGCGTGGGTCGGTCGTATAGACACCGTCCACGTCTGTGAAGATCTGGCACTCGTCAGCATCCAGCGCAGCCGCCATTGCAACTGCAGTGGTATCCGAGCCACCGCGACCCAGCGTAGTGATATCGCCGCGCTCGTCCACTCCCTGAAAACCGGCCACTACAACAACACGCCCTGCCTTCAGATCAGCACAGACCCGGGTATGGTCGATATCGGTTATCCGTGCCTTGCCGTGGGCATTGTCGGTCTGGATCCGAACCTGCCCGCCAGTATAGGAACGGGCGTCACAGCCAATTTCCTGCAAAGCAAGTGAGAGCAAAGCGATGGTGACCTGTTCGCCGGTGGTGACCAACACGTCCATTTCACGCGCATTCGGCGCCATGCTGATTTCGTTGGCCAAGGCGATCAAGCGGTTGGTCTCGCCCGACATGGCAGAAACCACCACGACCACATCGTTGCCGGCATCTCGTTGTTTCTTGACCCGTTGTGCAACGTTCTGGATCCGCTCAACGGTGCCTACGGAAGTACCGCCGTATTTCTGGACTATCAGTGCCATAAGCCAAAAACTTCAGAAAAAAGACCAAAGGACGCGGTCTTGCCGCAAAAGCGCGCTATTAGACCTGATTCGCTCGTCAAGTGAAAGCCCTGGCACTCTACCTAGAGCTGCTCGCGCACCCAGGGTTCCACCAGGGAAAGTGCAGCCCCGACACCTGAAGGGTCTGAGCCGCCAGCCTGCGCCATGTCCGGGCGACCGCCACCTTTTCCACCCACTTTCTCGGCAGCCATCCGCACCAGGTCACCCGCTTTACAGCGATCGGTCAGATCCTTGGTAACGCCAGCGATCAAATTAACCTTGTCACCGTTGGTCGTGATCAACAGCACGACGCCGCTGCCCAGCTTGTTCTTCAACTGGTCAAGCATGTCGCGCAATGATTTCGGCTCAACGCCTTCGAGCTTGGCAGCCAGCACCTTGGCTCCGTTCACTTCCACTGCTTGGGACGCCAGGTCAGAGCCGGCAGCAGAAGCCAGTTTCGACTTGAGTGCCTGCAGCTCCTTTTCCAGTTTCCTGTTGTGCTCGACAAGCTTGGAAACCTTTTCCTCCAGATCATCACGCGCGGCACTGACCGCGCTGCCGATACGAAGCAAACGCTCTTCGTCATGTTCGACATGTTCGAGGGCCCGGGCCCCGGTAACGGCCTCGATACGGCGCACACCAGAGGCGATGCCCGTTTCCATGGTGATCTTGAAAAGTCCGATATCGCCCGTCGCTTTCACGTGCGTACCGCCACAAAGCTCAACAGAGAACTCGCCCATGCGCAGCACGCGCACCTGGTCATCATACTTCTCGCCAAACAGGGCCATGGCGCCTGAAGCCTTGGCATCCTCGATGGCCATGATGCGGGTCTCGACCATGTGGTTTTCACGAATGTGCTGGTTCACCAACCGCTCGATCTCAATCAGCTGCTCGCGTGGGATTGGCTCGAAATGAGAGAAGTCAAAGCGCAGACGCGCAGCCTCCACTAGGGAGCCTTTCTGTTGCACATGATCCCCGAGGGTCTGTCGCAATGCAGCGTGCAGCAGGTGAGTGGCAGAATGGTTCAACTGGGTGTCAAGACGGCGTTGAGTGTCGACGGTGGCTGCAACCGAATCACCGATACTCAATTCACCTTCATCGACCTCGCCAATATGGCCGAAAACCGTACTGCCCTGCTTCTGAGTATCCGACACACTGAACTGCATTCCATTTGCAATCAGATGGCCGGCATCGCCTGCCTGGCCACCAGACTCGGCATAGAAAGGCGTACGGTCGAGCACAACCATGCCTTTCTCACCCGAGGTAAGCCTGTCGATGGCTTCGCCGTCTTTGAACAGGCCGATGACCGTGGATCGGTCATCCAGGCGCTCATACCCT
>Ga0180429_10004459_pt1 | contig 11192 bp, 10 predicted proteins | sample SS_ome_FD_132428 | JGI IMG/M metagenome (GOLD analysis project Ga0180429, IMG submission 132428) | Hypersaline lake sediment archaeal communities from the Salton Sea, California, USA - SS_1_S_1 metaG | ecosystem: Environmental > Aquatic > Non-marine Saline and Alkaline > Hypersaline > Sediment ... | reverse complement strand
GATGGCCCAGGAGCAACGCAGGGCTTCGACATCGCCATGTCGGAACTGGACGAAGGCTTTCTTTTGCGCGCTGGCTCTGCCGAAGGGGAAGCAGTCATCGACATGCTTAGCCTGAAGACTGCGAGTGAAGCACAGAAAGAACAGGTGGCAGACGAACTGGTACAGGCTGCGGAGGCTCAGACTCGTCAGCTGCCATCCGACGACCTGCGTGATGTGCTTTTCGAGCGGCAGGATCATCCACATTGGACAGAGATTGCGGAGCGTTGCCTGGCCTGCGGTAACTGCACTGCAGTGTGCCCCAGTTGCTTCTGTTCGGCCTACGAATCCCGCCCCTCACTTGACGGCCTAGAGGCTGAACAGCTTCGCTCCTGGGATTCCTGTTTCAGTTTCGAACACAGCAATCTGCATGGTCATCCGCTGCGTGACGATATTCGTCTGCGCTATCGGCAGTGGCTGACGCATAAGCTGGCGGGCTGGCATGATCAGTACGGCCGTTCGGGCTGCACCGGATGTGGACGCTGCATCACATGGTGTCCCGTCGGTATTGACCTGACCGCAGAAGTCGCGGCCTTGCTCGAAGAGGAGGCGACATGATCCTGCATTCGCACATGCCCAGACCCGCGCGTGTTGTGGAGCGAATCCAGGAATCGCCCGATATTTTCACCCTGCGCCTGCATTACCCCGACGCCGAGGGTGAGCAACCTTATGTGTTCGCGCCCGGCCAGTTCAACATGCTCTATCTGCATGGCGTGGGCGAGGTGCCCATTTCGATCGTTTCAGACCCGGAAGACATCCTCTACTTCGATCACACCATCCGCGCATTGGGGCGCGTCACGCGTGGATTGTCGCAGTTGGGCGAAGGCGACTTTGTTGGTGTTCGTGGCCCTTTCGGAACCGGTTGGCCATTGGAGGAAGCCAATGGAAAAGACGTGGTGATCGTGACGGGCGGTTTGGGTTGCGCCCCGGTCGTCGCGGTAATCAATTATATTTTTCGCCGGCGTGAGCGGTTCGGTCATGTGACGATTCTGCAGGGCGTCAAACATCATGACGATCTGATCTGGCGCGAGCGTTACGCCAACTGGGCTGAACAACCAGATACCACGGTGGCATTGGCGGCGGACAATTCTGGACATGACGCCAGTCTGTTTGAGGGCAACGTGGTCCAGCTGTTTGAGCGGGTCGAACTCAAGCCCGGTAATGCAATCGCCATGCTGTGCGGCCCAGAAGTCATGATGCACTTTTCGGTGGAGGCTTTGCTTGAGCGAGGGTTTGAAGCCGGTCATCTCTGGGTCAGCATGGAACGCAACATGCAGTGCGCCAATGGTCTGTGTGGGCACTGCCAGGTCGGGCCGCTCTTCGTTTGTCGCGATGGCCCCGTGTTCCGTTACGACCGGATCGCGGAATGGTTCTTCCGCAAGGGGTTCTGAACATGAGTGACAAGCCCAAGATAGCGGTACACAAGTTCAGCTCCTGCGATGGTTGCCAATTGGCTTTTCTGAATCTAGGCGAGACTTTGCTGGAACTGCCCAAGTTGGTCGAAATCGTGCATTTCGCCGAGGCAGGCCCGATGGATGAGGATCAGCCGGTTGATGTGTCCCTGGTCGAAGGCAGCATCAACACGGCACATGACCTGGAGCGCATTCAGCGAATTCGCAAAAACAGTGGCTACCTGATCAGCATCGGCGCCTGTGCAACATCCGGTGGGCTGCAGGCCCTGCGTAACATGGCGGACGCAAAGGCTTGGGCAAGTGCCATCTATGCCAGCCCGGAGCATCTCGATTCGCTGGATACCGCTACCGCCATTGCCGACCATGTCAAAGTCGACCTGGCTTTGTGGGGCTGCCCGGTGAATTCACGCCAGGTGTTGGGGGCATTGCGGGATCTGTTGTTCGGCGTGGCACCACGTGAGGAGAGACGTCCGCTGTGCATGGAATGCAAGCGCATGGGTAAGGTCTGTACCCTGGTCACGCAAAAGGCCGCCTGCATGGGGCCAGTGACCAAGGCTGGCTGCGGCGCACTTTGCCCGAGCGTCGGGCGAGCCTGTTACGCGTGCTATGGCCCTTCGGAGCTGGTGAATGATTCCTCGCTGGGAAGATGCTTCGAAGGCTTTGGGCTACTGCCGGAAGACGTGGCGAGGCGTTTCCATTTCATCAGCAATGGAGCCCCGGTCTTCCGGCAGGCAGGCGAGCGTTTTCGGGGTGGGGCATGAGCGAACAACGGGATATCCGCATCGAAGTGCCGGTGCTGGCACGTGTTGAAGGCGAGGGTGCCCTGGAGCTCGATATCGAGCAGGGCGAGATCAGAAACCTGAAGCTGCGAATTTTTGAGCCGCCGCGATTTTTTGAGAAGTTTGTCGAGACGCATACTTGCGACGACGTGATCGATATGGTCGCGCGGATCTGCGGCATCTGCCCTGTCGCCTACCAGATGAGCGCCGCGCAGGCTTTCGAGCGTTTGTTTGAGATTGATCCGGGACAATGGGTGCGCGATATGCGTCGTGTGATGTACTGCGGGGAGTGGCTTCAGAGTCATGCGCTGCACATCCACCTTCTGGCGGCGCCTGATTTTCTGGGTTTCGGCAATGCCATCGAAATGGCAGGCCAGTATCCCGACGAGGTCCGTCGCGGCCTGATGCTGCAGACACTTGGCAACGACCTGATTGCCATGTTCGGTGCGCGTTCTGTGCATCCGGTCGGCCTACGAGTCGGAGGCTTCTATCATGCACCCTCGCTCGATGACGTATCCACCATGCGTGAAAGGCTCGAAGCGGCCTTGCCCGAGGCCGAGGCGCTGATTGCTTGGGCGGCTTCGCTGAATATGCCGGATGATCATCAGCAATTTGTAAGCGCCGGTCTGCGTCATCCAGAGGAGTATGGCATTTACTCGGGGAATATGTACTCAGATAGCGGACTGGATATCGACGTATCGCAATGGGATGAGCATATACGCGAGATCCATATACCGCATTCCACCGCGCTGCATGCGGAACTCAATGGCAAGCCTTACCTGGTAGGCCCATTGGCTCGTCTCAATATCAACCTGGACCGTCTGCCGCCTCAAACAGCGGCCCTGTTGGAGAAAACGGGTATCCGTTTCCCCAGTCACAACATGTTCCACAGCCTCCTTGCCCGTGCGGTGGAAATTCACATGGTCGTAGTTCAGGCGTGCCAGCTGCTCGAGGATTACGGTGTGCCCGATCGTCCATGGGTGGACTGGCAGCCGAAACCCGGCGTTGCCTATGGTGCCTCAGAGGCGCCCAGGGGAACGCTGTGGCATCGTTACGAGGTGGATGGAAAAGGACATGTGTCCAGTGCGCGCATCGTGCCTCCGACCAGCCAGAACCAGGGACGGATCGAAGAGGATATTGCCTTGTCCCTGCAGAGCTTTGGACTCGACAAAGACGAGGATGCCTTGCGCCTGCATGCCGAGAAGGTCATTCGCAACTACGATCCCTGCATCTCCTGTGCGACACACTTTCTGCAGCTCAAGATGCGCCGCAGTTGAATTTCGTCTTGAACGATTCAGAGGCGAATCAAGCGATCGTGCTGATTGGTGTGGGTTCACCATTCAACGACGATACCCTGGGTTGGCAGTTGCTCGATGCGTTGCAACAAGAGCTGGCGACGCTCCCCGGTTATGAGTGGGTTTTCGAAAAAGCCGATCGGCCTGGCCCTGTCCTCTTGGAACGCATGAAAGGCTACAAACGTGCGGTCTTGCTGGATGCTTTGGATGCCGGCCTGTCACCTGGGACAATTCAGGTTCTGCGGAAAGAAGAATTGGCGCAGATACAGAGGCCTGCATCTTCGCATGCCATTGGTGTCGCGGAAGTGCTCGCACTTGGTGAGCGCCTGCAGATGCTGCCCTCCGAACTCTACCTGCTAGGAATTCAAATGGGCACAGCTCTGAGTGAGCAGGTAGTTCAGGCGGCTGTTGCCAAGCTGGAGGAAATTCTGGCGCCTCCAGGTGTCGAGTGAATCGGCCGCCATATTTCTACGTATCGTGCTAATCATGATGAAAATTCGTTGCTAAGCGGGCCTGTTGGCTATTCTGCTTCTGGTGGTCATTGGTTGAACTGGGTGATACGAAAGCGATGTTGTATTTGGCCTTGGCTTACCAAGCCGTCCAAAAGCTGCTTTCAGCCTTTGCGGTCATCAGCGACAAGTCTGTGCGTTTGCCACGTCCAATGGGCGCTATTTGCCGTAAACAATCTCTGTTGCCAACGATTCTGCTTGTTTTTCGAACCAAAGCCGTATAGCGTGTGCACGCAGCAAATTCTTTGTTTTATCTCTATTGCCCTACGTTCGCTGTTTCCTCAATCGTTGCACCCGAATCTGGCTCCATAGTGTTTTTCAAGATTTGTGGTGATCGTTTACTCGCAAGAAGTAAACGTCTTTTTTGTTCCATTGAGGTATTAAGCAATGTCAGACAGACAAACCGGAACCGTGAAGTGGTTCGACAACGGCAAGGGTTACGGCTTCATCGAGCGCGAAAACGGCAAGGATCTCTTTGTTCATTTTCGCGCCATCGTCGGCGAAGGTCATCGTTCCCTGGTGGATGGACAGGAAGTCGAGTTCACGGAAGTGGCTGGTGAGAAGGGTCCTCAGGCGGAAAAAGTCGTTCCCCGCTAATCGATCCAAGAAAACCTGAAGGGGCGGGCAATGCAGATCATACCTGCTGCCCGTTCCCGGTGTCTGGGTACTTAACCAGAGGTGCAGCAACTTGATCACTTTAGCCGTTCGAGGGCTTCCGAAGTCGACGACCGAAGAGAGTCTTACCGAACTATTCGCAGAATACGGAACCATTCGTTCCTTGAAATTGATAAAAGACCTCTTTTCGGGCGATTGCAAAGGGATTGCGATCGTGGGGATGGAAGGCCATGAAGCCCGGGCCGCGATTGCCGGACTTGATGGCAAGAGTCTGACGGGTAGTACGTTGCGTGTAGGTCCGGAAAGGCCTTCCCGGAAGCGTGGAGGCCGTGGTCGACGCTGATCAGACTCGTCGATTATCGTTTCCCATCAGCATGTCATCTTTGCGATATCGTTATCAGACCATCGAGTTTGACGATACCGATATCCATTTAAAAACCCTTCGTGACAGGCAAGAGTTTTCCGATGACGAAGGCGTTGCCGCCAAGCTTGGAATTTCGTCTGCAACCTGGCCACTTTTTGGCGTCATCTGGCCATCGGGGGAAGCGCTCGCGCGTCTGATGTTCAGTTATGAGATTCAGGGTAAGAGGATCCTCGAGGTCGGTTGCGGGGTTGGCTTGGCAAGTCTGGTGCTCAATCATCGTAGGGCCGACATCACCGCTACTGATCATCATCCGGCAGTGGAAGCGTTACTTTCCGGGAATACCGTCCTCAATGAAGATCGGAAAATCCCCTTTGTGCGCACGGACTGGTCTGATCCGATCACTGAATTAGGTGAGTTTGATCTGATTATCGGTAGCGATGTGCTATACGAAAGTGGCCATGCCGAACAGCTTGCGGGCTTCATCGACAACCACGCAAGATTGCAATGCGACGTGATCATCGTTGATCCGGGGCGTCGCCATAAAGGTCGTTTCAGAAACCAGATGGAGCAACGCGGGTATAGCTCATTGGAAAATCCATCTTCAGTCCAGGACAAGCTGGCTGAGCGGTTTTCGGTCCATATCATGAGTTACCACAAGTAAGATAAAGTAATAAAGCTACCGTTAGAAAAGTCGGTCGTGCAGGGTTAGCTTGAAGAATAGACTCAGCAGCTCTGGATGAAATTGCTTTCTTGTCACCTTGAAACGTCGGTAACAGTGCCGTTGCCTAGGAAAGCAAAGGTGAGAAATGGTCGACCGGATTCGCTGAAGGGTGGCTGATAAAGGCTCGGGATGGGCTCTTGATGTCTTTAATTCGCCTGGTGGGTCCACTTCTGAGGATGTCTGGCACCAAGCTGCCAATCAATACGTTTACAACGAAAATCGTTCACGCCAATGAACAAAGGAGAGATGATGGATTCCCTGAAAACTCTAGCCGGTCTTGGATTAATACTGATTTCAGCTCAGGCAAATGCGCAATGGAATAATTGGGCCATGCCAGGCTCCTACTATGGCAATTCAGCCATGATGCCTTTTCCTGCTCAGCAACCACCGAGATACCAAGCGCCAGCGCCGGCACCACAACCGTTTGGTGGGATGATGCCTTTTGGCGGTCAGCAGGCACCAAGGTATCAAGCGCCAGCGCCGGCGCCGCAGCCATTTGGAGGAATGATGCCGTTTGCCGGTCAGCAACCACCCCAGTACCAGGCCCCGGCGCCAGCACCCCAACCATTTGGTGGCATGATGCCTTTTCGCCAGCAACAGCCCCAATACCAGCCTCAACCACAGCAACCGTTCGTGATGCCGGGGATGGAGGAGGGCATGCGCTCCATGATGCAGCCCGGGAAAATTATGGCCGAAGAAGCGACCCCAGGTATGTACGTAAAGCCAACTTGGCGATGATTCTGATCGCTGCCTAGACCTGCACGCTTTTGGCTTTGCCTGTTCGGATTATTTGGGACGGGCGAAGCTCTTTATTTCTAGATCCCGGTATTGTCAGCTATGCATGTTGCCTGATCCCGCTTCGAGGGCGGCCGTTGGGGCTTCGTCGTTTCATCAATGGTTTGCAACCAAAAAACGTCCATAAAGAAATCGGATTGACTGAGTTGTCAGGGGGCTGGGTTAAAATGGGTTGCCTGATATCGCTTGTCCATTGTCATTGTCCAAGAATTACGACAATTGCCTGATTCGTGACCGCCATGCCTTGCGACGCATGGCGGCCGCCTGTGCGCGCTCGCCTGAAGAAAGGCAATTGCGCGAGCGCTACGAGAAACGTCTTGAGGATTCGCGGCATCACGCAGAGCAGAGACTCCTTGCGTTACCTGAGCCGGATTTTCCACCGGCCTTGCCCATCTGTGAACGTTTGCAAGAAGTGCGGCAAGCCATTGCAGACAATCAGGTTATCGTCCTGTGCGGCGAGACCGGCTCCGGTAAATCCACCCAGCTACCCAAAATCTGCCTGTCGCTGGGACTCGGGGTGTATGGCCGTATCGGGCACACCCAGCCGCGTCGCATCGCGGCACGCAGCCTGGCCAGTCGGATCGCCTCCGAGCTGGGCCAGGAGACGGGCCAGAGTGTCGGATACAAGGTGCGCTTTGCCGACCGGGTTGGCGACAATACCCACGTCAAGTTGATGACCGACGGCATGTTGCTGGCCGAGATCCAGCGCGACCGATACCTGAACGAATACGACACCCTGATCATTGACGAGGCCCACGAGCGCAGCCTCAATATTGATTTCCTGCTCGGTTACTTGAAGCTGTTGCTGCCGAAGCGGCCGGATCTGAAGCTGATCATCACTTCGGCCACGATAGACCCGCAGCGTTTTTCAAAGCATTTCAACGAAGCGCCTGTTATCGAGGTCTCTGGTCGCACCTATCCGGTGGAGGTGCGTTATATGCCGCCTCCAGAAGATGAAGACGGAGGAGTCAACTTGCAGCAGGCGATTATCGATGGGGTGGACGAACTGTCCCACATCGATCGTGGCGACATCCTGATCTTCTTTTCCGGCGAACGCGAGATCCGTGAGGCGGCCGAAACTCTCCGCAAGCACAAGATGCGCAGCACCGAGGTGTTGCCCTTATACGCGCGCCAGAGCCCCGCCGAGCAGGCAAAGATTTTCAAGACCACCGGCAAAAGGCATATTGTGCTGGCCACCAACGTGGCCGAGACCTCTTTGACAGTGCCCGGTATCCGCTATGTGATCGACACGGGTTTTGCGCGCATCAGCCGTTACAGTGCCCGATCCAAGATACAGCGCCTGCCGGTCGAGGCGATCTCGCAGGCCAGTGCCAAACAGCGTGCAGGGCGTTGTGGGCGGGTTGCCGAAGGTGTCTGCATCCGCCTTTACAGTGAGGATGATTTCAACGCGCGTAGTGAGTTCACCGAGCCAGAGATTCAACGCACCAACCTGGCGGCAGTCATCCTGCAGATGATGGTGATGGGCTTTGGTGATATCGACGCCTTCCCTTTCGTTGACCCACCTGACAGTCGCTTGATCAAAGATGGTTATCGTGTGCTGCATGAACTAGGTGCCGTGGACGGGCTGAACCGGGTCACCAAGCTGGGAAGAAAAATGGCGCGACTGCCCATCGATCCGCGTATTGGGCGCATGCTGCTCGAGGCGGCGCACATCGGGTGTCTGCGTGAACTGCTGGTGATCGGTGCGGCTTTGTCGGTACAGGATCCGCGTGAGCGGCCCTTCGACAAGCAGCAGCAGGCGGATGAGGCGCATGCCTTGTTTGCCGATGAACGTTCCGACTTTATGGGCTTGTTGAAGTTGTGGGATTTCCTTGAGGAAAAGCGTCGCCACCTTACCCGTCGCAAGTTCGAGCGCTTATGCCGCGAATATTTCCTGGCCCCGACCCGGGTACGCGAATGGCATGATATTCACGTGCAATTAAAGGAGCAGATGCACGAGCTGGGTTATCGTGACAATGCGAAGCCGGCGGCCTACGAGTCGGTGCACGATGCAGTGTTGTCCGGTCTCCTCAGTCATGTGGGTATGCGCACCCAAGGCAAGGAGCGCGACTACCTGGGCGCGCGCAACACACGTTTTCATATCTTCCCGGGTTCCGGACAGTTCAGCACGCAGCCGAAGTGGCTGGTTGCAGCCGAATTAGTTGAGACGACTAAGCTATATGCGCGCATGGTGGCGCAGGTGCAGCCGGAGTGGATCGAGAAACTCGCTGGTCACCTCGTCAAACACCATTACTCGGAGCCGCATTGGCAAGGAAAGCGTGGGCAGGTGGGGGCTTATGAGAAGGTAACCTTATATGGTTTGCCGATCGTGCCGCGCCGGCGCGTGAATTACGGACCAATAGATCCGAAGATTTCGCGCGAAATTTTTATCCGTTTTGGCCTCGTTGAAGGAGATCTGCATACACGCGCCCCGTTCTGGCGTCATAACCAGGAACTGATAGCCTCGTTGCACCAACAGGAGGCGCGGGCGCGCCGTCGTGACATCTTGGTCGATGAAGAGGCTATGTACGCGTACTATGAAAAACGTATCCCGGACGGCATTTACAGCACCGCTCAATTGGAGAAGTGGCTGCGCAAGCAGGGGCAGAAGAACAAGTTGCTGCACATGCGGGAGGACGATATCCGCATGCAGGGCGAGGGCGTTGATGTTGCTCAGTTCCCTGATCACTTTGAGCTCGGTGGTACAAAACTCCCCTTCACTTACCACTTCGAACCGGGTAGCGATGCGGATGGCGTAACACTGCATGTGCCCTTGCCCCTCCTCAATCAGCTGACAGAAGGCCATGTAGACTGGCTGGTGCCGGGATTGATCCAAGAGAAGGTCGTTGCGCTGATCAAGGGTCTGCCCAAGGCGTTGCGTCGCCAGTTCGTGCCGGTGCCGGATTTCGCCCGCCGTGCTTTGCAGCTGATGCAGCGCAGCGAACAGCCGTTGCATCGGACCTTGGCAACTGCGCTGAAGCAACTCAACGGAACGCATATTCCGGAAGATGCCTGGCAGCGGGATCAGCTGGATCCGTTCCTGCGTATGCGTATCCGCCTGCTCAGTGCCGATGGCATGGAGACACTGGCCTATTCGCGCGACCTGCTCGGACTGCAACACGATTATGCATACGAGGCGTCCGAGGCGCGATCCAGTGGCGGGCTTACTCATGCCATCGAGCAGGAGGCTCTCAAAGACTGGACGATAGGCGAGCTCCCGCAGACCGTGGAAACGCAGAGCGGCGGGCTGACCTTGCGCGCCTATCCGGCGCTGGTGGATGACGGTGACAGTGTCGCCGTGCGCTGTCTGGACTCCGAAGCACGTGCGGCCGAAGCACAGCGAGCTGGGCTGCGGCGCCTTCTGATGTTGCGCATGGCCCCGACGGTCAAGGATATGCGCAAGCGCATACCGAATCTGGCCGCGATGCGCCTGGCCTATGCCAAGGTTCCTGTTCCGACCGGTGCGCGCAAAGACAATCGCGCCAGCGAGCGCCTCGAGGATCAACTGGTTGCACTGGCCTTCGACCAGGCATTTGCTGAGGATCCGACAAAGGTGCGTGACCGGCAGGCGTTCCAGGATTGTTTCGATAGCGGCCGGGAAAAGTTGCCCGACATCTACACAGAAACGGTAAAAAGGGTCGGCGAACTGCTTTCCGCCTACCAGCGCATTCGCAAGCGTCTCGCGGCAATGAACAACCTGAGCCTGTTGTCTTCGGTGCAGGACATGCAGCAGCAACTGGATGACCTGGTCTACCAGGGTTTTCTCGAAGAGGTGCCTGCCGGTCAGTTGCGCGAGTACCCACGCTACCTGCGAGCTATTGAATTGCGGCTCGACAAACTATCGGCCGGTGGGCAAACACGTGATCAGCAACATATGCGCGAAATGACGGAATTGCTGGAGCGCTGGCGTGAGCGTGACAGGGCAACTCGAGAGAAAGGCCTGGTCGATCTGCGCCTGCAACAGATTCGCTGCCAGCTGGAAGAATTACGTATCTCTCTGTTTGCGCAGGAGGTGAAGACCCTGTTCCCTGTCTCGATCAAGCGTATTGACAGGTTGTGGAAAGCACTCGGCCTTTAGGGCCGAAACAAAGCCCTCTTTTAAACGGTCACCTTGGTATTGGAACCTGGTGTTTGGCGTGATGCGTAAAATTCCGAATCGGGTGTTGTTGGCGCTGTTTTTGATCGGACTGCCGGCCCTGGCGGCTGGGCCTCACGAATATCGCGATTCCACGCAATGGCTCGGCTCCACCCTGCTGGATCCGCAGTCTAACGGCATCAGTAAGCGCATCGATAAAATCAAATTGGGTCAGCTGTTTGCCGGGGATACAAGTCTTCATGCCTCTCCCGGCGCTCTCGGCACGGTGGTGCTGGCGCGCGATCCTGATTGCCCGGTGTCGCGTGCCTACGCTCCTCGTCAGGCGGGCATGGCTCTGGACTATCAGCGCCATGGCTTCAAATTCGTCGTTTTGTATCTGGATGGGATGAACGGCGCGACCGCTTAGCATGGGGACGCGGAAGGATTCGACGGGCCGGCAGTCTTTGCCACGAGCGGTGGCAGCGAACTGGTGCAGAAACTGGGTGTGGAAAACACCGGTGACGTGTTCGTCCTCGATGCCGAATACCGCTTGCGTTTTAGAGGGGCTGTCGATGACCAATTCGGGACCGG
>Ga0180429_10004458_pt1 | contig 11193 bp, 9 predicted proteins | sample SS_ome_FD_132428 | JGI IMG/M metagenome (GOLD analysis project Ga0180429, IMG submission 132428) | Hypersaline lake sediment archaeal communities from the Salton Sea, California, USA - SS_1_S_1 metaG | ecosystem: Environmental > Aquatic > Non-marine Saline and Alkaline > Hypersaline > Sediment ... | reverse complement strand
TTATTGTTGCAACCGCAATGATTTTTCCAGGTGGCTGTTCGCCCGTTCCGAAATTGAACTGGCTTCCATTGTCCGTCCCATTCGCGACGAAGATTTTCAAAGCGTCGAAAGCCACCGCCGGTATTTGATTTCCATTATCCACGCCCGGCGCATGCGGCGCCAGAAAGGGGTGATCGTCAATTTCGAAGCCGGCGATTTTGATCTGGACACCGAATTTTTCAAGATCGGCAAGGGGTCGATCGGCGGCAAGGCACGGGGCCTTGCCTTTCTGTCTTCTTATATGGCCCGGCACCCGGCTGTATTGGAAGCCTACGGGCATGTCGATATTTTTATTCCCCAGACGCTGATCATCACCACCGAAGGTTTTGACGATTTTATCGAGCAGAATGCCCTATGGTCGCAGCTGTCTTTCCAGATGAGCGATGATGAAATCGCGCGCCTTTTTCTGGCTGCCGACTTTCCGGCATGGATCGTCAAGGATCTGCGTTCTTTTTTGGCCCACATCCGGTATCCGCTGGCGGTGCGCTCCTCCAGTCTTTTGGAAGATGCACAGTTCAGGGCCTATGCCGGGCTTTACAAAACCTATATGCTGGCCAATGACGATCCGGATCTGGACTGCCGGCTCCACCAGCTGATCGATGCCATAAAACTGGTGTATGCCTCCACCTATTTCAAAGCGCCGCGCGATTTTTCGCGGCGCGTGGGCCACCGCACGGAAGAGGAGAAAATGGCGGTGATGGTGCAGCGGGTCATCGGGCAGTCCCATGGCGACTTTTTTTACCCGGCCATATCCGGCGTGGCCCAGTCCTACAATTACTATCCCTTTTCGGAAATGAAACCGGAAGAAGGTGCGGTCACCATTGCGCTGGGGCTGGGGAAAACCGTCATGGACGGGGAAGCCGCCTTGCGCTTTTCCCCGCAGCATCCGGAAATTCTGCCGCAGCGGTCGACGGTCGACGATATTCTTGAAAACGCCCAGCGCACGTTCTATGGTCTGCGGCTGAACGAGCCCTGCATTCAGCTGGATGTCAACGACAGCTCGACCCTGGAAAAATGTGACGTCTATGACATGCGCCGGCACTACCCGGTTCGCTTTCTATCCAGCACCTACCTGCCGGATGATCACCGCATCCGGGATTCGGCCGCCGTTGATGGATACCCGGTGCTGACGTTTTCTTCGGTGATCAAATACCACCTGTTCCCCCTGGCCGAAATCGTTGCGGACGTGCTGCGATTGGGCAAAGAGGGGCTGGGCTGTTCGGTGGAAATGGAGTTTTCCGCCGATATCCATGAGAACGCCGACCATAAACCCACATTTGCCATCCTTCAACTCCGGCCGATGACGGCGCGTGCGGAGCTCACCAAGGTCGACATCGGGGCGCCCGAAATCGAGAGGGCCTTCTGCCACTCCACCAAGGCGCTGGGCAACGCCGTGAAAAAAGACATCGCCGACATCGTTTTTGTCAAGCCGGATGTGTTCGATGCGGCCCGCACACGGGAAATCGCTCACGAAATCGGAGAGATCAACGCCCGTTTGATGGCGGAAAATCGAAAGTATCTGCTGATCGGCCCCGGCAGATGGGGCTCGGCCGACCGATGGCTCGGCATCCCGGTCAACTGGTCGGATATCTGCGGTGTGGATGCGATCGTGGAAGTGTCCCATCCCGAACTCAAAGCCGATCCGTCCCAGGGGTCGCATTTTTTCCACAACATCACATCGCTGGGCATCAACTACATCACCATTTCCAGCAACCGGTTTGATACCATGAAGTGGGAGTGGCTGCAGTCGCTGCCGCGGAGCAGCGAAACCCGTTTTGTGGCCCACGTGAGGCTTGCCAGACCGCTTCTGCTCAAGGTGGACGGCCGGGAATCCCGCTGCGTCATTCTGGCCTGACCGCGGCCGTTTGAAGAATATTGACTTTTACTTGAATTCAATGTGAATATGAGCGAATATGACGCTACGGTGATTCAAAGGCGTTTGCGCAGCAAAGGAGTGAAAATGACGGAGCATCGCATCTACAATTTCAATGCCGGCCCTGCGGCTTTGCCCTTGACGGTGCTGCAGGAAATTCGAGACGCATTTCTCGATTTCAAGGGCTCCGGCATGTCGATTACCGAAATCAGCCACCGCTCGAAGTGGTTTGAGGATGTCATCAACGATGCGGCGGCGCGCATGAAACGGCTGCTGCATCTGGACGATCGGTTTACGGTGCTGTTTCTGCAGGGCGGCGCCAGTCTGCAGTTCTGCATGGTTCCCATGAATTTTCTGACCGGCGGCCAAAGCGCCGACTATGTCAACACCGGCACCTGGTCCACCAAGGCTATCAAAGAGGCCCGGATTTTAGAGAAAACGATCCGGATTGCGGCATCGTCGGAAGAAGACGATTTCGCCCGCATCCCAAAGGATGTATCCTTTGACGACCAGGCGGTGTACGCCCATATCACTTCCAACAACACGATTAAAGGCACACAGTGGGAACGGTTTCCCGACACGGGCGGCGTGCCCCTGATCGCGGACATGTCATCGGACATTCTCAGCCGACCCTTTGATCCCGGCGCCTTCGGGCTTTTTTACGCCGGTGCACAGAAAAACATGGGACCGGCCGGTGTTTGTGTCGTCGTCATCCGAGACGATTTTCTGGAACGGGTGCCGGAGAGCCTACCCAGTTTGCTGCGCTACAGCACCTATGCGGCCAAAAATTCCATGTTCAATACGCCGCCGTGTTTTGCCGTATACACCGTTCAACTGGTTCTCAGATGGCTGGAAGAAGATATCGGCGGAATTGAAAAAATGGCGCAAGTGAATCGCCGCAAAGCGGACCTTTTGTACCAGCTGATCGACGACAGTGAATTCTACCGGGGAACCGCTGCCAGGGACAGCCGCTCTTTGATGAATGTGACCTTCCGTCTGCCGGACGAATCGCTGGAAAAGACCTTTGTTCAAAGCGCGCTCGAAAACGGAATGGGCGGACTCAAAGGCCATCGCTCGGTGGGCGGATGCCGTGCGTCGATCTACAATCCCACGCCGTTTTCCGCCGTCTCGGCGTTGGGTGCGTTCATGCAGGAATTCGAGCGCAGGCACGGTTAACCCATTTGCGCGGCGGCCACCCAAGCGGCGCGGATGCAAAAACGGCATGAAAGGGAAACAAGCGCGTGCAGCAACAATCCGGCATTGACATTCAGGATTCACTCAGGGGGCATTTTTTGATCGCCATGCCGGACATGGTTGATTTTAACTTTTACCAAACGGTGACCTGTCTTTCAGAGCACAATACCAGCGGTGCCGTCGGCGTCGTCATCAATCGCGTGCTGCCGTCGGTTTCGGCCAAGGCCATTTTCAAGGAACTTAACTTGGCGTATACCATTGATGCGGATGCCGTACCCGTGCACATCGGCGGGCCCGTCCATGAGAATGAAATTTTTATTCTCCATGGGCCGCCTTTTGCATGGCAGGGATGCCTCAAGATAACGCCGACCCTGGCCATGAGCAACACCATTGACCTGTTGACGGCGATCGCCAGGGGGGAAGGGCCGGCGGCCTTCATCATTGCGCTGGGTTGCGCCGGCTGGGCCGGGGGGCAGCTGGAGCAGGAAATGGCGGACAATGCATGGTTGACATGTCCGTTGAACGAGAAGATCGTTTTTGAAAGCCCGGTTGAAGATCGCTGGGCGGCGGCGGTCAGGATGCTGGGCATCGATCCGGGGCTGCTGTCCCACACACCGGGGCACGCCTGACAGGGTGTTGGTCTATTCCTTGTCTTTGTCTTTAACCTTGGGTTTCTTTTTTTTGCGGCATGTTTTGTCTTTGCGGACAAAGGCGCACAGTTTCGGGTTGTAGTATTCCTTGCAGTTCAAAGGATTATATAACGGACATTCCGGATGTTTTTCAGACATGAAAATAGATTCCTCTTTATTGGCCAATTACCCGCACCGGAATAAAACGCGCCGGTTGAAGCAGCGGTGCCGGCGGTTTCGTTAAATTCTCGTCAGCGCACCTGTTTTTTTTCTATAACATAAAATACCAACATATACAAGTGATTGTGTCTTCAGCTACTTTCAACCGGATCCATAAGAACGATGATTGATATTGATATCGTCAGGGAAACGCTGCAGCGGTTGAACCAAAAAACCCTTGCTTTGCTTACACACGCCCGGCAAGTGCTTCCACAGGCGGACCCGGCCTTTGACGACTGGGAGAAGATGTGCCGCGGGATTCAGCGGCAAATAACCGAAGGCTGGGTGCGAATCGCGGTGGTCGGTGCCATCAAGTCCGGCAAAAGCACCCTGGTCAACTCGATTTTCAAGGGAGACTACTTAAAGCGGGGCGCCGGTGTGGTGACATCAATCGTCACCCGTATTCGCAGCGGTTCCTATCTCAAAGCGACGCTGTTTTTCAAATCATGGGATGAAATCAACGCAGATCTACGCCAGGCAATGGCGCTTCTGCCGGGGGCCGGGCTGGATGAGACCGCCGGACCGTTTGATATTCGGCGGGAGAAGGACCGGCGGCTTCTCGCAAAGGCACTGGCGTCGCTTGACAGCGAAGCCCTGATCGCAGAGGGCGCCCGCAGCGCCGGCAGTGTTCTGATGGCTGCATACCTCAAGGGTTACGACAGGGTGGCGACGCTGGTGGGGCCCGAGCCCCGGACCACGGTTTTCGAGGATGATCAGTTCCCGCGGCACAAGGACTTTTCCGGCAGCGACGCCCTGGCGGTCTACCTGAAAGACATTCAGCTCGAGATCAAGGGCGGCGAACTGCCGGAGAACGTCGAAATCGCCGACTGCCAGGGGAGCGATTCACCGAATCCCATGCACCTTTCCATGATTCAGGATTACCTTTTTAAAGCGCATCTGCTGCTGTACGTGATCAGCAGCCGTACCGGGCCGCGGCGTGCCGACATCCGCTTTCTGGCCATGCTCAAGGATATGGGCCTGATGGAGCATGTGCTGTTCGTGATCAACTGCGATATCAGCGAGCACGACACGCTGGCGGATCTTACACACGTTATCGACAAGACCGCGGCGGAGATCGCCCTCTTGAGACCGGATCCGCCGCTTTTCACCCTTTCGGCGCTGTACAGTCTCTTTACGTCGGCCCCGCAGAAAATGCGGACGCGCGAACAACGGCGATTGGCGGAATGGGAGAGCGAGAACGATATTCTGGGGTTTCTGAAGGCGGAGACGGATCGTTTTCAGACCGACTTGCAGGCGAAGCTGACCCGCGAACGCTATACGCTTCTATTGGGCAACCATGTCGACCGCATGGCCGTGGTGCTCAAAGGACTGTCGCACTGGTCCCAGCTGCATCAGCAGGCCCGCGGCAAGGATGCCGAACGCTTCGGCAATGTGCTGGCGAAGATTGAATTTCATCAGCAGCAGGTCAAGCAGATTGAAATGCTGCTGAACCAGACCCTTTCCGGTGTCAGGCAAAAGATGAAAACAGAGGCCAAAACAGATGTCGACCGGTTCTTCGACACGCGCGCCGGCGGTGTGGTACCGCAGGTGCTTGGTTTTGTCCGCGGCTATGATGCAGCGCCGGAGGCTTACGGCGACAAGCTGGCAGCGGCGGGTTTTTCAGATCTTTTGTTTCTCTACTTTCAGGATTTCAAGGAAGCGCTGGACCGCTATATTTCCCGGAACATCAATCCAAAAATCCTGCGCTTTGTCGGGGATGCAGAAAAAAAACTGGCGGCATCCCTGCAGTCCGTCGTCAGACCCTACGAGAATATGGTGCAGGGGGCGGTGGCTGAATACCGGGACGCCATCGTTCAATTGGGCTTGCGGGCCGGCGACGCACCCGAAAAAAAAGCCGTGCCCGTCGACATGGACTGGCGCTTTGGCACAGATGCCCTGCAGCTTGCCTCGGTCGCGTCCACCATGCGTTATTCGGCAGCCATCCGGGCGGAAGCCGTTTTCAAACTGGGATTTTACACAATGCTGCGACCGCTCAACAGGCTTTTCAAACGTTTTTCCGGCGATGCCCGGGAAAGCAGAAAACGGGCTTTAAAGGACGGTGTCAGGCGCATGAAGCAGGAGACGGAGCGTTCGGTCAAGCAGCATTTTCTGGATTACCGGGAGAACATAAAATTCCAGTATCTTTTCAAACGGGTTGATGAGATGTCGGCGCGGTTGCAGGCGCACCTGCTGTCGTGCTTCCAGTCCTATGCCGTTGATTTATCCGGCCTGAAACAGGCCCTGAACACGGGACGCTCCGATCAAACAACGATCCTGGAGGAGCTGGCGTCGATTGATGCCGAGGCCGCCGACGTTCTGAAACAGCTGCGTGGAGGAGGTTTGTCATGAAGGAAGGGGAAACACGGATGGTGGCCGTAACCAATGAAAAAGGCGGTGTCGGCAAGACCGTAACGGTGATCAATCTGGGCGCGGCTCTGGCAAAGGCCAAAGAGCGGATTCTGATCGTTGACATGGACCCGCAGGCCAATGCAACCCGGGGCCTCGGCATGGATCCGCGGGAAAGCCGGCCGGGAACGTATGACATGATCAAGAACGATGCCCCTGTTTCCGCCGAAGAGGTCATTCGTCGAACGTCCTGGCAGGGTCTGGACGTGATGCCGTCGCATGTGGATTTGTCGGGGGCGGAGGTCGAGCTGGTGGATCAACCCGGTCGGGAAAACCGGCTTGGGGATGCGTTGTCTGCGGTGGGCGATCGCTATGACCGCATTTTGATCGACACGCCGCCGAGTCTGTCCCTTTTAACCGTGAATGTGCTGGCCTGCGCCGGGGAGGTTCTGATTCCCTGCCAGACCCATCCGTATGCGTTTGATGCCCTGGAGGAGCTTTTCGACACGGTTTCCGCCGTGCGGGAGGCCATTAACCCGGGGTTGAAAACGGCGGGCATCCTGGCCACCATGGTGGACCAGAGGACCCGCGTCAGCCGGCGTGTGCTGGAAAAACTGAGCAGCGACGCGCGTTACAAGACGCATTTGTTCACCACGGTGATTCGCATGAATACGACCATCGCGGACAGTGCCGATGTCGGTAAACCGGTGGTGTATTTTCGCCCCAAAAGCTACGGCGCTCTGGATTACCAGAACTTTGCCGAAGAATACCGCCGCCGATCGGTTCTCATCGGGAAACAATAAACCAGGGGTTTAGAAGCTCCTTGCGGTTGTAGCGCAGCGGCATGCCGTCCGGATAGGTGCGGATCGAAGCGCCGGCGGCTTCGGCGACCGCATGGCCGGCGGCCGTATCCCACTCCATGGTGGGCCCCAGCCGCGGATAAACATCGGCCCGGCCTTCGGCCACCAGACAGATTTTGAGTGAACTGCCGGCCGGAATAAACGCTACGGAGGGATACTGCCGGCGCTTTTCCGCCACGAAGTTTTCCAGATCCGGTGTGGCGTGGGACCGGCTGCCGACGATGGTGTAGGGCCTGCTGCCGTCCGGCGCCGACGGGAGGCGCACGGCCAGGGTCTTCATCTCCTGCAGGGTTCCCTTGGCGGTCAAAAGACGATTCAGGCGCCGGAGATTGTCTTCTTTTTCCATCAAAAACGCGCCGCTGCCGCTGTCGGCGAAAAAAAGCCGCCGCCGTTCGGGTGCGAAGACCACTCCCATGACGGGACGGCCGGATTTCACCAGGGCGATGTTGACAGTGAACTCTCCGTTGCGTTTGACGAATTCTTTGGTGCCGTCCAGCGGATCCACCACCCACAGGGTCTGCCACCGCCGACGCTCCGCATAGGGAATCGATTTTCCCTCCTCGCTCAGAACCGGGATGTCAAAACGGCGCAGCCGGTCGGTGATAATCTCGTGCGAACGCCGGTCGGCAAGGGTGAGCGGGGATTGATCCGACTTGAAATCCACTGCAAAATCGGTTTCATAAACATCCATTACGGCCGATCCGGCTTGCATAGCGGCGGCGACGGCTGTCGTCAGGTAATTCTCGGGCGGCGGCACCGATGGTTTGGCTTGGGTCTGCATCATGTCCTTCCGGTCTATGTATGTTTGGATTTTTCTGCGGCGCCGGCCGCTTTGATGGCGGCCAGACCCTGCCTGGCAAACGCGATGTCCGGATCGATTGAAAGCGCGATTTCGTAAAAAACGGCGGCTTTTTCAGGATCGCCCATGGCGTTGTAATTGACGCCGATATTGGCGTAGTCGATGGCCGACTCCGGATTCAACCCCAGCACCCGGGTAAAACGCTGGATGGCCTGTTCATGCTCGCCCCGCTTGAAATGGCAGAAGCCCATCAGGTTGTGGATGTCCGTGCGGTCGGCGTCCAGGGCCTCGCCCTTGGCCAATGCGTCCAGCGCCTTTCCGTACTGCGCAAGGTTTTTAAGGCACACGCCCAGGTAGGAGAAGATGGTGGCGCCGTCCCGGCCGGGCGGTGCAAGATCCGCGGCTGTTTTCAGATACCCGAGGGCCTCCTGATCGGCCCCTTCGTCCATGAGGCACAGCCCCAGTTGAAACTGAATATAATATTGCCGCGGCAGCTGTTCGTCGAATTGCCGCAGCCGGCGCATGGCCGCCGGTGCCGGGAAATTCTCGCGGATCAGTTTGGCACAGACCATGGCAACATTCGTGTTCTGCGTCCGCTCGCGAAAATGCGCTCCCGGGATGACGGTGTAAAAGGCCGGTATGCTCAGGTCGTCATCGGTGATGTCGATGACAAAAACCGGCAGCCGCTGCTTTTCAAGCGCGGAAACACAGCGTTCGATTTCCGTTTTGAGGTTGGCGCTGGAAATGTTCGGCAGCTCGGCCAGATCGACGAAACGGTCCGGCCGGGTGATGAAGTCAAGGTCGTCCCGGTTTTTTGGCTTCGGCAGTCCGCTGGCCACATAGCTGGTCCGGGAGTTGAAGCCGCCGCCCAGCTGGGCGGTTTCCGTGAGCGCCCGACTGAGCGCTTTCTGGGGGTCCGTGGTGGTGCCGGCCGTCCACACCATCTCGCTTTTTTCCGGAAAAGTCGCCGGATGATAGGCCAGGGCCGCCACCGTGGGAATGCCGATGTCGAGCGAAAAGTCGGAAAGCAACAAATGAATGCCCGCCCGCTCGTATTTTGCCAGCATCTCAACCACCAAAGGATCGACGGCGGATGCCGGACGGATCGCCGGAACCCGCAGCCGCCGCCGGCTGACCAGCGAGGAAACATGCCGCTCCACCACTTCACAGATGCCCTGCAGAATGGCTTCTTCGGCGCAATTGCCGGCGGAGGGGCCGTTGAATTCGTTGAGGCTGTAAAACCAGTCGAACGGCATCAAAACCGCGCGGCGTTCGTTCAGATGAAAGGCCCACGTCCATTGCATGGGCAGGTTTTCAAAAATTTCCCGGCTCTTTTCAAGCTCCGGTCCGCGATCTTCGACCGAGGCGGCGATGGTTTCAAAAGAAAGCGCCTTTTCTTTTAGCCGGGCGAAGGTGTCGACGACAAACCGTTTCCGGCTGCGGCGGAATTTAAAAAAACTGTAGCGTTCGGCCAGCTCCATGACCGCACTGGCCTCGGCCTGCGCCGGTGTTCCGCCCTTGCCCATCTGCTTTGTGGTGCCGATGACGTCCCGGGCCGCGCGGCCACAGCGGCTGAAAAAGACCGGAATGTCAAGACGGCCCGTGTCGATGCGCTCTGTTTTTTCAAGGATGTCAAGGCCGGTGGCGGCAAGCCTTTGCTTGAAGGCCGCCACGGTCTGCTCCGGCGCGACGGTCTTATCCTGATCCCGGGTATCGGTTTTAAAAACATCTTTGAGATCGATGGTGAAAGGTTTCATCTATATCTTTCCGCCTTGTGGGATCGGCCGCCGCATGCGGCCGTCCGCCGGCCCGATCATGACCGGATCGGAAGGTTTTTGGTGTTGAATGGTCGCTGTTGCATCAAAAGTTCAATGTGCGGATATCACATTTGCTGATGGATTGAAAGACGGGCCCTGCGTTTCATTGCTGTTTTCCGTCCACCGACGTCGGCGGCCGCACCCAATCGGATTTTTTTGCGATAAGGCTTGACGAATAAAATCATTTGGTAATAAAGTAGCGCCCGACTTCCAGGGGATGTAGCTCAGATGGGAGAGCGCGGCGTTCGCAACGCCGAGGTCAGGGGTTCGATCCCCCTCATCTCCACCAACTTACAGAGACAGGGCTGGTAACTAAATAGGTACCAGCCTTTTTCGTTTTCAGGGGGGATCTTCTCGATGGCGGCCCGGTGCATGGTCTCGTCGACGTGCTGGTAGACGTTGGTGGTGGTGCTGGGGCGGCTGTGGCCGGCGATTTCGGAGACGGATTTCAAGTCGGCGCCGTCTTTGAACATGGCGCTGATGGCCGAGTGGCGCAGATCGTAGGGGCGCAGCCGGCGGTAGGTCAGCTCGTCGTTGCGCTCCCGGGCGGCCCGTTCGGCGGCGGCGCCCCGGCCGAAATATTCGCGGGTGCGGCCTGGGTTGTCCGGATCCGTGCCGCGCACATAGCGCACGATCCAGCGGCCGTCTTTTAGCTGGTGGACGGACATTATTTCTCTATGTGTTTGTAAAATTCCTTTGTTGTAAGGCCGGACTGATCGATCATCTTCAAAAGCAGCCTGCGCCCGTACTTTTCTTTTCTGCCGGATAAATGATCGACGGTGACAATGCGGCGCCGGCCGTCCACACAGCCCTCCCACTGGGCGTGACTGGTACCTTTTTGCCGCTTCATTGTAAAGCCGAGTTTTTTTAAAACCGATTCTACCTGTGTTCTGTCAAGAGGAGGAAACCGGTCGCCCGTTCAGCAGTTGTTGGTGGCCAGGTTGAAGGGTATGAATTCTTTAAACAGCACCCGCTTGTCCGGAATGCGGGGGACATAATTGAACAGCTTGATCAGGTAATAGACCACCCAGTCAAAAATCGGCGCCCGGCGGGTGAGCAAATCTGGGATTGAGTCCACGTCGCCGGTGTCCAGCACGGTTTCGATGTAGCTTAATATCATGCCTTTCATTTTCTGTTTCATTTCGGCGGCGGTGTCGGCTTCGCAGGCCAGGTTGAGGTCCAGACATACACCGTACCATTTGTTGCGGCGGTTGGGATAGCCGTAGCACCGCAAAACCAGATCCGACGGCGCAATTCCGCGTGCCATGGGAGCCTCCTTCGGGGTTTTTGTTTCCTATGCTCGGGATTGCGCAGCTGGCGCGAAAGATCGGCGTGTTTGACCGCCTCGCCGCCGCCGCCGTTGAAATGGCACTCGCCGCAGGTCTTGCGGCTGGTGCTGCCCACGTTTTTCGCCACA
>Ga0180429_10004457_pt1 | contig 11198 bp, 7 predicted proteins | sample SS_ome_FD_132428 | JGI IMG/M metagenome (GOLD analysis project Ga0180429, IMG submission 132428) | Hypersaline lake sediment archaeal communities from the Salton Sea, California, USA - SS_1_S_1 metaG | ecosystem: Environmental > Aquatic > Non-marine Saline and Alkaline > Hypersaline > Sediment ... | reverse complement strand
TCATCGACGGTAAACCGTTCAAAGACGCCTACCGGCGCTACAAGATCAAGACGGTGGTCGGTAACGATGACTTCGCGTCGATTCGCGAAGTTGTCTGGCGGCGGTACAAGCATGCGGGCATGAACTCCGAGCTCTTTCCCGATATTGTCCTGATCGACGGTGGAAAGGGGCAGTTGTCAGCCGCCCACAGCGCCTTCGATGACATGGCGTTTACGCCGCCGGTCTTGCTGTCGTTGGCGAAAAAGGAGGAAATCGTGTTCGTCCATGGGCGCGTCGAACCGCTTAAGCTTCCCCGTCGGGACCCGGCGCTGCGGGTGCTGCAATCCGTCCGCGACGAGGCGCACCGGTTCGTCCAGCACTATCACCACATCCTCCGCCGCAAGGCGACCCTCGGCGCCGACAAACCGAGGCGCCAATAAAAAACCCGGACAACCGGGGTCGTCCGGGTTCTTTATTCTGTGTGTCTGCGGGAATAGCGGTCAGAACGCTTCGGGATCTTCGACTTTAACAGGCCCGATCTTTGTGGGCGTCCCGTTTTTCGATATCCTGAACATTCCGCTCTGGGCCAGCAGGATCATTTGCCCGTCGGCGTCTACGGCTACGATTCTGACGCGGCAGAAGCGGCTGGAGATTTCCGGCGTCTTCCAGGTGGTCGGTACGCCCGGTTTGAGGTCCTTTGCGAGGGTTTTCCACGTCAACTTGTCGTTGGTGGTCAGTTGCAGAACGATGTTCTTGTAATCCCTGGCGATTTCAGGCATCCATTCCAGCTTGATCGTGATTCCGGACCTGAGCAGCGAACCGGCCTCGGGCCAACCGGGGCGCTGGGGCTTGTGTGGTGCGTCGGCGGTGAAGTCGCCGGCGGGTCGGGCTGCGGGTTGAGACGTCGCCTCTCCGGTTCCCTTGACGATCAGTCCGGTTGTCATGACGGCCGCAACGTTACCGGCCTTGTCTTCAGCCTCGATACGGAATCGGATCGAACCGTCCCGCGCGGCTTCGGGCGGTATCTTGATTACTCGGCGCCCCGTCTGCGGAAGGGCGCCTCGGAATCGGCCCCACGCCAGTTGGAACGGAACCTTCCCGATGCAGGATTCGAGCTTGATCGAGTCTGACTTGAGATTGATGTCGCGCACCGCCCAACCGATCGCCACGTCGTCGCCCGCCTTGTAGATGTGCGGGACCTTTTTTTCCTCGTCATCCCAGGGAGCGGGTTTGACGGCGATGGCTATTTCGGGCGCTTTGCGATCGACCACATAAATGCGGTGTGGCAGGGGCACGGGTCCCTTTGCGGTTTTCTCCTGGCCTGGCCCGACAAAGCGGACCCAGTGCCTGGCGTCCTTTTCGGCCTGGAAGAGGAAGTGGGTCTGTTCGACGCCGAAATGTCCGGCAGTTTCCCAGTTTTTGCCTTCATCGGTCGAGAACCACACGGCGATGCGCGGTGAACCGGTAAGCTGGCATCCGCCGGGATGCTTGGCGAAGAAGTAGTCGCTGCGGGAATAGTAGACGTCTATTCCCTTACCGACCGACTCAACGGGTTGAGCCTCTGCCGACGGGCGGTAATAGAACGGCGCGTCGTACGTCCACGGTGGATAGTCGGCCATTGGGTTCCAGTGGGGGTTCTCGTCGATCTGTTGACAACCGGCGACTAACGCGGCTGCTATACCCATCCACGCTATTTTGTGTATGGTCAAACGCATCATTCTGCTCCCAAAAAATAGAGGCTACAATATTAAGCCAGGATTCTTGTAGTTGAATTATCGTACTAATCGGACATTATGCACGCATAATTTGAGTCTAATACTCATTTGAGATATTCAAAAGCTCGCTGGAACAGGGTCATTCCGTCGGCCCGTTGAATTCCACCACGTGTCCACCGGGGGTGGTGGGTGACTTCGATGAACCTTTCGGGGTGCGGCATGAGGCCCATCAATCGCCCGCTGGGATCGCAGATTCCGGCGATATCTTCGATGCTGCCGTTGGGATTTATCGGGTAGGGGCCTGAATTGCCTTCGGCATCCACGTATCGAAGGGCTGCCTGGTCTCCGTCGAGCAGGCGCTGTTTTATTACATCGTCGCGCGGGACGAACTTGCCCTCTCCGTGGGCGATAGGAAGGGCGATGATTTCACCTTTGGCGATGAAGACGCACTTGTCGCTGTCGCAGCGGAGATGCACCCACCGGTCCTCGAACTTACCGCAATCGTTCCATGCCAGCGTGGCGTCCCGGTTGGCGCCGTCGGGCGAGACATTGGCCCAGGGCAGAAAACCGGCTTTGATCATGACCTGGAAACCGTTGCATATGCCCAGTACGAGTTTGTCGGACGATATGAACGAATTGATCGTATCGCCCAGGTGATGCAGGATCTGGTTGGCCAGTATCTTTCCCGCCGCCACGTCGTCACCGTAGCTAAAACCCCCCGGAATCACCATGAACTGGAACTCGGCGACTTCCGCGGGGTTTTCTATCAGTCGTGCGATATGAATTCGCCTGGCCTCGAAGCCCGCCTTGGTCAGCGCGTATTCAGTCTCGCGATCGCAATTGGTCCCCGCTGTCCTCAATACCAACGCCTTGGGTATAGCCATGTTCACCTTTCTACATCAATCAAAACCGAACGGCAACGACTTTTGCCACAAAGAACGGCAACGACGCCAAGCTGTTACGGCAACGGCAACGGCGACGGCAACGGCTTTTGCCACAAAGAACACAAAGAACGGCAACGACGCTAAGCTGTTACGGAAATGGCTTAGAGGCCAAGACAAGAATCAAGGACACAAAGGAAGACAAAGGCGGTAATCCGCCGTACGCCATAGTCGCGTCGTTCGTCGTGCTGTTGGCCGTTGCCGTAGCATTTCTTCTCGCCGTTCTTTGTACTACTAACCTGCAAGATATCGAATTTCTTTTGCACTTGTCGCGAAACGATGGGCTGGCCTTATGTCGTTGAGCCAGTTGCCAGTTGCCAGGCCATGTGCCCTTTGTGGCAAAAGCCGTAGTCGTGGCCGTTTTGTTTGGATTAGCATACTATTCTCTTTATACCGGTTTTGAGGACCAGGTTGTTGAAGTTAATCAGGAGCCCCAAGCGCAGTCCCGTGCTCTTGAGGTAACCTAACAACTGGGCCGAATGTACTTCCTTGACCACTTCAATCGCTTTTATCTCTACAACAATCCCGGGGGCGACTATCAAATCAAGCCGCTGTCCGGCGATTTCCAAGTCTTTGTAAGCGATGGATACCGGGACTTGCCGTTGGACAGTCATTCCGCGAAGGCACAATTCATGGACCAGCGCTTGCTCGTAGACACTCTCAAGCAGCCCTGGCCCGAGATGGCGATGCACCTCTATTGCTGCTTCGATTATCTCACGGCTGGCGTCATTCAATTCCGCTGAAATTGGATCGTATTCAGCATTTTTCTTGGCCTTATCCATCCGTGAATACTTCCGTATCGGTCCAGATATCTGTTTTACGCCCAACATGCCGCCGGTCGTGCAGCATGGCAACGGCGACGGCAACGACTCTTGCCACGAAGGCCACAAAGAACGGCAACGACGCTAAGCTGTTACGGCAACGGCAAACAAAGGCAAACGTTACGAAAGATGCATGTCGTTCTTTGTGTCCTTTGTGGCAAAGCAGTTCGCCGTTTCCGTTACCAGTCGAAAGTTTTTTGCCATGCGGTTTTGGCGTCTTCGATTGGTATGTCTATCAGCGTGCTTTGGGCGCCTTTTATTACTATTCGCCCGGTATCGGTTACTCGCCCGATTTGGCCTACGGGCAGGTCTTTCGTTATTCTCAGGAATGCGTCGTAGTTTTCCGGGGCGACTTCGACGAGGAATCGACCGGCGTCTTCCGCCAGCAGCAGCGCCTGCTCGTTGGTTGACGGGTCGCTTGCCATTGCTTCCACGTTCAGTTCAACGCCCATACCTCCGGAAAACGCCATTTCCGCCGCCGCGACCGCCAAACCGCCCTCGGACAGGTCGTGGCAGCTTCGCACGGCGCCGCCTTCGATCGCCTGCTGGAGCGCCAGCATCAACCGGCGATTGGCGGCCGGGTCGACCTCGGGCACGTCGTTGCCCGTTTCGAGGCCTTCGACCAGCAGGTAGTGGCTGCCGCCGAGCCTGCCTGATGTCCTGCCCAACAGGAACAGGTAGTTGCCCGCTTCCTTGGCGTCGGCGGTTATGCATCGCGCCGCGTCGTCGATAACGCTCATCGCCGAGATCAGCAGAGTCGCCGGTATCGCGATAGTCTCGCCGGTATCGGTCTGGAACTCGTTGTTCAGCGAATCCTTGCCCGATACGAAGGGCGTCTGGTACGCCATAGCCGCATCGTAGCAGGCCTTGGCTGCCTGTACGAACGTGCCCATGCGGTCCGGTTTGTTGCAGTTGCCCCAGCAGAAGTTGTCGAGAATGGCGGTCCTTTCCAGGTTCCCGCCGACGGCGATCGAGTTTCGCAGCGCTTCGTCCACCGCGTGCAGGGCGCTGTGGTAGGGGTCGAGATCGCCCAGGCGCGGGTTCATACCGCAGGAGATCACGACGCCTTTTTTGCTGTCGAGCACGGGGCGGATGACCGCCGCGTCGCCGGGCCCGTCTTCGGCGATCCCGACCAGCGGTTTGATAACGCTTCCGCCCTGGACCTCGTGATCGTATTGGCGGATGATCCATTCCTTCGAGGCCACGTTCGGGCTGGCCAGTATGTCCAGCAGCGTCTGGTTGTAGTTGTCCCGACGCGGTGGGGCGGGCGAGGGCGTTTCGACCTTCTCGTAGACGGCGTCCTTTGTGGGGCGGGGAAGACCCTCGTGCAGAAATTCCATGTCCAACTCGAGGATTTCCGTCCCGTCGTAGAACAGGCGCAGCTTCCTGTTGTCCGTACCGTAATGCCCGATGACGGTGGCGTCGACGTCCTCGTCGGAGAATATCTTAAGGATGCTCTCGACGTTATCGGGCGGAACGGCCAGCACCATTCGCTCCTGGGCCTCGGATATCCAGATCTCGGAGTAGGTTAGCCCGGCGTATTTCAGCGGTACGCGGTCGATGTGTACTTCGGCGCCGATCTGCTCGCCCATCTCGCCGACGGCGCTCGACAGGCCGCCGGCGCCGCAATCGGTGATGGCCGAATACAGGCCCAACTCCCGGGCCTGCATTATCGTGTCGAGCATTTTTTTCTCGGTGATGGCGTTGCCTATCTGCACGGCGTGCGAGAACTCTGTTTCATGCTTGTGTGTCAGTTCTCCGCTGGAGAACGTCGCCCCGTGTATTCCGTCGCGTCCGGTCCGCCCGCCGACGCAGATTATGGCGTCGCCCGGGTCCGGTTGGCGTTTTTTGCACTTGTCAGCCGGGAGCATGCCCACCGTTCCGCAGTAGACCAGCGGGTTTCCGAGGTATCTCTCGTCGAAGTAGACCGCCCCGTTGACCGTGGGGATTCCCATGCGGTTTCCGTAGTCGCGCACGCCTCCGACCACGCCCCGCATCACCCGCCTCGGATGCAAAACGCCCTTGGGCACGTCGTCCATCGGCATGTCGGTCGGTCCGAAGCAGAATATGTCGGTATTTGCCACCGGACTGGCGCCGAGCCCCGTGCCCATCGGGTCGCGCACCACCCCGCCGATACCGGTTGCCGCTCCACCGTAAGGCTCGATGGCCGACGGGTGGTTGTGCGTTTCGACCTTGAAACACACCGCGTGGTTTTCGTCGAATTCGATGACGCCGGCGTTATCTTCAAACACGTTCAGGCACCACGGTTTGTCCAACTCCTTCGTCGAGCCGAACACGGTGTTCTTGAGCAGATTGGGTATCTCCTCGACGATCTCGCCGGCGTTGTTGCGAACCACGACGTCCGAGCGGAACGTCTTGTGCCCGCAGTGTTCCGACCAGGTCTGCGCGATCATTTCCAGTTCGACGTCGCGCGGTTCGCGACCGGCGGATTTGAAGTAGTCCCGGATGGCCTTCATCTCCGTGAGGTTAAGGAACATTTCACCGTCGGCGGAGAGTTTCGCGAGGCCCTCGTCATTCAGATCGCGGATCGGAACTTCGACGACCTGGAATTCGCAGGGCTGAGTGGAGATCTCCGGCGGCGTGTGGGCCTCGAAGTGGATGTCCTCGATCACCGGATTGGCCAGCAGCTTTCCCGCGACAGTCCGGCGCTGCTCGTCGGTAATCTCGCCGAGCAGTTCGTACCGCCTGGCGGTGCGTATCCCTTCGATCTGCAGGCCCATGTCGGTTACGGCTTTTTCCGCCGAAGCCGCCACCGGGTCCATCACTCCGGCCTTGAGATGAACTTCGATCAGCGCCGCATCGTCCGGAGTATCGGTCGATCCGACATGGTACTCTTCGATCACCGGGTCGGTCAGCAGTTCGTCGGCTATGCGGGTAGCGTCGGCCTGGGAGAACTGGCCGACAAGAAAAAAAAGCCTTGCCGATCGGACGCCGCTGACCGAGTTCATCCCGAGTTCCCTGACCTGGTTGAAGACTGTTTGAGCGTGCGGGTCGCCGGAGTTTTCTTTTGAGCGAATCTCAACTCGATAGATCATGTGTTTTCGTCCTTGATTAGCATGAGAAGGCGGTATTGTATCCGCTGGCGGAGCGTCGGACAATACCAAGACATGCGTTTGTCGATGTTTTCCGCGAGAAAACCGCAGGCGAAGACGCTTGCCATCACCGATCACTTCTGATGCAATACGAATGGTGAACGGTATTGGAAATATACGCTTAACAACATTAGAAGGTGTGTGAAATGAAGAAAATTCTTATCGCGGTAATGGTGATGGCGGCGGCCGGTGAGATTGATGCGGCCGGCACTGACAAGACACTCGTTTCATGGGTCGCGCTCTCAGACAAGAATGTCAGGGCGGGATCAATACTCACAGTTCAGGATGGTCCGGTGTTTGACGGGATCGTTTTCGCGGAACTCGCGGTCGGTAAATGGATGGTCGGGAGCGATGTATACAGACGTACAAAAAAAGAGCAGGCCGATAGTCCTGTCGAGAAAGCTGATAGCAAAACGCTGATCCAGATGGCGATAGTCTATAAAGGCGATCAGATTTCGGTTTATCGCAACAGCAAGCTGTACGAATCGCACAAGGCGAAAAACGTCGACCTGCTAAGCCGCAAAAGCAATATCGTCGTGTTCGGATTAAGGCATGTAGGCGGTGGTAGCGGGTCTATCGGCGGTTCGATTGAAGATGCCCGCATTTACGACCAGGCGCTTACCGCGGACCAGATCAAGTCGCTGGCGCCGAACAAAGACTCATCAATCAAACCGTATGCCTGGTGGGACTTTGAAGGCAAGAAAGCCGCCGACCGCACAGGCCGATATCCGCACAGTAAATTGTCGGGCGGCGCCAAGCTGGTCGGCGGCAGGCTTGTTCTTGGCAGGGGCGCCATGATGGTGGCTGGAAGAACCCAATCCGCCGCCTCAGTGTCCGCAGGTCGCCGAGGGCCGGCGAAGTTTGTCGGCCCGTACGTTCCCGAGACCCCGGCCTGGCCGAAAAATCCACCGGACAACTGGGCGATCTATCACTTGGCGCACCCGACCTTCACCATGGGCTCCCCGTTCGATCCGAATCCCGCCTTCTACTACAAGGGGCGATACCACCTGCATTACATTTACCGGCCGCGCGCCGGCTTTTCGTTCGCCCATGTCTCCAGCAGGGATATGGTGCATTGGAAATGGCATCCGACGGTGCTTGCGCCTCCGATCACCGGGCACGGTATGTTCAGCGGGACCGGGTTTTTCACCAGGGAAGGCAGGCCCGCGATGGTCTATTGCGGAACGGGTTCGAACCGAAATTGGATATCTTACGGCCTGGACGATCAATTAAACAAGTGGAGCAAGCCCGAGGTGATGCTGCCAAGAGACAAAGACGGAAAGCTGCTGGACAAGGCGCGATACTTCGATCCGGACATCTGGCTCGACGGCGATACGTACTACGGTCTGAACGGCCACAGCAGCCGCACGCCGCCGTTGATTATGAAATCGAAAGACCTGAAGAACTGGACGCAGATGGGCCAACTTCTGCACCCCGATTTCGACGAGAAGAGGCTCGGCGTCTCCAGGGGCGAAGACATCTCGTGCCCGAACATGTTCAAACTCGGAAAGAAGTGGGTGCTGGTCTGCATAAGTCACCGCCTGGGCTGCCGATACTTCATCGGCGAGTTCAGGAACGAGCAGTACCTGCCCGAACAACACGCGCTGATGGGCGGGCTGTCGAGGCGGTTCTTCGCGCCGGAATCGCTGCTGACCAAAGACGGTCGGCGGGTAATGTGGGCATGGTTCTTCGGGGGGCAGACCAAGGGCGTCCAATCGCTGCCCAGAGAACTGGAACTGCCCGAAGACGGAATACTGCGAATCAAACCGCTTGGCGAATTGGAGACTCTGCGATGCGACGAACAAAACCGGGAAAATGTTACGGTCGCCAAAGACACCACTGTTATGCTGAAAAAAATCAAGGGCGATCACCTGGAACTGAAACTGGTTGTAAAAGACACCGGCGACAAGGATTTCGGCGTGGACGTTCTGTGTGATGACCGGGGCGCCTCCGGGCTCAGAATTAACGTAAATCGCGATAAGAATTTATTGGAAGTCGGAAATGAAAAAGCGCCTTTCAAGCTCAAGAAATCTCAGGCGCTTACCTTGCGGATATTCGTTGACAGCACCCTGATCGAAGTGTTCGCCAATGACATTCAGGCCGTGATTAACGACAAGAAGCGAACTGCCGGCGCAAAGATCAATGACCGGGTGGTTCTATTTGCGACCGGCGGCGATTTGAAAATAGATAAAATCACCGCCTGGCGAATGAAATCGAGTTTTAACGCGGATAAACCGTAGTCGTCCGGGAAAACGCACAGTCAACGACCGCGAATCACGAAAGCGTTTCGGTCCTGGTGAACGCATCGGTACGTGTTTGGCGTCACCCGACTTTCATTCTCTTCATTCTGTCGCTGGCGAGGGCCTTGGCGCCGAAGTCCTCTTGATAAACTCGCGCCGCTGTAACTGGTTCTTGTTTGTGGACATCCTCTTGGTCCTTGGAAGTCAGTGATATAAAAAATACCGTCTGTGCCTGACAATAATCATAGGCTGCGAGCCCCTGAACAGCCTGACAACCTTATTTGATCGTTTGATCTCTTAATCGCCGACTCCGAATTTCACCTTGCCGAAAAAAGCGTTTGTCCATCCGGGGCGGCGTGGTCTATTGTATCTGAAGCATGGAAGACGATTTGAAAGTTGCGATAGTCACAGGGGCGTCCAGCGGTATCGGTATGGAAACAGCCTTTGCCCTGGTGCGGTGTGGGTATGCGGTTGTGCTGGCCGCGAGGCGCCGGGAGCGACTCGAGCAAGTGGCGCGGCGGTGTCGGGAGATCGGCGCCGGCGCCGCGGTCGAAGTGGTTGTCACTGATGTCAGCGATCGATCGGCCGTCGAGAGCCTGGTGGGCGGGGCGTTCGAGAAATTCGGGCGGGTGGACGTGATGGTCAATAACGCCGGGGCGGGCTTGTTCGGGCGCGTTCACGAACTTTCCGAGACCGACGTGCGGGACCTGTTCGAGGTGAACTTCTACGGCGTCCTCCATGGATGCCAGGCCGTCGCGCCGATCATGATAGCCCGGAAGAGCGGGCATATCTTCAATGTCTCATCGATAATCGGAAAGCGAGGAACGCCGTTTCACGGAGCCTACTGCGCAACGAAGTTTGCCGTGTGCGGACTGACCGATTCGATGCGAGTCGAGTTGAAGCCATACGGCGTCAACGTCACCAGTGTCTGCCCGACATTGACGGCCACCGAATTTTTCGACCATTCGCGGATGGAGCCTCGCGCCCACTCGAAGTACGAATCCGACAGCAAGATGATGCCCGCCTCGACTGTCGCTCGGAAAATTGCCGCGACGGTGGGCAAATCGAAACCGGAACTGGTGTTTTCGGTTGGCGGTAAGTTTTTGGTGGCGCTGTCGTCGCTCTGGCCGAGGGCGGCTGACCGGATCATGAAAATCTACCACGACGATCTCGTCAAGCGGCAGGAGCCCTGATCGTGAGCGACAACGGCGGAAGAAGCCTGTAATCTTTTTGCCCCCCGAGCGTTTAACGGATATGATGTAGGCAAGTGGGGAGACATTCGAAATACGAACAAGGAACATGGGAGATAAAAAAAATGAAAAACACAACGTGCATTGTAATTGCTCTCGTTCTCGTTGGCGTTTTTTGCGGGACTCTGGTCCTGGCGCAAACAGGCACGCCCAAAACCGTGGACTGGAAGGTGCGCGCCGAAGCGGCTAGTGCGGAAAAGCTGGCGAGCCTTATTCGCTATTACAAACCCACAGAAGATCAGAAGATCAAGCTCAAGGAGGCCCTGATCGCACAGTACAAGGACCTCATGGACCAGGACAAAATCGCCGCCGAGAAAATCAAGGCGCTGGATGCGGAGATCGCGGAGGTCAATGTAAAGATTGCCGCACTGGACAAAGAGATCGCGGTCATCGTGAAGAAGAAAGCACCTTTGTTGAATGAGATTGCATCCATTGAGAAACGCAAGAGCGTATACGCTAAAGCGCGTAGTGAACTTCTGCTCGATCACAAGGCCGAGATCGACGACGTGTTCACACAGGAGCAGAAGATCGCTCGCCTGTCGGAATACATAAGGCAGCGGGCGATCAGTTATCAATGTTGGCTTGTCCTGCCCAAAGCGACGCGGGATTCCGTGATCGAGCAGTGCGACGAGGCGGCGTTGGAACTCCTCGAAGCGGGTAAGAGCGAGGATTCAAACGCCATTCGTGAGGCATACAGAAAAATCGCTGATGCGAACAAGGCCGTGGTGACCCCGGAAATTCGCCGGGCAGGTGAAGTGAAATATTACATGGATTCCACGATGCGGAAGTTCACCACCCTGAAGCTTACCGAGGCGCAGAAAACCGCAGTACGCGATCTGTGCGAAAAAGCCGCCAAACGAAAGGCCAGTCTATACGCTCAATACCAGGAAGTTTCGGAGAAATACAAACAGATATCGAAGGATCGATCAGCGCTCAGGAGCGCCGTGAGCAGAATGTATTCATCTTCAACCAGCGTTTACCACAAGATTCGCGCCGACGTGATTAATACGATTCTGACCGACGCTCAACTAAAACAGATCGGATATCGGAGGAAATCATCAAAACCCCGCAAGAAGCTCTAGCGTTGTGTTGCACCGGACGGTCTGCAAGGGGATAATAAAAGGTTGGATATCGTTATT
>Ga0180429_10004456_pt1 | contig 11198 bp, 15 predicted proteins | sample SS_ome_FD_132428 | JGI IMG/M metagenome (GOLD analysis project Ga0180429, IMG submission 132428) | Hypersaline lake sediment archaeal communities from the Salton Sea, California, USA - SS_1_S_1 metaG | ecosystem: Environmental > Aquatic > Non-marine Saline and Alkaline > Hypersaline > Sediment ... | reverse complement strand
GCACGAATCGCTAACCGCTGACCGCTCACCGCTAAGGTCACCTACCCTTTAAAAGTGGCCAAAATGCGGTATCGCCCCCATGGACGCCCCTGCCGTGGACTTTTATAAAGAAAGTCAGGTTCAATAACAGATCGCATTTTGAAGTTTTTATGAATGGATGAACAGAGGAGGTCGACCATGTGGTTCAAAACAAGCAGAAAGTGTTTTACGACAATAGCGGGGTTGCTGATGCTGTCAGCGCTGTTGATATCCAATGCGCCGGTGTATGCCGCCGATGGGCTGCATCCCGCCAGCCGAATCCTGGACAAAGAGGTCTACGACAGCCGGGACAAGCTGATCGGAGAAGTGGAAGATCTCATTATCCGCCGGAGCGGGCGGGTGAAAAAGGTCATTATCGAGTACGGCGGCTTTTATGACATCGCCGACCGGCTGGTCGCCTTTCCCGCGAAACAAGTTCATGTGCGCGAAGACAAAGCCGTTGTCGATGCCACCGAAGAGCAGCTTGACAAGAAACCGGCCTTCAATTACCACGAGGCCGGGCTGCGTACAGCCTACTACTACTACAACACCCCACCCCATCCCTATCCGGCCTCCAGCTACTACTATGAACCCAGCCTGCAGGACCGGGGCGGCCGGCAGCGGCACGTGGACCTGGGAAAGTGGGCTTTTTCCCCCGGGCGCATGCTGGCCTCGGTCGTCATGAACCGGCGGCTGGTGAATGAACAGGGAAAAGACCTGGGATGGGTGGACGACCTTCTGGTGGATCTCGAAAAGGGGGAAGTGACGAGGATCGTCGTTTCCTCCCCCTATCTTCTGGGCGAGGACCAGCCGGTGACAGTGCCCTACCGATCTCTGGGCTTCACGGGCTATGGGCTGGTGTATGATATTACCGCGGCGCAGCTGAAGGACATGCCGCTGTATGAATCTTCACCTTAATAAGAAGCGTTTAGCGTAGGTGCAAGTGGAATCAAGGGGACAAGGGTTCGCAGGAGGCGGCACATCTGCTCTGGCTCCCCGACCCTTTGCCGCTTGCCGAATCAAAGAGAAACAAAACGCTTTTAGGGCGCAACAGCCGATACCAATCACGTTCGTTCAATTTTACCCGGAGATGGTTTGATGAATCAGTTTACGATGCAGGACCTGAAGCGGCTGGCGGCTGTCAAAAGCCCGATGTGCATCTCCATGTACATGCCCACCTCCCCGGATGTTTCCACGGTGGACGAGCAGCGCATCCGTTTTAAAAATCTGCTGCGGCAGGCCCGGAAAACGGTGCAGGCGCGGGCCGGGAGCAAAAAGCCGCTCTATGACCACATCGAGGCGGTACAGTACCGGATAGAGGCCGACAATCTGTGGCGCTACCAGAGCGACGGCTTGGCGGTCTTTATCGCGCCGGAAGTCCTTCACTATTTTCGTCTGCCCCTGAAGTTCGATGAAAAGCTGTGGGTGGCGGATCGTTTTTTTGTCAAACCGCTGATACCGCTGTTTATGGCCGACGGCCGCTTTTACATCCTGGCGATCAGCCAGTCTGAAATCCGCCTTTTCGACTGCAACCGCTACCGCGCTGTTCCGGTCGATGTGCCCGACCTTCCGGACGGCATGGACGCTTGGCTGTCTTACGACAACAAACAGTCACAGCTGCAGTTTCATACCGGAACACCCGGCAATGCGCAGCGGCCCGCCGTTTTTCACGGACACGGCGTGAGCGTGGACGATAACAAGGATGAGATACGGCGCTATTTCCAGGACGTGGACCGTGCGCTTTCCGACGTTCTGGACCAGGATGGGCCGCCGCTGGTGCTGGCCGGTGTCGACTACCTGCAGCCGATCTTCCGCCAGGCGTCTTCCTACCGCTGGGTGAAGGCGGAGGGCATCAGCGGAAATCCGGAAACCTTGCGTGCGGAGCAGCTGCATGAGAGTGCCCTGGACATCGTTCAGCCGGATCTGGAAATGCAGCAGCGGGAGGCTGAAAAGCGCTATGCTGAAATGGCCGGCAAGGGCTACACCGCGGCCGGTGTTTCCGCGGTGCTGCGGTCGGCGGTTTACGGCCGGGTTGATACGTTGTTTGTCGCCCTGGATCGCGAGCAGCCGGGCATTTTCGATCCGCAGACCAACACGGTGCACCTGCTGCCCCCGGACGATCCGACCGCCGAGGATCTGCTGGACCGTGCGGCCGTTGAAACCATGCAAAACGGGGGCCGCGTCTATGCACTGCCGGTTTCCAACATGCCGGAGAACAACAGTCGGGTCGCAGCCATTTTACGGTATTGAAAATGGGTGAAAGCGAACAAGCCAATGTCGGGTACGTGGCCTCCATCCGGGGCAGCGTTGTGGATGCGGTTTTCCCACGGCGCCTGCCGGCACTTCATCACATACTGCAGGTGCGCGGCGAAGCCGAGGTGCTGATCGAGGTGATGGCGCACCTGGATTCGCAAACCGTCCGCGGCATTGCCTTGACGACCACGCGGGGATTGCCCCGGGAGGCGCGCGTGACGGACAGCGGTCGGCCGCTGGCGGTTCCGGTGGGGCAATCGCTGCTGGGTCGGGTTTTCAATGTTTTCGGCGACACCATTGATCAAAAGGAGAATATCAGCGGTGAAGAACGTCGATCGATCCACGGCCGGCCGGTCGCCCTGGAGGACCAGTCCTCGTCGGCGGAAATTTTCCCCACCGGCATCAAGGTGATCGATGTCCTTTCTCCGTTGGAGCGCGGCGGCAAAGGCGGGCTGTTCGGCGGTGCCGGCGTGGGAAAAACCGTGTTGATCATGGAGATGATACACAACGTGGTCGGCCGGCACGAAGGCGTCAGCCTTTTTTGCGGCATCGGAGAGCGCTGCCGGGAGGGGGAAGAACTTTACCGGGAAATGCAGGCGGCCGGGGTGATGGACAACACCATCATGATGTTCGGCCAGATGAATGAGCCGCCGGGCGCCCGCTACCGTGTCGGCCACGCCGCACTGACAATGGCCGAATATTTTCGGGATGACGCCGAAAAGGATATTCTGCTGCTGATAGACAATATTTTCCGTTTTATTCAGTCGGGCATGGAAGTGTCCGGACTGATGGGGCGGCTGCCGTCCCGCCTGGGATACCAGCCGACCCTCGGAACCGAACTGGCCGAACTGGAGGAGCGGATCTGCAGCACCCGGAGGGGGGCCATCACATCCGTGCAGGCCGTGTATGTGCCGGCCGACGATTTCACCGACCCGGCGGCGGTGCACACATTCGGCCACTTGTCCGCATCGATTGTGCTGTCCCGCAAAAAGGCGGCGGAGGGCCTTTATCCGGCGGTCGATCCGCTGCAGTCCGGCTCCAGTATGCTGGTGCCGCACATTGTGGGTGAACGGCACGAAACAATCGCTCGTGAAGTGCGACGGACGCTTTCCCAGTACGAGGAGCTGAAAGACATTATCTCCATGCTGGGCATCGAAGAGCTTTCCCGCGAAGACCGGCACACCGTTCGTCGGGCAAGACGTCTGGAGCGGTTTCTGACGCAGCCGTTTTTTGTCACCGAACAGTTCACAGGCTACGACGGGCGCTACGTTGCGCTATCGGATGCGCTCGACGGATGTGAAGCTATTTTGAACGACGTTTATGCCGATCGGCCTGAAAAGGCATTTTACATGATGGGATCCATTGAGGAGATGTCGTCATCATGAAACTGATTCTGATGACGCCCGAGCAGCAGCCGTTCCACCACGAGGTGGGGAAGGTGATCGCCGAAGCCCCCAACGGGGTTTTCTGCCTGCTGCCGCAGCATGTGGATTTTGTGACCAGCCTGGTGCCCGGCATTTTGATTTTCGAAGCCGCTGACGGGCACGAGACATTTCTGGCCGTGGATGAAGGCGTACTGGTCAAATGCGGTGCGGATGTCAGGGTGGCGGTGAACAACGCCGTCGAGGACACCGAATTGGCCCGACTAAAAAAGACGGTCGATAAACAATTTCAGCAGATGGACGAACAGGAAAAAAGAACGCTGACCGCCGTCAGCAGAATCGAAGCCGGTTTTGTGCGGCGTTTTCTGGAAATACAGCATTATGGCCAATGACCCGCGGGATGACGGCGGGAAGGACCTCTACCGCCGCCGCATGCTGAAGCAGATAAAAGCCAAACAGGCGCGCAAACAGAAAGCGCGCCGGGAAGGCGAACGCAGCGTTTGGTTCGGCCTGGGCATGTTCGGCCTGGTCGGCTGGTCGGTGGCCGTTCCGACCCTGATCGGCATCGCCGTCGGCGTCTGGCTGGACACACGATATGACACGGCGTTTTCATGGACCCTGATGCTGATCTTACTCGGGGCGGCGCTCGGATGCTTGGTTGCCGGATACTGGGTTTCCCGTGAGAGCCGGGGCGGTGAAGAATGAGTGCGACGGTGCTGAGCATCTTGACGATGCTCTTTGGCGGCGTTTTGGCGGGCCTTTTGTTTTTCGGCGGGCTGTACTGGACGGTCAGGCGGCTGCCGCGCATGCGCAGGCCCTGGCTCTGGGCCATGGTCAGCTTCTGGCTGAGAAGCGCGGTCTGCGGCGCCGCCTTTTATTGCATGGCGGCGGGGGGCTGGCACAATGCCGTCATCGGATTGATGGGGTTTCTTATGGCGCGCGGGATGATGGTTCGCAAACTCAAACCAGAGGAACCGATGTAACATGCAGCTGCAGGACATCACACCGGATCAAGTCGTTTACTGGCAGTATGGAGGCATCCGCCTGAACGCCACGCTTGTTTTTACCTGGGTGGTGATGGTCCTGCTGCTGCTGCTGTCGTGGTGGGTCACACGCCGGTTGTCCAGACGCACCCCGCTGTCGCGCTGGCAGAATCTTTTGGAGATCACCGTTCAGACCATGCGCAGCCAGATTCGCGACATCAGCCAATCCGCCGGCGCGGATCGTTTTCTTCCGTTCGTGGGCACGCTGTTTCTGTTTATCGCGGTTTCGAATCTGCTGGCGGTGATTCCAGGATTTACACCGCCTACCGCATCTTTGTCCACCTCGGCGGCCCTGGCCTTATGCGTTTTTGTGGCGGTTCCCCTGTACGGCATCATCAGCCGGGGAGTCGGCGGCTACCTGAAACAATACATCCGCCCGACGGTATTCATGCTGCCGTTTCATGTGATGGGTGAACTGTCGCGTACCTTGGCCCTGGCGGTTCGCCTGTTCGGCAATGTCATGAGCGGCACGAAGATCGTGGCCATACTGCTGGCGGTGGCGCCGTTTTTCTTTCCGGTGCTCATGAATGCGCTGGGTCTTTTGACCGGCATGATCCAGGCGTATATTTTCGCCGTTCTGACCATGGTCTACATCGCCTCCTCCACCCGGGTGCAGGAAGAAAAAAAACCGACGCGTCAAACCGAAAAAGGAGTGCAGAACAATGGATAGTGTTGTTTTTATCGGCATGGCTTCCATTATCACAGCCGGCCTTACCATCGGCATCGGGGCCATCGGTCCGGCACTGGGTGAAGGCCGGGCTGTGGCCAATGCGTTGAGCGCCATCGCCCAGCAGCCGGACCAGACCAACACCCTCACGCGGACGCTTTTCGTAGGATTGGCGATGATCGAATCCACCGCCATCTACTGCTTTGTGGTGTCGATGATTCTGATGTTCGCCAATCCTTTCTGGAACTATGTCATTTCCAAGGCAGGAGGGTGACGGTGTTGATCGACTGGTTTACGGTAGCGGCCCAGGTCGTCAATTTCATGGTCTTGATGGTGCTGCTGAAAATCTTTCTTTACGACCGCATCATTCAGGCAATGGATGCGCGTGAAAAAGATATTCAACAGCGGCAGCAGGCGGCCGAAGAGCGTCGTGCGAAAGCGGATGAGGCGGCCCGCTCATTTCATGAGCGCAAGGCGTCGCTGGAAGAGCGCCGCGAAGAATTGCTGTCCGAGGCGCGTTCGGAAGCCGAGACGCAGCGCGGCGAGCTGCTGAAGGATGCCCGACGCGAAGTGGACCGGCGACGTCGGCGCTGGCTGGAAAATCTGGACAGGGATAAAGAGGCTTTTGTGGATCGATTCCGCGAGCTGGCGACGGAACAAATCATCGCCGTTGTCCGCGCCGTTATCAGGGACCTGGCGGACAGCCAGTTGGAAACGCAGGCATTGAAGATGTTCAAGCACAATATTCGCCAGCTGAGCGAAGCCGGCCGCCGGGAGCTGAAGCAATCGGCGCTTGAAGCCGGCCGGCGCGTCCGTCTGATCAGCAGCTTCAAGGTGGCCGCGGACGCGCGCCGCGGGTTGACGCGCGTGCTGCACGACACCATCGACAAAGACCTTGATATTGAATACCTGCGCGATCCGGATCTTCTGTTAGGCGTGGAATTGAAGACGGCCGACAAGAAAGTGGCCTGGAATCTCAACCACTACTTGAATGATCTGAAAACGGAAATTCAGGCGGGGATAAAAGCGCAAAAAAAAGGTTCCGCGAAAAAAACAGACCAGGTAAGTGATGAAACAGCCGACGAACCAAACGGCCGACAAACAGAAACCACATCGGCGGCCCGGGAGAAAGGATCAGACGACGGCACCTGACGTGCGGGGGGACATTTTTTCCACCTTTGGGCGCATCGGAAAAATTATCGCCGCCCATTCACCGCGTATGCAGGTCCAATCTTTCGGCACCCTGCGCTTTGTCGGCGCGGGCATCGTGCGCGTGACCGGTCTCAAGGGAGTCCAGTCCGAAGAGTTGATCCAGCTGCCGGGAGAGACGCTGGCCATGGCCTTGAACGTGGATGTCCATGAAACCGGCGCGGTGCTGATCGACGAGGGGGAGCGGCTGCGGGCCGGAGACGAAGTCTACCGCACCGGCCGGGTGGTGGACATCCCCGTGGGCGATGCCCTGGTGGGACGTGTGATCAACCCCCGCGGACGTCCACTGGACGCCGCTGGTGCGGTCGATGCCGTCGACCGTCGTCCGGTGGAGCGTCCGGCGCCGGCGATCATGGACCGCCTTCCGGTTACAGAGCCTCTGCAGACCGGTCTGAAGGTGATCGACGCCCTGCTGCCCATCGGGCGCGGCCAGCGCGAGTTGATCCTCGGAGACCGGCAGACCGGCAAAACCGCGCTGGCATTGGATGCCATGCTGAACCAGAAGGACACCGGCGTGATCTGCATTTACTGCGCCGTGGGAAAGCGCAACAGTGCCGTGGCCAAGGTGGTCAACGATCTCAAACAACATGACGCCATGCGCTTTTGCCTGGCGGTGGTGACAACGGAAGATGATCCTCCCGGTACGCAGTTCATCGCCCCCTATGCGGCCATGACCATCGCCGAACACTTTATGCATGACGGCGGTGACGTGCTGGTGGTGTTTGATGATTTGACGCGCCATGCCAGAGCCTATCGCGAACTTTCCCTGCTGCTGCGGCGACCGCCGGGAAGAGAGGCCTATCCCGGCGACATTTTTTACATCCATTCGCGGCTGCTGGAGCGTTCCACCCATCTCAAGGAGAACCTCGGCGGCGGCTCCATCACGGCCCTGCCGATTGTCGAAACCGAAGCCGAAAACATCAGCGCCTATATTCCCACCAACCTGATTTCGATCACCGACGGCCAGATTTATCTTTCACCGCGTTTGTTCCGCAGGGGCAATCTGCCGGCGGTGGATGTGGGGCGATCCGTATCGCGGGTAGGCGGCAAGACCCAGCTGGCGGCGTATCGGTCGGTGGCCGGCGACTTGCGGTTGTCCTATTCCCAATTTGAAGAGCTGGAGGCTTTTGCCCGCTTCGGAACGCGCATGGATGAAGAAACCCGTCAGACATTGAACCGGGGGCGGCGGGTGCGGGAAATACTGAAACAGCGCCAGTACAACCCGCTGACCGTCTGTGAACAGATTGCCGCGCTGGTGGCGGTAAACGAAGGCGTGTTTGACGATCTGCCCCTGGGGCAGGTGGCGGCGGCGGAAAAGGATGTTCGGCGGGTTGTGGTGGAGCGCCACACCGATCTTTGCAGCCGCATCGCCGCCGGAGAGACAATGAGCGCCGAAGACACCGCCCTGATCAAAGACAGCGCTGCGGAGGTCCGGCAGACCGGTCAATCCGCGTGACCGCCGGTCCATCATCATGCCCACCCTTGAATCTTTAAAACGGCGGCTGGAAAGCGTCGACGACCTGCATTCGGTGGTCAAGACCATGAAAGCCATGGCCGCAGTCAACATCCGGCAGTTTGAAAAAACAGCGGCGGCGCTGGAACATTACCGCGGGACGGTGGAACTGGGGTTTCAGGCCGTAATGCATCGGCAGCCGCAAACGCTCGTCGGTGCGCAGGCGGCGCCGCAAAAGGACATTGTCGCCATTGTATTCGGTTCCGATCAGGGAATGTGCGGCCAGCTCAATGAAAAAATCGTAGATCACGTCCTCACCTATCTGGAAGAACGACGCCGCGAACGATCGAATCCGGACGTGATTGTGGTCGGCCAGCGCGCGGCGGGGCGGCTGGAGGATCGGGGCAGGATCGTAAACGATCTTTTCGGGGTGCCCCTTGCGCAGAGCGGCGTCACTCCCCTGGTGCGCCGGCTGCTGTTCAACATTGAAGCGCGGTTGGCGGACAAAGGTCCACAACCGGTGCACCTGTTCTACTGCCGTCATTTGACGGGGGCTTCTTTTGAGCCGCACCGGGTGCAGCTGCTGCCGCTGGACCGCCGCTGGCTTGAAAACGTGCGGAAAAAAGCCTGGCCCGGACCCAGTCTGCCCCTGTTTACCATGAATCAGGATGAATTGTTTTCGGCACTGGTGCGTCAATATTTGACGATTTCGCTGGCATCCGCCGCGGTGGAATCGCTGGCCAGCGAGAACGCCAGCCGCCTGGCCGCCATGCAGGGCGCGGAAAAAAGCATCGAAGATCAGCGCCAGGAGCTGGAGGGTGCCTTTCACCGGCAGCGCCAGATGGCCATTACCGAGGAGCTGCTGGACATTGTCGCCGGCTTCGAGGCGTTGAAAAAACCAGACGCCACGGATGCAAGGGCCTGATCGCCGGGCACGATCTTTATGAAGGGTTCAAGGGAAAAGCAATTATGGATGATGAATGTTGAATGATGCATTGCCTCTGCCGTGACCGTTCTTCGTGCACGTACACGTTTACGTTCACGAGCACGTGGGGCAGCTGACCGCTAATGGCTAACAGCGCTGATAAATCCGGGCGCTCCGCGGCCGGCGGCCCCCGCTTGTCAGAATCTGCTTTTTCAACTCGGACAACCAATGGAGAGGCCAAATGCTGCTGGAAAATCAGCGACTGCTTCCACAGGAAAAACGCAGCCACGCCAGAGAGCGTCTCAACATGCCGGCGGTATATTTTCCGTTCACTTCCTTTTTCAGCGGCAGCCATGCGGCAATGGTCCTCAACGCCAGCCGAGACGGCCTGTATCTGGAGTGCAGTCAACCCCTGTATAATGGACAATGCATCTGCATCCGCCCGCATTACGGCGCCGGCCAACCGCCGCCGCATAATGGCGTGCCGATCAGAACATTGTCCTTGGCGCAAGTGCGCTGGTGTCGGCACCGGACCGCGTACCATCACCTGCAATACGGCGTCGGCCTGCAATATATGTAGCGCAGCCTTGGGCAGGCGGTAGAACGAAATACCACATTACCCTTATTTACCGGCGGGAAAACGGTTTGATAGATTGATAGTCAAGATCCCATTGATATTCACCCCCCGGCATCTCAAGGAGCGTTTTCCACATGACGAGCCGACAAAAAAACCGCGGCATCAAAAAATTGGTAAAGCGCTATCAAGAGGAATTCCGGTTGAACCGCATGGGGCTCCCGGAAGCGGCGACGCCGGGCTTTGCCCGCAACTTGCATCATCTGGTGCGCGATCGACCCTGCCTGGGGCTTGACCAGATCAATCAGACCTTGAAGTGGCTGGGCTGGCACGACATCAAACTGGACGAGATCACCCTGCAGCTGATGACAGCACACGATGCGCCTTATTTTCGGCGCCCCCGCCAGGGTCGATGTCGGGCCCGGCGGCGGCAAATAAAGGGAGATGAAAAATGAAGGTTTTAGGAATCGTGGGCCGCAATGGCGCCGGCAAAGACAGCGTCCTGGATTTTTTGAAGCAGCAGTGCGGCATTGCCGCTGTTTCCAGCGGGGATATCGTGCGCGACCTCGCCCGCAGGGAAAACATAAAACCGACGCGCAACAACCTGCAGCAGTTGGCCCAAAAAACGATGCAAATGGAAGGGACCGACGCCATCGCCCGACGGCTGATCGAGAACATCGAAATGCATGCCTGGCCGGCGGTGGGCGTCAGCGGATTGCGCACAGCGGATGATATCGCGGTTTTCCGCAGCCACTTTGGTGATAATTTTAAGCTGGCCTATGTGTGGGTGGGCGATGCCGAACGCCGTTTCCAGCGCCTCAGGGCGCGGGGCGCGCCGCGGGATCCAAAAACCCTGGAGGCCTTTGTTGAACAGGAGCGCAGCGAAGAAGTTCAGTTCGAAATCAGCGCCGCCATTAAACAGGCCAATGTCAAGATCGACAACAGCGGTCAACCACACGAGCTTCAGCAATCCATCCGCAAGTCGCCTTTGTGGGACTGGTTGGACTGCGGTCGCGTTTCACATCCTCCTGTAGATGGAAAATAATTCGAACGGGGCGACGCTGAGCGAATCGTTTGTCCGACCGCAGGGCGAAACTTTGGTAGGCCACGCACCGGTGCGCACCCAGCTGGGCTGGTGCGCCAAAGCGGGCGTACCGCGGGCCATCGTGACCCACTGCGGAAAGGAGATCGTCACCGGCGACGAGCGCCGCATCGGCGCAATGCTGCGCGCCATGGGCCGGGAGCGCAATGTGGATGCGCGGATCGCACACGATGGGATGAAAGTGGTCCTCAGATGAAGATGCGAGCGTTCAAGGGCGCAATGAAACGATAAAATAATTTTGAATTTTGAATGTTAAATTTTGAATGTTAAATTTTGAATGGCTAAACTGCGGCTGCAGTTTCCCCATTTTAGCGATTCAACCATTTAACGAATCAACAAATCAACCAATCCAACCAATCGAACCAACAAAACCAATGCAACCAACGAACTCAACAAACCCAACAAACCCAACAAACCCAACGAACTTTATTTCAATCCGTCGCCGCCTTAATGGTCAACACCGGATTGGCGGCGGTGTGCACCACGCGTTCGGCCACCGAACCGTATAAAAAACGGTCGATGCCCGAAGCACCGTGGCTGGCGATGACGATCATGGCCGCCTCCATTTCTTC